>Ga0318547_10000498_pt1 | contig 12327 bp, 13 predicted proteins | sample GRESIP169b2f20_FD_203515 | JGI IMG/M metagenome (GOLD analysis project Ga0318547, IMG submission 203515) | Tropical soil microbial communities from Luquillo Experimental Forest, Puerto Rico - GRE.SIPMG.169b2f20 | ecosystem: Environmental > Terrestrial > Soil > Tropical forest > Bulk soil...
CCTTCATCAGCGCGCGCTCCGCCGTCTCGCCGTCGACGATGTCGCAGCCGGTGAGAAACGCGAGTGCGCCGAGGCTTGCGCCGCCGCGCAGGAACGCGCGGCGCGCGGGATTGGGCAGGAGCTTCGCGGTGTCGGCGACGAGCAGCGCGGGATCGACGCCGGGCGGATTTCTTCGCATGCGAGGCATCGCGCTTCTCCTCAGCGCCCGGCGATCATGGCGCGCAGACTCTTCGGCACCAGAAAAGCCATTATCACGTGCACCGCGAGAAAGCCGACGATGGCCGCCATCGCGAAAAAGTGCACGTAGCGCGCAGTGTCGTAGCCGCCGAACAGCGCGGTCAGCTCCTGCAGTTGCACCGGCTTCCAGATGGCAAGGCCGGTCAAGATCATGACCGCGCCGGCGAGGATCACGCCGAGATAAAGCAGCTTCTGCACCGCGTTGTAGGCCGACAGATCGTCGTGGGCGAGCCTGCCCATGAGCGCCGCTTTGGTGTCGGCAAGTACCTCGCCGGGGCGGATCGGAACGAGCTTGCGCCGGAACCGGCCGCTGACGACTCCCAGCACGACGTAGACGAAACCGTTGACCGCGAGGAGCCACATCGCCGCGAAATGCCAGAGCAGCGCGCCCGCGAGCCAGCCGCCGAGCGTGATCGCAGGCGGAAAGCGGAACGCAAACAGCGGCGAGGCATTATAGATCTCCCACCCGGACCCGATCATGACCAGCATGGCGACGGCATTGACCCAATGGGTGATCCGCACCCAGGCCGGATGAATAATCTCTCCGGCCGGCGCAGCCGGGACCATCATGTCGTCATGGGCGGCTTCGATTGTCATGGCCTGCGTTCGCCGGCGTCCCTCAGGAAGACTCACAAAGCATATAACAAATTTGCGGCCGCGTTGATTTCACTGGGTAGCGAGCGGCAACACAGCTACGTGATGATGGGACGATTGGATGCATTGTTCGCCCGCTTCGGGTGTTCCCATCCGCGGGTCTACAATACTTGCATCCGCCGCCTTCCATCATGGCTCCGATGCGTGCCAGGACTTGCCTATACCCAAACGGCATGATGATTGAGCCGTGATGAGCACAGTCGTATCCAAGACGAGCGCCGGCAACTTCTTCGAAGACTTTCGCATCGGCCAGCTAATCAACCATGCTACACCGCGCACCGTCACCGTGGGCGACGTGGCGCTCTACAACGGCCTGTTCGGTCCGCACTTTGCGGTGCAGTCCTCGGACGAGTTTGCCCGCGCGATCGGCTATCCGCGCGCGCCGCTCGACGACCTCCTCGTGTTTCATATCGTGTTCGGCAAGACGGTCCCCGACGTTTCGCTCAATGCGGTCGCCAATCTCGGTTATGCCGCTTGCCGCTTCCTGGCGCCGGTCTATCCCGGCGATACCCTCAATGCAGTCTCGGAGGTAATCGGGCTCAAGGAGAATTCCAGCCGCAAGACCGGCATCGTGTTCGTGCGTTCCACTGGCTGCAAGGCGGACGGCAGCAAAGTGCTGGAATACGTGCGCTGGGTGATGGTGCGCAAGCGCGACGAAGCGGCGCCCGCACCCGCCGAGCACGTGCCACGCCTGCCGGAGGCGGTGACGGCGAGCACGCTCGGCGATGCCTGTCCGCGCATCGACATTAAAGCCTATAACTTCTCGCTCGCCGGCAGCCCCTACCGGTTCGACGATTATGCGGTCGGCGAGAAGATCGACCACGTCGACGGCATCACCGTTGAAGAGGCGGAGCACCAGATCGCGACCCGGCTTTATCAGAACACTGCGCGCATCCACTTCAATCAGTTCGTCGAGGCGAAAGGTCGTTTCGCGCGTCGGCTGATCTATGGCGGGCACGTGATCTCGCTAGCGCGAACGCTCTCCTTCAACGGGCTCGCGAATGCCTTTCATATCGCCGGCATCAACGGCGGGCGCCATGTGGCGCCGCTGTTCGCCGGTGGCACCGTGTTTGCCTGGTCCGAGGTGCTGGCAAAGGCGGATCTTCCCGGGCGCGACGACGTCGGCGCGCTGCGCTTGCGCACGGTTGCCAGCAAGGACCGCCCCTGCGCCGATTTTCCGCTCAAGTCGGGCAGCGAGGATGATCCCGCGGTGCTGCTCGATCTCGACTACTGGGTGTTGATACCGCGGTAATCGGCCTGCATTTGCGCAGACCAGTCCAGCATCCGCTCGTCCCCGCGCAAGCGGGGACCCAGATCGCGAATTCCGCGCAAAGCAGCTCTGAATTCCCGCTTGCGCGGGAATGAGCGGGAGAGGGCGGCGACCTGAACAGGATCGGCGCTGATCTACCGCGCGGACGGCCGGCCCACGGTCGGCGAGCTTTCGCTGATCATGCCGCAGGCGATGCGGCTGCCGGCGTTGCCGGCGGGATCGCTTGTGTAGTCGTCCTTGCTGCCGTGGATCACCGCCGCGGTGCCGCCTTGGTGGAAGACCGAATTGGGCTTGCCCTTGTCGAGCGTGATCGCGGCATTCAGTACTTCGACTTCGAGCGCGCCGCTCGGCGGGATGTGCAGGTTCGGCATGTCGCCTGCATGGCCCACCCCGCTCAGCATGCCGTGATGGGTGTTGCCCGGATTGAAATGCCCCCCGGCCGATTCGAACGACGGCGGGTCGCACTTGCCGACGGTATGAATGTGGAAGGCGTGCTCGCCCGGCGGCAATCCCTTGAGCGAAAGCTTGAGCAGGACGCCGGCCGGAGTCTGCGACAGCGCGACCGAGCCGACATCCTGACCGTTCGCCCCCTTGAGCGCGGCGCTCGCCGATTGGGCCGCGGCCGGCACGGCCAAGCCCATCGTCAACAGCGTTGCCGCGCCAATTCCTGCCAAGTGTTTGAATTTCACCAAGTGTTTGAATTTCATCATGACCGACCTCCTGATCCTTTGGCGATCGCCTGGGAAACCCGCCGATTGCCCCCCGGTTCCCCACCTCCGTGGCACCTATTTGCAAATCACGTGCTGCGCCAGGCGCTCAGGCCGCCTTGCTCAGGTGCTCGACCAGTTGGCGGGCGTAAGGAGGCAGCTCCTGCCCGCTGCGAATGCAGATGGTAAGTTCGCGCACCGCCCAGGCATCGGTGAGCGTCACCAGCACGATCGCCATCGTGCGCGCCACGCGGCGCGCCGTGGTCTGCGGTACGATGCCAATTCCAACGTTGCACTCGACCAGGCGGCACACCGCGTCGAAGCTGCGCAGCTGCACGCGCAGGCGCAGCGGCTGGCCGATGCGCGCCGCCTTGTCGGCGAGAAAGCGCTGCAGCGCGCTCGCCCGGTCGAGGCCGACGAAATCGTGCTCCAGCACCTGCGCGAAGGAAATTTTTGAGCGCTTGGCCAGCGGGTGATTGCGCGCCACCACCAGCACGAAGCGATCCTTGCGGAACGGAAAGGTTTTCAGCGCGCTGGCATCGACGGTGCCGGCGACGATGCCCAGGTCGGCAACGCCCTCGGCGATCAGCCCGACGATCTCGTCGCTCAGCCGCTCCTCGATATCGATGCTGACATTGGGGTGCGCGGCGAGAAAGGAGCTGAGCGCCTCCGGCAGGAATTCGGTCAGCGCATTGGTGTTGGACAGGACGCGAATCTGACCCGCGCGGCCGCCCGCATAGGCGCTCAGATCTTCGCGCAGCAATTCGGCTTCGCGCAGGATGGCGCGCGCGTGTTGGAGGAGCGTGCGGCCGGCCTGGGTCGGGACGACGCCCTGGCGCGAGCGCACCAGCAGCGCGGCGCCAATCGCCTGCTCCATGTTGCGGATGCGCGTGGAAGCCGCGGCCAATGCGAGATGCGCCCGCTCGGCGCCGCCGGTGATGCTTCCGGCTTCAACCACGTGGCGAAACAGGCTCAGATCGGCGAGGTCGAAGCGCACGGCTTGCCTTCGAGTTCGGCGAAGGAAGGCTACGCGAAATACCGATTGTCAGCCAAGTCCCCCGCGCCCATATTCGCAATTGACGAAATGGGGTGGGCCGTGCACGCGGTTCTCGGCAACCGCATTGCGACGGGTTGTGACATTCGATAGGAACGAGCCGTTCGACGGCCAGTGCCGCGAACCCGAAGTTCGCACGATCGGACGGCAAGGGTGTTTGCGAACTTCGGGTTCAAAAGCGGCACTAGAAACATAAAGTTGCTAGTGTCCCTTTGATTCCGAAGTTCGCATTCGAGTGTGCCGCATGGGTGTGCGAACTTCGGAATCGGGACACTAGCCACCCGGGCGGAGAGCAGCAATGGCGGACAGCAAAGCCACCGTCGAGCGCCCGCTTTCGCCGCATCTGTTCATCTACAAGCCGACGCTGACGATGCTGATGTCGATCGCGCATCGCATCACCGGCGCGGCCCTCTATTTCGGGACGCTGCTGGTGGCGTGGTGGCTGATCGCGGCGGCCTCCGGACCGAAAGCCTATGGCGGCATCGGCTCGTTCATGAGCTCCTGGTTCGGCCGCCTCGTGCTGTTCGGCTACACCTGGGCGCTGATGCACCACATGCTGGGGGGCATCCGGCATCTGATTTGGGACACGGGACACGGCTTCGGCCCGAACGAGCGGGAGTGGCTCGCCCGCGCCACCCTGCTGGGTTCGATCACGCTGACCATCATGATCTGGATCGTGGGTTATTTCTTCGTGGGAGGGCCGCGCTGATGGTCGCCGGGAAAATGAGCACGCCGCTCTCTCGCGTGCGCGGGCTCGGCTCCGCCAGGTCCGGCACCGAGCACTTCTGGCTGCAGCGGTTGACCGCGGTCGCCAACCTCCCGCTGACCATCGCCTTCGTCGTGATCGTGGTGGCGCTGCTCGGCCGCAATCATGCCGCCGTGGTGCAAATCCTCGGCTCGCCGCTGATCGCGGTGCTCATGCTGCTGTTCATCGTCTCGATCACCACGCACATGCGTATCGGCATGCAGGTGATCATCGAGGACTACGTGCACGAGGAGGGGCCGAGGCTCGCCTTGCTGATCGCGAACACGTTCTTCGCGGTCGCGGTGGCGCTCGCTTCGGCTTTCGCGATTCTCATGCTCAGCTTCAAGGTTTGACCCGTGGCAGAAAACGGCGCACCCAAACCGGCGATCAACGGCAACGCCTATCCCGTCGAGGATCACGAGTACGATGTGGTCGTGGTCGGCGCCGGCGGCGCCGGCCTGCGCGCGGTGGTCGGCTGCAGCGAAGCAGGCCTCAAGACCGCCTGCATCACCAAGGTGTTTCCGACCCGCTCCCACACCGTCTCCGCGCAGGGCGGGATCGCGGCCGCGCTCGGCAATATGGGCGAGGACGATTGGCGCTGGCACATGTACGACACCGTCAAGGGCGCCGACTGGCTCGGCGACCAGGACGCTATCGAATATCTCTGCCGCAACGCGCCGCAGGCGGTGTACGAGCTCGAGCACTGGGGCCTACCGTTCTCGCGGCGCGACGACGGAAAGATATATCAGCGGCCGTTCGGCGGAATGACCACGCATTACGGCAAGGGCACGGCGCAGCGCACCTGCGCCGCCGCCGACCGCACCGGTCATGCCATGCTGCATACGATGTACGGCCAGGCGCTGTGCCATGCCGCGGAATTCTTCATCGAGTTCTTTGCCATCGATCTGATCATGGACGACGAGGGCCGCTGCCGCGGAGTCGTCGCGCTCAAGCTCGAGGACGGCACGATCCACCGCTTTCGTGCCCACATGACCATCCTTGCCACCGGCGGCTACGGCCGCGCCTATTTCTCCTGCACGTCGGCGCATATCTGCACCGGCGACGGCAATGCCATGGTGCTGCGCGCCGGCCTCCCGCTCCAGGACATGGAATTCGTCCAGTTCCATCCGACCGGCGTTTACGGGGCCGGCGTGCTGATCACCGAAGGCGCGCGCGGGGAAGGCGCCTATCTCGTCAATTCTGAGGGCGAGCGCTTCATGGAGCGCTATGCGCCTTCGGCCAAGGACCTCGCCTCACGCGACGTGGTCTCGCGCGCCATGACCATCGAGATTCGCGAGGGCCGCGGGGTCGGCAAGCACAAGGACCATATCTATCTGCATCTCGATCATCTCGATCCGGCGGTGCTGCACGAGCGTCTGCCGGGGATAGCGGAATTGGCGCGCATCTTCGCCGGCGTCGACCTCGCGCGCGAGCCGATCCCGATCGTGCCCACAGTGCACTACAACATGGGCGGCATCCCGACGAACTATCACGGCGAGACGATCACCAAGAAGAACGGGCAGGACGATGCCGTCGTGCCGGGTCTGATGGCCCTGGGCGAGGCGGCCTGCGTGTCGGTGCACGGCGCCAACCGTCTCGGCTCGAACTCGCTGATCGACCTCGTGGTGTTCGGCCGCGCCGCTGCCACGCGCTGCGCGGAAATGCTCAATCCCGGCGACAGCCATCCCGACCTGCCGAAGGACTCCGCCGAGCGCGCGCTCGCGCGGCTCGACAAATTCCGCCACGCGTCGGGCAAGACGCCGACCGCGCAGCTGCGCCTCAAGATGCAGAAGGTGATGCAGAGCAATTGCGCCGTGTTCCGCACCGGCGAGGTGCTGGCGGAGGGCCAGAAGCTCATCCACGACGTGTATGGAGGCGTCGGTGACGTCAAAGTCACCGACCGCTCGCTGATCTGGAACTCGGATCTGGTCGAAACGCTCGAGTTCGACAATCTGATCGCGCAGGCCGTGGTCACCATGGAGTCGGCAGCGCGGCGCACGGAAAGCCGCGGCGCGCATGCGCGCGAGGACTTTCCCGAGCGCGACGACAAGAACTGGATGAAGCACACACTCGCCTGGCTCGACGAAGGCGGCAACGTCACCATCAACTATCGGCCCGTGCACACCTACACCCTGACCAACGAAGTCGCCTACATCGAGCCGAAGGCGCGGGTGTATTAGTTTGGGTCGTCATGGCCGGACTTGTTCCGGCCATCCACGTCTTTGCTTTCTCCTGAGCAACAAGACGTGGATGCCCGGGACAAGCCCGGGCATGACGGCGGAGAACGCGAAAAGCTTGAAGGCACTATGCCATGGTTCAATTCACGGTGCCGAAAAATTCCAAAGTCACGGAAGGCAAGATATGGGCCTATCCCACGGGCGCGCAGGACGTGCGCGAATACCGGATCTACCGCTGGAATCCGGACGACGGCAAAAACCCGCGCATGGACACCTATTATGTGGACTGCGGCGATTGCGGCCCGATGGTTCTCGACGCGCTGATCTGGATCAAGAACAACATCGATCCCACGCTGACCTTCCGCCGTTCCTGCCGCGAAGGCGTGTGCGGCTCGTGCGCCATGAACATCGACGGCACCAACACGCTCGCCTGCATCAAGGACATGGCGGACATCCAGGGCGTGGTGAAGATCTATCCGCTGCCGCACCAGCCGGTCGTGAAGGATCTGGTCCCCGATCTCACCAATTTCTATGCCCAGCACGCCTCCATCCAACCCTGGCTGCAGACCGTCTCGCCGACGCCGCAGAAGGAATGGAAGCAGAGCCACGAGGATCGCCAGAAGCTCGATGGGCTCTACGAGTGCATCCTCTGCGCGTGCTGCTCGACCGCCTGCCCGAGCTACTGGTGGAACAGCGAACGGTTTCTCGGGCCGGCCGCGCTGCTGCAGTCCGCGCGCTGGCTCAAGGATAGCCGTGACGAGGCAACCGGCGAGCGCCTCGACGAGCTCGAAGATCCATTCCGCCTTTACCGCTGCCATACCATCATGAATTGCGCCAAGGCGTGTCCCAAGCACCTCAACCCGGCGGAGGCGATCGCCGAGATCAGGCGCATGATGGTGGAGCGGCGGGTTTAGCGAGCCGTTAGCGAGCGGGTTTGCTATGAAATGGAGCGAGGCCGAGCCGCAAACTCGGTGTGCTCCCCTCCCCCACAAGGGGGAGGGGAGCGCACCGCGTCTGAGGCGCTATGTCGAACCAAAGACGAGAAAGCCAACGCCAACAATCACTGCCTCTGGCATTGCGATTAGCGCTGTGGTGCTCGCCGTCATCTGCGCGCGTTCCGTTCACGCGCAGGACGTCTCGTTTGGCGACCGCCTCTATCACGAGAAGGCGGACTGCCAGTTCTGCCATGGGGTGAACGGCGACGGGCGCGGCGATCCGCGCTCACCCGGCAAGGCATCGGACCTGCACAAGACCCGGCTCGACCGCGAGCAGTTGATCGAAGTGATCGCCTGCGGCCGGCCCGGCTCGGAAATGCCGCACTTTGACAAATACGCCTACGAGGACAAGAACTGCTACGGGCTCACCGCGGCGGAGCTGGGTGACAAAGTTCCGCCCGATCCGCACTCCACCAGCCTAACGCAGCGCGAGATCGCCGCCCTGGTGGATTTCATTGTGACGAAGTTCGTAGGGAAGTAACCCGTGCCGCACACTCCTAGTCATCGCCCGCGAAAGCGGGCGATCCAGTAAACGGTGCCACTGCGATGTGGCACGCCCGCGCCTCGCTACGCCTTTCTGTGGATTACTGGATGCCCGCTTGCGCGGGCATGACGCCCGATATTGCTGTGGCGCACTCTACCTCTCCTGCACCAGCTCGAAGCGCACCGTGCTTTCGAATTGGCCGCTTGTCTCGCGGCCGGTGCGCGGATCGAACTGACTCTGTCCCACCTTGCGCAAGTGGCGCGTCAGCAGCGAGGCGGCGCCCTTTCCTTCGATCTGTTTGCGGCAGTGCTCCTTGACGAAAATGCCGCTCACCGCTGTTTCTCCCTCCTCGGGAGGAAGGCTCTCGCAGCTCCAGCCGTCGCGGCCGAAGCGCGCGGTGAGAAAATTGCGCAGCAGATACGCCTCGTCGCGATTCTGGCTGTCGCTGCGCGGGTCGCTCACCACGCGGATGCCGCGCAAGATCCCGCGCTCGTCGATCAGTGCGGAGGCGACGATGGGAAAGCCGTAGGTCTTCGTGCCGGAAAATTGCTCCATCTGCGCCGACAGGTTGTTGGCGCGCGCCCAATATTCCAGCTCGTCGTCGTAGCGAAAATAGACTTCGCGCAGGCCGCTCGCCTCGGGCCGGCAGCGGCGGAACTCGCGCCAACCCTCGACCGGGAGCGACGGCGGTCCGCCGCTGGTACCGCAGGCATAATCAACGAAGGCGTCGGGCAGCGCGTCCACCGGCGTGCCCAGTTGCAGGTCCCAGATTTCGGTCCGCGCGGGCCGCTCCGCCGGCGCCGCCAGCGAGTTCGCGATGCCGATGAGCAGCGCTGCGAGGAAGCCGGCGAAAGGGAAACGCGGCATGATCGCGAGGGTAAATCCCCCGCTGCACCGTCACAATGCCTGGCGGAGCGCTCCTGCGCATCAGTCTTGGGCGCGCGAGCCAAAGCGTGCATGATGCGCGCGGACCAGGTCTCAGATCATGCTGCGCCATCGCCAGATCGCAATGGCTCTGTTCGCGCTGTGCCTCTCCACGACGGCGCCGCACGCGCAGGCGGAAAGCGAATTTCTCGCCGGAACCACCCGATCCTGCGCGAACTGCGCGTTGGAGCGCGCCACGTTGAAGCGGCGCGATCTATCCGGCGGCGACCTCACCGGTGCCATGCTCGCCGGCGCGGTTCTCCACCGGGCGCGCCTGAACCGCGTGAAATTCACCGATGCCGATTTGACCGATGCCAATCTCAACAAGACCGATCTGAAGAATGCGGCGCTCACCGGCGCCAAGCTGGAGCGCGCGCTGTTCTACGAATCCGACCTGAGTGCCGCGGATTTGAGTGGCGCCGATCTCTCCAGCGCTAAGATGCAAAAGGCGCGGCTCGTGCGCGCGAAGCTCGATCGCGCGCGCCTCCCGGAAGCGATCCTCACCGGCGCCCGGCTCGATGAAGCCTCATTGCGCGGCGCCGATCTCAGCGCCGCCAATCTGGTGGAAACGACCTTGCGCCGCGCCGATCTCGAAGGCGCCGACCTCAACAACGCCGGCTTGGTGGACGCGGTCTTGCGGGATGCCAACTTCAAGGGCGCCAACCTGTCCGAAGCCGACCTGTTCGGCGCCGATTTGACCGGCGCGAATCTCACCGGCGCCAATCTGTCGGAAGCGCGGCTCACCCGCGCTGTTCTCACCGGCGCCGTTCTCGATGGTGCAAACCTCAAGGGCGCGCTGATGCCCGACGGCAGCGTGCACGAGTAGATATTCTGCCTTCGTCATCGCCGGGCTTGACCTGCCAATCCATCTTTTTCGCAAAAAAGCTTTTTCCGAAGGCGATGGACCCCCGGGTCAAGCCCGGGGGTGACGGGCCGAATGCGTGAGCTGGAAAGGTCAGTTTGGCAAACGATGATGTGTTATGCATCATCCGCGCGTGACAGCTTCATGTCAGTGATTCAAACCCCGGGGAGAAATGCAGTCATGCCCTTGAGCGCAGACGTTCGCCGCGTGGTCACCACCATCGATGCCAAGGATAAGGCGGTGGCGCTGTTCGACGGGCCCACGCCGCACAAAAAGGTGCGGCCGCACGCGCAGACGGTCTCGCTCCTTATCTGGGTGACGGATCAAACGCCCGCCGATCTCTCCGGCAGCAAGGACCGAGCCGCAGTCGACGTCGGCATCATGCCTCCGCGTGGTGGCAGCGTGTTCCGCATCGTCGAGTTTCCTCCGGAGACCGCGGAGATGCGCAAGCTCGATCCCAACACGATGCATCAAAGCCTGGGCGACGGCGCGCCCAAGCGCGGCTTGGCGCCGCGCCACCCCGCCATGCACCGCACCCGCACCGTCGACTATGCGATTATCATGTCGGGCGAGATCGACATGCTGCTCGACGATTCCGAGATTCATCTCAAGGCCGGGGACGTGTTGGTGCAGCAGGGCACCAATCATGCCTGGGTCAATCGTGGCAGCGAACCTTGCCGCGTCGCCTTCGTCCTGATCGACGCCAAGGAGCCGTAGGCCGCGACTTGGCCACATCCTCTGCTGTCATCATCCGCGCAAGCGGATGATCCAGTGATCACCTGATGAGAATTGTGGCACTGCTGTAGCTTCACTGGGAAGCTAGCGATTACTGGGTCCCCGCTTTCGGGATCCCAAAAATTCGCGAAGCGAATTTTGGGGGGCGCCCCTCGCGGGGACGACGCATTCGAATTGGAGAACGACTCACGTGATCGGCCGCAAAGACGACCCAGCCTTTCTCTATTTCCCGACCAACTATCGTTGGTCCATGGGCCTGCTCATTTGTCTCGGCGCTGCGCCCTGGATGGGGATCGAAATCGACGAGGTTCATCGGGTCGGCCGCGCGCTGGAAGATCGCGTCGGCGACGACCACGCCTGGTTCGAGGAATGGACGCGTATGGGGGAACGGATCGAAACGCGCGGGCGGCAAGCGCGCGAGCGCGGCCACAAGGGCACCGCCGCGTCGTGCTTCCTGCGCGCGAGCCGCTATTACCAGACCGGCGAGCGGTTCATCCATCCGCGCTCGCAGCGCAGCATGGAGGTCTACGCCCGCTCGGTGCAAATTTTCAAAGACGCTGCGTCGCTGATCCGGCATCCGCGCATCGAGTCTGTCGAGGTGCCGTATGCCGGCACGAGCCTGCCGGCGCTGCTGGTGCATCCGGACGCGGCGGTCGCGGGAGCGCGGCCGGCGCCGTGCATGGTGTTCTTCGACGGCTTCGACGTCACCAAGGAGCTGCAATACGGCTACGGCATTCCCGATCTCGCCGCGCGCGGCGTCGGCTGCCTGATCGTCGACGGCCCCGGCAACGGCGAAAGCGTGCGCTACCGCAACCTGCCGCTGATCGCCGAGACCGAGCGCTATGCCAGCGCCGCTTACGAGTATCTCGCGGGACGCAGCGAGTTCGACGCTAAGCGCATCGGGGTGATGGCGCTCAGCCTCGGCGGCTATTACGCGCCGCGCGCCGCCGCGCTCGAGCCGCGCTTTGCCTGCTGCGTGGCCTGGGGCGCGCAATGGGATTATCACGCGATCTGGGCCAAGCGCCTGGATGAGCTGGCCTCGGGCAAGGTGCTGTCGCTCTCGGTGCCGCCGGAACATCTGCAGTGGGTGCTCGGCGTTTCCAGCAATGAGGCCGCGCTCAAGAAGCTCGAAGGCTTCCGCCTCGACGGCATCGTGCAGAAGATGCGCTGTCCATTCCTGCTGCTGCACGGCGCCGGCGACGAGCAGATACCTCTAGCACTGGCGGAGAAATGCTTTGCGGCGGTGGGTTCGAAGGAAAAGACGCTCAAAGTATTTCAGCGCGAGGAGGGCGGCTTCCACCATTGCCAAGTCGACAACGTCACGCTTGGCGTGCACACGATGTGGGATTGGATCGAAGACGTGTTGAGGCCCGGCGCTTAATCCCGTACCCTCGCAATCGTCATGGCCGGGCTCGTCCCGGCCATCCACGTCTTTAGTTTCCGCCTTAAGACGTGGATGCGCGGGTAAAGCCCAGCGCATGAC
>Ga0318547_10000536_pt1 | contig 12022 bp, 9 predicted proteins | sample GRESIP169b2f20_FD_203515 | JGI IMG/M metagenome (GOLD analysis project Ga0318547, IMG submission 203515) | Tropical soil microbial communities from Luquillo Experimental Forest, Puerto Rico - GRE.SIPMG.169b2f20 | ecosystem: Environmental > Terrestrial > Soil > Tropical forest > Bulk soil...
GGTCAAGACCGACACCAGCACGCCGGTCAAGGTGATCGTGGGGGTGAACGACCCGGCCCTGTCCGCCGACGTCATGGAGCAGACCTGGCTGGCCTTCTTCCCTTCCGGCGAGATGACCATCCTCCCCGACGCCGGGCATTACCCGATGTTCGAGTCGCCGGTGTCGCTCGCCACGTCCATCGAGGAGTTCCTGGGGCGGGAATGACGACGCCGCCCCGGATGGCCCAGGCGGCCCGGCCGGACACCGAGGTCGTCTTCGACCCGGCCACCTACGTGGCGGGGGTGCCCTTCAAGGCCCTGGCCCGGCTGCGCCAGGCCGCCCCGGTGGCGTGGGTGCCGGAGATCCCCGTCCTGGGCTGGCCGGAAGGCCCAGGGTTCTGGCTGGTGCTCAGGCACGCCGACGTGGAATCGGTGCTGAAGCGGCCGGAGCTGTTCTCCTCCTCGCTCGGCGCGACCCAGATCAGGGACCCGGCCACGCCGCAGGCGCTGAGCTACGTGCGGCGGATGATGCTCAACATGGACCCGCCGGAACACTCCCGGCTGCGCCGCCTGCTGAGCCGCTCGTTCACGCCGCGGGCGGTGGCCGGGCTCGAGGACCGCATCCGCGGCCACGCCAGGGCCATCTGCGACCGGGTCTTCACCGGCCCGCGCGGGGAGTGCGACTTCGCCAAGGACGTGGCCGCCGACCTGCCGCTGCTCGCCCTGGCGGACGTCCTGGGCGTGCCCGAGCAGGACCGCTGGCTGCTGTTCGACTGGTCCAACCGGGTCATCGGCTACCAGGACCCCGACTACGCCACCTCGGCCGAGTTCGACCCGGCGCAGGGCACGCCGATGGCCAGGGAGGCACTCGCGCTACGGCCGTCACCCCACAGCAGCGGAAGGATGCCCGACCCGCGCACCCGGGAGGGCATGCCCGACCTGTACGGCTACGCCCACCTGCTGGCGCAGGAGAAACGGCGCCGCCCCGGAGACGACGTGATGTCCATCCTGCTGGCCCAGGCCGACGAGGACGGCGGCCGGGTGTCGGTGGCCGAGTTCGAGAACATGTTCTGGCTGTTCGCCGTGGCCGGGAACGAGACGCTGCGCAACGGCCTGCCCGGTGCGTGCATCGCGCTGATCGAGCATCCGCAGTCACAAGATGAACTGCGCGCCCATCCGGCCCTGATGCCAGTGGCGACGGAGGAGATGCTGCGCTGGTGGACGCCGGTCATGACCTTCCGCCGCACCGCCGCAGCCGATGGCCAGATCGGCGCCCAGCCGATCCGGGCCGGCGACAAGGTGGTGGTCTCCTTCACCTCGGCCAACCGCGATCCCCAGGTCTTCAAAGAACCGGGCCGCTTCGATATCCGCCGCCACCCGAACCCGCACCTGGTGTTCGGCCACGGCCCGCACTTCTGCCTGGGCGCGCACCTGGCCCGGACCCAGATGAGCGCGCTGTTCGCGGAGGTCCTGGCCCGCACGTCCTCGCTGGCCTACGCCGGCCAGCCCTCCTACCTGCGGTCCAACTTCCAGCGCGGCGTGAAACAGCTCCCGGTGGCCTGGACCGCGTGACTGCGGCCCGGCCCGCTCCCGCGCGTAGCCGGTCAGGCTGCGGACAGGTGAGCGATCAGCTCGGCGCGGAATCGCTCGGGGTGGTCCAGGTGCGGGCCGTGGCCGGAGTCCTCGATCGCCACCTCGCGATACCGTCCGCCCGCGGCGGCGTAGCCGTCCAGCACGCCGCGGGTCTGCGCCACCATCGGCTGGGGCGGCCAGGTCTGCTCGCCGGGCCAGCCGGGCACGGCGCCGAGCGAGCCCAGGTAGGCCAGGTCGTACAGGGAGGTGTCCGAGACGATGACGTCGTCGGCGCCGCGCAGCCACAGCACCGGCGGCTTGGGCCGCACGCCGGACAGGTCGGCGATCCGGAAGTGGGTGGGCGCCATCGTATTGAGCACGCCGTGGTCGCCCGGCGCGAACCCCGGCCACACGTCGGCCGGCCGCGAATCACCCGGGTAGTGATCGGTGCCGATCCGCGTGGACAGCATGGACTCCACCAAGATGTCCAGATGCTCGGGTACGTGCGGCGGCTTCACGTAGTGCGCCAGCAGGACCTGCCGAGGTGACAGCACGCTCGTGTCGCCGCGGTCTTGACCGGCCAGCCGTTCGACGAACTCCGGGTTGGCGGCACCGCCGCCCGAGCCGGCACCCTGCGGGTCGCACAGCATGCCGTCCACGCCCTTGGTCCCGCCGAACCCGAACGGAGACACCGGGTCGACCAGCGTCAGCGACGCGACCCCGCTAGGCCGGTCGGTCAGGTACTGCAGCACCACGCCGCCGCCCATGCTCCACCCGACCAGGTGCACCGCGTCGAGCCCGAGCGCGTCGATGGTGGCGGCCAGGTCGTCCGCGTAATCCCGCAGCCCGCGGGTCGCGTCGACCGGCTCCGGGTCGGTCTCCCCGAACCCGCGCAGGTCGATGGCCAGCGGCCGGTAGGGCTCGGGCAGCGCCAGCATGGTCGGCTGCCAGAACAGCGAGGACGACACGTTGCCGTGCACGAACAGCACCGCCGGCCCGGTCCGGCCGGTCACTGACAGCACCGCGACCGTCAGCCGGCTGGTCGGCATCCGCTCGGCGGTGATGCCGGGCAGCAGCGTATCCAAGGTTCCTCCCAAGGGTCACGATCGCGGCGACGCCAGGCTACTACGGCCTCCCTTCGGCCGGCCTGGCCCCGATGCCGAAGCTGTATGGCGAACCTTGCTCGCCCCGACGCTCGCTGACCACTACGGTAGATGTGTCCGCAGTTGACAGGGTTGATGGGCCGATGCGTGGCGTTAACTGAGGGGCGTGGGAGGGGCTAGTGAGGTGCGGGCAGTGCGGTGCGTCGGTCACAGCAGGCGACCGGTTCTGCGGGGCGGGTCATGTCGTCCCGGTACTGCAGGCCCACCAAGCCCAGTACCAGATCCGGGTCTGACCGATGACCTCGCCCGTCCCCGAGGAATCCGTAGCCGCAGCCGAGCCAGCTCCGGCCGTGGCCGATGGCGGAAGCGCGAAGCGCGCGGCGCGCGGGCGCTACCGCGACGCGCTGCGCCATCGTGACCTGCGGCTGCTCATCGCCACGTTCCTGGTCGACCAGATCGGCAGCTGGTCCTACATCGTCGTGATCTCGGTCTACATCTTCGACCGCACCCACTCCACCCAGTGGCTGGCCGCCAACGCCGCCTGCCGCTGGGGGCCCAGCCTGCTGCTGGCCAGCTATGGCGGCGTCCTCGCCGACCGCTATCAGCGGACCACCGTGCTGTTCGTCTCCGCGCTGGCCAGTGCGGCGCTCATGACTGGGATGGCGGTCGTCGTCGCCGGTGACGCCCCGGTCGCCCTCGTGCTGGTCATCTCGGCCCTCTCGGCCGTCGCGCTGGCGCCGTACCAGCCCGCGGCCGGCGCGCTAACGCCCGAGATCGTCGGTGAGCAGGACCTGTCCGCCGCGAACTCCATCTTCTCGGCCCTGGATAATCTGGTGGTCATCGTCGGGCCGGGCATCGGCGGCCTGTTGCTGCTCACCGGCCGACCGGTCATCGGTGTCGCCATCAACGCGGCCAGCTTCGCCGCCGCCGCCGTCCTCGTAACAAGGCTGCGCGTCCGTTCTCGCGGCGGCGGGAGCGCCGACGACAGCACGGCGCAGCAGTTGGTCACAGGGCTCAGATCGCTAGCCGGGCAGCCCGTCGCGGTGGCACTGATCTTGTTCTGCGCGCTGGATTCCGCCGTCTACGGCGCGGCCACCGTCCTGTACGTCCCGTTGTCGGTCCGGCTGGGCACAGGTCCCGACGGTTACGGCTACCTGCTGGCCTGCTCGGCGCTCGGCGGGCTGCTCGGCGCCGGCCTGGCGAACCGGCTGAGCGGCGCGTCCCGGCTGGCTCCCGTCATCATGGGCAGCATCTGCCTGCAGGCGCTGCCGTTCCTGGCGACGGTCCCGGTGCACGCGCCCGCGCTGGCCGGCGCCCTGCAGGTGGTCTCCGGTGTCGGCATGATCATCGTGGACGTGCTCGCACTCACCAGCCTGCAGCGCGATCTGCCCGGCGACGTGCTGGGCCGGGTGTTTGGCATTTTCGGCACCGTGGTGTTGGCCGGCGTCTTGCTAGCCAGCCTGGCCACCGGTGTCCTGCTGGCGCACGCCGACGTCAGCGTCGCGCTCGTCGCCGTGGGAGTCGGGATCCCCGTCCTCGGCCTGGCCGGCCTGCCGATGCTGCTGCGGGCCGATCGCACGTCGGCCGCGGCCGCCGAACACCTGCGGCCTCGGGTCGAGCTGCTCTCCAAACTGGATCTGCTGGCCGGCGCGGACCGCCGCACCCTCGAGCGGCTGGCGGCGGCGGCGCAGGAGGTCGCTATGCCCGCCAGCCAGGTCGTGATCCGCGAGGGCGACGAGGCGGACGCACTGTGGATCCTCGCCGCTGGCGAGCTGTCGGTACAGGCCAGCGGCGACGGCCCCGAGCCACGCCAACTGCCCCCGGTGACCGCGCCTGGCTACGTGGGCGAACTTGGGCTACTGCATGGCATCCCGCGGACCGCTTCCGTCCGGACTCGCTTGCCTAGTACCCTGCTCCGAATCGGCGGTCAGGACTTCCTGTCCGCCTTGCAGGTCAGCCAGCCGAGTCCGGCACTGCTGTCGGTCGCCGGGACCCGGATGGCCCGAACCCCCAGGAACCAAGCCCATGACTCCCGATGAACTGCTACGGCAACTCGGTGAGCTGGCCACCACGCTGGGTCCGGCCGTCCGGCCGGCCGGCACGGATGAGCTGCTGCGATCCCTGACCGAGACGGCGCGGCGGCTGTTCGGTGCGGCGGCCTGCTCGCTGGCCCTGCTCAGTGAGGACGAGTCGGAGCTGGTCTATACGGTCGCCGCGGGCCGGGGCGCGGACGTCGTGACCGGGATGCGCATCCCGGTCACTCAGGGCATCGCCGGCTGGGTGGTGCAGTCCGGTCAGCCGATCGCGGTCAGCGACGTGGCCAGCGACCCGCGTTTCGCCCAGGAGCAGGCCGAACAGACCGGCTACATCCCGCAAGCCATCCTGGCCGTCCCGGTCGAGACGCCCGCGCGCTTGCTCGGAGTCATCAGCCTGCTCGATCGCGACCCGCGGCGGCCCGGCGCCGAGCAGGATATGGCCCTGCTCTCCCTCTTCGCCGACCAGGCGGCCCTGGCCCTGGCCAGCGTCGAGGTGTTCAGTCGCGCCGGGCAGGTGCTGCTGGACGCCCTGTCCGCGACCGCCCTCGGCGATGACCTGGCGGACACACTGCGCCGGGCCGCCGACGGGCTGCCCGCCGCTGACGCCGACCTGGCCGAGCTGGCCGCCACCTTCGCAACCCTTGCGCGCCGCGGCGCGGCCGAACGCCGGCTGGCCCTGACCGTGCTGCGGGATGTCGCCGACTACGTCGAAAGGCGGCCACTACGACCTCGCTAAGACCAGCCTGGAGCGATGCCTTTGCCCCCGAGGCGCTGCGCCCGGTCGCGCGGATTGACCTGCCCATCGACAAGGACTGGGCGTGGGGCGGGGCCACCGGCGCCGGGATCACCGTGGCCGTGGTCGACAGCGGGGTCGATGCCGCTCACCCGGACGTCGGTACCGTCGAACGGGCCATCGCCCTGCAGTGGGACTCGGAGACCATGGAGGTCGCCACCACCGAAGGTGCGCACGATGACTTGTTCGGCCACGGCACCGCGTGTGCGGGGATTATCCGGCGTGTCGCCCCGGACGCCGCCATCTGGTCGGTGCGCGTCCTTGGCAGCAGGTTGACCGGCAAGGGCCTGGTCTTCGCGGCGGGCCTGCGCTGGGCCATCAAGGAGGGTGCGCGGGTAGTCAACCTGTCCCTGAGCACCGGTCGCGAGGACTACTTTGGCCTGTTCCACGAGATCGCCGACGAAGCCGCGTTCGCCGGTGTCGTCCTGGTCTGCGCCACCAACAACGTCCCGGCACCGACCTACCCGGCCCAGTTCTCCTCGGTCATCTCGGTGGCCGCCCACGACGGGCAGGACCCGTTCGGCATCGACGCCAACCCGGCGCCCCCGACCGACTTCGGCGCGCCCGGCATCGACGTTCGCGTGCCCTGGCTATCCGGTTCCACGATCGTCTCGACCGGCAACTCCTATGCCGCACCGCACGTGACCGGGCTGGTCGCCCGGCTGCTGAGCAAGCACCCGCACCTCACGCCATACGAAGTCAAGACCGTGCTGCGGGCTGTGGCCAGCAACACGGTCGCCCCGGGAGCCGACGATGAGCACTGACGTGACGAGCATCTTGCGTACCACCACCCTGCTTGGCACGGTCCCGGCCGAAGACCTGAACGCTCTCGCGGCCGCCTCCCGGTTGCGCGGCTACCGCCGCGGCCAGATCGTGTTCACCAGGAGTGATCCAGGTGACACCGTGATCGTGGTGGTCTCCGGCCGCGTCAAGGTCACCGTCCGCTCGGCTGACGGCGGCGAACTGACGCTGGCCGTCATCCCTCCCGGCGGCCTGCTGGGTGAACTCGGTGTCGTCGACGGCGGACCTCGGTCCGCCGACGCCGAGACCCTGGAAGAATGCCAGCTGCTGCTGATCCCGCGCGAGGCCGTCCGGGACATCTGCGCGCGTGTGCCGGCGGCAGCCCAGGCCCTGACCAATTCCATCGCGGCTACCCTGCGCCGTCTCACTGAGGCCACCGCCGACCTGGTCTTCCTGGATCTTCCGCGCCGCGTCGCGAAGATCCTGCTCAACCAGCCCCGAGGCGACGACGGCACTATCCGGCACAGGATGAGTCAGGAGGAACTAGCGCATCAGGTCGGGAGCACCCGGCAGAGCGTTAACGCGGCGCTGCGCGGTTTCGAGCGGCGGGGCTGGATCGAGATGCACGACCGGACCGTCACCGTGAAACAGCCCGCCGCGCTCGGCCGGTTCGCCGGCACGGAAGTGTCGGCAAGCTGACACTGCCGGTGTCAGCCGAACGACTGACGGGCACCCACCCAACCAGAGATGCTGACCGCGGACGCTGTCCAACCGACCCGGGACCGAAGGGACACATCATGACCGAGCAGGACCGCACCCCGGACATGGACCTCGACGACGCCGAGGGACATAGCTTCAAGAGGGACGACGAGGACGACACCGAGGGCCATGGCTACAAGAGGGACGACGAGGACGACACCGAGGGCCACAAGTTCGCGTAGTACGGCGAGGGGGGCGGCGAGGGAGCGGGCAGTCACGTGTCCGCCCCCTCGCCCTGTCGGTAGCCGTGATCACATGGAGACCGAATGTCCTGGTTAGAGCCGAAACGTGCGCGTAGCATCGTGCCATGACGACGCCTCAAGAGGTACTTGCTAAGGTCCCGCTATTCTCCATGCTGTCGAAGAGGGAATTGGCCAGACTCGCAAGTAATGCCCATGAGCGGACATTTCCCGCAGGTACGGTGCTCACCGAGCAGGATGAGACCGGTGTCACTTTCGGTGTCATCATGGATGGCCAGGCCGAGGTGAGCGTGCACGGACGACCCGCCCGTACGATCGGTTCCGGTGATTACTTCGGCGAGATGGCGCTGATCGACCATTCATTTCGCTCGGCGACGATCACGGCCAAGACGGAATTGCGCTGCTTGCTCTTTACCGCATGGACCTTCCGGCCCTTCGCCATGGAGCACCCCGAGACGGCCTGGGCACTGCTCGAAATGATGGTGAAACGCGTTCGCGAGGCCGAGTCCCGCTAAGTACCCTTTTTTACCTAACGAGCCGTGGTATCCGCCGCCGCGGCCCGGATTCACAGATACAGGACCAGCCCCTCCGCGGCCACCATGACCGGGACCGGCGCTGCGGCGAACCGCTGTGTCAGCTGGTCGAGGGCGTCGTCCGTCCGGTCCGGCCGATGGTGGAACAACACCACCTGCCGAGCCCCCGCGTGCTTGGCCAACGCGACCGCGTAGTCGGCCGCGGCATGACCGAACGCCGCCTCGGCCGCCACTTCCTCGGCCAGCAGCTGGGCATCGTGTACGAGCACGTCTGCCCCCGCGGCCAGCTCAACGGCGGCCGCGTGGTACTCGCCCCATCCGTCCGGGCCCGGGCCCAGCGCAGTCGGGCAGTGATCGGTGACGTACGCCGCCACCGAACGCCCGTCACTGACCCGGTACCCGAGCGTCCTGCCGCCCTTGTGCGGGATCTCGGCCGCCAGCACGGTGAACCCGCCGGTCTCGAACGGCCCGGGCGAGATGGCGCGGAAGCTCCAGCTTCCCCGCAGCTGGCTCGGGCGGATCGGGAAGTGCGGCGGCGACATGGCCCGCGCCAGCACGTCTTCGGCGTCGCTGCCGTCCTGCTGGTCCGGCAGCAGCAACGTGACCCGGGCGTCGTCGCGGTCCCCGGCGCCGAAGAACGGCAGCCCCTGGGTGTGGTCCCAGTGCAGGTGGGTGAGCAGGATCGTCCCGGTAAACGGCTTGCCGCCGAGCAGCGCCGTGACCCGCCGCACGCCGGTGCCCGCGTCCAGGAGGAGCGTCGGCGCGGCACCGTCGTGGGCCACAGCCACGCAGGAGGTGTGCCCCCCGTACCGGACGAACTCCGGGCCCGGTGCCGGCGTCGACCCACGGACACCACAGAATTGCAGCCGCACCAGCCAAGCGTAGCGATCGCCCGTCACGCCGTCGCGAGCTTGACAGGGCCGATGGCGCTGGCGTAAGCACGTTGACGTGACGTGCGGGCAGTGCGGTGCGTCCATGGGAGAGGGCGACCGTTTCTGTGGGGATTGCGGAGCTGCCGTCGGCGTATGCCTGTCGTGCGGTGAGCCGCTTACTCCCGGGAAGCGCTTTTGCCGTGCCTGCGGTTCCCCGGTAGCGGGACACCCGCCCGCGGTGCCGTGGCCGCGACGGCCGGCACCCGGAGGCGGTCCGCGAGCTGCTCACCCAGTATTTCGCCGGGGCCCGGACGGTCATCGGCCGGTACGGCGGAGTGGTCGAGAAGTTCATCGGTGATGCCGTCATGGCGGTGTGGGGGACCCCGGCGGCGACTGAGGGGGACGCCGAGCGCGCGGTCCGGGCCGCATTGGACCTGGTGGCCGCGGTAGCGGCGCTGGGCGCCGAGGCGGCGGTACCGGGGCTGGCGGCGCGAGTGGGCGTCGTGACCGGGGAAGTGGCGGTCAGCCTGGGCGCGGCCCACGAGGGGATGGTGGCCGGGGACGCCGTGAACACGGCGGCTCGTGTGCAATCGGTCGCCGAGCCTGGGCAGGTGCTGGTGGACACGGCCACGCAGCGGCTGACGGGCGGCGCGGTCGCGTTCGCCGAGGCGGGTTCCCACCTGTTGAAGGGAAAGGCGGATCCGCAGGAGCTGTGGCGGGCCACCCGGGTGCTGTCGGCGGTCGGCGGCGTCCAGCGGGTGGACGGGCTGGAGGCGCCGCTGACCGGCCGGGACGCGGAGCTACGCACGATCAAGGACATGTTCCATGCCACCGCCGACCGGCGGATGCCGCGGCTGGTGCTGATCTCCGGACCGGCCGGGGTGGGCAAGTCCCGGCTGGGCTGGGAGTTCGAGAAGTACGCCGACGGCTTGGCGCAAGAGGTGTGGTGGCACCGGGGACGCTGCCTGTCCTACGGCGAGGGGGTGGCGTTCTGGGCGCTGGCCGAAATTGTCCGGCAACGGCTGGGCATCGCCGAGGAGGATCCGGCCGAGGTCGCCGGGGGCAAGCTGGCCGCAGGGCTGGACCGGTTCGTACCCGATTCGGGCGAGCGGGCCTATATCGGGGCGCGACTGGGTCGGCTGCTGGGTGTCGCGTTCGTCGGCGACCGGGAGGGTGCCTTGTCCCGTGAGGAACTGTTCGCGGGCTGGCGCCTGTTCTTCGAACGCCTGGCGGCGGTGCAGCCGCTGGTCCTGCTGGTCGAGGATGCCCAGTACGCCGACGCTGGCCTGCTGGACTTCCTGGACCATCTCATCGACTGGACGCGGGACCTGCCGGTGTACGTGCTGGTATTCGCGCGACCCGAGCTCGACCAGATCCGGTCGGGCTTCGGTACCGGCCGGAACCGCAGCACGCTGACCCTGGACCCCCTCGATATCAGATCGATGGATCAGCTCGTGGACGCGCTGGTTCCCGGGATGCCGCCGGCCACCCGGTTGAAGATCACCAGCCAGGCGCAGGGCATTCCGCTGTTCGCGGTCGAGACGGTGCGATCGCTGATCGACCGGGACATCGTCCAGCCGGTCGAAGGGGTCTACCGGCTGACCGGCGACGTTGGCGAGCTTGTCGTCCCGGACAGCCTGCACGCGCTGCTGGCCGCCCGTCTGGACGCCCTGGACCCCGACGTCCGTCGGCTGGTGAGCGACGCCGCGGTGCTGGGCACCAGCTTTCCGGCGGAGGCGCTGATCGCGGTGTCCGGACGGGACGAGGCGTCCGTGCGAGCCGCGCTCGCCGAACTGGTCCATCGCGAGGTGCTCAGCGTCTCCGCGGATCCGCTGTCACCGGAACGGGGCAGCTACCGGTTCTCGCAGGGAATGCTGCGCCAGGTCGCCTACGACACCTTGTCCCGGCGTGACCGCAAGACCCGGCACCTGATGGTGGCGGCGCACCTCCGGGCAGCGTTCGCCGGCGACGGCGAAGAGGTGACCGAGGTCATCGCCCGGCATTACCTGGACGCCCTGAACGCCCTCCCGGGTGATCCCGACGCCGCCGAGATCCGCGGTCAGGCCGTCACCGCCCTGATCCGCGCCGCCGAGCGCGCTAAGCGTACCGGTGCGCCGGCCCAGGCCGCGGCTAGCTACGCTAGCGCCGCCGAGCTGACCGCCCGCGGCCCGGCGGATGCCGGAGACGCCGCGGGCAGGCGGCCGGACGCAGGCACCCTATGGGAACACGCCGCGGAGTCAGCCGTCGCCAGCGGGGACTGGGCCGTGGCCATCGAACATGCGGGTCATGCTCGTGATCAGCACCTGGCCCGCGGCCAGGTCCGAGCGGCGGCCTGCGCCCGAGCCACCGCCGGGCAGGCGCTGCACTCGTCGGGGCGCCTGGCCGAGGCCCGCGATCAGCTCACCGTCGCCCTGGAGGTGCTGCGGACCGAACCCGACACCGACACGGTGCGCGTCCTGCAGGACCTTTCCCGCCTGGAGGTCCTGGCCGGGTTTCCCGACGCCGACCGTCTCACCACCGAGGTGATGTCCCTCGGCCAGTCGCTTGACGTCGGCCCCGGCCTGCTCAGCGGCATCTTCGAAGCCCGTGGCCTCTATCACGGCCTAGCTAGCCGCCGTCCCCAGGCGGCCGCCTACCTCCGGGAGAGTGTGCGGCTCGCTACCCTGGCCGGCGATAACATCCGGCTGGGTCGTGCGCTGATCAATCTGTCGGATACGCTGGCGACCACCGATCCCGCGGCCGCGGCCGAGGCGGCCCGGTCCGCCGTCGGCCACCTGCGCCGGGCCGGTGCGAGGGACCGTTTGGCGTACGCGAGCGGGAACCTGGTCCAGGCCCTGCTGATGCTCGGCGACTGGGATGCCGCGGACCAGGAGCTGACCCAGACTGCGGACTCGGATGGGCTGCAGGATTACCCGTTCCTCTCGTGCTATCGAGGCTTGCTGGCGGCGCTGCGCGGCGACGCGGCCACCGCCGAGACCATGCTGGCCGGACTGGATGACCTGCGGACCAGCGAGGATCCGCAGACCAAGTCGTTGATCGCCCTCGTGGAAGCCTCCACCGCGGCCGCCCATGGCCATTTCCAGGACGCGCTGCGCTACGCCCGCGGCACGCTCGCTCACGTCGATGTCCTAGGGGTCAGCGCCGAGGACCAGCGGTGGGCGTGGCCGCTGGCCATGCGCGCCGCGTATGAGCTGCGGGATATCAATGCCGTTCGCGAACTGCTGTCCCTGCTCGACTCGTACCGTGCGGGCGATATCGCCCCAATGCTGCGGGCCGAACGTGACCTGGCCCGCGCCCGGCTGGCCGCCGCCGACGGCGATCAGGACGCCGCGGCATCCTTCGAAGCCGCGATCACCAGCCTGCGCGAGCGGGGCACCCCCTACCACCTGGCTCACGGCCTGCTGGACTACGCCGAGTACCTCATCCGCCAGGAC
>Ga0318547_10000588_pt1 | contig 11710 bp, 21 predicted proteins | sample GRESIP169b2f20_FD_203515 | JGI IMG/M metagenome (GOLD analysis project Ga0318547, IMG submission 203515) | Tropical soil microbial communities from Luquillo Experimental Forest, Puerto Rico - GRE.SIPMG.169b2f20 | ecosystem: Environmental > Terrestrial > Soil > Tropical forest > Bulk soil...
TGGGCGTCGACGTGCCGAGCGTGTTGCGGCTGGTGGAGGAGGCGCGCGACGGCGTCCTGCGTCGAGCCAACTATGCAAAAAACCTGCTTGGCTGACGCGAGCGTCGATAGCCAGAACCGACGTTCACATCACTTTTCAGCCGAGTGAAATCGACGGAGCGGTCAGCTCGGCCTGCTTCCCAATCGTGCTGAACCATGTCTGCTTGCCGAGGCGAAGCGGAGCTAACGCGGACGGCGTCCCCCGATCAGAGCGGCGTCAATCCCGCGAGCACGCAAGATCGTTTCGAGCTCCGTATGCGGCTTCGCCAAAATGATATCGCCGGCTTGGACGAGACTTTGGGGTGAAGTGCGGCCGATGGTGCCCCGTCGTCGATCACTCCCTGTGCCACTGGAGGCACCGTCTCTCCCAGGAGGCCCACATCTGAATGGTCTGAGCGCACTGCATGCCGTGTCCAGATGATAGTGCTTCCGGCCGCCCGATAGTGCGCCGCCAGAAGATTCAGCTTATCGACGACCTGCAAACCTAGTGGAGCGGCGATCGGCGACTTCTCGACATTGCAATTTTGCAGGTCGACGGCCACGAGGGCACTTTTCCTTGGGTCAATCGCAAAAGTGACCATTTTGGATCCTCATTTGCTTGGGGCGCTCACGCTAACCTTAGCGCTTGTAGGGCGGCGAAGGTGTTTCTACCGGGCTCCCGCGCGAAATCTGGCGCCATCGCGGTCACGAGCGATACGACGGAGGTCGTCACGCCTCCCGCTGCCTCGATCTGGCGCAGGGCCGCGTCCTCCGTGCGCGCAGACATTCCGCCGCAGGCGTCGACGGGCACCTGCACTCGGTAATCATTCTCTAGCGCCGAAAGCGCAGCGTCGAGCACGACGGCCTCCGTGGCGAAGCCCGCGATCACCAGAACCGGCCGCTTGACGGCGTTGATCGCCTCCCGCGTCTGCGGATCAAGGAACGGATCGGCCGTCATGCGAGCGAATTGCGGCGCACCCTCGGTTTCCTTTGCGAGGTCCGGCAACACCTCCGGCGCCTCGCCGCCCTCTGGCACGACGCTGCGGTGCACGGGCAGGCCGAGCAGGCGGGCGCATCGGGCCAGGACGGAGGCGGCGCAGCTCAGGCTTTGCGGCGGGTTCTTGGGGGTTGAAGGCCGATACGTCTCTGCTTTCAAAAACCGTTTTCGGACGGGCCACCGGTAAACGCATCATTGGGCACGACGCGCTCCGTGGTTTGCCGGCTGCGCTATCAGTCTGAGTTTTAGTCGACGTCCCAATAGCTCGGGCGTCACATCGGCCGGAGCCGGAACCGCCTGCACCCTTGCGCGTTACTTCTCTGGATGATGAACGGAACCGGATTACCGGCAGTTCATCCCACAGGCCGCTCGGCTCAAGCTCCCGGGCGGCCTTTGGTTGTTGGTTGCACCGCCGAGAGGCAGTGTGCAGTGCGGTTGCGATTTACAGGTCAGTACCAGTACGAACTCCCGCTCTGTTACCACTCTGGGGCAGCAGCTCGGCCACCGGCGCAAGCGCTTTGAAGGAAAACTAACGCCGTTGTCCAACGTTCCGTAGTGGGTGGTGAGCCTCGCCCCGGTTGCGGGCGAGCCGGGATTGATAGCGTATGAGTGCCCCAACTGCGCGTATGTGACGAGCGTGCTCCAGCAGCCGAAGGACATGCATTAGTCGTGTGCAATGTCACTAGGTGCTGGCGAGCGGGGTCATCGCGGCACAGAGCATTCATAAGTTCCATCGCCGAGGTTTAACTGTTGCGGCCGGAAAACAGCAAATTTTGACAATCGATCAATGGGTAAGAAGGGGTGCAACCTTTGCCCCCCGGGGCGAGTTTGTAGGGCGGGACGTGATTACCAGGGGATTATCCAATGACCGTGACCTGTACCCGTATGGGATGGGTCGCCGCATTGCGCGCACAGGCTGCGGCGCCCGAGACTGCTTCCGATGACATGCTGATCCGGCGGATTGCGCAGGGCGATCAACTCGCCATGCGTATGCTGTTTGGCCGGCATCGAGTTCCTTTGTATCGCTGGTTTCTGCGGCTCGCCGGCGACGAGGCGTTAGCCGAAGACCTCTTGAGCGATGTGTTTCTCGACGTTTGGCGCCAGGCCGCCACGTTTGAATCACGCTCGTCGGTTTCGACTTGGTTGCTGGCGATTGCCCGCCACAAGGCGCTCTCGGCGCGGCGCCGCCGGCCGGATGCGGAATTGGACGAGAAGATCGTGTCGACCGTTGCGGATCCAGCGGACGATCCAGAGGTCGTGCTGCAAAAGAAAACCCGTGCAGACCTGTTGCGCCGCTGCTTAGCCCGACTGTCACCGGAGCACGGCGAGGTCATCGACCTCGTCTACTTCCACGGCAAATCGGTCAAAGAGGTCGCGGAGATCGTCGGGATCGCCGAGGCCACTGTCAAGACGCGCATGTTCTATGCGCGCAAGAACCTGGCCGAGCTGGTCGAGACGTAGCGGCTAAGCACGGGATGGTCGGGCATTCAGTGGCGACGACCCGTAAGCTCCTTCAGAAGCGCGGCGAGACGTTCCGGGACAGGTTGGTCGGCGGCACTGTACTCGGCCCGCAGCCATTGCCCGAGTTCCCGCAGCCATGGCGTTCGGGCCAGGATGTCCCGACGTTCGGACTCGCCCGACCTACGCTGCTCGCGCTGGCTCCTACGGACACGCGCGGCTGGCGGTAGGCTCTCACATGCGCTCGACCCCTGGGCACGACGTACCCACTTCTGCTCAGAACGTCTATGAAATTCTAAGGGATAAGTCGTCATGTCGGGCTCGTTTTCACGATCATTTTTGAAGGTTGAACGCTCTCTGATCTTTCGCCCAGCGCGAGTGCCCAATACATTTCCGCGAGTTTCCGGTATCGACGGCTCTCCCGCAGCGATTTTGTATGAATGGTCAGACGAGCGTACTCTTTCGCCTTGGCACGATAAACTTCCATTTGCGACTTCACGGCAGACACTCCGGCGTGCGCCCGCTGCGTCAACGCGCAGTTGTACGCCACTGTTCCGAGCTCTGCCGTGTCAATTTTAGTGACGGCAACTGCCAATTGTTCTTGCGGCTCTTACAATGATCTCGCCCGCCTCCCGTCGAAAGCTCGCGATACCAAATGGCTCGAATGCCTGCTGAATGGCGCAACCAAGTGGCGGTGGTGACGGGCGGCGCCCGCGGCATCGGCCGAGCAACAGCGCGGCTCCTGGCGCAGCACGGCGCTGCAGTGTGCGTGAACTATGCCGTGCAGTCCGACGCGGCTGAGGGGCTAGTTGCTGAGATTTCGACCGCGGGCGGACGCGCTATAGCGGTAGCGGCAGACGTAGCCGACTCGGCCGCGGTCGAGGCGATGGTCGCACGCACCGAAGCAGAGCTGGGGCCGGTGACAATCCTGGTGAACAACGCAGGCGTGAGTTGGCAGGGCACGCTGGACACCTACGACCCGGACCAGGTCGCGCGCATGCGCCGAGTAAATGTGGACGGCTTGATCCATGCGACGCGCGCAGTCATGGGGCCCATGCGGGCGCGACGCTACGGTCGGATCGTCAATATGGCTTCGATCGCGGGGATCGGCACCGCGCTATCCGGCAATGCATTCTACGCGGCAACGAAGGGCGAGGTGATGATTCTCACGCGGCGCTTTGCCCTGGAGCTGGGCCAGCACGGCATCACCGTGAACGCCGTGGCGCCGGGCTTTGTCCGCACCGACCTGACGCAGCGCGGTCGCGGCGCGGCGGACTGGCCGGGCACGGAGGAACGCTTCGCCGCACGAGCGATGATGGGCCGCATCGGTGAACCTGAGGACATCGCCAATGCGGTGGTGTTCCTGGCTTCACCGGAGTCAGGTTGGATTACGGCGCAGGTGCTGACGGTGGATGGTGGACGGATGGACTACATTGGACACAATTAGATCGAGCGCCAAGCAGATGGCGTCGAGATGAGACAAGCCGTGCGTCCGCTCATTTCCGGTTCGCCTCCGAAGCGGACGTAACTTGATCGCAGCGCTGTGTGTCGCGAAGTGTCCTCCAGCTTCCGGCGCATCGATCAGCCGGGACTTAGTGCTCTGTCCGAAAGGACAAGACTATGAAACGCTTCCCCGATTGCAGATTTACGACACGAGATGATGCTAGCGAAAATCCTGCGGCAATGGCTTGATTTTGCACATCCGCTTGGTCCAGGAGGCGCATCGCCGGAGCAAGCAAACGGATACTCTTGTAAGGCGACGGGGATACCGCTTCCAAACTCGAACTCGCAGCTTGCAAGATGATGACCAAAGCACCGCCCGGCGTGCAGACCGTCTGCAAGCTGCTCATAGTCATGGCTACGTCGACGTATTCGAATATCAACGCTGCGAAAAGCAAATCTACTGGTGAGAGTTGCGGCAATGCACACTGGATGTCGGCAACATAAAGCTCGAGCCCGGGGATTCTCGAGCGGAAACGACTGCGGACCGCTTCTACATAGGCGGGGTTAATATCGATTCCAACAACCCGCTCGACCCCCGTCCCAACTAATCGATCTAAACCGTTGCCGCCTGCGCACCCGAGTAGGGCGATCGATTTCGGGGAATGCTGTCGTACAGCGAATTCAAGCTCGTCCGCGAGCATCTCGGCCTGCCTGACTGCCGGCAGCGCCATGTGCCCTTCATATTCCGCCAAAGGGATGTCCAGCCACGGGTTTCTCATAATTTTCCGAAACAGGTTAAAGTTGATCGAAGCCGCTGCTTCGTTTCGTGATGTCGAACCGGTCTCATGCGAGTTCGAACCGAGTCTCTTGGATCAGAACATGGATATTGAAAATTCGCGACCAGAGACTGACGCACGAAATCAACCTGATGGCGCTCGAAATCGAGACAAAATCGCCCTCGGAGACTAGCCAGCGATAGCTAACCCGCGAGAATGTCGCACAAATTTTTGTGAGCTAGACCTAACCCACAGAGACTGGACTGGCTGGCTGGGCATGTAAGACTCGAACTCAGAAATGTCATCGCAAAATATCCCTTTGAAAGGTGGCACAGATTTCCAGGGATCCAGCCGAATTCTGGCCACAGAGACTATTCGCGTTTGAGCTGCGGCGTTGAGGACATGCAGCTCGGGCTTAGGGCGCCGGGGCAAGAGCAGGCGCGGATGCAGTCCTGCTTGCGGTGAAAGTCACGCCACTCTTCTAAGCCTCGAGACGAAGTCGTCAGGGTCATTGCGCGACTCCTTCGGGCAGGCGTGGTACCCGCCACTGGCCAGATGGCGGACCCGCTGCCGGAAGCGGCCCGTGCGCCCTCACCCCCAGACCGAGGGCGAGGGCCGTGCTAGGCAGAAGCGGCCAGTATATCTATCAGTTGCGTGCGAATCGAGGTCCGCCGTACAAAGAACGGCCCGCCGGGCAGCGGGCCGAGTCTCTGACGAATCGCACTGTGTGAAGACGGCCAATTTATTCCACGCGGGGCCGTCTATGTCCACAATCAACGATCTCGACCCGGATGCGCTGATCTCACGTCTTGCCGGTCCATTATCACCGGCTGATCGCGCCGCTTTTCGCGCCGCCGCCGAGGATGCTCTCGCACGTGTCCCTTGCTGGGGTGAGGGCGCCATTTATCGAGCGGTGGCATCGTTGCAGCGTGCCTTCCGCAATCCGCCCAGTGACCGGAATGCGCATTGGGACATCGAACATGAACTGCGGGACACCAAGCTCAAGAGCGCTGCGCCAATCGAGTACGGCGGCGATGGCCGCCATACCCGCTACCGCAAGCACGCGCGTTGAGAGCGCGCTGTGTATTGGTGCTGCGCCCAAATCGAGCAGTGTCATGATCGTCTGGCGTGGCATTGCCTCACGCTGGCCGGGTACAAGGTCTATCAGCCGTTGTTGCGCGAGCAGCGTCGTAGTCACGGCCGCAAGATCATTGCCACGCCGCCGCTGTTCCCGGGTTATCTGTTCGTTTGGGTGGTCAAAGGCTGGTGGGATGCGCGATGGGCGGCGGGGGTGCGCCATCTCGTCATGGACGGTGAGGCACCGGCGCGCGTCCCCGATGCTGTCATTGCTGAGATCAAATCGAGAGAACGTAATGGCTTCGTCGAGTTGCCGCGGCCGCGCGGATTCGTACCAGGTATGCGGGTGAAGGTGGTTAGCGGTCCGCTGCAAAATCAGATTGGGATGCTCGCGATTCTGCGCCCCCATGAACGTGTACTCGTGCTTTTGCGTTTGCTTGGCGGGGAGCAGCGCGTCGAGCTCGCAAGGACTGCGATCGAGCCTATCGAGTAGCGGCGGCAGACATGAGCAAGGACAGCGAGCGTCAAGCGTGGACCAAGTTTGTTGAAGAGCGCGAGCGCGAAGCAAAGCGACCGCGAGCCAAGAAGCGAGCCAAAGAGGAAGCGTCGCAGGCGGAGCTCGAGGCTGGGCTCGATGATCTTGTCACCGATGCGGATCGCAGGGGCGCGAAACGGTGAGGGTCGAATTGGCTAGGTAATCCGGTCCAGACCACCGAGCAAAATGCACCAGTATCTCATCACCGCTTTTTCGCGATTCCGCGCTGGCGCGCCCAGAAGGGGGTGACGCCCGCCGGCGTTGCAATAATTGGTCAATCCTGGCCTGGACCTTCCAATCTGTCCGGCTGTTCGCGATGTGCCAATTCCCGCAAAGGCGGCAACGATACGGCTCCATGCCCTTGTTCTTGAGGCGGCGAATGTGAATCATCGCAGCGTTTCGTGTTTTGTGGGTGACTTTACCGCTGGAGCACATTGCTCTGCCTCTTCCTCCTCCTACATTTCTCAAAGATCGTCGGGACGACGTGCACTGTCGTCCTCCATCAGTCCCCACGCGACGTATGTGCGAATCAACTCCACGACCGTGGTGCGTTTCTGCTCGGCGACGTCTTTCAGCATCTGAGCGTCCTCGTGGTCGAGCCGGACCATCTGGTAATGCCAGCGTTGTTTGGCGAGTTGGTATTGCCGCCGATAGTCCCTTTTTCCTTTGCTCAAGAACGTAGCTCCCTCTAGTTCCTGCGACGAAGGGAGGCGACGCGTTTACAAAGTCGGCTTTGGTTTCGCCTTTCCGATCCGACGTACCGTGGCAGTTCGGATGGGATCATCGGAGGCTCTCCAAACTTGGAGTTCAGAAACTTTATCGGGAAGCGCCGCCGCGAGCTTTTGTAAGGCGTGTCCAAGGCTGTTGGCCTCGATAACTGGGGTTCTGCGATGTCCCCGTTGTCTTTAAGAACGTAGATAAATCTCATTAGTGCCTGCCTCCCTTTAGCGCGCGTTCCAAGAGTGCAATCGACTTGTCGAACGCGGCGCGCATTTCTTCTTGCGTACCGCCCAACTCGACAAATCTGGTTAAGGCGTCCCAGTGCCGGTCGTCATCGTCGCCGCGCACTATTTCGATCAGACAATCTTCCTTCGTCAGGAAGTCATCGTCGTCGTCATCATCGTCTTGGCTACTGGTCATAGTAACGTCTGGTCAGCCGCGGTCATTTGCTCAAGCAGCAGATTGGCGGGCTCATCGCCCTGTGCTTCCAATGCGGCCATGCCGCCGGTTGCATAATGCGTGACCGCCTGCATCAAGCGCGGCAAGCGCTCGGCGATCAGGTCGACGTGTGGATTGATCCGATAGAACGCGCCGCCGCCGATTTCGGCGAGTGCTCTGAATGCGCGCTCGGTCGAGCTTGAGCGGTCCTGCTGAAAGCAGAATACGCGGGTGCCAGCAACGCGCAGGAGCTTGGTGGTCGCGACCGCGGTGTCGAGCTTGCCGTGAAAGCTACCGAGAACGACGACCGCTTGAACGGTCGTTTTCTGGGTTTCGCGCAGGGCCTGGGTCAAAAAGTCATCGGTCTGCATGAAACAGCCGCAGATGCAATCGACACGCCCCTGATCGACGATATCGGTCCAGTCGTCGGCGACTGTGATCCAGTTCGTCGCAATGCAGGGCCGCCGGGTTGCACCCGTGCCCTCGCGCCCGTAGTAGGCAAACTTGACGGCGACAGGCCCGGCAAAAATCTCGTCTGCAAGCATCCTGATCCGGCCCCAAATGGCATCGCTCGGGCTCTCGGTAGCGAGTACGATAATCATGCGTGGTCGATCGTTAGGCATTGTTGGGTTCCTTCTGGTCGACGACTGGTCAGGCGTGGTCAGCCGTCAGTTTCACATCTTTTTTAGCGGGGAGGGTCTCTCCGATAGCATGGCGTGCGTCCCTGGGGCGTGCGTGGCCGGGTGTATGTGAAGCCCAAGCGCGTCGTCAGGATATTCTTGACCCGCTTCTGGGCGGACTGCGTCTGCTGCTGGTCGCGGTTGAGACTGAGGGCGTACTGCATCACGTCCCAGAGAGTGACGACGATGCGATCCTCTAGCCATTCGCGAATAGGTTCCTCCCAGGGATCGGCAGCGAAGCGTTTGGCCTGCTCGGTCGTTGCGAGCGATTCGAGTGCTGGCGTCTCCAGCCACCACGGCATGCCGGCCTTGAATAAATGCACCGCCTCGGCCCACAATTGATCGCGCACCTGTGCCAAGCCAACGACGTCGATCGTGCCGATGCAGGTGACCGGCCAATATCTTCGCGCTCCCGTCGGGTCCTTCAGGTAACCGCCCGTTGTCGGTGGGTTGATGGTGCCAGCGAATACATTTTGTCGTGGTCTGTTGATTGTGTGCTTGCCATGCGGCGGGCGGTAGCGATCGTGACGAGCAGACACGAATCGTTTTTGCGCTGACGGTGTAGCCCTCACTAAGCCTTCCATCTCGGCAATCTCGATGATCCAAACGCCCGCGGTTTCGATAGAGGCATCCTTGGTGCCGACGTGACTGAGCCGGTCAGCGAACCACTCATCGCGGATGGCAAGCTCTCGTAATGCTTTGGACTTCTGTTTGCCTTGCGGGCCTTCGAGGATGAGCATGTGGTCGCACTGGCAGCCTGGCATGAAGATGCGAGCAACTGCTGAGATCAGGTATCGCGGTCCGATGGCGCGAACGTATTCGCTATCTTCGACGTGCAGGTATGTTTGGAGCCAGGTCTCCAGACGCGACAGTCCGCCCCAGTTGAGCGCATTGAGATAATCCCGCACCGGATGAAACGGATTATGGCGAGCCGCTACTTGCACCGCGCGCCCGACATCGCCAAGCGTCGGATTGATGCTTCTGCGTTGAAACCAAACTCGTGTCTGGGACTCGTGATGATCGGCCCAGGGCACATCGATCCAAGACGTGAGTGCCGCCTTCTCCAACGGTGGAGACTTCCTGATGACGACGCGAGCACTGAATTCATCGTAGGCGAGCGCGCTCTTCCAGTCCGGCCCCTCCCGCAGGATCAAGACTAGGTTCGCGAGGATAGGCTTGATCCTACCGTTCTCGTCGAGGATCAAGTCGTCAGTCCAGTCCTTGCTGCGCCTGCGCCGCAGTTCCGCTTCTCGGGCCTTCTTCAACTCGGTGAAGCGGTTCTTCAAAATCTGCTTGAGGCTACCTTCGCGGAGACCACGGAAATACTCCGCGCGCTTGCCGCTCGCGGGATGGAGCGCATCGCGAATCGCCATGGCTATCTCGGCGCTGTCCGCATTGAACGTAACGCCGCGCAGCGTTTCGATGGACTTTGCGTCGGCCACTGCCTTGTGCAGGCCGAGCTGTTTGAGCACCGCATCGGCCCAGTCGAAAAGCCGCTGATTGCGCTCTGTATCGGCGCGCGCGTGCTCGTCCGCGCCCTTAGCTTGTTGCGCCGCTGGAATCGGCAGCTTCACGATCTTGTCGTCGGTCATGCCCAACCCCGCGCGCAGAAAAAGTTGGGGCAAATACGGCTGACCACGGCAGACCAGCCGCTTAACCGGGCTGCAAGGATGGAGACATTGCCAGCGTCAGTCGTCTCGTTGGTGTCGGTGGTGATGTCCGCCAACGGAATGTCGCGGATGGGATGAGGATTGGCCGCAGCTGCGGCTTTCGCCGATGCTGGCGATCTGCTAACTGCCATCGTTGTAATCCACAACTTGGGAGCATGCTGGCTCCCATTTTTTTCTTAGTCTTTGATCAGATGCTCGTAGGGTTCGATCACGCCGAGTTTTCTCGCGAGCATTTCCAAGTTCACATGATGGTCGATGACGCCGTTGCCGCTGGCGACGTAAAGAGCACCGAGCGCGCGGATTGCCGGTTCGCCGCGCGTCCGCCGCAATTCTTTCCCGTCGGCCAGCAACGCCCTGTTGACGCGCTGAAACAGCGCGCGCGGTCGCACCGGCACGGTGATGATGGATTCTGAAGCAGAAGACTTAGCACGGGCCACGGCTATCCCCTTTGCGGATCACGACTGTCCGCTTTGTGGAAAGGGGAGCTTAAAGCCTGGCCTGGGGTCGATTGAACCGGACGTGCCGATCTCCGGCATCCGGCTCTCCGACTGGTCGACCGAGGTCGAGAGATATCGACCTCACCGTCTAGGGTAGTCTTCTTGTTAGCTCTTGCTCTGACGTTCTTATGCGCGTGAGCGCGCATCATGTCAACGGGCAGATTCGTCGGGAGTGAAAATGGGTGCGTCGTCAGCGCAGCCCCTTCGCCGCCTTCACCAGCTCACGCCCGCGTTCGAGCGTCTCGTCGATGCGCCTGGGGAGATTCGGTTGCGCTCCTGGGAGCACACTCGGTGACCGAAGTAGAACACTGATGCTGCCATGTTCAATCGGAGGATTGCTGCAGATGGTCAGGAAACAACGCGCAGAGCAATGGGCCGAGCATCGGCGCCGACACGACGAAGAGGAGCGGCGCCAACGTGTGATGGTCATCACAGAGTTCGGCACCGAGGATCCTGAGGCGACGATGCATGCCCTGGCCAAAGAGATCCTGAGGTACCGCCAAGCCCTGCGGCTGCTGGCAACGGCGATCGGCTGGGCGAGCTCGGGTATGCCGTTCGGGCTGTTCCCTCCCGGTCCTTTCCGGCGTTCTAGGCGTACCATTGAGGGTACTGACGACGCGCCACCTGCGGCATAGGCTGTGGGCGCGATGATGAAATCAAGCGATAGACAGGCAACGGCCGAGCTCCTGGCCGCCCTCGTCGAGGCAGCGATCGCGCACGGGCGCCGGCATTACAGCCAGAGCGGTGAACAGTTGGCGATGATCGCTTGCGGTGCTCGAGTGCCTGCAGCGGGAGGGGTTTGTGACCGTCCCGGCGACCTAAATCTTGCCCGGTAGGCGCTCGAGCACGTAGCATCCGCGGCGTACCAACAAGGGTACAGCTTTCGGGCTATGCACGCGGCCTCGGCGGGATCACCACTCGCGCCGGGGCCGCTGCGTTTCTGGGCGACCCTCGACTGCGCCTAGGGGGCATCGCAGCCGCTCGCCCGGAGACGCGACCCGTCGAGTCTCGCCAAAATGGTTCGCTTTGGCTCGCTTGGTTCTTAGCTGCTTCCTATGTGTTTCCTAAGCCCAATTCTAGGAAGCGGCCCTGCTAGGAAGTGCCATCAATTCGGCACTTCTTTGCGCGTTAGCCCTCTTTCTGCGATAACGCGAGTTAAGATGCCGAGATCATAGCTCCGGGGTGGTCGCTGTCATCGGCAAGACGATGCTCTCAAAGCTGGGCGTTCTCTGATCTCTGACCCGCATGGAACAGCGTCTCGGCCGGGGGCGCCTCGCAGGCGAGGGAGGCCGGCGGCAGGCAAAGACGCCAGCGTGAGCGCGAGGCCGACGGCCGCTGAAAGACGGCATTATCAAATCACAAGCCTTGGCAGCAACTGGGTTTCGCTTGGTGATTTCGAGGC
>Ga0318547_10000616_pt1 | contig 11599 bp, 8 predicted proteins | sample GRESIP169b2f20_FD_203515 | JGI IMG/M metagenome (GOLD analysis project Ga0318547, IMG submission 203515) | Tropical soil microbial communities from Luquillo Experimental Forest, Puerto Rico - GRE.SIPMG.169b2f20 | ecosystem: Environmental > Terrestrial > Soil > Tropical forest > Bulk soil...
AGCCGCGCACCACGGTGACGTCGGTGCCGATGAAGCAGTCGTTGCCGATGCGCGTGCCGCCGATCTGCGGCTGCACGATGCGCTCGCCGCTCTCCGGATCCCACACCCATGCCACGCCGGTGGCGCCGACGGTGGAGTGCGACTCGATGGTCACGCGGTCGCCGATGACGCAGCCGTCCTTGACGACGACGTGCGAATCCAGCCGGCAGCCGGCGCCTATCACGGCGTCGCCGATCACGCAGTACGGGCCGACGACGCTGCCTGCGCCGATGCGCGCGCCGGGCGCGACGACGGCGGTCGGATGGACGCTCGTCTCGGCGACGGCGGGCGCGGCGAAGAAGTGCTGCATCAGCAGGTAGAACGCCCGCTGCGGGTGGCTCACCACGATCTGGCAGGCGATGTCGGCGTCCAGCGGCCGGGCGGCCAGCACGGCGATGTCGGCGTGCGCGAACGCCGGCGCGGCGTCGCCTTCCCAGAAGTACAGGCCGTGCGGCTCCTGTGCGAACGTGCTGCAGAAGCGCAGCGACCCCGGTTCGCGGCGCTGGTGCACGGCGTGGGCCAGGCCGAGCGCGTCCAGCGCGTCCAGGATGTCGGCCAGCGAGAAGTTGCCGTTGGTCATGGGCTGGCTCAGGCGAGCGCCGGCTCGGGCGACGGCGCGGTCGCCGGATGGCTGGCGAGCAGGCGCAGCCAGAACGGGCGCCAGGCCTGGTACAGGCGGGCCAGGTCGCCGCCGTGGATCCGGATCAGGTCGAAGGACTCGTTGATGACCGCATCGGCCTCGCCGAAGCGCTCCAGGCATTGACCGACGTTCCACTTGATGGCGGTGACGACATCGGCGGCCTCGATCCGGCCTTCGCGCCACGCGAGCAGCGCCGTCGTGATCCAGGCCAGCGACGACACGCGGCCGATGCCCGTGTTCATGTGGTGCGTCGTCTGCGACGGGTGCTGGCGGAAGATGCCGAGGTGGTCGCGCACGATCACCAGCGGCGCCCGTTGCACCGCCGTCAGCACGAAGCCGACGTCCAGCCAGCCGTAGTACGACAGGTCGTGCGCGGGCGGCTGCGGGTAGGCGCGGGCGCCCTCGGCCGACATGACCATGTGCGTGAATTCGCCGATCCAGTTGTTGCAGGTGGGCACCATCGACCGGAACAGCATGTCGGCGTCGACCGGCACGTACAGCAGCGGGCTGTTCGCGACGGGCGCGGGCTGGTTGATGCCCATGACCGGACGCGCGTCGCCGTGCGTGACCCAGCGCCGGCTGACGGACGCGCTGAAGCGGCCCGTCCGGTGCGCGGCCATGTGGGTGCGGTAGAACTCGGGGAACACGACGTCGTCGTCGAGCTGCAGGTGCACGAACGGCGAGCTGCCGGCCCAGCGGTCGATCAGCGACTGGTGGTTCAGGCGCGCGTTCTTCGGGCCGCGCACCACCTGCAGGTCCAGCGTGCGGCCCAGCTCGCCGTAGTGGCCGGACTCGATCAGGCGCGTGATCTCGTCGTCCGGGCTGTCGTCCGAGACGATGACCCGGAAGTCCCGGAAGGTCTGCCGCGCGAGCCCGAGCAGGGTCTCGCCAAGGTATTCCTTCTTGTAGGCGGGAATGAGGGTGGTGATCGTCGGCATGCGCGCGGCTGGCTCGGGTTGGCTGGGCAGTGTGGCGATGATCCGCGCTCGCCCCCCTGGCCGATCGATGGAACTGCGGGCGGCTTGCGCGCCAGATCGCCGCTTCGCGCGTCCGGCTGGCGGGCGTGGCGGCCAATTGGCCGCCGTCTGCCCGGCATTTCCGACGATGGCGCCGGCGGCCCCACGGCGATCATTCGGACACGGACGCGCGGCTTCCCGCGCGCACCCGAACGAAAGTCGCCCGATGGCCAGCAGCAAGACGATCTACGTGACCCAGCCCGAGCTGCCTCCGCTGGAGGAGTTCATGCCGTACCTGCGCCAGATCTGGGACACCCGCGTGCTGAGCAACGGCGGCCCGTTCCACCAGATGCTGGAGGCCGCGCTGTGCGAGCACCTGGGCGTGCGCCACATCAGCCTGTTCACCAACGCGACCATTGCGCTGGTCACGGCGCTGCAGTCGCTGCGCATCGGCGGCGAGGTCATCACGACGCCGTACTCGTTCGTCGCCACCGCGCATTCGCTGATGTGGAACGGCATCAAGCCCGTGTTCGTCGACGTCGACCCGGTCACGCTCAACATGGATCCCGCGAAGATCGAGGCGGCCATCACGCCGCAGACGACCGCGATCCTGCCCATCCACTGCTACGGCGCGCCGTGCGACGTCGAGGCGATCCAGCGCATCGCCGACGACTACAACCTCAAGGTCATCTACGACGCGGCGCACGCGTTCGGGGTGCGCCGCGAGGAGCAGGGCGAGATGCGCAGCATCCTGAACCACGGCGACCTGTCCGTGCTGAGCTTCCATGCCACCAAGGTGTTCAACACGTTCGAGGGCGGCGCCATCATCTGCCCCGACGCCAAGACCAAGCAGCGCATCGACCACCTGAAGAACTTCGGCTTCGTCAACGAGACCACCGTCGTCGCCACCGGCATCAACGGCAAGATGAGCGAGTTCAACGCCGCGCTCGGCCTCGTGCAGCTCCGGCACGTCGACGAGCACATCGCGCGGCGCGGCGCCATCGCCGACCGCTACCGCGAGCTGCTGGCCGGCGTGCCCGGCGTGCGCACGCTCGCGCGGCCGTGCGGCGCGACGCCCAACAACTCGTACTTCGCCATCCTCGTCGACGCCGGCCACGCGCTCGGACGCGACGGCCTCTACAAGCACCTGCGCGAGCAGGGCATCGTGGCGCGCCGCTATTTCCATCCGCTGATCTCCGACTTCCCGATGTACCGCAACCTGCCGTCCGCCGACCCGGCGCGCCTGCCGGCGGCGCGCGCAGCCGCGGACCAGGTGCTGTGCCTGCCGATCTACCCGGCGCTGCAGAACGCGGACGTCGAGCGGATCGCCGGCCTGGTGCGCGAGAGCGCGGTGGCGGTCGCGCCGCCGATGCTGCTGGCGGCCTGAACCCGGACGCCTCCGGCACGCACGTCGGGGGCACGAACGACAAAGCCGGCCGCGGGCCGGCTTTTCTTCGACCTCGTCCCGACCGCTTCAGGCGGCCGCGAGTTCCTGCGCGGGCTTGGAGAACGCGAAGAAGGGCTCCTGGCGGTTGCAGCCGAAGTCGCGCGCGTCGAAGTCGCCCAGCAGCTGCGCGTGCGGCAGCAGCGAGCCGGTCAGGCCGGCGCCGTTGAACAGCGCCACGATGTCGCGTCCGAACAGGCGCACGTGGTCGACCTGGCCGTAGTAGATGCGGGCGAAGTCCTCGCTGGGCGGGCGGTCGAGCTCGAAGGTGTTCTTGAGCGCCGGCGCGTAGGGCGTCTGCGCGATCAGCATGCCGCCGGGCGCCAGGCAGCGCGCGAACTCCGCCAGCGCGCGCTCGGGGTGGCGCACGTGCTCGAGCAGGTGGTTGGCGATGATCAGGTCGAACGAGGCGTCGGGGAATGCGATGGCCTCGGCGTCGACGCGCCGGATCCCCTCGCGGGCCGGGAACAGGTCGCCGCGCACGTACTCGGCGGGCCGGCACGCGCGCAGGCGCGGCTCGAGCGCGGCCTCGGGGGCCAGGTGCAGGATGCGGGCGCCGGCGAGCTGCTCGGGCAGACCGGCCGCGGCCATGTACATCCACAGGTGGCGGTCGCGGTCGTTGCAGCCGCAGTGCGGGCAGCCGTAGACGGCGAGGTCGGAGCCGACCGTGTCCATCAGCACCATGAACGGGCTGCGTTGGGCCATGGCGGGGTGGGGCACCCACGCATCGACGTCACGTTCGCAGAGGCAGCAGAAGGCCATGGGGATTCCTGGGTGTCGTGTCGTTGGTCGGGAAGGGACGGATCAGGCGGCGAGCGCCTCGATGTGCAGGTCCTGCATGGGATGCAGCACGCGCTTGGGCAGCAGGCGCGCCGTTGCCGGGGCCGCGGCGGCGGGCGTGCAGAGCGCGGCGCGCACGGCGTCGGCGCGCGCGGCGCGCTCGGGTCGCGCTGGGCACAAGACGAGCGCGTCGCGGCGCAGTTCGGGGAAGGCCGACAGGGCGCGATAGCCCAGCGTCTCGAGCAGCTGCGGCTCCCAGCCTGCGCGCTGCCAGGCCAGCAGCGCCTCGCGCAGCGGCGCGGCGTCCGCGCCGTCGGCGGGCCACCAGACGATGCGGCGGGTCGGATGCGAACCGGTGCTGGCGGACAGCACGGCGAAGTCCGCCAGCGGCATGTTGGCCGCCAGCAGCAGCTCGGCCTCGCCGTCCGGCGTGTCCTGCCAGCCCGGATTGGCCAGCGCCAGCTCCGCGATCCAGCGCGGCCCCTCGGATCCGGCCGCGCCGCGCAGGCGCGTCGCGCCGGTCTGGCGCAGCACCTCCAGCAGGCCGGCGATGTCGCGCGGCGGGGCGGCGCTCTCGTTGGTGTCGGGCTTCCAGCTGCCGTCGCCGTTGAGGATGTACGACTCCATGTTCAGCGCGATCTTGGCGAGCAGGCCGGTGCGCGCCAGATGCAGGTAGCGCAGGCTGCCGTAGCGCGCGGGCACGGGCTCGCGCAGCGCGTCGTCGCGCCGGTTGCGGCCGGGCCGCGCGGCTTGCGCGTAGTCGAGCGCGACCTCCGTCAGCGTCGCGGCGTCGATGCCCTGGCCGTGGACGACGCGCTCGTAGAGCTGCTGCCACTGGAAGCCCGCGCTCGCGACCTCGGCGTGGCGGTTCTTCACGAGGTAGGCCTGCCAGCCGTTGACCACCTTGGCCGACAGCTGTTCGACGCTGCGCACCGGCAGGTGCACGACGCTGACGCCCTCCATCGCGAGGATGGCGGGACGCGTGCCGTCGGTGAAATGGACGCTGTGGTTGCCCTGCTCGATCACCAGGCGCTCGTCGTCGCGCGGGTCGCGGCGGACCACGACCTTGAAGTAGGTCGGCTCCTCGCGGCGGCGGCGGTCGGGCATGGCGCCCAGCGGGTCGGCCAGCACGCTTGTCGGATCCACCTCGGCGGCGGGCAGGTGGGTGCGCCACGGCAGCAGCACGGCGCTGCCGGCCGGCACCGCGGCGAACGCGGCGTCGAGCGCGGCGCGCGAGGGCGCGTGGATGAACTCGTCGGCGTCGAGGAACCACACGAGCTCCGGGTTGAACACGGGCGCCACCTTGCGATAGACGTGCGTGACCTTCTCCGACTGGTAGTAGCCGAAGATCGGGTCGTCGAACACGAGCACCGGCAGGCCTTCGCGCTGCAGCGAGGTGAGGATCTCGCGGGTGCCGTCGGTCGAGCCGTTGTCGATGACGACCATCAGGTCCATCAGCTCGAGGTTGTGGCGCACGAAGGCCTCGACGATGTCGGCCTCGTTCTTGATCATGGCGATGGCGAGGGTGTTCATGGCGGTGCGGCCCCTCGCTTCAGGCCAGCGCGCAGGCCGCGTCGGCGGCGAACTGGTCGTCGTCCAGGCCGCCGAAGTCGGCGCGCATCGTGCGGGCGGTGGTGCGTTCGCGCGGCGTGGTGGCGATCTTGCGCAGCGTCACGCGCATGAAGGCGGCGCCGTCCTTGGCGCAAGGCTGGACGTTGGCGTCGAGCCATTGGGACTTGGCGATCTCGAAGCGGTGCTCGAACCAGCCCAGGTACCAGAACCAGTCGGTGTAGTAGAGCCAGGAGTTCTCGTTGAGCGCGCGCAGGTGCGTCGGGTCCTGCCAGGCGGTGAGCGCCTTCTCGTACGGCACCTCGATGGAGAACACGCCGCCTTCCTGCAGCAGCGCGAGCGCGTTGGTCATCAGCAGCGGCAGGTCGGGCACGTGTTCGAGCACGTTGTTGGCGTAGATCAGCTCCAGCGAGCCGGTCTCGAGCCGCACGGTGCCGCCCATCTGGGTCGGCGCCTCGTAAGGCAGCGCGACGGGCCGGCCGAGGTCGAGCACCAGGTCGGGCTCGGCGCGGTCCAGGATGTCGATGTTGAGCCAGGTCGGCTTGTAGTCCTTGCCCGAGCCGAGGTTGATCGCGCGCGGACGCCACGGGCCTTGCGAACGCACGCGCGCGAAGCCCTGGCGGAAGCCCTCGGCGAAGGCGAGCAGGTCGGCGTACTGCGCCATCGGGTCGTGCGCGGCGTCGCCCGAGCGGAACGTGGTCAGGCGCTTGTTCGCCTCCTCGTAGAAGGCCGGCGTCTTGAAGTGCAGGCGGAACCATTCCTCGACCTGCTCCGGCAGCCACAGCACCGCGTCGCGGAACGCCGGCGCGGGATCGGTGGTCGGCGTGTACTCGGAGATCACCGGCGTGCCCAGCGACAGGCAGTGGAACGCGCGCGCCTGCTCGAAGCGGTTGCTCTCGTAGAAGTGGCAATTCAGCACCGCCTTGGCCTGGCGGACGTACTCGTCGCGCTCGGGGCCGTAGACCGGCGCGTCGAACGTGGCCACGTTGAAGCCGGCCGCTTCCACCTGCGCGATGAAGCGCTGGCGGCGTTCGTTCATGCTGCCGAAGAACAGCAGGTCGATCGGACGCTCCTCCAGCGGCAGCGCCGGCTTGTCGAGGTAGGCGGCGTAGCCGAACGTGACGATGGGCACGTCGGCCGGATCCTGCGCGTAGGCGCCGACGTTGGCCGCGTCGTAGTCGACGACGGCCGAGCGGCGCAGCAGCGCGAGGTAGTCGGGGCTGACGGACGCGCCGCCGTCGCCCAGCTGCTCCAGGTTGACGAAGACGCAGGCATGGCGCTCCTGCCAGTCGGCGGGAAAGCCGAGGTGGGCGCCGAACACGAAGTTCACCGCGTCCTCGCGCAGCCGGTTCTTGGCCATCGTGACCGTCGCGCCCTGGCGGCGGAACATGTGGCGGAAGTAGCGTGCCTGGTCCAGGAAGCCGAGCGAGTGCACGTAGCCGGCAGGCTGGATGATCGCCAGGTGGATCGCGGGGGCGTTGTTCATGGAACCGGGCTCCGGAATGGTTCGTGGACCGAATTGGTCGTGGATCGATTCTGGAGATCGCCGGGCACGGCCAAGCCTCGAAAAGCGACGCTGCCCCCCGGCAATTCGGGGCCGGTTCAGGCTCGGTGCGACTGCTTGAACTTCATCGCCTCGATCGCCCGCCCCGTGCCCTCGTACAGCACGACCAGGTTGCGCGCGGCGAGCGTGGAGCCACGGCCGGCGACCGAGCCCTCGAGGTCGGGCCGTTCGCCGATCTCCAGGCAGCGCAGCCAGGCCGACTCGATCATCGGCAGCAGCTCGGCGGCGCGCGCGGGCTCCTCGCCGGCCCAGTCCAGCAGCAGGTCGCCCAGCGCGAAGAAGAAGTCGGGCGAGTGCTGCCAGTGCGGCATCGCGGCCTCGGCCAGCAGCACGGCGTCGGCGTGGCGCCGGCACTTCTTGAGCGCGTGCATCTCGCGCACCAGGCGGTCGTGGTGCCAGCCGGGCGTGGCGGCGCCGCCGGCCGCCTCGCAGGCGCGCGAGCGGTCGAAGTGCACGCAGGCCTCGACCCAGCGCTCGTAGACGTCGTGGTCCTTGCCGATCTGGTAGTGCAGGTAGGCGTCGTCGGGCGCCTGCGCGAGCGCGCGCGCGAGCAGGTCGGCGTTGCGGCCGGCCTTGGCCTTGAGCGCGTCGGCGCGGTAGCCGTCGTGCGCCAGCGCGGTCGCCAGGCGCCTGACGGGCAGCGCATGCCGCGGCTGCTCGTGGACGTGCCCCTCGTAGCGCACGCCGCGCGGCAGCACGCGCGGCAGCCAGCTGGGCGCGACGGACAGGCCGTCCGGCGTGTCGAACTGGCTGTCGACGCGCAGCGCGCCGACGAACCCGGGCGCCGTGTGGCGCAGCGCCAGCAGCTCGACGCCGGCCTCGGCGATCCATTCGTCGGCGTCGAGGACGACGTTCCAGTCGGCGTCGGCCAGCCGCAGCGCGGCGTTGCGCGCGGCGGCGAAGTCGTCGCACCACCGGAAATGGCTCACGCGCGCGCCCGCGGAGCGCGCGAGCGCGACGGTCGCGTCGGTGGATCCGGTGTCCAGCACGAACAGCTCGTCGACGCAGCTCGCGGCGCTGGCGAGCGCGCGCACGATGCGCGGCGACTCGTTGCGCGCGATCATCACGAGCGCGACCTTGTACGGCGTCATGCGGGCTCTGCCGCCAGGGCCTGCGGCGCGAGGCCGGCGAGATGGCGCTCGTGCATGCGCGTCAGCAGCGCGTCCATGTCGCGCGCCAGGCGCTCGGCGTCGAACAGCGGCAGGCTGCGGCGGTTGGCGTCGAGGTGGGCCTTGAGGCCGGACAGGGTCTGCGGTTCGTTGGCCAGCGCGGTGGCGAGCTCGACGTAGTCGTCCTCGCTGCCGCATGCCAGCTCGCCCAGGCCGCAGGCGGCGACCAGGCTGGCCGCCACGCGCGAGGCGAAGGTCGCGCCCGGCACGGTCAGCACCGGCACGCCGGCCCACAGGGCCTCGCTGGCGGTGGTGTGGGCGTTGCAGGGCCAGGTGTCGAGGAACAGGTCGGCCGCGCGCAGGCGGGCGATGTGGCTGGGCAGGTCGAGCTTGCTGGCGAAGATCACGCGTTCCGGCGCGACGCCGCGCGCGGCGAGCTCGCGCAGCAGGTTCTCCTTCGCGTGCGGGTTCCAGGCCAGCATCCACAGCACGGTGCGCGGCGCGCCGTCCAGGATGCGCGCCCACAGGCCCAGCATGTTGGGCGACAGCTTGTAGGTCTGGTTGAAGCAGCACAGCACGACGGCGTCGTCTGGCAGGCCCAGTTCGGCGCGCGGCGGGCAGGGCGGCAGCGGGCGCGCGGCGTCGTTGGGCTGGTAGCAGCCGGCCAGCTGCGCGATGTGCTCGGTGTAGTGCGCGGCGTGCTCCAGCGGCGTGACGATGCGGTCGCCGATCAGGTAGTCGACGAAGGGCGCGCCGGTGGTGGCGGGGTAGCCCAGGTAGGCGGCCTGCACCGGCGCGGGCCGGTAGGCCATCAGCTCCATGCGGCTGTCGCGCGTGTGGCCCTTGAGATCGATCAGGATGTCGATGCCGTCGGCGCGGATGCGCTGGGCCACGGCGCAGTTGCCGGTGTCGCGCACGTCGACGAAGTGCTCGCAGGCGGCGCGCACGCGGCGGCCGATGTCGGAGTCGTCGTCGCGGCCGTGCGAGTAGAGGAAGGTCTCGAAGCGGCGGGTGTCGCGGCGCTCCAGCAGCTCGGTCATCAGCACCGCGGTGGCGTGGTGGTGGAAGTCGGACGACAGCCAGCCCACGCGGATGCGCCCCGGCTTGCGCGGGCCCGGCGCGGGCAGCGGCACGATGGCACTGGTCAGGCCGGCGGTGCGGCGCTCGTTGAGGCGGCGCTGCTGCTGCGGCGTCGAGTCGATCGAGATCAGCGCGAACGGCAGCAGCAGGCGCGCGGTCTCGGGGTCGTCGCGGTCGACGGCCTCCAGCAGCGCGCGGGTGTCTTCGGCGTCCTGGGCCCAGGCGCAGGCCTGGCGGTTGGTCTGCAGCACCAGGCTCAGCGCCAGCGCGCGGATGGCGCCGTCGTCCAGCGAGATCGCGGTGCGGAAGCACTGCGCGGCCTCGAAGTCCATCGCCAGGTCCATGAAGCACAGGCCCAGGCGGTAGTGGACGACGGCCGAGTCGACCTTCGTGGCCAGCGCCTGGAAGAAGGCGTCGACGGCCTCGCGCGGACGGCGCACCTGGAACAGCGCGTTGCCCAGCGCGTTGTAATAGTCGTGGTCGCGCGGCGCGTCCGGCGCCAGCGACTGCAGCACCGCCAGCGCCTCGGCCGGCCGGGCCATCTGCAGCGCCAGCTCGGCCGCCATGCGGCAGGCGACCGGGCTGCTGCGGTCGAGCTCGCAGGCGCGGCGGGCCGCTTCCAGCGCGGGCAAGGGCTGGCCCAGCGCCATGCGCGAGCGCGCCAGGTTCATCCACATCAGCGCGTCCTGCGGTGCCAGTTCGGTGGCGCGCTCGAACTCCTGCACGGCGGCGTCCCAGTGGCGGGCGCGGTGCGCCTGCAGGCCGGCCTGCCGGTGCTGTTCGGCGCGGCGGGCGCCGGGGGAGGCCAAAGTCGTGGAGTTCTTCATGATCGGGCCAGTCTAGGTTCAAGGCCCGGCGGTCTGCCTCCGATAACAGGGCCAGTCACGGCGCAGTTCGCGGGAACGTCCGGGGCGGCCTTCCTGCCGGGCAGGGGTGCTGCCACGAGGCGCTCCGCAGCGGTCGTGAAAAGAACCGATCAAAAAGTCCTCAAGTTCTGCGATCGGCCTTCCGAAAACCAGCTCACGGCCCCTTCCGTTTTCGACTTTGGGGCGAATGACCCGGCAATCCCGCCGGACTTTGTCTCCCCAGGAGTGAACATCATGACCCTCTCGATCAACACCAACATCGCCTCGATCGACGCGCAGCGCAACCTGTCGGCTTCGCAATCCTCGCTGGCGACGTCGATGCAGCGTCTGTCGTCGGGCCTGCGCATCAACTCGGCCAAGGACGACGCCGCCGGCCTGGCGATCGCCGAACGCATGAACGCGCAGGTGCGCGGCATGAACGTGGCCATCCGCAACTCCAACGACGGCATCTCGCTGGCGCAGACCGCCGACGGCGCGCTGGCCCAGGTCAGCAACTCGCTGCAGCGCATGCGCGAGCTGGCGGTGCAGGCGCGCAACTCCACCAACAGCTCGTCGGACAAGGACTCGCTGAACAAGGAGTTCTCGCAGCTGCAGTCGGAAATCACCCGCGTGCTGGGCGGCACGGCCTTCAACGGCAAGCACATCCTGGGCGCGGACGCCACGACCCTGAACTTCCAGGTCGGCGCGGGCACCACCACCGACGACACCGTGTCGATCAAGACGTCCAACATGACCACCGACACCACGATGACCGCGGTGACCGGGTCGACGACTGTGATCGACGCGAGCGCCACGTCGGGCGCGATCGGCACCGTGATCGACAACATCGACAAGGCCATCGACGACGTCAACGACACGCGTGCGACCTTCGGCGCCACGCAGAGCCGCTTCGACTCGATCATCTCGAACCTGCAGTCCAGCGTCGAGAACCAGACGGCCGCGCGCAGCCGCATCATGGACGCGGACTTCGCGACGGAAACGGCCAACATGAGCCGCGCCAACGTCCTGCAGCAGGCCGGCACCGCGATGATCGCCCAGGCCAACCAGCAGCCCTCCCAGGTGCTGTCGCTGCTGCGCTGATCCTGCGGCGCCCCGCGCTCCGCGCGGGCCCTGACCCGAACGGCCTCGCCCCGATGCGTCGCCGTTCGCGGCTTTTCCCCGTCTTTTCGAATGCACGCCTTCCCGAGCGATCGGGCAGGCGTGCGCGCATTTAGTGCTCAAGTTTCCCGGAGAACCCCCCGATATCCATTGCAACAGGCTCGTGATTCGAGCTTGGGTCCGGTGAGTGGCCAAAAGCCTGGTGGCGACCAAGACGCCGCCAGACCGTAGGAGCACCTGGCGCTAGGCATCCGCGAAGACGCCAGTGCTCTTGCCGGAGAGTTCTTTCCAGCAATCTCCACCTTCCCAAGGAAACATCATGACTCTCTCGATCAACACCAACATCGCCTCGATCGATGCGCAGCGCAACCTGTCGGCTTCGCAATCCTCGCTGGCGACGTCGATGCAGCGCCTGTCGTCGGGCCTGCGCATCAACTCGGCCAAGGACGACGCC
>Ga0318547_10000621_pt1 | contig 11551 bp, 10 predicted proteins | sample GRESIP169b2f20_FD_203515 | JGI IMG/M metagenome (GOLD analysis project Ga0318547, IMG submission 203515) | Tropical soil microbial communities from Luquillo Experimental Forest, Puerto Rico - GRE.SIPMG.169b2f20 | ecosystem: Environmental > Terrestrial > Soil > Tropical forest > Bulk soil...
CGAGCTGCACTTCATCAGCGCCAGGTCGTGCGAGATAGAAGTTGTCGAGCGAATACCCGTCCGGAGAAACCGAGGACGTGTCGGCGACGCCGTGGGTGTATTGCCAGACCGTGGTCTCGGGCGAAAGCAAGGCGCGCAGCGCTTTGCGGTTTGCTTCGGATGGGTCCTGCCAGTATGCGCGGATCGGCTTCCAGCCGTCGCTGAGGCCCTCGACATACGCGTTGCCGTTCTGCGAGATGATCGCGGTGATGCGCTCGGGGTGCCTCACCGCGAGGCGGAAACCAGTCGGCGCGCCATAGTCGAAGACATAGATGGCGAAGCGGCCAAGTCCGATCACTTCGGTGAAGCGGTCGATAGCCCCTGCGATGTTGTCGAAGGTGTAGCTGAACTTGGTCCGTTCCGGCATGTCCGATTGGCCGAACCCGGGCAGATCGGGCGCAATCACATGAAATCGGTCGGCGAGCCGCGGAATGAGATCGCGGAACATGTGGCTTGCAGTTGGAAAGCCGTGCAGCAGAAGGAGTGCGGGAGCGTTCGAGCGACCAGCCTCCCGATAGAAGATTTCGATGCTGTCGACGGCTATTCGCCGGTGAGCGATCTTGGTCATTTGTCTCCAGGTCGCGCTATAACTTCAACATCCAGCCGGCGATGGCCCGCCCGATCTCGTCCGGCGAATCTTCCTGGACATAATGGCGCCCCGCGACCTTCACCTCGGTCAGCGCTGGCAAGCTGCGGATGAAGGCGAGATCCTCGGCGTTGGCGAGGATCGCACCGGGCTCGGCCCTGAAGAACAGCTTAGGCACGCCGCTCGTTGACAGCCAGTCCGCGGAGGCGGCCACGATCGCAGCCACGTCCGCAGGCTCGCCATCGATGGGGATCTGCCGGGGCCACGTCAGCGTCGGCCGTCGCCCCTCGCCGGGCTCGGCGAACGGCCGTCGGTACTGCGCCATCTCCTCGGCGGAGAGGGCGCGCAAGATGGCCCCCGGCAGGATCTTCTCGATGAAGAAGTTGTCTCGCAGGACCATCTCCTCGCCGGCCTCGGAACGCAGCGCCTGCAAGGCTGGACGCATATTTATCTTGTCCCAGTGGTCCCAGCCCTGCGGCCGCACGATTGCCTCCATGAACGCGATGCCCTTCACGGCCTCGCGGTGGCGATTGGCCCAGTCGAAGCCGAGGGCCGAGCCCCAGTCATGGATGACGAAGGTGACGCGCTCGTGCACATCCAGGGCCTCGAGCAGGGCGTCGAGGTAGCGGCGGTGCTCGACGAAGCGATACGAGCCGGGGCCACTGTCGGGCAGTTTGTCGGAGTCGCCCATGCCGATCAGGTCGGGGGCGATGCAGCGGCCTCGTGGCTGCAGGTGCGGCAACACGTTGCGCCAGAGGTACGACGAGGTGGGATTGCCGTGCAGCAGCACGATGGGGTCGCCCGCTCCCACCTCGACGTACGCTATCTCCCGGCCGAGGACCCGCCGCCGCCGCTTTTGGTATGGAAACGCCGCCTTGTTGTTCATCGTCTGGGACATCGCCATGCTCATGAAGCGCTCCTTTCAGGTTGACGGGGCCGCGCTCGACGAAAGAGCAACGCACTGAGAGAGAGACGTCAGCGTTCGCGGCTCGTCGGCTGTGAACGGAACGGAGCAGAGGGCTTTCGCGCGAGAGAATTCCGTCATGGCATGCCGCATCGTCGTGGCGTCATACATTCGAGCTTTGGAGGCTCGTCCGGCCACCGTGCACGGTACGTTGCTCCCCGCTAAGCAAACGCTCAATTGCACATGCGTCTGGACGGCATGACGAAAGGTGGCAAAGCCGGTCGACCTTGGTCTATGAGACTTGCGACTGCGGGGTGGGTGGATCGAGCTTCGGCGGTTCGGCCGGTTCGATGAACCTGAAATACGTACTGACTGAATATTGGGAGCCTCAAAACGCTTTATCTTCGTTTGCTGTGCTCCCCGTGACGGGGGAGTGATCCGGGGCGTCTTGGGCCAGCACCGCATTGGTGCCGCTGCCGGCGTGGCGGCCGAGACGTAATGGCTCCGCTACCTGGTATTTGCCCGCGCCCGCGCCTCGGGGGTTTGCAGCGTTTTCGGCGTGAAATTGAGCTCTTCCGCCATGCGCGCGAGATCGAGCACAGAGGAGGCTTTCATCTTGCGCATGATCTGGCCTCGGTGGGCTTTCACCGTGACCTCGCTGACGCCGATGTCGGCGGCAATCTGCTTGTTGAGCCGCCCCTTCAAGACCTCGGCCATCACTTCGCGCTCACGGGGAGTCAACGTCTCGAAAAGCTGCCGCAGCGGGGCCAGTCGCCTCTCAGTCTCGCGTCGCGCGCGATCGCGTTCGAGGCCGAGGTAGATCGCGTCCAGCAGGTCCTGGTCTCGGACCGGCTTGGTCAAGAACTCGAGTGCGCCTCCCTTCATGGCCTGAACCGACATGGGAACGTCGGCATACGCGGTAATGAAAATGATCGGCACATCGACGTTCGCCGCCGCGAGCTCTCGTTGGAAATCGAGGCCGCTTTGTCCGGGCAGTCTGACGTCGAGCACGAGGCAAGTCGGTCCGTCTGGGCGTCCGGATTTCAAGAACTCCGGTAGCGACGCCAGCGCTCTGAACTGCAGACCGACCGATCTCAGCAGGCTGCCCAGCGCCTCTCTGATATCCGGATCGTCGTCGACGATGACGACACAGGGTTGTGGCTCAGTCATCGTTCCGTCGTGCCATCACAGCAAGCGCAATTGCCGACGTTCAGCCCTCGTAACCTTGAACGGACTCTCTCTAATAACATGCGCTTTCTTGATCTTACTCGCAAGGCGGAGGTGGTGCCCCCTATCCGAGGGTATAACGGTGCTTAGCCCAAGGACGCGCGTCCATACACCCGCGAAACGGCTTGGCGTCGTTGCTCTGTGCTACTCTCTCACGAGATGCAGGAGGCGGATTTGCCTGCGAAGACTCTGATCTCGATCATCGATGATGATGAGGACTTCCGCGAGGCTTTGCAGGGTCTGATGACTTCGATGGGATTCAGGGTCGAGGCGTTCTCGTCCGCGCTGGACTTCCTCGCACGCACGAATATTCGCGATACGTCGTGCTTGATCGCGGATGTCCATATGCCGCGAATGACTGGAATCGAACTGCACCGCCGTCTGGTCGAATCGGGCTACGTCATTCCAACGATTCTGATCACTGCATACCCGGATGAGAGTGTTCGGGTTCGCGCGATGGCTGATGGCGTCATCGGCTACCTCACCAAACCATGTGATCCCAATGAACTGCTTGCATGCGTCTCGTCAGCGCTGGAGCGCACCAAGCCAGGTGAACATCATTGATGGCTCCAGCTACCGAATCCTAAAGCGTTCAAATTTGCAGGTCTGTCAGGTCGTTGATGCCACGCATGGTCATAGGCACTGCGATTATTATACCATAGTCAAAGTAATGGGTGGGGGTGAGGCCTCGAACAGTGAAGCCTCGGACAGAATGGCCTGTTGCGCTGCGCATCCCGAGCCAAACGAAAGGATCGCTCCGAGGCCAAGGCGATGTAGGTGACAAACCGGGGGATGGTGATCGTGGAGAGATCGTCGTCCAGAGTGTCGCGTAGCGGACCGCGTCGCATTGTGATGCGTATCGTGTTCGGCCTGGCGCTGGCCTTGACGCTCGTCTCGGCGCGAGCGGAGCCGTTGCCGCGCACCATTCTATTCCTCGATGAGGATACTCCGATATATCCGTGGTTTCGCCAAATGAGCGAGGCCTTTTACACCACCATCAAGACGGAAACCGCGAACCATCCATTTGTCTTTATCGAGAATCTGGGAATTGATGCGTACGATACGGCAGACTATTTCAATATCGTGCGTTCTCATTTCCGTGAAAAGTATCGCGATAAGGCTATCGGCGTCATCGTATCCAACGCCTCGCGGTATCTGCCGTTTACCCTGAGGTTGCGCGACGAGCTTTGGCCCGGGACACCCGTGGTCCTTGCCGGTATCCAAGAGCGACGCGCCGCGCGGTTGAGCCTTCCATCCAACGTCACCGGATTCACGTTTCGTCACCAGCTGCAAGATATTGTCGCGACGGCCGATGCGCTCATTCCGGGTCTGAAACGAATTGTTCTCGCGGGAAGCCGCATTAAGCCAGGTGGATGGCGGCAGGATTTCCTCGATGACCTGCCTGACGTTCGTGCGAGGTTCGAAGTGATCGACCTGACCGGCTTGCCGATGGTCGAGTTGAGACGACGCCTTACCGAGCTCCCAGGCGACTCAGCAGTGGTGTACGTCGGCTTCTCGACGGATGTTACCGGAGAACACTATCTCCCTGCCGAAGCCAGTCAACTTGTTGCCGAAGCTGCCAACCGGCCGACCTTCGGTGACAGCGAACCGTTTATCGGAAGGGGCAGCGTTGGTGGTCTTGTGGTCAGTCCCGCTGGCATCGGTAGGGTAGCGGCTCGGTTTGCATTGCGCATTCTCGATGGAGAGAATGCTTCCGACATTCCCATTACCAATAGTGACGAGATTCTGAGGCCGGTTTTCGATTGGCGGCAGTTGCAGCGGTGGGGCATCAGCGAGAATCGATTGCCCGTCGGAAGCGAAATTCGGTTTCGGTCGCCGACGGCGTGGGAGCAATACCGCTGGGAGATCATGCTGATTTCAGCCGTGCTGGTGCTGCAATCGCTCTTGATTGCAGGTCTGTTCTACGAACACCGGCGCCGCCGCCAAGCCGAAGTGGAAGCGAGCCGCCGCATGGCAGAGCTGGCGCACATGAACCGCAGCGCCGCCATCGGCCAGATGTCGGCATCGATCGCTCACGAGATCAAGCAGCCGCTGGCGGCCATCGTAATGAATGCGGGCGCAGGATTGCGTTGGCTAGCAAAAGACATGCCTAACGTCGAGGAGGCGGCTCATGCATTAAAAAACATCGTAGGCAACGGCAACCGCGCGAGTCAGGTGGTCGAAGCCCTCAGAGCCATGTTCAAGAAGGAAGTATCGAACCGCACGTTGGTCGATATCAACGACGCCATTCGGGAGGTCTTAACGCTGTTAGACGTCGAGCTGGAGGAACATGAGGTGTTGACGAAGGCCACCCTGAAGGAAGGGTTGCCGCGTGTGATGGCGGATCGCGTTCAGTTGCAGCAGGTCATTTTCAACTTGGTCACGAACGCGATCGAGGCCATGAATTCGACCGCGGCCGGCTCGCGCGTCCTGCGGCTCAGATCTGAGGCGACCGAGACCGGAGAATGTATTGTTGCTATCGAGGACTCCGGCCCGGGAATCGAACCGGAAACATTGAAACGCATGTTCGAGCCGTTCTTCACGAGCAAAAGCAAAGGGATGGGAATGGGGTTGTCGATTTGCCGCTCTATTGTTGAGGCTCATGGCGGGCGTCTGTCGGCCGCTTCGGCCAAGCCGCGTGGTGCGATCTTTGAGATCTTGCTGCCGTTGCCGCAGTAGAGGGCGAATATCTGCGCCCGGCGATCCGATCGCCTGAGCCTGCGATGATTACGGCACATACCGATGTGGTTGGCAGTCTTCTGCGGCCGGTCGCGTTGCGCAAAGCGCGGGACGACTGGGTGGCTGGGCGTCTCAGTCACGCGCAATTCAAGTCCATAGAGGATCGCGCCGTCGATGAGGCCGTCTCCCTGCAGGAGGCAGCGGGGCTCGACATCGTGACCGACGGCGAAATGCGGCGGCTTTCGTTCCAGAGCCCGATGACCGAAGCCGTCGACGGCTTCGGTGCCTGGGACATCAATGCATTCTTGTGGGGCCATTGGCATGGCGACGGCGCGGTCGGAGAGCAGCGCCGCGACCGGCCGGTCGATCTCGGCGTAGTCGGCAGGCTCGTGCGCAAACGGCATCTTGCCGCCGAGGAGTTCGTCTACCTGCGCGGCCGCACGAGCCGCGTCGCAAAGGTAACCCTGCCCAGCCCCGGCCTGTTCGTGAATTTCTGGTCGCCGGAACGTTCCCAATCCGCGTATGCAAGCCTCGAGCACTTCCTCGCCGACGTCGTCGCGATCCTGCGTGATGAGGTCGCGGAGCTCATTCGCCTCGGTGCCACCTACATTCAGATCGACGCGCCGCACTATCCCCTGCTGCTGGCGCCTGAGACCCGGAGCTTTTATCAATCGCGCGGCTGGACGCTCGATCAGTGGTTGAGCCGCGGGATCGAGCTTGACAACGCCGTCATGGCGGGATTTGCCGACGTCACCTTCGCCATCCATCTCTGTCGTGGCAACCAACAAAGCCGTTGGCTCGTCGCGGGCGACTATGAGCCGATTGCCCGGCCGATTTTCCAGCGCATCCGTGCAACGCGGCTTCTCCTCGAATACGACGATGAGCGGTCGGGCTCGTTTGCACCGCTGCGGCACGTCCCGGACGACAAGACGGTGGTTCTCGGATTGGTCAGCACCAAGCGGCCGCAAACGGAGGCGTCGGAAGACCTCATTCGTCGCATCACGGAAGCAAGCCGCTTCGTGCCGCTGGAACGCTTGGCGCTCAGCCCGCAGTGCGGCTTTGCCTCTTCGATCGTTGGAAACAACCTGTCCATCGAGGACGAAAGACGCAAGCTCGAGAGGGTGTGCGAGACGGCACGACGGATATGGAGATAGCTTCATCCCGTCGACTACGGTATGAATTTATATATTGACTACACAAGCGCGAGGGGGACGTCCTGCAAGCCCGGGTTGCGCCTATTTCCTGTTTTCGTCCTCTCTGGTCCTGTTATGGACGGCAATGCGGGCCGACCCACGCGGCGCCGGTCGCGCGCATTTCCCGTGGTCATCCTGGAGCTTACGGGAAAGCCACCGGCGCCAGGTTGTGCCCGGCCTCCTGTTTTTCTCCTGTTGTTTACAGGAAAACAGGGGCATCGAATGGGTCGAGGCCGCGAGCGCGATCCTTGATCGCCGCCGGCCGTCTCGCCATGCTCGCGGCCGTGCAAGGCGATAGCGGCGCGCGATAAGCCGCCCGAAGGGGAGGGACCCTGTGACGCAAGAGCGCATCCGCGAGCTCACCAAGACCATGCTTCGTAAAAAGCTCTACGTCGTCCTCTCCAAGGGCGGCGCGGCGCCCGAAAAGATCGCCGAGCATTTGCCGCGCCACCTCGAATACATGATCGGCCTGGAGAAGAAGGGCGTGCTGTTTGCGTCCGGTCCGCTGGCCGAGGCCGACGGCAAAATGCGCGGCGATGGGCTGACCATCGTGCGGGCAGCGAGCGCGCAGGCGGCGCGCAAGATCGCCGAGGCCGATCCCTTCGTCGTGCATGGGCTGCGCAGCTTCGAGCTGCGAGAGTGGACGGTGATGGAGGGCTCGCTCGGGATCAAGGTGAACTTCTCCGACCAGTCGCTCGAGCTGGCTTGAGCTCGAGCGCTGGCGTCAGGTATGAGCGAAGGATGAGAGCATGGAAACGGTCGGCCTCGTCGGCATCGGCAAGATCGGACTGCCGATTTCCGAAAACCTGATCAAGAGCGGCTACCGCGTGCTGGGCTATCGCCGCAGCTCGCTCGCCGACTTCGAGAAGATCGGGGGGATCGCCGCCCGCTCGCCGGCCGAGATCGGCGCGCAGACCGATATCGTGTTCTCGTGCCTGCCGTCCTCGCAAGCGCTCGAGGAGGTGGTGCAAGGTCCCAATGGCCTCATCAAGTCGGCGCGCCCCGGACAAATCATCGTCGAGCTTGGCTCCCACCCCGTCCCCGACAAACAGCGCCACGTCGCTGCGCTTGCGGCCAAGGGGGCGAGCTTCCTCGACGGCGAGGTGAGCGGAACGCCGGGAATGGTCTCGGCGCGCAAGGCCGTGATCTATCTCGCCGGCGACAAGGAGGCCTGCGCCAAGGCCGAGCGCTTCGTCGCCGGATTCGCCGATTCCTGCCTCTATTTCGGGCCGTTCGGCGCCGCCAGCCGCGTGAAGCTCGTCAACGATCTGCTCGTGGCCATCAACATTGCCGCGACCGCCGAAGCCATGGCGCTGGGCTTGAAAGCCGGCGTCGACGTCGATCTGATGATCAAGGCCATCGCCACCGGCAGCGGCGGCTCGACCCAGTTCGGCATCCGCGCGCCTTGGATGGCGCAGCGGCGCTTCCTTCCCGCGCAAGGCACGGTGCCCGCCTTGCAGCACTACTTCGACATGATCGGCGAGTTCGCCGACAGCGTGGGGGTTAACACGCCCATGCTCGACCGCGCGATCGAGCTCTACGACAAGTTCATGGACATGGGTTTCGGCGAGAAAGATGTCGCCGCCATGGTCGACGTCATCAGCGCGCTGCCGCGCGCCAAGGCCTGACTTTCAACGGGACACGAGCAACAACGGAGGACCACATGATCCGCGTCAAGAAGATCGCCCACGCCGTTTACGAAATGCCCGACATCGACAAGCAGAGCGAATATTACACCGAGGTGCTCGGTCTCACGCTGACCGACAAGGGCAAGGACGCCGTCTATCTCGCTTCGACCGTCGACCATCACTCGGTGGTGTTGCGAAAGGGCGCGCAGGCGAAATGCGTGCGCCTGGGCTTCCAGATCGGCCCCGAGGACGATCTCAGCGCGTTCGAGAAACAGGTTCAGGGCCACGGCATCAAGACCTCCCGCCGCAAGGATCCCGAGCCTTCGATCTCGGACATGGTCACGTTCGAAGATCCGAAGGGAACGGTGATGGAGGTCTTCAAGCGCGACGCCTTCTCGGGCCAACGCTTTCCGACCAAGGGAATCGTGCCGCACAAGCTCGGCCACGTCGCGTTTTTCGTCACCGACGTCAAGCACGTGACGAAGTTCTATTGCGACGTGCTGGGCTTTCGCGAGTCCGACTGGATGGCGGATTTCTTCTCGTTCCTGCGCTGCGGGCGCGACCATCATACCATCAATCTGATGCAGACCGACGCGAACCGGCATTTTCACACCGCATTCGAGCTGCGCGATTGGGCCCACCTGCAGACCGCATGCGATTTTCTCAGCCTCAACGGCTACAAGCTGATCTGGGGGCCGGGCCGGCACGGCATCGGCCACAACCTCTTCGCCTATCACCGCGCGCCGAACGGGTTGATCACCGAGCTGTTCGCCGAGCTCGACCAGGTGAACGAGGAGCTCGGCTATTTCGAGCCGCGGCCCTGGCACCGCGACCATCCGCAGAAACCGAAGGTGTGGCCCAAGGACCCGTCGGCTTCGAATCTGTGGGGCATCACGCCGCCGGACGAGATGATGAAATAGGCGGCCGCGAGCATGATACGGCGTCGACACGTCTATCACGTGGCGGGATACGACCCGATCGACGCCGGCGCGCAATACCGGCGGTTCGCGCGCCAGCTCGACGTGTTCCGACGCACCTGGAACGTCGACGCGACGTTGTCCGCGCTCGAGCAGTCGAACGCGCAGTCGCGCGCCTGGTGGAGCGTCAGCGCGCGTGGTGCCAACTGGCAGGTCGAGGCGGCGCACGAAGCGCTGCTGTGGGACGACATCGTGCGCGGCGATTTCGCCCGGCCGTTCCCGCTGCGGCTGTTCAAGGCCGCGCGCGCCTATCTCGACTTCATAGTCACCGGCACGATGTTTCGCTACATCATCGCGAACCAGCGCTACACGGGCTTTTTTCTGTTTCCGATCCTTTCCGTCGTTTTGTTCGCCGCCGGTGGATGGCTCGTCGCGCACCTGTTGACCGCGTTCCTCGGCCTCGAAGGCCTAAGCGCCGCCGCCGTCGGCGTGCCCGTTGGCATCGCTGTCTTTCTCGTCCTGTTGCGCTGGCCCGGGCGGCGCTGGCGCGTGCAGCAACTGCTCGACGATTGGATCTGCGCCCACGACTATATTCACGGCCGCCGGCCGGACGTCGATGCGCGCCTCGATCGTTTTGCCGAGACGCTGCTTGCGCGTGCGCGCGAGGGCGCGGTCGACGAAATCGTGATCGTCGGCCACAGCCTCGGCGCGATGCTCGTGCTCGATGTGCTCGTCCGCGCCCTGGCGCGCGACGCCGATTTTGGCCGTCGCGGCGTGGCTATTTGCACCCTCACCATTGGCGCGACCATCCCGAAATTCGCGCTGCATCCGCGCGCGCAGGGCCCGCGTCGCAAGATCGCGCGCATCGTGGCCGAGCCCTCGATTGCCTGGGTCGAATATCAATCGCGCGCCGATGCCATCAGCTTCTACAAATTCGATCCGGTCTCGCTGCGGCACATTCCCGACGACCGGCTCGACGGCAAGCCGGTGATCCGACGCGTGCAGATTCACGACATGCTGCTGCCCGAAACCTTTGCGCGCGCCCGCCGCAGCGTTTTGCGGCTGCACTATCGCTCGGTCATGGCCAACGACCGGCGCGCGCCCTACGATTATTTTCTGATGGTGTGCGGCCCGGTTCCATTCAGCGACTGGACGCTGTCGCCGCTGGGGTTCCTGGATTTTATCGCGCAGGACGGCGCGTGCCGCGATCCGTCGCGGCCGTGCACCATGGCGGCGCACCCGTCACTATGACGCTCATTGTCGCCAAGGCAATCTGGATCGTCGGCGTCGTCAGCTGGTGCATCATCCGGTACCCTCATGGCCGTCGCGCGCGGCGCACGCCGAAAGTGCGGCGCAGCGACCGCGGCCGCGAAGTCGTGCTGATGGCAATCTCGGCCGCCGGGCTGGGCGTTCTTCCTTCGATTTACGTCATCGCTAACGCGCCGGCTTTCGCCAGTTACGCCCTCCGGCCATGGCAGCCATGGCTCGGCGCCGCGGTGTTCGCGGCCGCCCTTTGGCTGTTCCACCGCACGCACAAGGATCTCGGGCGCAATTGGTCCGTGACGCTGGAAGTGCGCGACCGGCACACCTTGGTGACGAACGGCGTCTATGGCCGCGTGCGGCATCCGATGTATTTGGCGTTCTGGCTGTGGGCGGTGGCGCAGGCCTTGCTGCTGCCGAATTGGATCGCGGGCCCGGCCGGCCTGATCGGCTTCGGCACGCTGTTCTTTCTGCGCGTCGGACGCGAGGAGGCGCTGATGATCGAAACCTTCGGCGACGAGTACCGCCGCTATATGGCGCGAACCTCGCGCATCTTACCCGGCATCTATTAGCGGCATCGCCCCTGCGTCACGCGTGGGCTTCGGCCCTCTCGGCTTTGTGGGCGTGGGTGAGCTGGTCGATCTTGTGTGCGTGCGCCACGGCCTGGCGCGCGGCATCGCTGTGGGTGAACAGTTCGAGCTTCTCGGTCTCGTCCTCGGTCACGGGCGTCATCGCCAGATCGGTGTACTTGTACCGATTCGGGTTCCTCTGCAGGCGGCGGTTGGTCGCGTGCAGCCACAGCAACAGGCGCACCGCACGGGAATATTTCCGCATGAAGTCCCACGCGAATTTCGGATAGAACGACCAGATCGGTTCGATCGGCATTCCGGGACGGCGATCCCGCCGATATTTCCGGCGCAGCAGACCGCCTTGCAGCGGGTGGGCATTTTCGAGCGGTACCGACGAGCAGAACAGGAATACGAAACTCACCAGGCGCGACATGCTGCAGCTGGTGGCGGCGCCGCGCCGCAGGATCGTTTCCATGTGCTCGGGCGTGTAAAACCATTCCCAGGCGGAGCGATAGACCTGCTCCCACTCGTCCTTGCTCATCTTGGGAT
>Ga0318547_10000626_pt1 | contig 11510 bp, 9 predicted proteins | sample GRESIP169b2f20_FD_203515 | JGI IMG/M metagenome (GOLD analysis project Ga0318547, IMG submission 203515) | Tropical soil microbial communities from Luquillo Experimental Forest, Puerto Rico - GRE.SIPMG.169b2f20 | ecosystem: Environmental > Terrestrial > Soil > Tropical forest > Bulk soil...
GGTTGCCACCCGAGGCGGCAATGACCCCGGCCGGCGGCACCTTGCGCATGAGAAGGTTGGCGAACGCGCCGCGGACCTTAAACGAGCCCGAATGCTGCATCAGCTCGAGCTTGAAGCAGATGGCGGAAGCGCCGAGACCGAAATCAGCGGCGTCGACCTCGATGGCGGGAGTACGGCGGATATGAGGCCTGATCAGCATCTCGGTCGCGGCAATGTGCTCACGAGTGATTTCGCCGCCGATCTCCCGTTCGCTCGCGATGGTCTCGTTCCAACAGGACGCGGTCGGTCCGCCGCGCGGGCCGACCGGTTGGCGCTCGATGGCGGTCATGCACCGATCCTTTCGCAAGAGGTTTGTTAGGCCTCGACCGTGCCGTCGGTGACCGCGATCGCTTCGCCGCCGATCGCGGCGCCGGCAAGCTGACCGTCTCGCACGGTCATCGAAAGCGTGATCAGGCTGGGGCGACCTATTTGATATCCCTGTTCGATGACGACCGTCCGCGAGCCGTTGCCGGTCGGCATGAAGTGATGGAGAACCCCCGCGAACGCGGCGGCGGCCGAGCCGGTCGCCGGGTCCTCATAGACCCCCAGCCGCGGTGCGAACATGCGGACGTGAAAGGCCGAGCCGGGTTCGACGGTTTCACGGCAGAACACGTAAGCGGAACTGCGCTCGTGTCGCGTGAACGCCGCTTCCCAATGTTCGAGCTTGGGCTCGCAGCGCTTGAGTGCGTCGAGGCCCCGAACCGGGACATAGGTGAAGGAAATCCCCGCCGACCACAGAGACGGCCGGAAGTTGTCGAATCCGATCTCCTCGGGCGCGAGACCCAGCGCGGCCGCGACGATCTCGTGGTCCGCTGCCCCGCCTAACTCTTCCGGAAGCCGCGCCAGCTCAAAGCGGGCATGTCCTCGCTCGGCGTCGATCGATGCGGTCGCGCAGGAAATTGGCCCGATGCCTTCCTCGACCACGAGTTCGCGCGCGCCGCCGCCATCGATGCGGTTCAGAAGCACGGCGGTTCCGACCGTGGGATGGCCGGCAAAGGGCAGCTCCGTGGTGGGCGTGAAGATGCGCAGGCGCGCCCGATGCGCCGGATCCTGCGGCGGCAAAACGAAAACGGTCTCGGCAAGATTGAATTCACGCGCGATCGCCTGCATCGAGTCGCCCTCGAGCCCTTCGCCGTCCAAGACGACGGCGAGCGGATTGCCGGCAAAGCGGCGGCTGGTGAAAACGTCGAGCGTTATAAAATGCCGGCGCATCAGGTCCTCCTTCCGGCTGTTGCGGTCTCTTTTAAGGCCGCGGTCAGTCCGCCGAGCCCGTCGCCGAGTTCGGCCATGGAGAGGAGACCGAAACCCAGCCTGAAGACGCGGGCTTCCTCGCCGAACCAATCGCCCCTCGCCACCCTGATGCCCTTTGCTGCCGCGGCGTCGTAGAAACGGGTGACCGCTCCGTCGTCGAAAGCGGCATGCCCGAGACGAATGCAGCAGAGCGCGCCGGCATCGGGCTGCACCCATTCGACATGATCGCTATTCGCGCGAACCCACGCGGCGGTCCGCTGCAGGCCGGCGTCGAGCAGCACGCGCCGCTCGGTGAGGATCGGCGCGCGGCGCTCAAAGAGTTTGAGCGCTAGCGCCTCATCAACGCGCGGGCATGAAACAATCGTGTTAAATTTGCCCACCACGAGCTGCCGGCTCAAATCGGCGGCGCGGGTGATCGCCCAACCGATCCTGAGCCCTGGCGCTCCGTGGCATTTCGACAGCGAGGCGACCGAGATCACTTTCGGGCCGAGCGCGAGCGCGCTTTCGGCGATCGGGTCGTCCGCGTAGGCCGCCTCGCGATAGGTCTCGTCGATGAGAAGATAAGCCTCGGGGCAGATTTCCTGCATCAGCTGCATGGTCTCGCGGAGGGTCGCAGGCGGGATCGCGACCCCGGAGGGATTTTGCGGTGAAGCCAAGCTGACGAGTTTGGTTCGCGGTGAGAGCGCGCTGCGGAGGTCGGGCGGATCGAGCCGGTAGCCGCGGTCGAACGACACTCGCGCCGCCCGGATGTTGGCTCCGACCACCGCCAACGCATTGCGGGCCAGTGGAAAACATGGAGTAGCGATGACCGCGTCATCGCCGCGCCCGCAGAGCACGAACGCGAGGAGAAACAAGGCGTGCATGCCGCCGGCCGTGACGACGACATCGTCGGCGGCCACGCCGTGAGCTGTGGCGATAGCCGCGCGCAGTGCGGGGTCGCCCGCCGCCGTCCCATAGCCCAGCGGCAGGCCGCCAAGCGCATCGGCGTCGAGAAGGTCTGCGAGCCTGAGATCCGGTCTCGTGCTCTCGCCAAGATCGTAGCGCGGCGGCGTTCCGACCAGCGAAATGATGTCGTTTTCCGGGAAACGGTTCATCCGGTGCTCCATCCATCCATTGCTCCGACAGGGTGACGGATGTAGAGCTTAGATAACAGACACAGAAATGAGATTTTTAAGCAGTACAGATGAAGGCGCATAACGAGACGCCGCATCGCTACGAGGCGCTTGCGGGCTTTGTGGCCGGGCTCGTCGAGAAGGGAACCCTCCGGCAGGGGTCGCGCGCGCCGTCGCTCCGGCAACTGAGCAAGGACCGGCGCACCAGCCTGACGACGGCGCTCAGGGCGTATCAGCTACTCGAAGATCAAGACATTCTCGAAGCGCGTCGCGATCTCCGCTACGGTGCTCAACTTGGTCGAATATGCGTCCGATCCGAGACTGGTGCCGCTCGGCTGTGCGGTTCCGAGTCCGGAATTGTTGGCGGCGGGACGGCTCGACCAGTTCCTGGCTCGGGCGGCGCGGGTCAAGGGAGTCGAGTACAACGTCTACACCGCGCCCGGGGGCGATGCGGCGCTTCGGCAGGAGATTTGCCGGCGCGCGCTGCGCTGGGGGCAGAGCTGGTCGCCCGAAGATGTCGTTATCACCTGCGGGTGTATCGAGGCCTTGACACTGGCGCTCAAGGCGGTCGCTCGGTCGGGCGACACGATCGCGATCGAGTCGCCAACCTATTTCGGTCTGTTGCATGTGCTGGAGGCGCTCGGCCTCAAGGCGCTCGAACTGCCGACCGACGCGCAACATGGCGTAGACCTAGCCGCGCTGGCGCGCGCGCTCGACGGGAAGTCCGTGTCGGCTTGCCTGTTTGCGTCGAGCTTCAACAACCCGCTCGGTTGCACCATGCCCGACACGAGGAAGCTCGAACTGCTTCAGCTTCTGACGAAACACCGCGTGACGCTGATCGAAGATGACATCTTTGGCGATATCTATTTCGGCGCCGAGCGTCCCAAACCGTTCGGTGCGCTCGAGCCGGCGGCGGACACGATCTATTGCAGCTCTTTCTCGAAGACGATCGCCCCCGGCTATCGCATCGGTTGGCTCGCTGCTGGGCGTCACAGGCAAGCCGTTCTGCTACAGAAACTGGCCTCGACCCTCGCCACGCCGGCACTGACTCAAGCGGCACTCACGGACTTTCTGTCATGCGGAGGTTACGACAGCCATCTGCGCCGGATCCGGCGCGTTTTCGCCGGAAACATCGACCGGATGACACGGGCCATCGAACGATGCTTTCCGGCCGGAACCCGAGTGTCGAGGCCCGCGGGCGGGTTTGTCCTCTGGGTTGAGTTGCCGGGGCCCGTCGACACCCGCGTGCTGTTCGGCGAGGCGGTCAAGCTCGGCATCTGCTTTGCGCCGGGCGACGTCTTCTCGGCGAGCGATCGCTACCGGCATTGCCTGCGGCTGAGCTGCGGCTACGGCTGGGACGAGCGGATCGAGGAGGGGATCGAGACCATCGGGGCGCTTGCGGCAGGTCACGCGGAAGTGACGCGAGCGCCCGTCCGTGGCTTCCCGCGCGGGCCGTGTAACGGATTTAGGAGTACCTGACGGCGAACCAGGGGCAGCTCGACCCATACGAGAACACTACCTGGATCACGCTGTGTGTTTCTAGAGATTAGCGTACAGAAACTGTGCGTTTTTACATTCATTAGAAATGGGGCCCAACAGAGTTCTCATCACCATTGAGTATTGCTACGCATGCATTCGCCGCGCACTTGAAACAGTGCTTTTCACCGGAGCGGTCATGTCCATCGCTGGGGCTCGCATCGCTTCCGGCGCGAGTGGCGAAGGGCGGAATGAGCTGTCGTTGCCGTTGAGCTTGCCAGATTGGCGATGCGCAGTTGCTCGCCAGGCACATCGGGCGAGCTCACGCGTGACTACGAGTGCCGCTGAGACCGCGAATGTGTGCTCAGGGTGATTGAATCGGGTGTCGATCGGATTGGTACCAATCTGGTAGCGGTCGGCTATCGGCTATCGGCTTTCACCTTCGTCCGAGCCATTGCCAACGAAGACCTCTTCGGGCTTGATCCCGCGATGATCGGCGAGCACCTCGAGCAGCTCCTCCGGCTCAGAACGAGGACCTTGGCGACCGTGACTGATACGGCCCGCCGCCTCGACCGCCGTCTGCGCCACGATGACAAGCCCGGCACCCGACAGCGACAGGGAACCGAAGTGCTGGAGAGGCCAGTCATTCGCCGCCCGTTTTCGGCGCTGTACTGACACATCGGCGACACCGCGCTCCGATTGGCAAGGGCGATCCCGCCGAGGCGAAGTGGTTCGAACAGGGCCGGCATGCCTGCCATCAAAATGGACCCGGGCGAATTGAACTCGCTAATCGCGGACAACGGGGCAGCTCTCGTCGCGTACCCAATCCCCGAAGCTCAGGTAGTAGACCCGCACATCGGCAAAGCCGGCGCGCGCGGCCGCCGCGGCACCTAAGGCGGCCCTCCCGCCGCCTTCGCAATGGGTCACGATATGATCGCCCGGGCCGAACCCGACCCGCTCCAGCATCGCGCGCAAAGCTGCGGCCGGGCGAACCACGCCGTTCTCCAGCAAGTCCACATGCGACAGGTGCCGGGCCCCCGGCAGATGGCCGCTGCGGGCGCGATTGCGCGCGTCCTCGCCGGTGAATTCCGCGCGCGTCCGCGTATCGAACACATGCGCGCGACCGTCGAGCTGATCCCGCAAGGATTCCCGGTCAACCAGCCCGACCGGTCCTGAGCCCGGCACCGCGCGGAAGCCGACGGACGAGACCGCTGCTGCCGGCGGCAGTCCGGTCGCCCCTGCAAGGAGAGGCCAGCCGCCATTCACGATCACCGCCTTCAGACCATAATATTGCAGGATGAACCAGACCCGCGCGGCGTTGGTCATGCCACCGCCGTCGTAGGTGACGGCGGTCAGCGTGGGGTCGGCTCCGAGCGCGTTCAGCGCGCTGTCCCAATAGGCGGTCTTGGCAAAGCCGGTATCGGCGGCCTTTGCGGCGGCGTCCCATTCGTCGAGCGGGACACGCACTGCACCGGGAGCATGACCGGCGTCAAACGACGCCTGATCGCGCACGTCGAGATAGCGCAGCGGGCCGAGCGAAGGCAGATCGCCGACATCGACAAAGGGATCGTTTGGCATGGCAGCTCTCCACGATAGTTAACGTTCGCACACCTGGCGGAAAGATCGGCGGTGAACGCAGATCAGCTTTTTAGCTCCGCAAGGATCGGCAGCAAGTACTCGGCGAAACGCTTCGGGTTCTCCGCAAAGGGAAAGTGTCCGATGCCTTGCATCGCCTGGAAGCGGACGCCGGGGATTTTCACCGCCGTCGCCTCGGACAATTCGACCGTGCAGGAATAGTCGTATTCGCCGGTCAGCATGAAAAGCGGGCACCGGCTGGTATCGATACGGCCGACGCGTTCCCGGGCATCCCACTCACCGGAATAGAAGGCGATGTCGCCAAAGAATACCTGCGGGCCGGCCTGGCCGTAGTGCCACGTGATCTGTTCCACGTATTCGGCGGGGCTCTCGGGGGCGCTGAGAGCACGTATCCACTCCGGCACGAATTGCGCCTGGTTGACGTGGGGGTGCGCGGCCCAAATAGTCTGGCGCTGATTGATCTTGTCGCAAGCCTCGCAGGCGATGATGCCGGCGAAGGAATCGGGGTGTCGGTAGGCCAGTTCCAGGCAGATCTCGCCCGACATCGAGGCTCCCAGCGCCACCGGCTTCTGCAGCCCCGCGGCGGCGATGAAGCCCATGATCAGGGCGACGTACAGGTCGGTATTGAGCCGCCACGAGCCCTGGATCGCGCCTTCCGGTGGCGGCGATTTGCCGTGCCACGGCAGGTCGAACGATATCAGCCGGTGATGTTCGACAATGCGCGGATCGGCCATCAGCCCATGAAATTGCCGACCGTCGGCGCCGGCGGTGTGCATGCACAGCACGTCCTGTCCAGATCCCGCCGACTCGCTGTAGACCTGATAGGGGATGCCGCCGACGGTCACCGGCACATAGCGGCCGGCGACTGCCGGCACGCCCCGGGCACCCGCTCTCGGATGCAGCGATACCGGCACCGGCAGCGACCGGCCCAATGCCAGCCACTTCCCCACCTCGAGCACCCGCCGTGCGATATGGGCGTGCTGCATGAAGACGAGTTCGTCGCCTTGGATGGAAAATTCCGGCAACCGGTACATCATCGCAAAGATGCCGTGATGGTGACGCGGCGGAACGGGTTCGAGAAACCGAGCCCATATCGCCTCCGGCGCCGTCAGGATAAAGGCGGGCGGGACGGGATCGGCGGCGACCTGCCCTTCGACGAAATTGAAAATCGTCGCGACACTTCCCGACTTGATCGCAAAACACACGGCCCATGGTCCGGCCCAGGTGGTCAGCACCGCATCTGCGGCGCAAGCCGCGCGCCAAGCGAAGGCGTTGGGGAAGCCGGTCATTGCGCTAGATCACTTCCAGTACCATAGGAGAATGTTGCGGCTCTGACCGGCGCCTCCGACCGCCCTTAGCTGAGGCTGCCGGGGTAGTCCTGCCAGATGCTCGGCGCGAGACGCAGATGCGCGCTGGCAGGATAGGTTTCCAGCCAGTAGCGCGCGCATTCCGCCGCCGTCGGGTTCCACAGGCCCGGATACCCGCGCAGTTCGGCGAGGAACTCATCGAGCATTTGCAGCCGGTTGGACCAGCCGATGTGTTGCGGGTGCAAGGTCATGTGGAAATAGCGGCCACGCCGGTATTGGGCGGCAAACTCGCCGCGCCAGTTGCGCAGCAGTGCATCCGGATGTTCGAGGCCGGTCCCCTTGCGCGGGAACATCAGAAAGAACTGGTCGTCGAAGTGGTAGTAATAGCGCAGCGTCAGCAGGGCGCGGCGGCTCGCGAAGTCGCTGGACCCAATAATGCGGAATGTCGTCGGCCAGTCCGTTGCCGAGATACAGGTACCCGCCTCGAGCAGCAGATCGACCGTGTTGGGGCTGACCGCGCCGACCGCGTAGCGGTCGCCCTGCCGCGGCAGTGAAAACCATCCGGCCGGTTTGCGGCCGGTGACATCGGCGAGGATCTCCGTCGTGCGTGCGATGCGTTGCCGCTCCTCATCGCGCTCGAGCCCGCTGACATCCTCATGGCGGAAGCCGTGCGCCGCGATTTCATGCCCCTCGGCGGTGAGCGAGCAGAGCAGATCGCGATGGATATGCGCGATGATCGCCGGCGCGGCGAAAGTCGCCCGCATTGCGTGCCGGCGGAACACCTCGCGCAGCGCGGCGAGACCCTGATTGGCGCCGAACAGCGCCTCGGGTGTCGCGAGGTCGGCGGCGGTAACACCTTCCGGCCCCGAGGCGACGCTCAGATCGACGGTCATCGCGACGCAGCAGCGGGCGCCGTCCGGCCAGCGAAGCTCAGAATCTGTGAGGCTCCGCGCGTCGGAGATTGTGTAGCCTTGCTTCCACGGCATCGTCGCCCCCTACTCAGCGGGTGCCAGCGGCGGATAGCGGTCGATGCAATGGCGCGCGACCTGTTCGCAGGTGGGGAACCACACGCCGGGCAGGGTCTTCATCCGGCCAATCAGCCGGTCCAGCATCGCGATGCGCAGCGCGCGGCCGGACTGATACGGGTGCATGCAGACGTTGAGATACCCGCCGACATTGTACTGCTGGCGGAACGCCGCCCACCAGATGTCGCCGACCCGCTCCGGGTCGGTGATGCGCTGCGCCGACGCATCGGTGCCGAGCCAATTGAAATTGAAGTACATCGCGTCGTCGATGACGTAGTGCATCGGCAGGTTCACGAGGCCATTGCCGCCGCCCTCGTCGTACTCGTAGTAGGGCCGCTGGTCGGCCGAGCCCTCGGAGCGGTAAATAAACCCGTATTGCCGGAGTAGCGCGGCGCTATGGCTACTGCGTGTGCCGACCGGCCTGCGCCCGGCGATCCGCTCGAGCGCGGTGACGGTTTTCGCCAGATGATCCTCTTCCAGCGCCCGCTCCTTCGGCACCCGGTGCTCCCACATGTGATCGGCGATCTCGTGGCCGCTCTCGACAACCGCGCGCAGCGCTTCGGGGTAGAGCTCGCAAATCCGCCCGGGTGTGAAGATCGTCGCCTTGAGACGCCGTGCACATCGAACAGCTCAATGAGCCGCCAGATGCCAACCCGACCGCCGAATTCGCCCTTTGCGAGCTGCATGGGCGGCTCATTGAGCAGCCGGCGCAGCAACATCGCATCGAAATCGCAGGTAAAGTTGACGGCAATGCGGACCCCCTGGGCCAGATGAGGTCCGGGATGAGCTGGTGGCGGGCGGCGTAGGCGTCCGCCGCACTCCGCAATTCCACGAGTTGCTAATCGAGGTCTATCGCCGTCATCACGCTCGCTCCGATGTTCGAGCCGGAGTGCCGTTCCGAGGGTCCATTTCTGTACCCCAAGCTCAGGCCGCGGTAGCGTTTTGCTGATCGAGCCCGGCAGAGGCCTCCACTGTGGTTCCTTTGATTGGTTATGTCGACCGGTTCTCGGCCCGTCCGGGTGAGACGATCGCCGTGAAGGTATCCAGCGAACTCGGCGATCCCTATCGCGCGGACCTCGTCCGCATCGTCCACGGCGACGCCAACCCGGGCGGGCCGGGTCTTAAATTCGAGGAGGTTCCGGCCTCTTTTGCCGGAATTTACCGATCGCGGTCCCAGCCTTTGCATTTAGGGTCATGCGGTCTTGTCCTTCCCGGCAAGCCGGTCGCGTTTCCCGATCCATGCACAGTCGTTGTGCGTATCCAGCCGTGGCTTCTCGACCATCGACGGCAAACGGTGCTGGCGGTCGAGCACGGCCCGACGCTGTGGGTAATCGCCGATGGCGTCGGCCTGACGCTGCGTGGCCGCGATCACCGGCTCGCCGCCCCGATGCTGAAGCGGCGCTGGTACGAATTGCGGATCGTCGCGGAAGGACGGCCGGGTGTGGTTACGGCAGACCGCGTTGCAACGGAGTTGGGGTGTCGCCGACTCCGGCGAAGCGGAATTCGCCGGCTCGCTCGGATCGCTCGACAAGATTGTCTTTGGCGCCGACCCCGCGGCGGTGCCCGGCCCGCGCGACAACCCCTTCGGCAAGTTCTTTAACGGGCGGATCGAGGATCCTGCGATCCTAGCCGGTGCGTGGCGTACGGCGGCGCCGCTGGAGCCGGACGATGCAAATTGTGTTGCGTGGTGGGATTTCTCACAGAAGATCCACAGCGAGCGCATCCGCGACCGCGGCCCGCTCGCGCTCGACGGCACCCTGCGGAACCTGCCAACGCGAGCGGTTCGCGGATCGCGTTGGACTGGGGAGGAGACGAACTGGGGCCACCGGCCCCGGCACTATGCCGCGATCCATTTCCATGAAGATGATCTGTACGATTGCGGCTGGGAGACAGATTTCGAGGTGACGATTTCCGACGCCATGGCCTCGGGCGTCTATGGCCTGCGTCTGCGCTGCGGCGGCGAGCAGGACATCGTGCCGATCTATGTCTTGCCACCGGCGGGTGTCACCACGGCGCCACTCGTTTTTCTTGCCTCGACCTTCACCTATCAGATTTACGGCAACCACCAGCGCGGCAATGTCGACGATGCGTTTCGCGCGCGCCAGGCCGAGTGGGGCGCCTACCCGTGGAATGCCCAAGACCACCCGGAATACGGCGCCTCGACCTACAACACGCATCGCGACGGCAGCGGCATCTGCTATTCCAGTCAACGTCGTCCGCTGCTGACGATGCGGCCCGGATATATCACCTATTTCGACCGGCGCGGGTCCGGCTTGCGGCACTTCCCGGCCGATACCCACCTTCTCGACTGGCTGACGGCAAAGGGCATCGGCTTTGACTTCGTGACCGACCACGACCTTGATCGCGAGGGTGACGCATTGCTGCGGCCCTACCACGCCGTGGTCACGGGGTCGCACCCCGGAATACCACACGCCGAATACGCCTAACGCATTGCAGGAATACGTCGATAGCGGCGGCCGCCTCGCCTATCTGGGCGGCAACGGGTTCTACTGGCGGATCGCGACCAGCGCCGAGATCCCGGATGTCGTCGAAGTCCACCGCGCCGAGGGTGGCATTCGGGCCTGGGCGGCCGAACCCGGCGAGTATTTTCAGGCCCTCGACGGCGGATATGGCGGCTTGTGGCGGCGCAATGGCCGGCCACCGCAAATCCTTTGCGGGGTCGGGTTCTCGGCGCAGGGGTTGTTCGAAAGCTCTCATTACCGCCGCGTGCCTGGCGCCGCCGACCCGCGCGCCGCCTGGATCTTCGCAGGTATCGATGACGAGATCCTCGGCGATTTCGGGTTGTCCGGCGGCGGGGCGGCCGGCTTCGAGCTGGACCGCGCCGATTTCGAGCTCGGCACCCCGCCGGATGCATTGATCCTGGCGCGTTCCGAAGCCCATCAGAGCCATCACGTCGTGGTGCCCGAGGAATTGCTGACCCATGTCACGACGGTGACAGGCGAGCGGCCGCAGGCATTGATCCGTGCTGACATCGTGTATTTCGAGACGACGGCGGGCGGGGCGGTTTTCTCGGTCGGCTCAATTACATTTTGCGGCAGTCTTTCGTACAATAACTACCAAAACAACATCTCCCGGATTCTGGAAAACGTTCTGCGGCAGTTCCTGACCAAGTAAACTCGTGCCTCGATCCGATGCGGCCGCTCCGGCTCCGCCGCCTGCCGGGAACATGACACGGACCCTAGCGAAGCCGCCGCTGCGCCTTGGCTTTTTCACCCGCTTGCTCGATCAGGCGGATGCAGCCGAGCGCTATCGTCTGGCCACCGCGCAGATCATCCATGCCGAACGCTGCGGCTTTGACTCCGCATGGGTGGCGCAGCACCATTTTCACGAGGACGAAGGCGGCCTGCCGGCGCCGTTTGTGTTTCTCTCCCAGGTCGCTGCCCGGACGACGCGAATCCGCCTGGGGACCGGGATCGTGACGCTTCCGCTCGAGCTGCCGGTCAGAGTGGCGGAGGACGCCGCGGTACTCGACCTGATGTGTGGCGGCCGGCTCGAGGTCGGGATCGGCCCCGGCGGCAACCTGTCGGCCTATGACGCCTTCGGTCTCGACAGCACCGAGCGCACGGCGCTGCTGGTACGGCATCATCGCGTTCTGGTCGACGCTTGGTCGGGGCGGGCGCTGCCCGGTGGCGACCGGCTCTATCCCCCCAATCCCGGGCTGGCCGATCGGATATGGCAGGCAA
>Ga0318547_10000642_pt1 | contig 11450 bp, 13 predicted proteins | sample GRESIP169b2f20_FD_203515 | JGI IMG/M metagenome (GOLD analysis project Ga0318547, IMG submission 203515) | Tropical soil microbial communities from Luquillo Experimental Forest, Puerto Rico - GRE.SIPMG.169b2f20 | ecosystem: Environmental > Terrestrial > Soil > Tropical forest > Bulk soil...
ACTATAGCGAGCATAAATATTTCCTAGCGGTGGAGACTGCATTCACACAGTGGGAGGCAATGCAAAACATCGGACGTTAGCGCGGCCGAGTTTGTGGGCAGCATGTCGTTTCTGACAGGCATTCGTTATGAGGAGAAAGCACATGTTCAAATGGCTCCACGGCGGCAATTCATCCAAGCGGGTAGGCTTAATCGAATCTCTTTCGGCTGGCGGAAAACGAAATGTCATCCTCGTCCGCCGTGACAATATCGAACATCTTGTGCTGGTTGGGGGTCGAACCGACGTCGTGATTGAGCCCAACATCGCGCGCCGACCGGTGCCCAAACCAGCGCACCGGCCTGAGCCCGCAACGAGGGGGCTACCGCCTCCCGGTGTACCGACACGAGAGCGACTTGCAGAAGCGCCCGCGAAGAGCCGTCGGCTTGATCTAGGGAAATAACTCGCGGGCCCGAAGCTGAGTTGCGGGGCTCACCACCGTTTCGGCGACCCCTGCGCGCCGAAGCCGGACCCTCGGCGCAATTCGAGGCTACTAACGTGTGGGTCGAGCCAGACAGCAAGCAAAGGTTCTCCGCGGGCGAGCCACCGCGAATCGATGATCCAGAACGAGATCCAGCCCCGGAAATGGTACCGAACGACAGCGCTGAGAAGAATCGGGGAGGTCGAAAAGATTGGTGACCGGTCGCCGCTTCCCGCCACCATGGAGTGTCGAAGACATCGGCGGCTGTTTTGTCGCAAAGGCCAGCAACAATCGACCGCTGGTATTCATCTATTACGGGGAAGCTGTTGCCCGCCGATCCCTCGCGAAATTATTGACCCGCGATGCTGCGCGGCGGATCGCTGCAGGCATCGCTAAGCTGCCGGGCTTGGTGCAGTGGCTATCAAAAGGAAGACATTAGGCGTGTCGCTCTCGATGCTGACCGCTTCCTGCCACCACCAACGCCGCGGAAGGAAGCTCGGTTGAGAATTGGTTTAGAAGTGGCATCGAAAGCAAAAAAGCAAACTACATCAATGCGGGGTACTCCCTTGGTAAGGGAGAAGTCGTCAGTTCAATCCTGACCGGCAGCACCAGAATTATTCTATAGATCAAGCACCTCTGGACAGATCACCGCCCCTTTTCCCCAATCATCAGACGTGAGCAAATTGGGTTCCCCCACTCAAGACTAAGGGAAATTTAGGGGAGTTTGTTCGGCAGCCGTTCTTCCGCATAGGCGATATTGAGCCGGAAGACCCAAACGACTTCAATTCGTCCCGCATTCTGGCATTAAAGAGATACCGTTCCACTCACTCAGGATTAGGATGCAGCAGCCATGACCGACAAAGAATCTTTGACAGGCATTTCGCAGCAGATGGCGGAACAAACTCAGGATACAATGGAGAATTATTTTAGTTGGCTTCAAAAGAACATGTCGGCGCTTCCTTGGAGTAACACGAATCTAAATAGAGTACTTCTGAGCAATGCGACGCACAACGTTACTGCTACTTTTGCGTTTGTGCAAAAGCTCAGCCAAGCCAAGAATTTCCAAGACGTCGTAAAAATTCAGACCGAGTTTATGCAGACGCAAATGAATTCGTTTAACGAACAGGCAAAGATCCTCGGCGAGATATATACCAAAGCAGCGGAAGATGCCATGAAGTGTTCTACTTGATAGGCAATATCAGCATCATGAGTCGCTTTTTTGAACCTGACTTAACTACAAAACCCGATAGTCCCTTTGTAAGAGATGCTTCGAGCAAGCTTGTTCGACGCAGCTATTGGATGGACATGCCGGATAACACCTTGGTGATGGTCATGACCAAAGGGATTGGCGCAAATCTCACGAACGATGAAAAGAGAGCACACCTAGTCGATCTAAGACGAGAACACCTGATCGACCAAGTATGTCCTCAAGAAATCCTGCCTCCTGAGAAGTACGAAATAATCGAAGCGATTTCAGTCGGATATTACGAGAAATCGAATCGTGGCACCTATGCCACAACGGTCTAAATTCCATCCATCAAACCAAATTAAGCCAACCTTTAACCCAATTTTAACCTAGACTCTTGACGTCGGGGAACGCCTTCCGAGCAAGTAATTAGATTGTCTTGGAGCGTATTGATGGGGGTCTCTTGAAAAACTGGGTCGCGACGCACGGTCTACCTCACGAGTACTTTGTTCTGCGAATCGATGGGCGAGTAAATTCAACGCATCAACGCCTTGTTGATGCACTCAGAGCAGGCTTACGCCTAAAAGATCAGTTTCCGCAGCACGACATCAAAGTAAGCGTGGCGCAAACGAGGAACTCAACTCAAGATTTAGAGGAAAGAACTGTTTTGCATTAATCCGAGTTCGGATCGTTGAGTTTTCACTTCCTGAAGCAATCGTAGGCGCTTTGTTCGGAATTTTGGCTAAGGTCTTTTTGGCACAACAAATGAAGCTTCCAAAAGACCAGAGCCATAAAGTTGTTACCAATCTCGATGCGGAAATTTGTTCCCTGACTTTACAAATTTCTTAAATGTCCAATATTTGGTGCTATCCGAACTCTTCGATTGTTCTTGGGTGTTGAACAGGCTCGGAATTCCGATTTGCTTTCACACTATATCTTCCTGCCAAACGCGCATTGAAATATAAAACTGTGGAAGCCAATCTTCGTCATCGCCAATGTCCTTCATCATTGTTCGAGCCGCATTTATCGCTAACAAATGAGCGCAATTTGATTCATAGATAAATCGAACATAATCAAGTAACTCCTTCATGTTTTCACCATGAGCTACAACAAATCGCCGAAGCTTTTTGTCTTTCTGCGCAATTTCCAAGATGTGTTCTGAAAGACGCCAACTTATTTATAGACGAAATTGGGCTTCCATGATCGTCCCGTGGGTGTTGCAACAACGCCCGGAGTGTAAACGAAACGATTTCATTTTTCATTTGACAGATATTATTTTCCTGGGGAGATTGCACGTAAGTCTTCGGTGAGCGTCTTTTTTCCCGTTATGCACTCCAGCAATTCGTCGCCGTCGATTTTGTGCCCGTCTGCGTCTTCAATTGAAACATTGGCCAATCCCGTCTCACACATCTGACGTGCTTTATTAAGAGCTTCCTGCGCGTCGTTTGCTGTTTCCGACATGGGACCTATAGCGAGACCTACCGTATCGCAGGTGATGATGTATGCCATATCGACCTACACCAATCTCTTTACGTTTCACCAAACCACCAAGAGTTCGGGTTGCGGATCGGCTCCCCCATGTTCAAGGCAAGGAGTCCCTTAACGCACCTGATGATTGTCCAAACCACCCACCAGAGCAAAATTGGAGCACCGACTGCAAAATGAAGAGTCAGAAGTCCCAAGAAAAAATATAGAAGTCCGATCCAAAAGGTTGTTACCTGAAACTGGAAATGTGATTGAGATACCCGATCCGTTCTGTCTCGCTGAAGATAAGCGATCACCACGCCGACAAGCACTGTTATCCCGGTGAGAAATCCGACCAGATACAGAATGTAGACGGTTAGGACCAAGCCATAATTCGAAACGACGGGGGTTTGAGGTGTTACCGGACCAGCCGCATGTTCTGTGTCAGGCTTACTCATATCGCTCACCCTTAGTCGATTCGGTTGTCTTACCGCTTATCGACCGACCAGACCTCAATAGCTTTGTATAGCTTCCTATGATCTGCGGCAGAAACTGGATCAGGTGAGACAACCGCTCGTATTCGACATTGATTTTCAGCAGGCGTGTCAACGGTTCCGGGCAATCCGCAAACGCTTTCAATCTCGTCCATCTGTTTTACTGATATGAAATTCAAATCACAGTTGCCAAGCGTTATACCGTCAGTACGTGTATTGGTAAGATTTCCGGTGCACGTCATTTTAAGAGTTGAAGCGGCATTTGCATCAACAATCGTGCCCAAACCGAGCACAAAAATGAAAGCAAATGTGAATCGTTTGCGCATTGCGACCACAACCGAACCGGTCGCTGGGATTTGCGTTATCTTAGCGAACAAAGCCTCATATGGCGATCATTGATGTCGGCTACGACCACAGGCGAAAAAGAGGCGTGTACGTATCGGTGTGTTGCGTGAAATGACCGAGAAGGAAACCACACTAGAGCAGGCTATTCGCCACGTTGCTGAAGCGAAACGCCTTCATCGTCGAGCAACGGCAGCGAATTGAAAAACTCAAAGCGTCTGGCATTTCAACCCTTGATGCCGAACAGGCACTTGATGTTTTGTCCAGCACCCTACCATTGCTTGAAAATCAAGAAAGGTATGTTCGGCAACACACCTTAAAAAACACCAACTAGAGGAATCAAAAACAGTTTTATGTCATCCTGCAATACATCAATAAGGTGAGGGATAAGGCAAAAAAACTTCGACCCTGAGACAGACATTGAGGAACGACGTCATTACCTTTTTCGCCATTTCGAATCGTCTGTGAATTATATGACGGCTCCCTTTTCCATGGATGTCCCGTCAGTCTCTAGGCAAACGTGTTCTACCGGGTCTTAAGTAAGCCGTAGCAGCTCGTCTGACGCCCATTGCATTGGCTCGCCAAGTACAGTCCAGTAAGAACGGACTGTGCATGCCGGCCTCGATACCGATCAGGCATTCGCTGCAGATCGTTGCAGCAGGTAATACCTGTCCAAAGCTGACGGCGATGAACCTCATTGAAAGTCCAGCCCTCGCCATGCCGGCTCGGCCCGAAGGTCGGCTCAGCTTCCGTCAATTCCTCCGGCTTGTTCGTGAGAACACGGTTGCCACCTATCCACCGGAAGCTTTCGATGAGGACATCATTGAAGGTCGCTTGTTATGGCGCCGCAGGTTCATCATCAACGTGCCGAGCGGTGTTCGGCATGTTCTGCTCGATAACGCTGCAAACTATAAAAAGTCGGAGCTTACCCGGCGGCTACTTGAGCCTGGCCTCGGCCGCGGTCTTTTGACCAGCGAGGGAGAGACATGGCGACGCCATCGCCGGATTATGGCGCCGGCGTTTGACCGCCATAGCCTGGAGACTTACGTACCAATCATTACTGGGGTAACGAGCGAGTTGCTGGCAGGATGGGACATTTTGCCGAATTCGAGCGAGGTCGATGTAGGCGCCGCGATGATGCACACGACGCTGCACATCATCTCGCGTACAATGTTCTCCGCCAACTCCCGCGAGATCGTTGAAGTGGTCGAGCGCGGTGTCAAACAATATCAGACGGCTGTCCGACCGCATCTACTTGATCTCTTAGGGTTCCCAGCCTGGTTCACCAAACTCTTCGCCTATCGACAACGCGGGATCGCTGCTTTTGATGAATTCGACAGCACAGTAGATCAATTAATAAACGACCGAGCTCGTGAACCGAACAACAAACAGAAGGATCTCCTCGCGCGACTCGTGGCTGCCCGTGATGTCGAGACTGGCGGCGGAATGACCGCGAAAGAAGTCCGTGACGAAGTGGTCACGATCTTTATGGCCGGCCACGAGACCACAGCGCAGGCTTTGACTTGGACCTGGTATCTGCTGTCGCTCCATCCTTCGGTAGAAGCCAAACTACATGAAGAGTTGACCACAGTATTGAATGGCCGGACACCGCAGTATGAAGACATCGCCAACCTGCGCTACACGCGGATGGTTATCGAGGAATCAATGCGCCTCTATCCTCCGGCGCATACCATTGCGCGTGAGCCAATCGCACCCGATTACATACTTGGTCATCGTATTCCAGTGGGGGCTATCGTCTTGATTGTTCCTTGGCTTATACACCGCAAGGCATCGCTTTGGGATCAGCCGCATCGTTTCAATCCAGAGCGATTTACAGCCGAGCCTCCGCGGTTCAGCTATATTCCGTTCGGAGCGGGTCAGCGCATTTGCATTGGCGCAGCCTTTGCAATGACAGAAGCGATTTTGATCCTAGCGATGGTTGCTCAGCGCTATCGGCTACGTCTCAAGGCCGCCCATCCCATCGAACCTCAAGGTCTCATCACCTTGCGGCCGCGATACGGGATGCCGATGACCAAACAACTACGGCGATAACACAACTAGCATTGTGCAATGACCGAAACTATTCAGCGGATTGTTCTTGCCTCGCGGCCGGTTGGGGAACCGTCGTTAGATAATTTTCGCTCAGAAAAACTTCCAATCCCGCACCTCGGATCGGACGCGATGCTGTTGCGCACGCTCTGGCTTTCACTCGACCCCTATATGCGTGGCCGGATGAGCGATGCGCCGTCCTATGCCAAACCTGTTGGCATCGGCGATGTGATGGAGGGCGGCACGGTCAGTGAAGTAGTTGCCTCGAACCTCCCGCGGTTCGCCAAGGGCGATATCGTTGTAGGCCGTACCGGCTGGCAGACTCATGCCCTGTCCGATGGTTCCGGCCTGCAAAAGGTCGATCCAACGCGAGCACCTATTCAGACTGCACTGGGCGTTCTCGGAATGCCCGGAATGACCGCTTACATGGGGCTACTTGAGATCGGCAAGCCTGCCGCCGGCGAGACCGTGGTGGTCGCGGCAGCTTCTGGCGCAGTCGGCTAGGTTGTCGGCCAGATCGCCCGCATCAAGGGTGCCTACGTCGTCGGCATCGCCGGAGGACCAGAGAAATGCCGTTACGTGACCGAGGAACTCGGCTTCAACGCCTGCATCGACCATCGGACATCTGATTTCGTCGGCCGTCTTGCGGCAACCTGCCCGAGAGGTATCGACGTCTATTTCGAGAATGTCGGTGGCGCGATATTCGAGGCTGTGTTTCCGCTCCTCAATCCGTTCGCCCGCATTCCCGTGTGCGGGCTGATTTCCATGTACAACGCGACCTCCCTGTCACCCGGTCCGATCCTCCTGCCGCACTTGATGCGAGCAATCCTGACCAAACGGTTGACGTTTCGCGGTTTCATCGTTTCCGACTTTTCTGCGCGTTATGGCGATTTCATACGCGATGTCTCGGCCTGGGTCCGCGAGGGACGAGTCAAATATCGCGAAGACGTGGTTGAGGGTCTCGAGAACGCTCCGCGGGCCCTCATCGGCCTCTTGCGCGGAGAGAATTTCGGCAAGCTCTTGGTGCGCGTTGCGTGCTAAGTCGCCAGCGATTTCGCCGTAACAGACTTGTTGCCGAGAACCTGGCACGGCCACTCTCAGATCGCCCGTTAGGTTGGGCGGTGCGGCAAGTGCGAGACCGCGCAACGCGTCAACCACGCGCCGGATCTCGGCCTGATAGACGGGATAGCGAGCGGCATCCTTGGCGCTGAATTTTGCAATTTCGTGCTCAGTGCGACCTTCTCCGGTCCAGGTGGGCAGTTTCATCGATCTGCCAGTGCAGCGCATTGAACAGGTAGTTCAGCCGACTGCGCAACAGCGAAGCACCTTCGATGATCTCAAGAGAGCAACGCAAAATGCTGCCGACCAGCTACGGTCGTCCTGTCCGAGCGCAGTATCGCTATCGCCGGTGGCTCGGGTCGATACCGTCGCAACACGGCTAAGGGCTATAGCGGACACAATTAAGTCGATTCGCCCGGCCCTCAAGAACTTCTACGCTTCGTCGAACGATGAGCAGAAGGCGAGATTCAATATGATGGGCCCGCCAGCTCAACGAGGCTGATGTTAGGTTCGAAGCGATCTTATTTACAGCAGTCAGGTTGCAACGCGGTTATTCCAGACGCGCTTGTTTTGGAGCTGCTATATCGCTCGTTAGTTCGCGTCGAGCTTGCTGATTATTTCTTTGGCGGTGCCGACAGGCTTTCATGCGGATGACGTCGATCACCGCGCCGATTAGACTTGCGAACATACGTTATCAGGGCTTCTGGATTCTCAAGCTTTATCTTGAGTGCGGCAAGTAATGCATCCTCAGCATCAATCGCAACCGCCTTTGTTCGCGTTTGGAGTTTCACTCCAACTGTATAGGTATCCGTTGTTTACCCTAAGTGTTTCTGGTCAGGCTGCCGATGTCGCCTAAACCCGAGGAACCTTTCGGTCGATAGAAGACAACCAGGATCAAAGATCGCGCGCTCTACTCGGGACGAGCACAAAAAAGGCCCGGAGCATTTGTCCGGGCCTAATCGTTGTCGAATGATCGAATTAGTAATCCATGCCACCGCCCGGCGGCATGGCTGGCATCGGCGTCTCTTTTTTAGGCTTCTCGGCGACCATCGCCTCGGTGGTGATCAACAGGCCCGCGATCGAGGCCCCATCTTGCAGCGCGATGCGCACCACCTTGGTCGGGTCGATGATTCCCTTGGTCACGAGATTGCCGAACTCGCCGGTTTGGGCGTCAAAGCCGTAGGCATAGGTGTCATGCTCTAGGATCTTGCCAACCACGACGGAGCCGTCCTCACCGGAATTAATGGCGATCTGACGCGCCGGCCAGGTTATCGCCTTTTTGACGATCTCGATGCCGTGCTTCTGGTCTTCGTTCTCAGTTTTGACCCGCTTGAGGGACTCGACGGCGCGTAAGAGCGCGACGCCGCCACCCGGCAAAATGCCTTCCTCGACCGCGGCCCGGGTCGCATGCATCGCGTCATCGACGCGATCCTTCCGCTCCTTGACCTCGACCTCGGTGGCACCGCCGACGCGGATCACCGCCACGCCGCCGGCAAGCTTTGCCAGCCGCTCCTGCAGCTTCTCACGGTCGTAATCGGAGGTAGTCTCCTCAATCTGCGCCTTGATTTGGGCAACGCGGCCTTCGATGTCCTTCTTTTTGCCGGCGCCACTGACGATCGTGGTGTTCTCCTTGTCGATCATCACCTTCTTGGCGCGGCCCAGCATGTCAAGCTTCACGCTCTCAAGCTTGATGCCAAGATCCTCGGAGATCGCAGTGCCGCCGGTCAGGATGGCGATATCCTGCAACATGGCTTTGCGGCGATCACCGAAGCCGGGAGCCTTAACGGCCGCAACCTTGAGACCGCCCCGCAGTTTATTGACGACGAGAGTCGCGAGCGCCTCACCTTCCACATCCTCGGCAATGATGAGAAGCGGTTTGCCGGTCTGTACTACGGACTCCAAGAGCGGCAAAAGCTCATTAAGCGCAGACAGTTTCTTTTCATAGATTAGCAGGTAAGGATCCTCCATCTCGGCCCGCATCTTGTCGGCATTGGTGATGAAGTAGGGCGAGATATAGCCGCGGTCGAATTGCATGCCCTCCACGACTTCGAGTTCAGTCTCGAGCGATTTGGCTTCCTCAACCGTGATGACGCCTTCGTTGCCGACCTTCTTCATCGCCTCGGCGAGGAAGCGGCCAATCTCCGAATCACCGTTCGCCGAGATCGTACCTACCTGTGCAATCTCCTCGTTCGACGAGATCGCTTTCGAATGCTTCTTGAGATCCTCGACGATTGCATTAACTGCGAGTTCGACGCCGCGCTTAAGGTCCATTGGGTTCATGCCGGCGGCAACGCCCTTGGTGCCTTCCTTGACGATCGCGTGGGCGAGCACGGTCGCGGTCGTGGTGCCGTCACCCGCTTGATCGGAGGTCTTCGAGGCGACCTCGCGCACCATCTGGGCGCCCATATTCTCGAACTTGTTCTCGAGCTCGATTTCCTTAGCGACGGTCACACCGTCTTTGGTGATGCGGGGTGCGCCGAACGATTTGTCCAGCACGACGTTGCGGCCCTTGGGGCCAAGCGTCACGCGCACCGCATCGGCTAGAATGTCGATGCCGTGCAACATCCTGTCGCGCGCATCGACTGCGAATTTGACTTCCTTGGCAGCCATTTGAGTCTCTCCTCAATTCTCATGAATTATTCGTCGCGGCGCGAACGGCTGTGGCCGCACGCCCCGAAATGACGCTGAACCTCGTTCGGGTCACGCGGCCTTCTTCTTGGAGACCGGTTCGTCGACGATGCCCATGATGTCGGATTCCTTCATGATCAGAAGCTCCTCCCCGTCGATCTTGACCTCGGTGCCCGACCATTTCCCGAACAGCACGCGATCACCTTCTTTGACATCGATAGGAATCAGCTTGCCGGCCTCGTCGCGGCCGCCCGGACCAACGGCAATGACCTCCCCCTGGGAAGGCTTCTCCTTGGCGGTGTCCGGAATGATGATGCCGCCGACTGACTTCTCCTCGGCCTCTATGCGCCTGACGACGACGCGGTCGTGAAGCGGACGAAACTTCATGGGGTCCTCCCAACTAATTGAAAAGATTGCAGGTGCGTGCAAGCGCAGCGGTAGCCGGAAAGGCTTTGGAAATTCACTAATTTTCCCTCCCAGTTGACCGCTTGGCGACGACATAGGGGCGTGATTTTTTGCCCGCAAGATGTCCTGGAAAATTTTTTAGCACTCACCTACGCGGATCGCCAACACCGCTTTCAAAGATGCAACGGCGCCTGGTTCCCTGCGCTGCCAAAAATTTGTTGATGGCCGGCAAGGAAACGCTTCCCGGCCTGCTCGATCTCCAACGAGGGTGTTCTCGCCGGGAGCGAGGCCCCGGGCCGATATATTGTTGAGGCGCATGCTGGAGGCCTCAAGGCAGAGGCTCCGGTCATGATTTGTCTCCAGGAATGCGCGGTCACGCCGACTGGTGATCGCGTGACCGATCAACTCCTCGGAACAGCCGTTGCGCTAACTCTACTCGCTGGCGCGAAGCAAGCCGCAGGCGCGCCGAATTTTGGCGGTGGAGAATAGCGAGAGGTCGCCCCGGCTTTCGTTCGCTCGCGTCCCGACGCCGTTGCACCGGGGGCTTCCGTAAAGCGTAGATCGCGTGCCGAGCCATTTAAAACCGGGCTGGTGGTTCCGTGGTGATTCCTTAGCACACCACATGGCTCAAACTGACCGGTGGCTGACAACTAAAACTATTATAGTTCAACAGTTTAATTGGTGGAGCCAGGGTCCGCCTTATAGCACGGAAATATCCTAATTTCTCAGAGGATTAGGAAAATGCCCACCGTGCCGTCCACAAATGACGCTACAAGTCCAACCGAATTTTTGGTCCGCAAAAGTGGGACTGCCAGCTAATCAGTCGGCTTCACGCCAAGGCGTCGGGACGCAACCGAACGAAAGTCGGGGCCACCACGGCGCTGCGCCGCCCCCATAAATTTTGCCCTCGGCGATATCTCGGCCGCAACGCGTCGGCTTACGCTCGGGAAAAAGACCCTGTTTATGTTAACGGGCGACGGCGCGTTTGATCCGTACTTTCCTTGGCGTGGGCGTCGTCTTTGGCGTCTTGGCCCAGGGCACTTAGAGCGCGGGCTGGCAACCTTGAACGGTTTTCCATGACCTACCGGGATGCGGGCCGCAGGTTGCCTTTCTGAAAGTCGAGCCCCATGCTGCCCGACTGAGAAAAGCCCCATCCGGGAACTACCAGCATCACTTGCTGGGCACCCTTGTTGTTCGGGCGCTCACTTACCGTATCCGCCGGAGCCGTTTGCTCTTCCAGCAATCCTGATCACTGCCACACCGGAGCAATGCGCGGCGCTGCCAGGCCCGCAACAACCGGAAAGCACGGAGTGTGTCAGGGAACGCGGTAAAGAGTACGCCGAAAGACTTGCGCAATGGTTGGACG
>Ga0318547_10000643_pt1 | contig 11447 bp, 8 predicted proteins | sample GRESIP169b2f20_FD_203515 | JGI IMG/M metagenome (GOLD analysis project Ga0318547, IMG submission 203515) | Tropical soil microbial communities from Luquillo Experimental Forest, Puerto Rico - GRE.SIPMG.169b2f20 | ecosystem: Environmental > Terrestrial > Soil > Tropical forest > Bulk soil...
GGTGTATGCCGAGCCGGTGCTGATCACCCCGGCGTGGATCATGAAGTACTACATTCTCGACCTCTCGCCGCGCAACTCGCTGGTGCGCTACCTGGTCGAGAAGGGGCACACCGTGTTCATGATCTCCTGGAAGAATCCGGATGCGGCCGATCGCGGGCTGAGTCTCGGTGACTACGTAAAGCTCGGTTTCCTCGATGCGCTCGCGGAGGTGCGGCGCCTCATCCCTCAGCGCCGCGTGCATGCCGTCGGGTACTGCATCGGCGGCACGCTGCTCGCGGTCGCGGCGGCGATGCTGGCCGCTGGCGGTGACGCATCGCTTGCCTCCCTCACGCTCCTTGCCGCGCAGGTCGACTTCAGCGAGCCCGGTGAGCTCTCGGTCTTCATCACCCCGAGTCAGATCGCGATGCTGGAAGCGATGATGAGCAAGAGCGGCGTGCTCGAAAGCGAGCGCATGGGTGCCGCGTTCGCCATGCTGCGCTCGCGCGACCTGATGTGGACCCCGGCGGTGAATCAGTACATGCGCGGCGAGCGGCCGAAGCTCAACGACCTCATGGCGTGGAATGCCGACGGCACCCGCATGCCCTGGCGCATGCATAGCGAGTACCTCGAGCGGCTGTACCTCAAGAACGAGCTCGCCCAGGGCACCTTCACCGTGAACGGAACGCGCATCGATCTCGCCAGCATCCGCGTGCCGATGTTCGTGGTGGGAACCGAGACGGATCATGTCGCGCCATGGCGCTCGGCCTATAAGGTCCGGGGCTTGACCCGCAGCGCCGACTACACCTTCCTGCTCACGAGCGGCGGCCACAACGCCGGCATCGTGAGCGGTCCGGTGCACCCCAAGCGCCGCCACCGCATTCTCACCTGGACGAATGCCGCGGCGACGCTCACTGCCGATGAATGGCTGAAGAGCGCGCCGCTGCACGAGGGGTCCTGGTGGCCGGCATGGGAGCAGTGGCTCACCCAGCACTCCGGTGCCCAGGAGACGGCGCGCGTGCCTGCCACCCGCGGCAGCGATGGCGCGGCGCTCGGCGACGCCCCCGGCAGCTACGTACGCAGCTGAGCGGCGCTGCCTCCTCGCAGAGTTCCTTGCGTCGATCGACGGGCAGGCGCCTGACTGTCGGCCGGAAACACCGCGCAAATTCCCGCCTGACGCCCCGCCGCGCGACTCGCGGGACGCATTTGACCGCGCCCGCGGCCCGCGTGGACGCCCGCCGGAAATCGGGGTACTAATATCGCCAAACTCTTACGCGCACCAACGCAACGAGGGCGGCCGTGGAATCAAAGTCAAAACGTATCGCTTACGTTACCGGCGGAATGGGGGGCATCGGTACGGCGATCTGCCGTCGCCTGTGCCGGGATGGGATCACGGTCATCGCGGGCTGCGGTCCTGGCTCGGCGCGCAAGGAGCGCTGGCTCGCCGAAATGCGCGGCGGCGGTTGCGATATTCATGCCTCAGAGGGCAATGTCTCGGACTGGGACTCGACCAAGCGCGCCTTCGAGATCGCCGTCGCCGAGGTGGGGCCGATCGACATTCTGGTGAACAACGCCGGCATCACCCGCGACAGCACCTTCCAGAAGATGACCAACGACGCCTGGCACGCCGTCATCGAGACCAACCTCAACTCTCTGTTCCACGTCACCAAGCAGGTGATCGACGGCATGCTCGAGCGCGGCTGGGGCCGCATCATCAACATCTCATCGGTGAACGGGCAGAAGGGGCAGTTCGGCCAGACCAACTACTCGACGGCCAAGGCGGGCATCCACGGCTTCACCATGGCGCTCGCACAGGAGGTCGCCGCACGCGGCGTGACCGTCAACACGGTCTCGCCCGGTTACATCGGTACCGACATGGTGCGCGCCATCAAGCCCGATCGGCTCGAGAAGATCGTGAGCGGCATCCCGGTAAAGCGCCTGGGCGAGCCTGAGGAAATCGCCTCGATCGTGGCGTGGCTCGCGGCCGATGAGTCGGCGTTCGCCACGGGTGCCGACTTCTCGCTGAACGGCGGCCTGCATATGGGCTGAGTCACACGCCGACCAAATCCGCCTCCTCGCCGGAGCTGCACCTTGAAGATCTGCGTTGTCGGCGCCGGCGCCATCGGCGGCTTCCTCGGCACGCGACTCGCACTCGAGGGGAGCACCCAGGTCTCAGCGCTGGCGCGCGGCCCGACGCTAGCGGCGCTGCGCGACCAGGGGTGGCGCCTGCACGAGTGCGGCAGCCAGCTGCAGGCACCGCTCGCACTCGCGGCCGATGATCCACGCGATCTCGGTCCGCAGGATCTCCTCCTCCTCGCGGTGAAGAGCCCGGCGCTGCCGGCACTCGCTCCGACCCTCGCTCCGCTTCTCTCCCCGGACACCGTGGTGCTGCCGGCCATGAACGGCGTGCCGTGGTGGTTCGCTGCCGGGATCGACGCGCTCGGTGCGCGTCCGCTCGAGAGCGTCGACCCCGGAGGGATCATTGCCCGCGCGATCCCCGCGGCCCGGGTGGTCGGGTGCGTGGTGCACGCCGCGGTCAGCACGGCCGCGCCCGGAATCGCGGTGCACCGCATGGGCCGTGGCCTGATCATCGGCGAGCCACAGGGTGAGGATTCGTCGCGCCTGCAGCAGCTTGCGACACTCTTCAGCCGCGCCGGGTTCGAGGTGCGCACCTCCGCACGCATCCGCGACGACATCTGGTACAAGCTCTGGGGCAACATGACGATGAATCCGGTGTCGGCCCTCACCGGCGCGACCCTCGACCGCGTGCTCGACGATGAGCTGGTGCGAGCGTTCTGCTCCGCAGCGATGCACGAGGCGGGGGCGGTCGGCGCGCGCATCGGCTGTGACGTGCACGAGCCCCCGGATGAGCGACACGCGGTTACCCGCAAGCTCGGTGCCGCGAAGACCTCGATGCTGCAGGACGTCGAAGCGCGGCGCCCGCTCGAGCTCGATGCGCTGGTCGGCGCGGTACGCGAGATCGGTCAGCGCGTCGGCGTCGCAACGCCCAACATCGACGCCTTGTTCGGACTCACGCGCCTCTTCGGACGCGTGCGCGGGCTGTATCCGCACGCGTAAGGCGCCGGGATATCCACTCTCGTCATCGGCGGCTCGCTCAGCGGGCGCGCCATTGGCGCGCCGCCGGGTACCTGGCGTGCCCGCATCAACTCGCTGGACAGCAGCCGCACCAAAAAAATCGCACGGGCGCGCGCGATGAGTGTCGCCGATTCCGCACGTCTCTCGATCGAGACATTTGTGATATGTACAAGAGTCGCGATTTACTTCGCGCCGCTCAGCGCACTGACTGCGGTGACGGCGCCTCAAACCGCCGCTGCTTTCACTGCAAGCGGGAGCAAATCCGTCGCGGGGGCGGGGTGAAGGTCGTTCGATCTTGGGAAGGTGAGATCACGGCTTAGAGCGCACACCTCTTTATGCAGAGGTCTGCCGTCACTCGAGGCAGTGCCACCCTTGCGGCAAGAACTCACAGCAAGGGAGACACAATGCATCGCGTATCGGCATCCGCACGCTCTCAGTTGCGTCGTTTCGTGGTTCGCTCCGTGTCGGTCATCGCGCTCTGTGCCGCCGCGACCGCAAATGCCACGACCGATGGCCTGACAATCTCCGGTTCGCCGCCAACCAGTGCGGCCATGGGACAGCCCTATTCCTTCACGCCCACGGTGTCGAATCCCGGCAAACGAACGTTGCATTTCGTGATCTGGAGCAAACCTGCGTGGGCGACGTTCAACGCCAGCACCGGCCACCTCGCCGGCACACCTGCCGCGGCTAACGTCGGCACGCAAAACATCAGGATTATCGTCACGGATGGTGTAGATGAGGCTTATCTGCCGGCCTTTGCCATCACAGTGCATCCCCCGGCAGCCGACAAACCGGTGATCTCCGGTTCGCCGCCAAAAAGCGTGACCGTCGGGCAGACCTATTCCTTCACGCCCACGGTGTCGAATCCTGCAAAGCTGGCGCTGCGTTTCGTGATCTGGAGCAAACCTGCGTGGGCGACGTTCAACGCCAGCACCGGCCACCTCGCCGGCACACCTGCCGCGGCCAACGTCGGCACGCAAAACGCCATCAGGATTATCGTCACGGATGGTGTAGATGAGGCTTATCTGCCGGCCTTTGTCATCACAGTGCATCCCCCGGCAGCCGACAAGCCGGTGATCTCCGGCACTCCGCCGACCAGTATCACCGCGGGCAGTACCTACAAATTCCAACCCACGGCGCACGATCCGACTGGCAAGGCTCTGTCATTCTCGGTGCAGAACAAGCCGTCCTGGGCGAGCTTCAGCATTGCCACCGGTCTTCTCGACGGCACCCCGACAAACTCACAACGCGGCACTTACAGCAACATCATCATCAGCGCGAGCAATGGGCAGAACTCCAGCGCGCTGCCCGCATTTGGCGTCACCGTCGGCAGCAAGACTGGCTCAGCGACCCTCAACTGGGCGGACCCGACCGTAAACACCAATGGCACCAGGCTCACCGACCTCGCCGGAATTCGTGTTTATTACGGGACTTCGGCGTCGAACCTCAGCCAAATGGTGCAGGTGGCCAATGCCACGGCGACCAGCATCACGATCAGTAACCTCACGACCGGCACCTGGTACTTTGGCGGCGTCGCATACACCACCGGCGGAACAGCGAGCGCCATGTCGGGGATCGTCAGCAAGTACGTTCCATGAGTCGGCGCCGAGGCTTGCAGGCAACGCTGTCGCCAGATTGCAGCGTCGCCTCATCGAGACATTTGCCGCGGGCGCTGTGACCCGCTCTACTGAGTAACGGACGCACGCGCATCGGCGGCCCCTGCGGGGCGCGGCCGTCGCGAGCAAAGGGCAAACCCGTCGCAAGGCGGGGACGCAAAGCCTCCGGTCCCGGACCACACGAGACAGCGGGGTTGCCGGTACGCCTTGGCAAACGAGGCTATCGTCAGACGATCGCGCCGCGCGGTTTACTCCGTGCGGCGGATCGGAGCGGCGCTTCCCCAGTGCGACTCGCTAGCGGGAAGGCGTATGACACACATCAGTCTCTCGAGGCACCAGGCAGCTGCGCGAATCCTTCTTGCATCCGTTGCGGCGGCGGCCTGGTGCAGCGTCGGCATGGCGCAAGAAGGTTGGCGGTCGCATGATCACGTCACAATCTCCGGCTCACCACCGACGAGCGTCACCGCCGGGCAGGCTTACACCTTCACGCCCAGCGCCACAGATTCGCAGGGCCGCACGCTGTGGTTCGCCATCAGCAACATGCCCTCGTGGGCGACTTTCAACACCAGTAGCGGACAACTGTCCGGCACGCCGCCCGCCGGCAGCGTGGGTAACTACGCGAATATCGTGATCGCGGCCAGTGATGGCAGAACCCATGCCACGCTGCCGGCCTTTAGCGTGCAGGTACTCGCCGGCGCGACGAGCCCGGCACCGCCGCCACCGACCATTTCCGGGACACCGCCGACCAGTGACGTTGCGGGGAGTCCCTATTCCTTTCAACCCTCCGCGAGCGGCCCGAGCAACATGACGCTGGCCTTCTCGGTGCAAAACAAACCCACCTGGGCCAACTTCAGCATCGCCACCGGCCAGCTCTCTGGCACTCCCGCCAGCACGCAGACTGGCACGTATTCCAACATCGTAGTGAGCGTCAGCGACGGCGTCGCCTCCAACTCGCTGGCTCCCTTCAGCATTACCGTGACACCGGCAACGGCGACAACCAGCAATGCGACACTGAGCTGGACGGCGCCCACCGCGAATACCGACGGCAGTGCCCTCACCGGCCTTGCAGGCACCCTGATCTACTACGGCACCTCCGCGTCCAATCTCAACCAGTCCGTGCAGGTCGCCGGCGCCACGCAGACGAGCCATACCATCAACAATCTCACCTCGGGCACCTGGTACTTTGGCGGCGTGGCGTACGCGACCACGGGTGCGCAAAGCGCCCTATCAGGTCTCGTCAGCATTACGATTCCTTGAGCAAGGAGGATCGCTGAACCCGGCCAGGCGCTCTTCAGCCGGCCCGTGCCGCGTCCTCGCGGATCGTGCGTCCGCTCGTCCACAGATGCCACGCCGCCCAGAAACCCGTCGGCGCGAGCAGCAGCAGCGCCCAGCGCAGTGACTCCGCTCCGGCGCCGAAGGAGGCGGCGAACCAGTCGCTCAGCCAGCCGATAAGCTGAGGCGCGAGCAGCAGATTGGCAACATTGGCGAGGAACAGCAGGATGGCACACACGGTCGCGCGCATGTGCGCCGGGACCACGTTCTGCAGCAGGCCAAGGATCGGCCCGATGTAGAAGTACACGGCGGGCACGAAGACCCACAGCAGGAGCACGGCCGTCCGTTCCGACACCACCCAGTAGAGCAGCAGCGAAGGCACGGTGGTGAGTGCGGTAACCCAGCCGAGGAGCCGTGTCACGTAGCGCGGATCGGCGGCGGCGCGTTGCGCCATGAGCCATCCGGCAAGAAGCGTGCTGGCGGTGCCGGCAATCAGGTGCATGGGCCCCAGCAGTTGCCCCGCCTGCCCGACGCTCAGGTGATGGGAGCGCTGCAGGAACGCCGGCGTCCACCACATCAGTCCCCAGCTCCAGAAGGTGGCCACGGCGCCGCCGATGAGCAGGTGCACCGCCGAGCGTTGGGCGGCGATGAAGCGCAGCGTAGCGGGCAAGGTGCTGCGCGCAGCGGGTGTGGGCGCGGCGTCGAGCTGGCCTCGTCGTGGCTCCTGGACCGTGAGCCACACGATGAGCGCCAGGATCACTCCCGGGATCCCGAGCACGAGGAACGCCGCGCGCCAGCCACCGCGCTCGGCGGCCGTGCCCGCCACCGAGGAGCCGAGCCACGCACCGAGGCAGGCCCCCAGGGCGAAGACCGTGAGTGCCATCGGCCGGCGTGCCGGAGGGAACTTGTCGGCGAGGATCGAGGTGGAGGGCGGAGTGCCGCCGGCCTCACCGATGCCGACGCCAAAGCGCGCCAGGGTGAGCTGCAGGGTGTTATGGGCCAGCCCGCAGAGCGCCGTCATCGCCGACCACGCCGCGAGCGACACCGCGAGGATGTTGCGGCGATTGGCACGGTCCGCGAGCGCGGCGACCGGGATGCCCACCGTCACGTAGAACAGCGCGAGCGCACCACCGGTGAGGAAGGCCATGCCCGCGTCGCTCAGGCGCAGTTCCGCGCGGATCGGCTCGATGAGCGTCGAGATCGAGAAGCGGTCGGCGATGTTGAGAGCATAGACGACGGTCAGCACGCCGAGCACATACCAGCGATCGGGCGCCGCCGCCGCAGCCGGCAAGGTGGTACGGACAGGTGTCGCAACCGTCCGCGCCGCACTCATCGTGGGCCGCGGGGAACTCGTGCGCAGCGATTCGCGGACATCTGACCCAGGCGTATGGCGCTCGGACGCATAACGACCGGGATCATAGCAACCACGACACTTACCGTGCATGGCATGCCGCGTGCCGCCGCCGTCGGACGGGGGTGTTATCGGTAGAAGTACGGATCGAGCACGCTCACCTCGGTAATCCGTGTCACCGGCAATCGGCTGCGGTTCGCTGCCCGGCGAATGGCCTCGGGCGATGGTCCATCCCAGACGCAGAAGGTGCGGGTCTTGTCCGCGCTGACGTAAGAGTGCACCCAGGTCACCTGCTCCGCCAGATTGTTCTGCACCACCGCGCGGACGCTGGTAGCGCCGACCTCATCCACCGGAATCCGCAGTCCCCCGGGAAACTCTCTCTCGATGATATAGCGTGGCATACGTCCTCGCGAGCCCGGCGGACTGGCCGAACGATAGCGTTCCTGCGGCCCGCGCACTTGGGGCAAGCTACCCACATTAGTCACCGCGCATCCCCAGATTGGGACCCCCGTACCCAATTGCCGCGCCTTATCCGATACTCCTCGCGTGGACCTCCTGGAACGCCACACGCAGCTCGAGGATCTTGCGCAACACCTGCGCGCGGCGGCTGCGGGAACCGGCAAGATCGTGTTTGTGAGCGGCGAAGCCGGTGCCGGCAAGAGTACGGTGGTCGAGATGTTTGCACAGCAGGCACCGCGTGGCACACGCCTGCTGTGGGGTCACTGCGACGCACTGCAGACCTCACGTGTCCTCGGACCCGTCCACGAGGTGGCGAGCGGTTTGTCCCTGCCGCAGGCGTCGAGATCCGAAAGCAGTTCGCGCGAGGCGCTGTTCGGTCAGCTGCTCGAGCGGCTGTCGCCGCCCCACCCCGTCAGCCTGGTGGTGCTCGAAGACATTCACTGGGCCGACGAGGCAACACTCGACTTCGTACGCTTCCTCGGCCGGCGAATTCAGCGCACGCGCTGCCTGTTGATCGCGACTCACCGTGACGACGAGCTCCCCGCAACCCACCCGCTGCGTGCGGTGCTGGGTGAGCTCATCGGACAGCACGCCGCGCGGCTGCGCATACCGGCGCTGTCGCTCGCCGCCGTTGAGCAGCTGGCGCGCGGCACGCGCCACGACGCGAGGCATATCTATCAGGTGACCGAGGGCAATGCGTTCTTCGTCCGTGAGCTGTTGTCGGCTCAGCCGGGCACCGTCCCGGAGACGGTGCGCGATGCGGTGCTGGCGCGCCTCATGGCGTGCTCGCCCGCTGCGCGCGCACTCACCGAGCTCGTATCGCTGCTGCCTGGCAAGACGCCGTCCTGGCTCCAAAATACGCTGCTCGGTGATAGCGGCGCGGCGGCCGACGAAGCCGTCGCACGCGGTCTGCTGCGCGACTACGAGGACGCGCTCGGTTTCCGCCATGAGCTCGGGCGACTGGCAGTTGAGGGTGCGGTACCGCGTGCACGTGCCCGCGAGCTGCACGCGTCCATCCTGGAGGCGCTCGCGGCGCATGACGCCGATCTGTCGCAGCTCGTACACCACGCCTCGCACGCGCAGGACATACCGGCGCTGCTGCTGTACGCGCCGCAGGCCGCCGAACGTGCCGCGCTCGCCGGTGCGCATCGCGAGGCCGTCGCTCACCTGGCAACGGCGCTGCGCCATGCCGACTCGTTGACCTCGCCCGAGCGCGCCCGGCTGCTCGAGCGCCACGCGCTCGGATGCAACATGACCAACCAGGTTGCGACCGCCATTGCCTCGGCGCAGACGGCGCTGGCGCTGTGGAAGGCGCTGGGTGACGTCACGGCACAGGCGCGCGTGCAGCTGTTGCTGGCGCAGCAGTACTGGAAGGCAGGTCAGAAGTGCCTGGTGGACCAGCACGTGAACCGGGCCATCGAGTTGCTCGAGACGCTGCCGCCGTCACCCGAGCTCGCCATGGCCTACAGCAATCGCTCGCGCTTCGCGATGACCGGCCACCGTTGGGAGGAGGCCGTGCAGTACGGCGAGCGCGCGCTGGAGCTTGCCGAGCGTTTCGCCGACCACAGCGTGCGTGCTCACGCGCTCACCAACATCGGGGCCGCACTCCTCAGCGTCGGTGAGGCGGAAGCACTGGAGAAACTCGAGCGTGGCCTTGCGGTCGCGTTGGAGCACAACCTGTCCGAGCACGCCGGACGCGCCTACGCCAACTTAGTGGAACTCGCGGTCTCGCAACGCCGGCCCGAGCTCGCCGAGCGCTATCTCGCCACCAGCGTCGACTACTGCGAGACGCACGAAGTGCAGGACTGCCTTTCCTACAACCGGGCGTACGGGGCTTATTTCGAGCTCAACAGCGGCCACTGGGACGAGGCTGCGCGGATGGCGACCGAGCTCATCGAGTATCACGCGCTCGCCGCGGCACAGCGCATTCCGGCGCTCGCCGTGCTGGCCGTCGTACGCTCACGCCGCGGGGATCCTGGCGTGGATGCGCTGCTGGATGAGGCATTGCAGCTCGCAGTACCCACGTGTGAGATCGCGCGCATCGGACCTGTCGCCGCTGCGCGTGCGGAACTCGCCTGGTATCGGGGCGACCGCGATTCTGTGGCGCGCGAGGCGGCGATCGGGCTCGGCGCGGCCCGTGGCTGTGGTGATGTCTGGATCTACGGCGAGCTCCTCTGGTGGGCCAGCCGCGCCGACCCGGAATTCAAGCCGCCGGCACCGCTTGCCGAGCCCTACGAGCTGATGATCGCGGGCGATTGGGACCGTGCGGCCAGGATCTGGAAGCAGCTGGGAATGCCGTACGAGCGCGCGCTGTCGCTGGCTCAGGGGCCGGAGGCCGCCTTACGCGAGTCGCTCGCCATACTCGAGACGCTCGGCGCAGGTCCTCTCGCCGCCATTGTGCGCCAGCGCCTGCGCGAGCTCGGCGTACACAGCATTCCGCGCGGGCCGCGGGCCTCAACACGTGCCAATCCCGCTGGCCTCACGGCGCGCGAAATCCAGGTGCTGAGACTTCTGGTACAGGGTCACACCAACAGCGAGCTCGCAGAGCGACTGCACGTTGCAACCAAAACCGTCGATCACCACATGTCCTCCATACTCGCCAAGCTCGAAGTACGCTCGCGTACCGAGGCCGTGTCAGCGGCCTTTGGGCTCGGCATCTGCACGGCGGCGGACGGAACCGGCGGGCAGCGCCCGCAGGGATGACGGCCGAGCCGACCGCCACCCCCGCGGTGCACGACCAGGTCAGCGGCGCGCAGTGATGATGAGGGCCTCGGTCTTCGTCTGATGGTAGCGCGACAGCGTCAGCGAATGGACGTCGTCGACGGCGTGGTCAATCGCGTCCCGGACGCAGGAACGCGAGGCCGCGAGCAACATCAGGTCGCGCTCGTCCACCGTTTGGCAAACCTCCCGCGCCGCCACGCGGATACGCTGGTAGAGCACCGCGACACCGGCAGGGCGGCTCAGATCGAGATCGGCGAAGCGGACGGTACGCTGGGCCGACTGATCGGGGCTGCCGGCGTTGGCGCTGGTGCAGATCGAGGCGATTGCGACTGCCAGGAGTGCGCGACGGACTGCGGACTTCATGATCGTATCTCCAGAGTGGGTTGGGTTGAGCGCGGAGATACGTTATTCCGCCCGCGGCGCACGCGAACCGGGAGGCCTGCCTATCTTTTCGTGTGTGCCACCCCCAGATCAGGGCAACTCCGTTCCCGCGGTGGCCTCAAGGGCTCCAGGTCCAATCGTGCGCGCTGGCGCGACAGCCGCCTCCGGCGGCGCCGGTCCATGCGCGCCCGCGTACCGCGCGGCCGCTCGCCGCCCCGGTCGCCTCGCCCCCGCGCAGCGCCCGTACGCCGTTTACCCACACCTCATCGACACCCGTCGCGAGCTGATGCGGGCGCTCGTAGGTGGCGTGATCCTGAATGGTCGCGGGATCGAACACCACGACATCGGCGAAGTAGCCACTCTTCAGCTGTCCGCGGTCGGCGAGCGACAGCGTGGCGGCGGGGAGCGCCGCCAGCTGGTGAATCGCCTGCGGCAGGCTCAGCGCTTTGTCCTCGCGGACGTACCTGGCGAGCACGCGCGCGAAGTTGCCGTAGGCGCGTGGATGCGGGTTGGACTTGAGGAACACGCTCTCGGGCGCCGGAGCCTGCTCGTCGGAATCGAAGCTCACCCAGGGG
>Ga0318547_10000644_pt1 | contig 11446 bp, 12 predicted proteins | sample GRESIP169b2f20_FD_203515 | JGI IMG/M metagenome (GOLD analysis project Ga0318547, IMG submission 203515) | Tropical soil microbial communities from Luquillo Experimental Forest, Puerto Rico - GRE.SIPMG.169b2f20 | ecosystem: Environmental > Terrestrial > Soil > Tropical forest > Bulk soil...
CGCCGCGGTCCGCGGCGATCACCCCAGCGCTCGCCGCGCAGGTCCGCCACCTCGCGGCGAGGGTCGCGGCCGGTGGCAACACCCACGTCCACCTGATCGGGTTCAGCGACGACAGCGAGCCCCCAAGGGCGAGCCTCGCGATCAGCGCCGCCAGGGCTCGTGCCGTCAGAGCGGCCTTCCTCGCAGCGCTCGCCCACCTGGGCGTCAGGGACGTCGCGGTGAGCGTCGAGGCCCTGGGCCAGGCCGACGCCGTGGGCACCGACGCCACCAGCGCGGGGCGCGCGATGAACCGGCGGGTGCTCGCGCAGCTTCGACGGTGACGGCGAGCTCCGGCGCCCCGGGTCAGGCACCGCGCCGCCACGCAGGACCCGGTGGCGGGCGTCGACGCCGACGACCACCTCACGACGTCGTCGCCGTGGACGCCCGGCGGCGCAGGCCGGCACGCGCTCGTGCGAGCACCGTCCCAGCCGCCGGGGGACGCTCCGGCCGGCTCCGCTCGTCTCAGCCTCGGCGTGCGGAGACGACCCAGTACGCACTGCCCAGCGCCACCCCGTCGGCCGACGAGAACGGCCTGAGCGCCTCGCGCGCCGCAGCGAGCGCCGAGGCGATGGCGTCGGGCTCCTTCCCCTCGAGGGTTCGACGCCCGATCTCGTCCCGGGCCAGGAACGCGACGACGTCGTCCGGGTCGGCACCCATCACGAGCTGGTCGGAGGCCGCCTCGATGGTCACGTCGGTGAGCCCGGCGCTGCGGAGGATCACCTCGACGCGAGCGGGATCCGCGAACGCGAACGGCCCGGGCGCCCCGGGCTCGGGGAGCTCGGGGACGCCGACGTGGCAGACGATCGCCGCAGCCGGCACGGCGAGCCACTCGTTGCTGAGCATCTCCTGCCAGCAGACGAACACGAGGCGCCCACCGGAGCGGAGCGCGCCGGCGATGTTGGCGAACGCCGCCTCCGGGTCGTCGAAGAACATCACGCCGAACCGGCTGACGACCGCGTCGTAGGGGCCGCCGAGGTCGGCGACCTGCACGTCGCCCTCGACGAAGGTCGCGGCGACGCCTGCCTCGGCGGCCCGTGCCCGGGCCGTGGCGAGCATCGCGGGGGACAGGTCGATGCCGACCGCCTGACCCTCCGGTCCGACCCTGCGCGCGACCTCCAGCGTCGCTGCGCCGTTCCCACAGCCCACGTCGAGGACCAGCTCGCCTCGTGCCGGGCCCGCGGCGTCGAGGAGCCGACGCCCGCACGGCGCGAGCAGCGCGTCGTAGCGGTCCCGCTCGGCGACCCACTGGTCGCCGCCGCGCGTCGACCAGAACTCGGTCATCTCGGCGTTCGGCATGGGCGTCATCATCGCAGCGCCCGGGACCGACCGCGAGAGGAAGCTGCGGGGGTGGACCTGGAGGTCAGGTCGCCTCCTCGAGCAGGAACCGCTGTCGCGGTCGCGTCTCGCCGGGCACGATCTCGTCGTCGGGCCGCAGCGTGATCCCCGAGTCCCGGAACGCCTGCGCAGACTCCCACCGCGAGATGCCGACCAGGCACGAGGCGTCGCTCGTCCGCAGCGGTGGATCGACGCCGACGCACCCCGGGATCTCGATCAGCGACGCGCGCATCTCGCCCATCGATCGGGCGAGCGCCTCGGCGCGATCGGGCTCGGGCCAGTGCAGGACCAGGAAGACGAAGCTCATGGCACGCATCCTCTCAGCGCTCGGTCCGGCCCTCCAGGCCGTCCTCGGCTTCAGCACCGGGCGGCACCGTCGGGTGCAGGGCTAGGCGTCTCGCGTCGCCATCCGCCACGAGCCGAGCGCGGTCCACACCGCGAGCCACGCGGCGACGACGACGGCGGCCACGGTGCGCGTCTCGGGGACGATCGAGGGCTGCCCCGGTCCACCGCCCCCGCCGAACGCGATCGGCATCGCGCTCGGCCTGAGGTGCTCGGTCGCGACCCCGACGACCGACCGCTGCAGGTCGATCATGTGCGGGATCTGCGCGTGCAGGAAGAGCGGCGTCAGGATGACCTCGAGGACGATCATGAGCACCACCGAGATCGTTCGCTGACCGATCAGCGAGCCGAGGCCGAGGCCCACGATGAGCCCGATCGCCGCCTCGAGCTCGATCCACAGCCCCGCTCTGACCATGAGGCCGATCGACGGCGCCAGGAAGCCCTTCTGGTAGTCGGCGTAGTCCTGGTTCGCCGCGAGCTCGGCGGCCGCCCGCAGCTTTGCGATCGACGGGCGCTGCACGCCCGGCGGCAGCTGGCCGAAGTCGAGCCTGCCGTTGCCGCTGCAGGGGATCGGGATCGCGCCCTGCGGACCCTTTATCTGCAGCGGGAAGTCGCACAGGACCGTGCCGTAGTGATCGCCGGCCCACGCGACGAGGGCCGGTCGCGAGAGCCCCGCCGGCACGTTGGCCCCGTCGTAGTTGAGCACGGTCGGTGCCGCGAGCGAGCAGACGAGGCAGACGATCCCGTACCCGATCGCCACCATCGGCACGATGATCCCCAACCCCGCCGGGATCCGGGCGAAGTAGATCGCGAGCCGGGAGCGGCCGGTGACGACGAGGTGCCGGAAGACGCCCTCCTGGAGGTCGGCCGCCCCGGCAGTGCAGCCGAGCGTCGCGGCGACGATGAACCCGAAGACGTAGAGCACGCCGGCGACGAGGCCGGTGAAGACCGAGTACCCGCCCGCGGGGCCGTAGGCCTTCGGGTCGAATGCGTGCGCGAGGAGCCTCACGATGAGGAAGACCGACGGGAGCCCGATCGTCACGGCAGCGAGGGCGATCATCGTGCCGCGTCTGCGGGTCAGCTCCATGAACCGTGTCGCGATCATCGCGCTCGTGGGGACCCATGACCCCCGGTGGTCGCGCACCGGACCGGCCTGCAGGCTCGATGCCGGCACGGTCATCTCGGACGTGGTCGTCATGGCGACTCTCCCAACCGGCTCGTGACATCGAGGAACCAGGACTCGAGCGACGTCTGCACGGGCTGCAGCCGGTAGACATCGATCCCGCTCTCGATCAGGACACGGGCGATCTCGGCGATCAGCTCACGGCCGTCCCCGGGCGGGAGCGTGACCGCGAACCCGCTCGGTCGGGCGTCGAGGCTCAGGCCGGGCATGGTCGTGCGGAGCACGGCGCTCGCCCGGTCGGCGTCGGAGCACTCGATCTCCAGGACCACCGACGCCCCGGCCAGGAGCTCGGCGATCGGTCCCTGCCGGATGACGCTTCCCCGATCCACGATGGCGAGCGCGTCGCAGGTCCGCTCCACCTCGTCGAGCAGGTGCGAGGAGAGCACGACCGTCCGGCCCTCGGCGACGAGGGAGACGATCATCTCCCTCATCTCGTGCATGCCCGCCGGGTCGAGACCGTTCATCGGCTCGTCGAGGATCAGCAGCTCAGGGTCCCCGAGCAGGCACGCGGCGACGCCGAGCCGCTGCCGCATGCCCATCGAGTACTTGGACACCCTGTCGTCCGCCCGCTGCTGCATGCCGACGCGATCGAGCGACGCCCCGACTCGACCCCTGGCGGCCGGCTCTCTGTGGGACGCGAGCAGCTCGAGGTTCTGCCGTCCGGTGAGGTGCGCATGGAACCGCGGCTCGTCGACGATCGCCCCGACGCGTGCCAGCGCGAGGTCCCGGTGCTTCGGGACCTCGTGGCCGAGGAGCGACATCGTGCCCGAGTCGGCGCGCGTGAGCCCGAGCAGGACGCGGATGAGCGTGGTCTTGCCGGCACCGTTCGGCCCGAGGTAGCCGAAGGCGCACCCCCTGGGGACGCGGAGCTCGACGTTGTTCACCGCCACGTTCGCGCCGAATCGCTTCGTCAGGCCGTGGGTCTCGACCGCCCACGGGCCGTCGCCGACCGCCCGCTGCGGATCGCCGACCCGGGTCATCGTGCTCAACGCCGTCCTCCGTCCCTCGATCCACCCGCGAGCGTGGCCGGCTCGCGGAGAAGCTGGGCATCGGTGCCTTCGTCGCCGCCACCGGCCGCACCGACTCTCTTGTCGACATTGTGCGGGGGGTCGCGCGGCCTGGCAATCCGGGAAGTCCCTGAGCATCCCTCAAGGGGTCCAGGGGTATGACCCTGGGCATCGACCGACCGAGCTCGCCGCGCCGCCGCGTCGACGCGGTCGGGGCCGGTCTCGGTATCCTCAGCAATGATCTTCTACGTCCTCGTCTTCGGCCTGCTCGCGGTCTTTGTGATCGTCGTTGGGGTCATGAGGATGCGGGGGAGCCGTCGGGGCTACGGATCGGGCGACAGCGCCGGGCGATCGGAGGGTGGGAGCCATCCGCACGCATCGGGCCAGGATCATGCGACGAGCCACCACGCGCACACGACGGAGTCGACCCGAAGGAGTCGCAAGGCGAAGCGGGCGGAGTCGCAGCGCGACCGCAGGAAGAGGAAGTAGACGTCGCTGACATCACGCTGGCTTCTTGACGGGTGGAGTCCGCACTCGCCGGGACGTCTCAGAGGCCGATGGTGTGCGTGATCCCGGCGAACGCACCGATCTGCCTTGACCAGGCGCCCTGGTCGGGAGCAGTCCGGCACACTGGTCAGGTGAACCCTGCCGTTACCTACCAGTGGCGCGGCGAGCTTCAGGACGAGGAGCTCTTCGAGCTTGTGCAATCGCACGGGGGGAGCCCGTCGCTCGGCTGGTGGCCTCAGATCCGAGACCACAGCCTCGGCTGGGTGACGGCCCGGGACGCCGATCGCCTACTGGTCGGCTTCGTGAACGTGGCGTGGGACGGAGGCGATCACGCCTTCCTGCTGGACACCAAGACGCGGGGAGACTGCCAGCGTCGAGGCATCGGGACCGAGCTCGTGAGGATGGCTGTAGACGGAGCCATGGCGGAGGGCTGCGAGTGGCTCCACGTGGACTTTGAGCCGCAGCTCCGCGGGTTCTACATCGAAGCATGCGGCTTCCGGCCCACTGATGCTGGCCTCATCCACCTGGTGCGGACGTAATCAAGGTCAGATCATTTGAAGATCGCCTTCGGACGACCCGCACGGCGCTGGCACACCTGCACCGAGCAGCATCGTCGCGCGGCGCCGACCAGCGGCGACCCGACGGGCGGTCGAGCGGGCTCAAGCGTTGCGGCGCATCCCGCAGATCCGAGATCGTGCGCTCGTTCTCCCTGCTCTCCACGGGGAGCGTGGCATGAACGCTCGAGCGAGATTGCTCCGGTGAGGTGATCGTGGTACGCAGTTCGCCGCGTGGAGATCGGCTCGGTCACACGACCAGCGGAAGGAGGCTGATGCTGAGGCAGGTCGCAGAAGGCGTGTCGACCCACCAGAGCGAGTTCTGTCAGAGCAACGCCGTCGTCGTGCAAGGCGGGGATGGCGTGCTGCTCATCGATCCAGGGATACGCGGCGACGAGATGGACTGTCTGGCGAGGGACCTGGCCGACTCGGGCCAGACCGTCGTGGCGGGCTTCTCGACGCATCCGCACTGGGATCACCTGCTCTGGGACGCTCAGCTGGGCTCCGCGCCCCGGTACGGCACGGCGCGCTGCGCGGCAACCATCCATGATCGGCTGTCGGAGCCGGGTTGGGATGCACACCTCGCCCAGTTCCTGCCCTCGGACATCGCCGACCAGATCCCGCTCGAGCTGCTCGGCCTCATCACCGGTCTGCCCGCCGAGGCCGCACTGGTTCCTTGGGATGGCCCTCCGGTCCGGATCATCGAGCACCAGGCGCACGCCTCGGGTCATGCGGCGCTGCTGATCGAGGAGCGAGGCGTCGTCGTCGTTGGCGACATGCTGTCCGATGTCCTGATACCGATGCTGGACATGAGCGCAGCCGACCCGATCGAGGACTACCTCGGCGCACTGCGGTTGCTCGAGCGTGTGGCGGAAGACGTCGATCTCTGCATCCCGGGACACGGGACCGTCGGTGGAGCTGATCAGGTCCGCGCAAGGATCGAACAGGATCGCACCTACGTGCGCGCCCTTCGTGACGACGGTGTTCCCGACGACCCGCGGATCGATGAGATGTCCGGCGTGCATGAGTGGCAGCTCCAGCAGCTCGCCCAGAGAAGAGAGCGCGACGGCCGATGAGGCCCGACGAAGGCAACCCGCAGTCCTCGGGTTCGGGATCCCACCACCGATCGAAGACCTCCGTCACCCGACAGCGGCGGACCGTGTCGGACACGCTTCGACCGGCGTGTGGCGCTGGTCCGCCGAGGTTCGAGCTGCCACTCCGGAGTGGGACGCAGCGGACGATGAGCAGCTCGCGGCGTTTGGGTCCCCAGGGGTCCGGCTGACCACGGCGACTCTGCATGCCCTGTCGTCCCTGCGTCGACGAGGTCGATCGTGGCCGAGGTCACCCTGGACCTGGTCGCCGCAAGACCTTGGCGTTCGGCGTCGGACCGGGAGGGTCGCTCGCCCCCACCTTCCGCCGCACGGCGTCAGACGATCCCTCTCAGAGGGGGGTCGAACGGTTGGGCGAGCCGCGTGCGCCGTCAGGTCAGGGGCGCACCGTCACGGCGGGTCACGCGGGGGCGATGTTTTGGTTCAGGTGGAAGACGTTCTGCGGGTCATAGGTGCGCTTGATGTCGCGCAGCTTGGCGAAGTTCGGCCCGTAGTTCGCGGACACCCTTCCGGCGTCGTCGTCCGACATGAAGTTGACATAGCCACCAGCCTCGGAGAACGGTGACGTCGCGTCGTAGTAGTCCCGGACCCACTTGATCCGCTCGGCGTCGAGCCCGGGATCCTGCCAGGCGACGACGTACACGTTGGCGTACGTCGCATCGCGGTAGCCGAACGCCGTGTCGGCCGGGCCGACGTCGTGTGCCGCTCCGTTGATCGGGTACAGGTGCACCGCGGCGGACACCTCGGGGATCGCAGGCCCGAACACCTCGTGCTGCTTGATCGCGTCGTCGGTGAGCTCCTTGACGAAGCTCCCCTTCCAGTAGCTGCGGATCCCCTTCGGGAAGAACGGATCGAACGTCGAGTTGAGCACGGGATACGGCATCGGACTCGTCATCTCGCCCACACGGGGTGCGAGGTCGCGGAACGGCGCCATCGCCTTCTCGCCTTCCTCGAGCGGTCCCGCCCAGTGGACGACCGCGGCGCACATCGGGTCACCGTGCCGATCCTCGGGGAGGAAGGGCACCGGAGGCGCCCGGTGGAAGGCGGGGTAGCCGCCGTACTCCCGCGGTGCGTCCTTGATGAAGTCGCGGTAGAAGCGCAGCAGGTCGCCCGCCGTCTCCGGCTCGTAGAAGAAGAGGCCGACGTAGACGTCGGTCAACGGATGCAGCCGGAAGTCGAACGAGGTCACGACGCCGAAGTTGCCGCCGCCGCCGCGGAGCGCCCAGAACAGGTCTGGGTTGTCTTCCGCCGATGCCCGGACGATCCGGCCGTCTGCCGTGACGACGTCAGCGCCGAGCAGGTTGTCGATCGAGAGGCCGTGGCCTCGGGTCAGGTACCCGATCCCACCGCCGAGCGTGAGTCCTCCGACTCCTGTCGTCGACACGATCCCACCGGTCGTCGCCAACCCGTAGGCGTGCGTCGCGTAGTTGAAGTCTCCCCACGTGGCTCCGCCTCCGGCTCGGGCGACCCGCGTCTTCGGATCGACGTGCACGTGTCGCATGAGCGAGAGGTCGATGATGACGCCACCGTCGGTCGTGCCGAAGCCGGGTGCGCTGTGGCCGCCTCCACGGACGGCGATCTCAAGCCCGGCGTCCCTGGCCACGTTCACGGCACCAACCACGTCTGCTACCTGCTCCGCGCGGACGATCACGACGGGACGCCGATCGAACATCCCGTTGTGCACGGCACGGTGCTCGTCGTAGGACGGGTCCTCCGCGGTGATGACGGGGCACTGGACCGTCGCTGCGAGCTGCTCCAGCGCTTCGTGTGGCATGTCCCCTCCCTCTTGGTGGTCGCGACGTTACGACCACCGGGCGTGAGGGGCTCGATGGCCCCGTCGCGTCCGAGGGACGATAGCCCGTCCGGAGACGTTCGACGATCTGCAGGTCGACACCGCACATCGGCCAAGAGGGGACTCGTGCGCGCAGGACACACCGTTCGCTGCAACCATCGCATGCCACAGTGCTCCACCCGTGATCCGGTGGCCGCTCGTCATCGTGGTCTTGAGCACCGTCGTGGTCCTCAGCCTCGATCACCGGAGCGGGTCGTCCCTGGAGTGCAGGTCCCGGCGGACCCGGCGCACAACGTGAAGCCGACTACACCCAGTCCTGGAGCTCCGCGCCCGCCGCCGCGACCGCGTCGCCCCTCGTCAAGAAGTCCTCCATGCGGACTATCCGCCCGCCGCGGATCGTGTAGACCACATAGATCTGGCCGTTCAGCGGCGCCCACGGCACCTCGGTGAACCGGGGTCCCGCAAGACCGACAACGACGCGGTCGCCCGCGTCGATGAGCTCGAGACGGACGACGCCGAAGTCGTCGCGCGTGAAGCCGCGCCGCACGTTCTCGAGCACCTCGTCCCGATTGTGACAGATGAGCTCGGGGAGGACGCCCTGGTGGACGACCTCGGGGTCAAGCTGATCGGACAGCCGAGCCAGATCATGCGTACGACGCGCGTTGAGGTGATCGAAGACGAGCTCGAGGTTGCTCATGGCTTCGTGTCAGTGCTCCTCTTGGACCACGAGGGTAGTGGAGTCCGATCGAACGGCAAGTGGCTCCATCGCCCTAGCGGGGACACACCCGCCCTTCGCTGTCGCTTCGACGCCTGACCGGCGATTCGAGATCGCCCGCCGATCGGCGGAGGGGCAGACCCCTCTTCGCCTTCAATCTCCGACCTATCCTCGATGGCCGTCCCCGGCTGGAGGACGGGTGCTCCTGGCAGCTCCGCCCTCAAACCGGGGTCACGAGGAACGAGCCGTCCAGGCCAGCACGTGCGTGGCCCGGAACCGGGCAGAGGTAGCGGTAGGTGCCAGGGGTTGTGGCAACGAACCGGATCGTTGCAACATGGGCGCTCGTCGCACCCGCGCGACCGAGGAACCAGACGTCCGCGCCGAGGAATGCTGGGCGCCTCTTCATCATCGGCATCCGCGACCTCGACGAGGCCGGTGCAGCAACGATGAACCCATGGGCCCTGTCGGGATCCGCGTTCACGAACTCGACCGTCAGGGCGGTGCCCGCTCTCATCACGACGGTCGGGTCTCCTTGGCCAGCGATGACAAAGGCGTCACGCCTGCCCGTGGCGGCGACCACGGTGAGTGTCGCCGATGATCCCAGGACCACGACGCGGTGGTGCTCGATCCTGACGCCGATCGGCACGCGTGCACCGAGCATGGGGACCTGATCGCGCGAGGCCATGGGCCCTGGGGCGTCTGCGAAGAGGCGGCCCACGAATGCACCCATGTCGTCGCCGTAGGAACCCATCATCCAGCGGATCCGGTGAAGCCCACGGTCACCGGTCATCCAACCCGAGGCGATCTCGCGGGTTCCCATCATCCAGCGATACGCGCTCGGTCTCGAGAGCCACGTGGCGTCGCCGCCGCCCTCACCCATCATCCCTGGGGCGACCTCGCCGACCATCGATCGGTACTGGTCGTAGCTCAGGAGGCCCGAGGAATGGCCACCTGAGGGTCGGGTGCTCAACCGATTAGACAGCCCGAACCCGACGACGAGCGCGAGGAGGAGCGTCAGCGTCACCGTCGCCGCGATCAACGCTCGCCGGGCGCTCATCGGTTCCCCACGAGCACGCTCACCGACGGGACGTCGGTGGGCGCCGGAGGCGGAGATGGCTGCGAGGCAAGGACCACCGTGGCGGGCGCAGGTCGGCGCATCTCTGCGACGTGCCACCACCACGAGACGCGCTGCTCGATGTAGTAGTCCGCGCTGTACCGCGAGGTGCCGGCGTAGTAGTTGAGCGCCAGCAGGAAGAGGAAGACGACCGAGTACATGATCGCCGCGCCGATGTCGGTCGATCCGTTCATGTAGGGGCCGCCGAACCCCTCTGCGATCCCCCAGATCAGGAAGCTGAAGGCGGTCGCGAAGATGTACGTGACCTTCCTCGCGAACCCCAGGACCAGCGCGAGACCGATCGCGGTCTCGGTCAACGCCACCATGTATGCGAAGAGGCTCGCATGCCCCGACTGCAGGTTGATCCAGAAGCTGAACCACCAGTGGAGCCACCCAGGTTGTGCTTGTGCGGCGTGCTGCAGCGATGCCGAGTAGCCCGATCTGAACCCTGGCAGCCACTTGAACGTGGCGTCGATCAGCCAGATCACCCCAAAGGCAACACGCAGCGCGTCCTTCGGCCATGTCTTGCAGTGCGTGCCAGGCACGAGTTCAGCGCTCATCTCGACCTCCCTTCTCGATGGTCGATGCTCGTCACGCCCGAAGCCTCGACGCCGCTACCCGAGGGGGGTAGGGCCATTGGTCCCCCGCGTTGGATGGGTCGAATGGCCCTACTCCCTGGGGGTGGCTGCGCGCATCGTGGCATCGAGCTCCAAACCGTGAGCCGAGCGGAGGTTCCGACTGATGATGTACTGGGAAGGCGGGCACTGGGCGTTCTGGCAGGCCGGCCTCATGTGGCTCGGGATGCTTCTCTTCTGGGCACTCGTGATCTGGGCCGTCTACGCGATCGTCAGATCCCTGACGCAGGCGAGCCAGAGCCCGCAGCGCGAACGCCCGAGCGACATCCTCGAACGCCGGCTCGCGAACGGCGAGATCGACGTCGATGAGTACCGGCGTCGTATGGAGGCCATGCGCACACCGGTCGACGCCTCGCGCGTCGAGGTAGGGAGCAGGACGTGACGAGCACGACGACACGGTCGCGGCTCCCGCGTCGGAGATCCTCGGGATCCATGACCCGGGGGTACTCGAGGAGCAAGGCCGACTACCTCATCCGCCTCCGCAAGATCGAGGGGCAGGTGAGGGGCCTTCAGCACATGATTGAGGACGACCGGTGGTGTCCCGACATCGTTCAGCAGGTCGCTTCGGTCACCGCGGCGCTCCAGGAGGTCGCCGCAGGCCTCTTGGACTGCCATCTCCAGCACTGCGTCCTGGACGCCGCGCGCAGCTCGGATCGTGAGGGGAGGGCGCGGCTCGACGAGGTGGCGTCGACGATCCGACAGGTGCTGCGGCTCTGACTGTGAAGAAGCGAGACGGCACGCTCGCGAGGACTGCCCGGTGGGCACAGGCTGCCGATGCTCGCACGCAACTCGATGCTTCTCGATCGCGTTCGCGCGACCTGCCTTAACCAGTTGGGGTGTGGTCTCACCCGATGAGCGCCGGGTCCGCCGGCTGTGGCGTCGAAGCGAGCGCGGCGACGGCGGGTGGCTGGGCCGGGAGGTAGACCGCGGCCAGGAGGGCACCGCCCAACGCGATGCAGCCCGAGACCACGCACCCCGCGTGCAGGCCGATCACGAAGGCACGCGTGGCCGCGTGGTGGACCGCCACTGCGACGGTCGGGTGCCCAAGCTGCAGGGCACGTGCCGCGATCAGATAGGCGGCACCGATCGACTGCTGCGCCGCGGCGACCGCGTT
>Ga0318547_10000647_pt1 | contig 11424 bp, 13 predicted proteins | sample GRESIP169b2f20_FD_203515 | JGI IMG/M metagenome (GOLD analysis project Ga0318547, IMG submission 203515) | Tropical soil microbial communities from Luquillo Experimental Forest, Puerto Rico - GRE.SIPMG.169b2f20 | ecosystem: Environmental > Terrestrial > Soil > Tropical forest > Bulk soil...
GCGTCGCATCGACCGGGGGGCCGGCGGCGAGGTCCAGCTCACCGATGGGATCGCGCTGCTGATCAAAGAGGGCCACCCGGTGCACGTAGTCGTGCATCGCGGATCTCGACACGACTTGGGAAATCCCGGCGGCTACCTGAAGGCTGCGGTTGACTTTGCATTGGATCGTGACGACTATGGCCCGGATTTGCGGCGATGGTTAGTGGCGCGATTGGGCCTGACCACCGAGCAGTAGCCGGGCGATGACGGCGGTCCGTGCGGGAGCCGATCGGGCCGCCGGTCGCCCGAGAAGGCGCCCGCCAGTGGGTTGACGGCAGAGAGGCGCGCTTGTGCGTTCTGTGGAGGAGCAGCAGTCCCGGATAACGGCCGCCGCGGTGGCACCCCGGCCAATTCGTGTCGCCATTGCCGAGGCGCAGGGATTGATGTGCGCCGAGGAGGTGGTGACTGAGCGGCCTATGCCCGCATTCGACCAGGCCGCGATCGACGGCTACGCGGTGCGCAGCGTCGACGTGCTGGGCGTCGGCGAGGTGGGCGGCGAAGGTTCACAAGAGTTCGCCGGCGACGAAGACGTGCGTGACGGGCTGGTCCTGCCGGTGATGGGAACCATCGAGGCCGGTGCTCGCACACCCAGCCGGTTGCAGCCGCGGCAAGCCGCCCGGGTGCAGACCGGGGCCCCGCTGCCCACGCTGGCCGACGCGGTCCTGCCATTGCGGTGGACGGATGGCGGGACGTCGCGCGTGCGGATTCTGCGGGGGGCGCCGTCGGGTGCCTATGTCCGCCGCGCCGGCGACGACGTGCAGCCCGGCGACGTTGCGGTGCGCAGCGGGACGGTCATCGGCGCGGCACAGGTCGGGCTGCTGGCCGCCGTTGGGCGCGAACGGGTCCTGGTGCATCCGCGTCCGCGGTTGTCGGTCATGGCCGTGGGTGGCGAACTGGTCGACATCTCGCGCACCCCGGGAAACGGGCAGGTGTACGACGTCAACTCCTATTCGCTTGCAGCAGCGGGCCGGGACGCCGGCGCGGAAGTCAACCGCATCGGCATTGTGCCAAACGACCCGAAGGAACTCCGCGAGGTCGTCGAAGGGCAGATCAATCGCGCCGAGATCGTGGTGATCGCCGGCGGTGTCGGGGGCGCGGCCGCCGACGCGGTGCGATCGGTGCTTTCCGAGCTCGGTGAGATGGAGGTCGTCCGGGTCGGCATGCATCCGGGATCCGTGCAGGGCTTCGGGCAGTTGGGACGCGAACGCGTTCCGACGTTCCTGTTGCCGGCCAACCCCGTCAGTGCCCTCGTGGTCTTCGAGGTGATGGTCCGGCCTCTCATCCGGCTGTCGTTGGGCAAGCGCCAGCCGATGCGCCGGATCGTGCAGGCGCGCGCCCTGTCGCCGATCACGTCGGTCGTCGGGCGCAAGGGGTACCTGCGCGGTCAGCTGATGCGCGACCAGGACACCGGTGAGTACTTGGTGCAGGCACTGGGCGGCGCCCCGGGGGCGTCATCGCACTTGCTGGCCACCCTGGCCGAGGCGAACTGTCTGGTCGTGGTTCCCAGCGGCGCCGAGCAGATTCGTACCGGTGAGATCGTCGACGTCGCCTTCCTTGCCCAGCGCGGCTAAACGGAACGACCGCACACGCCCGTGAACCTGTTGCGCTCCAATTCTCGTCATCCGGGTTGGCCCTTGGATGTGGGGCCGCTGCGGGTCCCGGCGGGTCTTGTCCGGTTGCGGGCGGTGCGGCTGCGCGATGGCGCACAGTGGAGCCGGATCCGCTTGGCCGACCGCGCGCATCTCGAGCCGTGGGAGCCCAGCGCGGATAGCGATTGGACGTTGCGCCACACCGTTTCCGCGTGGCCGGCGCTGTGTTCGGGTCTGCGTGCGGAGGCCCGTAAGGGGCGGATGCTTCCGTACGTCATTGAGCTCGACGGGCGTTTCTGCGGTCAGCTGACCATCGGCAACGTCACGCACGGGGCGTTGCGATCGGCCTGGATCGGCTACTGGGTACCACGGTCCGCGACCGGCGGCGGAGTGGCCACCGCGGCATTGGCGCTAGGGCTCGATCATTGCTTCGGTCCGGTCATGTTGCATCGCGTGGAGGCAACGGTGCGTCCGGAGAACGCCGCAAGCCGTGCCGTGCTGGCAAAGGTCGGGTTCCGCGAAGAGGGCCTGTTGCGCCGCTATCTGGAGGTCGACAGGGCGTGGCGGGACCACCTGCTGATGGCCATCACGGTCGAAGAGGTTCAGGGATCGGTGGCATCGACCCTGGTCCGCGGCGGTCACGCAAGTTGGACGTGACCCGAAACCACGACCCAATGACCTGTGGTCATCGCGACACGAGTGACACTTGGTGCTTGTGAGAGGCAAATTACAGGTGTGTAATTGTGCTGGTCACTTAGGTCGGCCGCGCCGGCCACCGCCGCGCCTCGCGGGACCCGGACCAGAAGGAGCAGGTCATCATGCCAAGCATCCCGCAATCATTGTTGTGGATTTCCCTCGTGGTGCTCTGGCTGTTCGTGCTGGTTCCAATGCTCATCAGCAAACGCGACGCCGTGCGCCGCACCAGCGACGTGGCTCTGGCGAGCCGGGTGCTCAACGGGGGTGTCGCTTCCCGGCTGCTCAGGCGTGGTGGCCCGGCCGCCGGCCACCGCAGTGACCCGCACTGGCAGCCCGAGGAAGAGGCGCCCGAAGACGAACTCGCCGAGGCCGACCGGGACCGACACGACGACGGCGACCTGCACGAGGGCGGCGAGCGGGCGGACGACACCGATGATCGGCGGGCCGCGGGTGGGGTCGTCATGAAGGCTGCGGCGGCCGAGACCGCGGAGCTCGACTACCTGGACGTCGACGTCGTCGAAGATTCCGGGGCGCTCCCGGCGGGAGTCAGCGCCGAGGTGGCAGAGCCCGAGCCCGTTGACTCCGAGGGCTCCGAGGGCTCCGAAGGCTCCGAAGGCTCCGACAGCGACGCGGAGGCCGACCGGGGTGACCGGTACGACTACGTCGAGGACTCATCCGGTTTGGAGCCCGAAGAGGACAGCGACGACGACGAGGATCCGCGCGCGTTCGTCGCGTCGGGCAGGTCGCGGCGCCGTCGATTCGACACGAAGACGGCGGCCGCGGTCAGCGCCCGGAAATACGTCTTCCGCAAGCGGGTGCTGATGGTGATGGCGGTCATTTTGGTGGGCTCGGCAACCGCCGCCTTCAAAGTGTCGACAACCGCCTGGTGGGTATGCGGAAGCGCCACCGTTATGACCCTGCTCTACTTGGTCTATTTGCGTCGGCAGACCCGGATCGAGGAGAGGGTGCGTCGTCGCCGGATGCAGCGGATGGCACGCGCGCGGCTCGGCGTGGAGAACGCCTACGACCGTGAATACGACGTGGTCCCGTCGCGGCTACGGCGCCCGGGCGCGGTGGTCCTGGAGATCGACGACGAGGACCCCATCTTCGAGCATCTGGACAACGCGATGCCGATGCGGACCTTCGGTTGGCCCAGGGACCTGCCGCGCGCCGTTGGCGAGTAGCGCTGGCAGTTCGGCGGTTGGTGCCGCGGCTGGTAGCCTGCTAGCGATCAGGGGCTATGGCGCAGTTGGTAGCGCGACTCGTTCGCATCGAGTAGGTCAGGGGTTCGAATCCCCTTAGCTCCACCCTTTTACCAGCTGTTTTACCCTCTATATCGGCTTTCAGAATCAGCCAGTCCGCAGTTGGTCCGCAGCAGATCTGATTGCCGCGTCCAACCGGTCCGCAACACCGTCCAAATCCTCGTCGAAGAGGTCGGCGTAAACGTCCAGCGTCATGGAGGCTTTCGCGTGTCCGAGCATGCGCTGAACTGCTTTCACATTGGCTCCGGCACTGACGGCCAGGCTCGCCGCCGTGTGGCGTAGGTCGTGAGGGGTGATCGACGGGAACGTGGGGTCAGCCTTTTGGCACTCTTTAACCGCGGGCTCAAAGACCCGTGCCCGGTAGTTCGAGTTCCGAAGCACCCCGCGGCGAAGGTCGGTGAACCTCAGCTCGCGCTGGTGCTCGAGGCCCTGGCGCAAGAGACCGAACCGCTGATCGACCCTTTGATCAGTCAGCTAGCTCGCTTCGCACTGAGGCATTCATTTGAGGTCGAAGCCATTGACGCCATCGAACGTGCCACCGGAACCCTTCCCGGCGCACGACCGGTCACCGTCGCGTTCGCCGACTTGGTCGGCTTCACTCAATTAGGTGAAGTGTTACCGCCGGAAGAACTAGCGCGAGTGGCTGCCCGACTTACCGACCTCACTCGGCAGCTAGTGTGCGAGCCCGTGCATTTCGTTAAAGCCATCGGTGACGCAGCGATGTTGATTAGCCCGGATCCCGAAAAGCTATTGAGCACCGTACTTGAACTGCTGGATACCGCCGCGACCGAAGATTTCCCGCGGCTGCGCGCTGGACTCGCGACGGGCATGGCCGTCAGCCATGCGGGCGACTGGTATGGCAGACCCGTCAACTTAGCCAGCCGAGTCACCAGCGCGGCACCTCCTGGAAGCGTGGTCGTCGCCGAATCCACACGCGTTGCAATAGGCGAATCGTTAGCGTTTACGTGGGTTTTCGTCGAGTCGCGACATCTTCGAGGCATAGAGGACGAGGTTCGCCTGTTTCGCGCGACCCGCCCAACGCGTGCTCCACGTAGCGCCAGCCCGTAGAGGGGAAGCTACGCGAGGTTGACGTCGACGATTCGGCTCGTCAATGTGCCGAGTCGGTCGACGGTGACCGTGACGGTGTCGCCTGCCGCCAGCGGGGGATGGGCGTCGCGGCCGTAGCGTCCCCAGAGTTCTGCCAGACATCCGCCGCCGCAGGTGCCCGACCCCAGCACGTCGCCGGGCTCGACCCAAGTACCGCGCGATGCGTGTGCGACCATCTCGCCCCACGAGAATGCCATCGAGGCCAAGGTGTCGTGGCCGATCTGGGTGCCGTTAACCGATGCGGTCATGGGTAAGTCGAAAGACTTGGCTGCCCGCGCTGATTCCAGCTCATCGGGAGTGACCAGCACTGGCCCCAATGTGGTCGCGGTGTCCTTTCCTTTTACCGGGCCTAGCCGGACTTCCATTTCGGCGAACTGCAGATCCCGAGCTGACCAGTCGATCATGATCGTGTAGCCCGCAATATGAGCCTCACCATCAGTGTCCGAGACGTTGGTGCCCGCCAGACCGATGACCGCGGCAACTTCTAGTTCCAGGTCGAACGTCTGGCTGCCCGGGGCGATCGGTACCGGGTCGTTAGGGCCGATCACCGCGTAGGGGTTGGTGAAGTAAAAAGCCGGGGCCCGGTACCACTGCGCCGGCACAGTGGCCTCCGGACCGGTGAGCTTGGCGACTCCTGCGACGTGCTGCTCGAACACCATGTAGTCGCGCACGGTGGGCGGGTGGGGGATCGGTGCACGCAACGTAACCTCGGTGATCGCCCGCACCTGGTGCGGGTCGTGCAGCGCCCGCCGCCCGGCCGCGTCGAGTCGCTCGCCGTCGTCGCCGAGGAGATCGATCAGCCTGATGCCAGCCTCCAGCGCGTGCAGGTTCTCGCCGTTGAGTACGGCGGCGCGTTCACCATCAGCGGGATGAATGTAGCTGGCGAAACGCATTGTGTTCCTTTGTGTTTACCGGCAGGTTCGTGCTCAGGCGATACAGCGCAGGGGACCGTTATTGAACGCGACGGCATCGGTGAACGCCGCGACATAGTCGATAGTCGTGCCGGTCGCATCGCAATAAGCTCGGTGCAGGTTCAACACGAGTCGTTCGGAGTCGCTCCATTCGGCGAATTCGCCTAGATCACAAGATCTTGCGGCCTCCAGCGGAGTTTGGTTGGCTTCGCGGCCCTGGCGTGCTGTTTCGCGAATAAACCGGTAATAGCGGTCGTGGGCGGCCAGGACCGGCTCGAGTTCCTCCCCCGTGATAATCGGCCCGTGGCCCGGGATAATATGTCCCGCAGGGAATCTGGCGATCCAGTCTAGCGAGCGTATTGCGCCGTCGACCGAACCCATGAACACCAGCGGCGTGACGCCGTTGAACAGCAGGTCCCCGGCGAATAGCACACCTTTCTGCGGCAGCCAGGCCACCAAGTCGCCGGTGGTGTGGGCGGGAAAGCTCGGGTGGCACACCCGCACCTGAAGTTCGCCGGTGTAGAGGGTGAGGTCGCCGTGTGGGACCACTGTCGGGACGCGGTGATGGTCAATTCCCCAGCACGGCATAGGGTCCCATATCGGTGGTGCGCCTGTGAGGACGGTGTCGTTGAGGATGCCATCGCGGGTTGACTGGTGCCCGACGATGATTGCGGAGTCTGGCAACAGCGCATTGCCATGGGTGTGGTCGCCGTGTAGGTGAGTGTTGACCGCGACGCGCACAGTCGCGCCGTCGGCAGCACGTTCGACCGCTGACAGGAACGCGTGGGTTCGCTTGGCGGTTGCGCAGGTGTCGATGAGTATGACGCCGTCCTCGCCAATCACGGCTCCGGCGTTGTTGACCCACCAGGACCCGTCCTCCTGTACCCATGCATAAACGCCGGGCGTTACTTCGACGAGGTCACTGCCGGCAACCGAATTTGGTGCTGTCACGACAGCTGCGCTCCCAGCCACTGCAGCATCCACGGGACGACCTCCCCGAGAGCTTCCGCTGCGCAGTGCGTCGCACCGGGCACCAGGCGGGCGATCGTCTCCGGGCGGTCGGCGAAGACCGTCACGTCGCTGTTCGGTACATGGGGGTCACGGTCGCCGTTGACCGTCAGGAACGGCACCGGGTTATCGCCCCAATCGTCAAGCAGGCCTTGGGCACGCAATGAGAACGGTGCCATTGCGGCGATGACGTCGTCCATGGTGGGTTCGGCGTCGAGATGTAAAGAATTGGCGAAGATGTCTTTCATGCCGAACTGTAGCTGCGACACGCTTTCGGTGCCGAAAGCTGCATCGACCAAGCCGCCGACGCTGATGGCGGCATCCACACGGTGGGTGAGTGCGAGCTTTGTTGTCCAGTGTCCGCCGAAGCTGAACCCGACGGCACCGGCCTTGCGGCTCGCGGGAAACCGCGTGCGCAGCCAGTCAAGGACCCCTGCCAGGTAAAGCTCACCGTCAGTTCCATTGGGGACGGTCGACTCGCCCGTGCCAGCCATGTCCACGGTCGCCACCCGAGCGCCAAGGGCTTGCGCCGTGCCCACCGCCAAGCGGTGAATCTCCATCTTCCAGGTGTCAACGCCGCTAAGCAGAAGTACCAGCGGCGCGTCGTCGGGCAAACCGGCGGGTTGGAAAACGTGTGTGGGCACCTGTGCGACTGAACCGCGGAAACTCACATCGACTAGATGGCGCTGGAAGCCGACCTCGAAACCGTCGGAAGCTTGCAGATAGGTGCGCAACTGATTGGCGTAGGCCTTGCGATGGGGTTCACCGGCCAGGACGGGGAATTTGGCGATGCCATACAGCAGGGACGCCTGCAGGAGGTCGCCGCCCCGCTCGGCGTCGGAGGCGGCGGCCGACCATTCGTTCGCCCAGCCACCAGGGCCGTCGAGCCACATGTCCACAACCCGGCTTTGAACGTCCGCGATGACCTGTGCGGGCACACCGATCCCAATCCACTGTGATTCGCGCTCTCCGATCAACTCATGAACGTTGACGGGAAAAGTGAATGCCATCGTGTACCTCCGGGCGGTTTCGCTAAGCGCGGTGTGCCGTCTTGCCGGGCACTGTCAGTCTCGGGTTCCCTTCGAGAATGCGCGGCACGCAGCTGGGCGCACAGTCCACGTGCCGACCTGCGGCACACAGGAGCTGAATGCCAGGTGCGGCGAAACGCTGTCAACCCGGCGAGCTTGACGAAGTTCCCCGGGGGCAGGGTTCGGTGTTGTTTTGTCGGCACACGGAGTCGGTGCTGGTAACCCGTTGCTCTGGGCTTGGGCACATGTTCGACCGGGCTGCGGGATGGTTAGCCATCCGCGACCAGGGTCTTGAGTTCGTCAAGCGATCCGTGAATGTGTTGTGACAGGTCGCGGTCGTCGGTGGCGTCGATCCAGCTTTCGACGGCGACCTTGAAGACCGAGACTGCTGTCATTGCGGTCAGATCCGCGGCTAACTCTGCGGTGCCGCGGCGGCGCAACGCGTCGGCTATCCCGGCGGCGAGGCTTGAATATTTGGTCAGCTCACGTTCTTGAAGCCGTGCGTTGGCGGTAATAACGGCTTGGCGCTGCCTAGCCGACTCGCGAGGGATGTGCTCGAAATAGGCGAGGATGGCTTCCAGGCCCGCAGCGATGCCCTCAAGCGGCGAGGCCGAGTCAGGAGCGTTGGCGACGGCATCAACGAAAAGCTCATGCAGCGCGTTTTCGCCCCAGAACACCACCTCACGCTTATCGGCGAAGTGCCGGAAGAATGTCCGCTCGGTCAGCCCTGCCCGCTGAGCGATTTCAGCCACCGTCGTCTGGTCGAACCCCTGCTCGCTGTAGAGCTCCAAGGCCGCCCGTTGCAGGCGGTCACGCGCATTCGGTTCCCACCGGCCCATGGCGTCGATGGTAGATGATGACAGTCGCTGTCATCGATGGTACTGTCATGACAGTCACTGTCATCGATGTTGTCGGCCGCCGCCGGCCAAGGACCTTGGGTCGGTGGAGGCACGGAGTGTGAGGTAAGCGTGAATTCGATTGCTCGCACGCTCAAACGAGCACGGATGCCCCTGATCTTGACGGGCGTGCTCGGTGTCCTGGGCCGCACGTCGCCAAATGATGTTGCAGCCCAGCGAGAGACGGAACCCGCCGCATTGAGAAGAGAGGAGGTACCCATGAACCGACAGAGGCACCCGCGAGCATGAAGATTTTGTTCATCAACAAAGGCTTTGCAGCCAAGGAAAACGACAACTGCGCGAATTGCCCACCCGATGACGAATCGGTGCGGGCCGGTGAACCAGGAGGTTCCTTCAAGAATGCCCAGAGTATTGACCGAGTCTGAGCGCGAGCGGTTTCTCACAGAAAGGCATATTGCGGTGCTGTCCGTCGCTGCTGAAGACGGCCGCCCGCCGGCCAGTGTGCCGATTTGGTATCACTACAGTCCCGGCGGGAACATCCGCATCAACACCGACGCATCGCGGCGCAAAGCCAAGCTCATCAAGCGGGCCGGCGTGGTGACACTTGTCGTGCAGCGCGAAGAGCCGCCCTACCAATATGTGGTCGTCGAGGGCACCGTCGTCGACACCACCGCGCCCAGTCCGCTGGAGGCACGCCAAGCCATCGCTAGCCGCTATCTCGGCGAGGAGGGCGGACGCGAATGGGTGCGCAGCCTTGGCGATTACGACAGCGTGTTGTTCACCATCCGCCCCGAGCGCTGGTTGACTGCCGACTTCTCCGATGACCAGTAACCGCCGAAACATCCGAGGTCCCAGTTCGACGAGCCGCGACCGCATGACCGTGGTGGCCGGTGATGCTAGTGGTCACGCCCGTTAGTTCGTCGGGGGTTATGCGGCGATTCTGGTGAGGAGTCGGTTGAGGTCGCTGCGGTTGAAGCGCCAGTCGAATGGTCGGGCGGCGCCGTTGTAGCGCGCTTCGAACGCGGTGAGCCGGTTGGCCAGGACCCCGAGGTTGGGAAAGTCATCGGGAGTGAGCAGCTTTCGCTGTACGACTGAGAAGTAGATTTCGATCTGGTTGAGCCAGGACGCATGCACCGGCAGATGGATCATGGTCGCGTTGGGAAATGCGTCGGTGAGCCGTGCTGCTGCGGTCCAGCCGCGGTGTGATGCACCGTTGTCGACGACCCAAAACACCCGCCGCGCTGAGGCATAGGGCTCGCGGGTCATGACCTTGTTGACGAGCGCGGTGAACGGCTCGATGCCGGTGCTTGGTGCGCAGTGGCCGATCACGTGAGCGCGGTGCACGTCATAGGCGGCCAGGTAGGCCAACGTGTCGTGGCGTCGGTACTCACTTTCGACACGCATCGGCCGTCGGCCCGGTCTGGGCGGGTGGCTGGGATGAATGCGGCTACGGGCTTGCACGCCGGGCTTCTCGTCGGCGCTGAGCACGTAGTCGCTCTGGCCAAGGGGCTCACCGTCGAAGACGCGTTCGTACAGGTCGAGCACCCGGGCCGCTTTGACGGCAAAGTGCGGGTCACGCGGGGAGATCCAAGACCGATGCTGCCAGGGTTTGAGCGTGTCAGCGGCCAGCCAACGGCGCACCGTAGAGGCCGACACCGAGTCAACGACGCCGCGCCGCGCGGCCTCGACCGCTAGGTCCGGACAGCTCCACTTGGCCAGTGGCACATCGCTTTTGGCGGGCAACTCGCAGGCCAAGGCCTTTACTTCGGCCACCACCGTGGCCGAGAACCGGCGGGGGCGTCCGGTGCGAGGCCGGTCGCGCAGACCGTCGAGGCCATGTTGGCAGAACCGGCGGCGCCACTTACGGACCGTGTCGTCACAGACACCCAGGGCTCGCCCGATCGCGGCGCTGGACGCGCCATCAGCGGCGGCCAGCACGATCCGGGCGCGCAGCACGTCGCGATGCTCACCGCTGACTCGACTAGCCCGGGCCCGCAGCACCCGCCGCTGCCCCTCGCAAAGAACAATCTGATCACAGCTTGATATCGGCATAGACCGTTTGTCGCCCGACACCGGCCGGCGCCGGAAACGACACGCCGGGCACCGGTTCGAGCATCATGGACACCGTGCCCACACCACCGGAGTCGACTAAGACCTCGTTGCGGCAACGGCTGCGAGCCAGGGCCAACGAACGCTGGCCACAGCTGGTCGATCTAACCATTCGTCACCACGGCGGGTTCGCCTACGTCAACGGTCAATTGGCCGACGGCACCACACTCCCGCTGTTCCGCCTGCGCTATGGCGGCTCAGCCAACAGCTGGGGCTTCGCGCTCCATCTCGCCAGCCGCAACGGCTACGAAGACACCGTCCTACCCAGCGGCTACCCCGTCGGCACCCCCGAAGAAGCCCTCGACTGCGCCTGTGGCCTCTACCTCAACGACCCAACCGCCTGGGCCCAACCCCCGACGAACTAACGGGCGTGACCACTAGCTGTACTTGGCCATCAGGTTGGTGACAGCCGGCTAGCGGGTGGCTGACCGCCGAGTGAGCTGTGGCGTCGTCGAGTGTTGTAGTAGTCGATCCACGGTGCAAGCGCGTCAGCGCGTTCGGCGTTGCTTGTGAAGACCTGTCGGTAGGCCCATTCGGTTTGCGGTGTCCTGTTGAGGCGCTCTACCTTGCCGTTTTGCCACGGGCAATGAGGTTTGATGAACACCTGGCGGGCGCCGAGCTCGGCGCACACTGCGCGCAGCGAGTATCGGTAGGCGAAGGCATTGTCAGTCATCACGCGCTCGATGCGGTCAATGCCGTGGCGGTGGAAGTGTGCGGCGGCGCGGGCCAGGAAGCCTGCACAGGTAACGCCCCGTTCGTCGGGCAAGATCTCCGAATATGCCAGTCGGGAGTGATCGTCAACGACTGAATGCACATAG
>Ga0318547_10000651_pt1 | contig 11414 bp, 10 predicted proteins | sample GRESIP169b2f20_FD_203515 | JGI IMG/M metagenome (GOLD analysis project Ga0318547, IMG submission 203515) | Tropical soil microbial communities from Luquillo Experimental Forest, Puerto Rico - GRE.SIPMG.169b2f20 | ecosystem: Environmental > Terrestrial > Soil > Tropical forest > Bulk soil...
CGCCGGCACTGTCCTGGGCGAATCCGCCCGCCGGCACCAAGAGCTATGCGCTGCTGATGTTCGATCCGGAAGGCAGGCCGCCAGGCGGCGTGAGCCATTGGGTCGCCTATGGCATTCCAGCGTCCGTGACCGGCTTTGCGGAGGGAGAGGTCTCCAAGCAGACCGAGAAATATGTCGGCGGCAAGAGCCTGATGGGTCTGCCGCATTATTTCGGCCCCTGCACGCCCCCGGGCGCGCCGCACCACTACACCTTCACCTTATTTGCCACCGACCTCGAGCCGAATGCGCTCCAGCCCGGCCTCACGCGAGACGAGCTCATCAAGGCGTTGGACGGGCACGCCAAGGGCGCGACCGGCATCATCGGAACGTTCTCGAAGCCTTAAAGCTCACACATTCGGTGTCATGCCCCGCGCAAGAGCCCGTGAAGAAATTGGCGGCGCGCGCGGTGCTCGTTGTTGCTGCCCTCTCCCACCCGAACTCGGGCCTGCCCGAGTTCGGGCATTTTTTGAATCGGCCGAAGTCTGATAAATCCGACTTCGAAGGCGCCGGGCTCTTTGCGCACCGGATTTGTGACAGTTTTATAAATGATCTAGCTCAATAACGAGGCCGCTCAAACGTGCGTTAGTAGCGCCCGGCTCGCAGGTGCCCATTATGAAATCCAAGATCATCGAGCGACTAGGCGAATCCGACATTTTGCTGCCAGCCCTCATCGCGCAGGGTTTGTTGGCCAACGATCGCGTGAAGGTGCGCTTGAGCATCTTGCAGGCGGCTGCACGCCACGCGCACGATCCCGCCCAAGTGCGTTTCGACCTGAGGAACGAATGCCGCGCGACCGACCTCGATCTGGTCGCAATGGAAACGCTCGTCAATCGCGCGGGCCGGTTGGGAGACGAACGGATCACGGCGCCCGGGCTGGGCAATTTGCGAGCGGCAATTTGGGACGACATCGCCACCATGATGGAGGCCGTCAAATCCGGCGATGCAGCGCAGGGTGATGTCCTCGATGAACGGCTATCGGCCCTAAAAGCGGCCGATGCGCCCGAACCTTCGGACAGCGCCGAGCCCGCTGAAATCGCCAGGCTGACAGGCCTCTCCGACGGCGACAGCGTGCATCGGCTGGTAATGGACATGCACAAGGCTTTGAACCGTCTGGCCGCGGCTCACGCCGAGGATGTGGTGGCGGGTGCGCATGTCTACGGCCTGTTGACCGAGGACCGCCCCGCGGTCGAGGCGTTCATGCGCGGGCTCGAATCGACCCGCAAGCTGAAATTCGATCATCCGGGACTGGCAACGACCGCAAGCAGGTCGGGAGACCGGCTGATCATTCAAAACGATATCGGTGAGACCGACGCCCATGTGGTCGTTATCGCGGTTGAGCAGGATGCGGTGACGGTCACCTACACGGACGTTCATTTGGCGCGCGCGAAGTTCTTCACCGACTTGTTTCGGAATTTTTCCATTCAATGGAGCGGCCTTGATCGCAAGAGCGCGGAGGGGCTCGGCGACGAGGGGGTGTTTTATCTTGTCACCGGCCGCTGCCCGATCGAGGGTGGCAACAGCCGCGATATTTTTCTCGAAGCGGTCGGCGCATCCGTGGTCTTCCTGATCGACTGGAACAAGACCCGCAAGATCCTGCGGGCGTGGGTATCCCCGCGCGATGCTGTCCACATCCTCGATTGGGCGGCTCGCCACCGGTTCGGCCACAGAGCCTTCCTTGAGCTTGGAGGCAGCGAACTCGTAGCGGCGGCCGTTCGTCACGCGACGCCGACGCGAATCGGATTCGGCGAACGGCTGGATCGCGCGCTCGGGCGGGACGCTGCCGTCGACTTCCTCAAGACCGTTCTGCGCGTTTCGACGGAAGCATTACTGCACGGGCGCTCGGTGCGCCTCGTCAGGGACCGGATCGAGGCGGATCTCGTCCGCCATCTCGAGCGCGTCGACAGCACGCTGCTTGCAATCGTCGTCCGGCAGGCAGGGCTGGCGCGCGAGGTCGCAAGCGAAATTGCGCGCTACGTGGCGGGACAGAGGGCCGGCCGAGAGATGGACGCAAGCGCTTTGGCCGCGCACGCTCGTCGTATCGAGGAGAAGGCTGACCGGATCGCGATTGAAGGCCGCAACGAGATTGCGCGGCTCGAGGCCGGGCCGATCATCGAGCAACTGATGAACCGGGTCGAAGAGGCGATCGACGACTTGGAACAGGCGGCGTTCATCGCTTCGATCATGCCTTCAGGCATGAGCGCGGACGTGTTCAAGCCGCTTGCCGACCTCTGTTCCGCTGCGGTCTCCGCCGCCGAGGCCGCCGCCGCCGGCGTCGATGCCGCCGCCGAAGTTCCGGAGGGAAAACGACTCGATGCCGAGGATGCCCTCGCCGCGGTCGGCCGTCTCATTGATATCGAGCATCTGGCCGACGCCGCCGAACGCGAGGTAACGACGCTGGTGCTGCGTGGCGGCCTCTCCTTGCCGGCGTCACTCTCGATGCTCGAGCTTGCGCGCGCAATCGAACGCGCGACCGACCGGCTGGCGAGTTTCGGGCATTTGCTTCGCCAGCACGTTCTTGCCGACCTTTCAACGTAAGAGAGAAAGCCGACCAATGCAGATCGTGCGCATAGGCCACGGGCCGACTCGACAGGTTTCAGCCGAGACCGTCGGGGTAAAGGCCGCCAATCTTGCGCGCATGGCCGCGCTCGGACTGCCGGTGCCGCCGGCATTCGTTCTGCCGGTCGAGCTGTGCGCGGCGATCGTCGCCGGAGACCCTGACGCGGAGCGTCACTTGGCCGATGGGCTGCGGGAAGGCATCGCCTTCCTGGAGAGCGTGAGCGGGAAGCAATTCGGCGACCGTCGCCGTCCGCTGCTGGTGTCGGTGCGATCCGGGGCCGCACAATCCATGCCTGGCATGCTCGACACCGTGCTCGACGTCGGCTGCACGGCGGCCGCGGTCCGCGGCCTCGTCCGGATGACGGGAAACCCGCGATTTGCCTGGGATTGTCGACAACGCCTGCTCGAAGGCTATGCCACCATCGTGGTCGGGAGCGACCCTGCACCGTTCACCACTCGTGCGCGCGAAATGATGGTCGAAGAAGGCGTCGACAGCGGTCGAGAGCTCGACGGCGAGGGGCTGGAGCGGCTTGCCGCGGACTATGGCGTCCTGCTCGGAGCCGACGCTCCACCCGATGATCCCATGGCGCAGCTCACAAGCGCCGCACGCGCCGTCTATCGCTCGTGGATGAGCGAGCGAGCACAGACCTATCGTCGCCTCCAGCATCTCGAACGCCTGCAGGGCACGGCGGTGACCGTGCAGGCCATGGTCTTCGGCAATTGCGGTTCCTCGTCGGCTGCGGGCGTGGCGTTTTCGCGCGACCCCTCGACCGGCGCCGCGCAGCCGGTCATCGAGGTACTGTTCGAGGCGCAAGGCGAGGACGTCGTTGCCGGCCGTCACACCCCCGAGACTGAAGAAGCATTGGCGCGCGCGTTGCCGGCGGTCGCGGCTCAGCTGCGCGACATTCTAGGACAGCTCGAACGGGAATTTGGGGACGTGCAGGACGTCGAATTTACGATCGAGGACGGACGGCTTTATATGCTGCAGACGAGGACGGCCAAGCGCACGCCACGCGCGGCGTTGCGCATCGCGATCGACCTCGTGCATGAAGGCCTGATCACCCCGGCTCAGGCGCTTCGCCGGCTCGACGGAATCGAACTCGATGCGCTGAGCCGCCAGCGCTTGCTCGACACCCATGATCCCGTCGCACGCGGCGTCGGCGCATCTTCGGGCGTCGCGTGCGGGCGTGCTGCCTTCGACTCCGCCGCCGCCGAGCAGCTGACCGGCTGCGGCGATCCGGTCATCCTCGTCCGTCCCGATACCAACACCGGCGATGTCGCGGGGTTTGCCGTGTCGGCCGGCATCGTGACTGCAGTCGGCGGCCGCACCGCGCATGCCGCACTTGTCGCCCGACAAATGGGAAAACCCTGCGTCGTGGGCTGCGATCGAACCGTGGTCGACATCGCGCGCCGCCGGGCGCAATTCGCAACGGCCGCGGTTGCGGAGGGTGAATGGATTTCGATCGACGGGGATAGCGGGGACGTCTACCTCGGGCGGCGCGAGGTCGTCACGGAAAGGCCTGAGGACGAGTTGGCGGAAGTGGAGCGTTGGCGGCAATCGGCGACACCCGATTCTCGGGGCACGCGGCTCGACGCGGTTCGCCTATCGCTGCCCTGAAGCGGCAGGGCTCGCCGCGGACCACGGCATGGAGTTATGAAGCGTGCGCGAGGCACGCATTCATCAATTGCAGATCAAATCCATGGACGCCGCATATTCTTCGAGCCCTCGACAACGAGCTCATCCAGGCGAAAGGGACCGATCAACCTCCCACGTGGCGGACCTATTCGCACTAGGTCAGCTCGCAGCCGAGCCGTTGTGCCAGCGGCTACGGTCGAGCCCTGCGGGCCTCACCTACGAAGAAGCCGCACGCCGGCTCCAGGATTTTGGACTCAACCTTGTCGCCCGCGAGCGAAAACCAACGATCCTGCAAGAGATTTGGGGCCGCGCGAGAAATCCCCTCAACGCGCTACTGCTGACGCTGGCGGCCGTTTCCTATTTCATCGGCGACATGCGCGCGGCGATCGTCATCGTGCTGATGGTGCTGCTCGCAGTCGGCACCGCTTTCATTCAGGAGCATCGATCCAACGAGGCGGCCGCCCGCTTGCGCGCGATGGTAAAGACCACCGCGAGCGTGAGACGGCGGCCGGCCGTTGGAGATGGCGATTTCGCTGAGGTCCCGATCGAATCGCTGGTCCCAGGCGACATCGTCAGACTGTCGGCCGGCGACATGATCCCGGCCGATCTGCGCTTGCTTGAGGCCAAGGACTTATTCATCAACCAATCCGCTCTGACCGGCGAAGCCATGCCGGCTGAAAAGTTTTGCCATCCACACCAACAAGAGATCAACGATCCGTTCGATTTGCCGAACATGTGCTTCATGGGCGCCAATGTCGTCAGCGGCTTTGCCACCGGCATCGTCGTGCGCACCGGAGGGCATACATTTTTCGGGCAGCTTGCCGACGAAATCGCGGGACGGCGCGTGCCCACGGCCTTCGATCAGGGCATCAATCGTTTCACCTGGCTGATGATCCGGTTCATCATCGTCATGGTGCCCACCGTCTTTCTCATCAACGGCTTGACCAAGCACGATTGGCTGGAGGCGCTGCTGTTCGCCGTCGCCGTCGCCGTCGGCCTCACGCCCGAAATGCTGCCCATGATCGTAACCGTGAACCTCGCCAAAGGCGCGATCGACATGTCGCGCGCCAGGGTCATCGTCAAACGGCTCAATGCGATTCAGAACTTCGGCGCGATGAACATCTTGTGCACCGACAAGACCGGCACGCTGACCCAGGACCGGATCATTCTCAAGCGTTACCTCGATATTCGCGGCGAGGAGTCGGAACGGGTTCTGCAATACGCCTATCTCAACAGCCATTTTCAGTCGGGGCTGAAGAACCTTCTCGACATCGCTGTGCTGCAACACGTGGAAATGCACGGCATTCTCGGAATCGACGAGGGCTTCGCGAAGATCGACGAGATCCCCTTTGATTTCTCGCGACGCCGCCTATCCGTGGTCGTGGCCCACGGGCCGGACAAGCACATCCTCATATGCAAGGGCGCGGTCGAGGAAATTTTCGCAGTCTGTTCGCGCTACGAGATCGACGGAACGACAGGCCGGCTCGACGAAAGCCACTTCGCCACCGCCAAGGAAGAGACGGTCGCGCTCAATTCTGACGGATTCCGCGTCGTGGCGGTGGCCTACAAGGGGACTCGACGCCTCGCAAACCGCCTACTCGGCCGCCGACGAACGCGACCTGATTTTGCTCGGGTACATCGCCTTTCTCGACCCGCCCAAGGAAAGCGCCGCGGCGGCCATTGCCGCGCTTGCCGAGAAGGGCGTACGCGTGAAGATTCTGACCGGCGACAACGAGGTCATCACGCGCAAGGTCTGCCGTGAAGTGAAACTCGATCCGGGCGAAATTCTTCTCGGCGCGCGGATCGACGCCATCACGGAGGACGAACTGGCCGACATCGCCGAACGCACGAGCGTGTTCGCCAAACTGACACCGTCGCAGAAAGAACGGATCGTTCAGGCCTTGCACCGCAAAGGTCGGGTGGTTGGCTTTCTCGGCGACGGCATCAACGATAGCCCCGCGCTCAAGGCCGCCGATGTCGGCATTTCCGTCGATACTGCCGTCGACATCGCCAAGGAATCGGCCGACATCATTCTCCTGGAAAAGAGCTTGATGGTTCTGCAGGAGGGCGTCACCGAGGGACGCAAGATCTTCGCCAATATCACCAAATACATCAAAATGGGCGCCAGCTCGAATTTCGGCAACATGTTCAGCGTGCTCGGGGCAAGCATTTTCCTGCCGTTCCTGCCGATGGCGCCGATTCAAGTGCTCACGAACAATCTGCTCTACGACTTCTCCCAGACCGCGATCCCGACCGACAACGTCGACGAGGAGTACATCGCTTCACCCCGCCGCTGGGACATCGACAACATTTTCAGGTTCATGATCTTCATCGGCCCGATCAGCTCGATCTTCGACTATGCGACCTACGCGATGATGCTGTTCGTCTTCGATTCCTGGACCAATCCATCGCTGTTTCAAACGGGTTGGTTCGTGGAGTCGCTGCTGACGCAAACGCTCATCATCCACATCATTCGCACGGCCAAGATCCCGTTCGTGGAGAGCCACGCGAGTCCGACGCTCATTGGCACGACGATCATCGTTTCACTCTTTGGAATCGCCCTTCCCTTCACCGTTGCGGGGGCTGCGCTCGGCTTTACGCCGCTTCCCGCGCTTTATTGGCCCCTGGTCGCGACCCTGCTGCTCAGCTATTCGGTACTGACTCATTTGGTGAAGGTATGGTTCGTCCGCCGCTGGGGGATGTGACTGCGCCGGCGAACACGCCGCGACGGGCCGTGTAAAAATTCGGGTTCAGTGCGACAGCCAGCGCGCGATATCCGGCCAGACCAGGGCGAGGATCTCCTTGCTTATGAACAAGCCGAGATGTCCGCACGGCGCCACGGCCTTGTCGATTGAGCACCGCTGATCGACTAGATGCTCCGTCGCGAATATCTGCTCGGGCGCCACCACATCGTCGTCACGCGCGGCGAGCAGGAACAGCGGGCAGCGCAGCTCGGAGAGATCGACTTTGCGGCTAAGCGCCACGAAACGGCCAGCGGCGAGATGGTTGTCCTTGAACAGATGTTCGACGACTTGCAGGTAATAGGTTCCCGGCAAATCAAGCGTCGATGCGTACCAATCGCGGAAGCGCGACTCCAGCCGCCGAAACGCTGTGGAGCCGATCGTATGCGGTGACTGCAACAATGCACGAACCATCTTCGGGTCGGGAAAGTGCGGAGCCCAAAACTGCAGCGCGTGCTGCCCGAGGATACGGCCGCCGCCGAGATCGACCAGTTCGCGAAAGATGGGAATCGGCGTGTCGTGCGCGAGCTCCGAAAGTTTGGACTTGCCAGCGGCAAGATCGATTGGGGCGCCTGCGAGCGCCAGCCTTGCGACTTTGCCGGGAAAGCGCGCCGCGTAGATCAACGCCATCCAGCCGCCCTGGCACAGGCCGAGGAGATTTACGCGGCTCCCGAGCTCATCCACCAACACGTTGAGATCGGCGAGATAATTGTCGATCGATAGAAAGCGCATGTCCGGGCTTGCCGAGCGCCAGTCCGTCACGAAGACACGTCCCAGCCCCGCCCCCCGCAAGGCCGCGACCAGGCTATGACCGGGTGCAAAATCGGTTATCGTGGAACCGTGCAGTGCGAATGGCGCGCAAAGAAGGGTCGCGCTTCCCTCGCCGGTCGCCGAAAAGTCCCGCAACCGCACCGTAGGCAGCTCCAGCGTCACGCAATTTTGCGTCGTCCATTGCGGTTCGCGAGCGCTTGTCTGCGGCTGTGGTTCAATTGCGAGTTTTGCGAACTCCCTCGCCGCGGCCGAGGCGATCTCGCTCGCGGATTCGGCAATGAGCGCCGGCCACAGGAAAGCTGCGCATGCGAATTGCGAACTGTTCAATGTGTACATAGGCACAAGCTCAAATCGGATTGGAATCTGCGCATTGCGCTAGATCAAAAAAGCGGCGCCCTGTCGGCGGCCTTCCAGGCGGAGCCCGCGCGCTCCGTCGTCGAGCGTTGCCGGAAAAAGTCAGGACACTTTCATCTGTGCCGGCTCTTCACTCGATGGGTACAGCACCATGCCGGATATGGCATCGACCCAGGCCAGATGATCGTTGACGGCCTTTACGCCCGGCGCGTTTTCCGCCGCTACCACGATCGCCTTGCGCTCTCGTTCATCGGTGATCATGCCCCACAGCTCCACGACGCCATCCCTTACGAGCACATCGACCAGGGCAACAGGCGCCCACGACTGGCTTGCGAGCTCGGCCAGAATGCGCTCGCGAATGGCTTGATCGCCGGCCGACGTCGGTTTGATGTCGCGCGCGACGCTGGCAAGCGCATGAACCAGGTTGGCGCGGCTGACGATCCCAACCACCTCCTGGTCGCGCACCACGGGCAGACGCTTGATTTGACGCTTTTCCATCAGCTGGACGATCTCGTCGAGCGACGTGTCCTCACTGATCGTCAGAGGATCCACCGTCATGATCTCGCTGACCTTGCGGCCATGGGCGCGGGTATATTCGTCGGCCAGCCGGCCCGGCCCGATGAGGTACTCGAGCCAGCGCGGCCGCCGGCGCTGCGTTCCGGTCTCCGCCCGCCGAAGGAAATCGCCTTCGGTCACGATCCCGACGAGAGCGCCTTTCTGGTCGATCACGGGCAAGCCGCTGATGTGCCGTTGCAGCATGATCCGGACCGCCTGCCAGATCGAGGCGTCCGGCTCGATCGATACAACGGGAGACGTCATCACGTCCTTGGCTTTCATGGCGGGCCTCCATTTCGGTTTCTTGAAGGCTAAGCCGCCTTTCCCGTCGTCATTTGATCTACATCAACCTGTCGCAGCGAAAGAGCCTGGGCCGGTTCTGTCTTCGCAGCCGCAGCGCATGCGGGATGGGTGCGCGGCAGTCGTCCCGCTCGTCAGGGGGCGCCCGGCGCTACGCGGGGGTCCACCGATTGCTCGCCGCAACCCGCCGTATCGGAAGCCTCAGCGCGCTTCCCGTGTGGCGTCTCTGAGAGCCCGCATCACATCCTCGCGAGAGATGATGCCCACCAGTTGACGCTCGGCGCCGATAACCGGAAAGCTGCGAGCCTTCAGGCTCACCATCAACTGGAGAACTCGAGTCAACGGCGCCGTCGGTTCGACGTGCACGACGGCTTCGGTCATCACTTCCGCCACCGGACGTTTCATCAGTTCATCGTAGTGCGGCACCATCTGACCGGTGGTAAAGGCGAATGCTTGCAGAAAATCGAATTTGGTCACGATACCCAGCATCTTTCCTTCCTCCACGACGGGGAAGGAATTGAAATCATGTCTCTCGAACAGCGCTTCGAGTTCTCGGAGCGTAACGTCGCGCGTGACGGCCGTGACGTCGCGCGTCATATATTGGCCTGCCGTGCATTGGAGAAATCGGTACATCAGTCCACCGGGTCGTTGCCTGCCTATTCGCGGTTCGGTTGCTTGCATGGCGAAATCATTTTCCGATCCTTCGCCGTCGTCAATGCGAGAACAGGCAACAGACCGGGATTTCCGCCAACAAGTCGCGGGTGACCCCACCATACGCCCATTCCCCCAGCCGCGAGTGGCCGTAGCCGTCGGCGACCACCAAGCTGATGTTTTCATTCGCGATGAACCGCAGCAACGAATTCGCCGCCGTTACGTCGACAGGCAGCACTCGCTCGGTGACGGTTGCGATGCGATGTCGGGCCACGTAGTTGGCGACGTCTCGCAGCCGAGACGAGGCCTGATCTCCTCCGCGTTCCGATACTTCGACGATCACGACGTTCTCGGCCGCGCGCAAGAACGGCAACGCATCCTGAACGGCGCGACGGGCCTCGCGCACATCTTTCCAAGCGACGGCAACTCGTCTGGGCGGGAGTGCCGTTACGCCACTCGGCACGACCAGAACCGGCCGGCCGGCCTTGAGGTTAAAGCTGCCGGGATCGAGAGCGTGAAACGGATCCCGGCTCGCGCGGGCATTGCCGATGATGACGAGATCGGCTGCCCGCGCCTCGCGTGCGACCGCATCGGCCTGAGGACCCACGACCGACCGCCATTCCACGCGCCGGCCGCTCGTCCCGATCGCTGCGCGAAACTCCTGTCCTTTTTGATCGAGCAGAGCTTTCATATCCCGTAGATGCGGCGTCTCCGCAACCGCCTCGTTGGGCGCGTCCTCGCCAAGAGCGGCCGAGATCGACGCGCCGCTCGCAATTCCAATCAGGTGGGCGTCGAAGCGCCGGGCGAGATCAGCAGCAACGCTGACGCGGCCGTCCGGCTTGCCCTCCACGTCGACGTAAACCATCAGCGTCGCATAGGACATGGCTCGCGATCTCTGCACCAAATCCGCATGGGATTTGAATTTCCGTCTTCAGAGGCCCGGCTCAAGCGCTACGGTCGAGCCGGGTGCGTTTTGACATGGCCTTGCAGCCGACGGACCTGATCCTGGAGCTGTCGGCGCGCCCGCTTGAATGCATCGTTGAGAGCGAAATGAACGTCCGCATGGCGCTGGTCCAGGCGGGGCGTGCGCCCGATATCGACCTCCTTTCCGTCCGGGAGCGCCAGGCGGATGTTGATCTCGTAGAGGCCGCCGGTGCGGTGGTGTTCGCTCGGTGCCTTCACCACCACTCGGCAGGCGGTTATGCGCCCGAAGCGATCCTCGAGGCCGGCAACGTGCTCGGCAATAGTTGCGCGCAAGGCCTCGCGCGGCTTCATTCCTTGGAAGTCGATCTGGAAGGGGCTTTGCATGCGTGCCGTCCTACAGATGTCCCATTTCGAACTCTTCGCACGAGGAGCCGAACTGGGAGAGCGCATCCTCCAGATGATCGGGCAGCAGGGGCATTCCGAGCAGATACGAGGCGGTGCGCTTGTTGTGCAAGCGAACGGCTTCCGCCCGCAGGTCCTCCCAGTCCTCGAGCGTGCCGTCGCCGCGACCGAGCCAAGCCAGGGCCACCAGATCGACCTGCTCGTCCTCGGTCAACGCCCCGATGAAGCCTCGCAACTCCGCGACAACGGGATCGTCGGCGTGGTCCTCCAACACGGAGATCATGGCATCGTCCGTGGCATTGGATGCGTCATCCGGGATGGTCACCATGTCCTTGGCATCGAACTCGCGCGCCTTGACGACGATGAAACAGACCTTTTCGGGAGAGATCGAGAGCGCCGGTGTCACCTTGGTCGCGGCCGCATCTTCAGCCGGCGATTTCTTGCCTTCGAAACTTCCTGCGCTCATGGCTTCTTCTCCTGGGTTC
>Ga0318547_10000657_pt1 | contig 11334 bp, 9 predicted proteins | sample GRESIP169b2f20_FD_203515 | JGI IMG/M metagenome (GOLD analysis project Ga0318547, IMG submission 203515) | Tropical soil microbial communities from Luquillo Experimental Forest, Puerto Rico - GRE.SIPMG.169b2f20 | ecosystem: Environmental > Terrestrial > Soil > Tropical forest > Bulk soil...
AGATCACGCCGCGCTCAGCCCCGCCAGCGGTTCGTGATCGGAAGTCGCCTATCCTTGCCGAACGCGCGCGGCGTGATCTTGATCCCGGGCGGGCTCTGCCGGCGCTTGTACTCCGCCAGGTCCACCATGCGGGCGACGCGGCGCACCAGGGCCTCGTCGTGGCCGTCGCGCGCGATCTCGGGGATCGAGCGATCCTCCTCCACGTACTGGCGGAGGATGTCGTCGAGCGTGTCGTAGGGCGGCAGCGAGTCCTGGTCGGTCTGGTTCGGCTTCAGCTCCGCGGATGGCGGCCGCGTGATCGTGTTCGCGGGGATCACCGCCGAGCGCACGTTGCGCCAGCGCGCGAGCGCGTACACCTGTGTCTTGTACACGTCCTTCAGCATCGCGAAGCCGCCGGCGGTGTCGCCGTAGAGCGTGCTGTAGCCGACGCTGATCTCGCTCTTGTTGCCGGTCGTGAGCACGAGCCAGCCGAACTTGTTGGAGAGCGCCATGAGCGTGTTGCCGCGGATGCGCGCCTGCAGGTTCTCCTCGGTCGTGTCCTGTTCGCGGCCCGCGAACGCCGTCGCGAGCGCTTCGTCGTACGCGTGCATGACGTCGCGGATGGGGATCACCTGGAAGCGGATGCCGAGCGCCTTCGCCAGCGCCTCGGCGTCGGCCTTCGACGCGGCCGAGGTGTAGGGCGACGGCATCGACACACCGACAACGTGCTGCGGCCCCAGCGCGTCGGCGGCGATGACCGCGGTCAGCGCCGAATCGATGCCGCCGGAGAGCCCGAGCACCACGGTGTCGAAGCCGTTCTTCACCACGTAGTCGTGCACGCCCAGCGTGAGCGCCGCGTAGACCTCGGCCTCGACCGACTGCTCCACGCGCTCCGGCCGCTCGGCGAGCGCGGGCTTCGCCAGCGTCGCCACCGCGCCGCCGCGGATGTCGGCCGTCCCGAACTGGTCCAGGTGGATGCGTGGCAGCGGGTCGCCGTCGTCCAGCGCGCGCTCCTTCCGGAGTCGCGTGTCGTGGAGCCGGGCGTTGAACACCTCATCCAGGTCCACGTCGGCCACCACGAGGTCCTCGGCGAACGCGGCGCCCTCGGCGACCACGTTGCCCTTTTCGTCGAGGATCAGGCTGGACCCGTCGAACAGGATCTCGTCCTGGCCGCCGACCAGGTTCACGTAGCAGACGATCGCCAGGTTGTCCGCGGCCCGCGTGGAGATCATGCGCCGGCGCTCGTCCGCCTTGCCCTCGTGGTAGGGCGACGCGGACAGGTTCAGGATCACCTCGGCGCCGCCGCGCACCACCTGCTCCTCCGACGGCCCGCCCGAGAGCCAGATGTCCTCGCACACGTTGACGCCGAACACGGTGCCGCCGCGCGCGAACACCACGCTCCGGCGCTCGGGCATGAAGTAGCGGTTCTCGTCGAACACGCCGTAGTTCGGCAGGTAGCGCTTGCGCGCCGTGCCCACCCAGCGGCCGTCGTGGAGGATCGCTGCGGAATTGTAGAGGTCGCCGTCGCGCTCGAGCGTGCCCACGACCACGGTCATGCCACGGGAATCGCCGGCCAGGTCGCGGGTGCGGTCGATGCAGCCCTGGATGAACGCGGGCTTGAGGAGCAGGTCCTCAGGCGGGTAGCCCGGGACCACCATCTCCGGGAACGCCAGCAGGTCCACGCCCAGCGCCCGCGCGCGCTCGATGAAGCCCCGGATCTTGGCGATGTTGCCGTCGAGGTCGCCGACCGTGGGGTTGATCTGGGCGAGACCGATGCGCAGGAGTCGCATGGACCGGTCAGTGTGCGGCGCGTGCAGCGGGGGCGCAAGCCGCGTGCGGGCCGCGCTTCAGCCGCGTCGCGCACGCGCCGACAACCCGCGCGCGAGGCTCCCGGCCGCGCGCCGGACGACGTGCGGCGAGTCCACACCGCGCGATCCCGGGCGCGGGGGCCGCGGGAGGGAAGCGCACATGAAGCGAACGGCAAGCGTCGCGGCCATCGTGGCCGTGGCGGGGGTGTCGATGTGCGGGTGCGGCGCCAAGGAAGCGAAGTGGTCGGGGAATGCAGCGGCGATGGTCGTGTACGCGAAGTCGATCCCGCTCTACCCCGGCGCCAAGGCCAAAGATGCGATGGGCTCCGACAGCTACGGCGACACGCCCGACTCGCACTCCGAAGGCATGGCGGTCTGGTTCGAGGTGAAGGACTACGACCGCGAGAAGGTGGTGGCCTGGTACAAGGAGCGGCTCCCGAACGCCACCCAGCGGTCGCAAACGGCCCAGTCGGCGGCGGGATCGCCCTGGCCGCTCTCGGGCCTCGCGAACCGGGGCCAGAGGGCCGCGGCAAACGAAAACGCCCGGCCATGGACCGGGCGATCCCGTTGTCTATGCGGAGGGGCCGTGGGCCCGACCGCGTGCGCAAGAGAGAGCGGGCGGCGCGGCGCTTGTCGCCGCTCCCCGCATCCGACCCTGCTGCCGGCAGGGACCTCTCGGGTCCTGGGCTTTACTGGCCGGCTTGGGGCTCCTGCAGCATGGTGGATGACCGGCTCTCGGGCCGGGTTCCACGCTAGGGGCTGCAAGGAGCGTTCCTTAGGCAGTCCCCAGGACGCATCGCGTCATAACCGATTGTGAATACATGGGCGGTCCGGCACAACCAGTTTTTTCGCCGATACGTGCCCCGGGCAACCCCGCACCACCCGTCGCGCAGAACGCCCACTTCGTGACCGGGCCCCGGTCAGCTAGCCAGCATCTGATTGTCCCGCATCAGCTTGTGCGGCTGTAAAAATCACGCTCGACGACCCCTTGCGCCACGCCAGCACGGCGGAAAGCAGTGCCAGTACCGCAAGAGCCATGAACGCCTCGCGCGTGGCGAGCACGAACGCCTGGTGGTCCACGCCCCCATGCGAGCCGAGCCGAAGCGCCGCTCCCGAATGCGCGTGATAACGCGCGGTCACGAGCGCTCCGGTGAACGCGACCCCGGCCGAGATCCCGAGGTTGCGCGTGGTGCCCTGGAGCCCGGAGGCGAGCCCCAGCCGCTCGGCCGGCACGAGCGAGAGGAGGGCGCTGGCATTGGGGACGGCGAAGAGCCCCTGGCCGACGCCCACGAGCGCCAGCCCCGCGGCGAGCTGGGCGCCCGCGGGCAGGGCGCCGAGGCTCGAGAGGAGCCAGAGGCCGACCGCGGTGAGCAGCATGCCGGCCGTGGTGAGCGCGCGCGCGCCGATCTTGTCGGCGAGCCGGCCGGCGACCGGCGCGCACACGAGCGCCGCGAGCGGCAGAACCGAGAGCCACGCCCCCGAGCGGGCAGGCGAGAAGCCGCCGGTCTCCTCGAGCACGAGCGGCATGTGGAAGCCGACGCTCACGCTCAGGATCTGGCCGAGGAACGTGAGCGAGACCGCTGCGCCGAGCGGCCCGGTCACGAGGTCGAGCGGCAGGAGCGGCTCGATGCCGCGCTTGCGCGCGGCGGCCCCGCGCTGGGAGGCGATGAACAGCGCGAGCAGGGCCGCGCCGCCCGAGGCGGAAGCGAGCACCAGCGGGTCGCGCCAGCCCGACTCGGGCGCGCGCGTGAGCGCGAGCGAGAGCGCAGCTAGCGCCGTGGCCCACGCGAACGGCGCCACGCCGAAACCCATACCGCCCGCGGCGGCGGCGCTCGCGCGCGGCTCGTCGGGCGGCACGCGGCGGCGGAGCATCTGCAGCGTGAGCGCGCCGAGCGGCAGGTTGACGAGGAAGATCCAGCGCCACGACGCATGCCCCACCACGAACCCGCCGAGCGGCGGGCCCACGGCGAGCCCGACGCCGACCATGGCGCCGAACGCCCCGAGCGCACGCCCGCGCTCGGCCTTCGGGAATGCCTGGACGAGCAGGGCCGAGCCGTTCCCCGAGACGAGCGCGGCGCCCACGCCCTGCAGCACCCGCAGCGCGATCAGCGCCTCGATCGTGGGCGCGGCGCCGCAGAGCCCGGAGGCGACCGTGAACAGCACGAGGCCCGTGCCGTAGACGCCGCGGCGCCCGCGCGCGTCGGCGAGTCGGCCGCCGGCCAGCAGCAGGCCGGTCACCGTGAGCGAGTAGGCGAGCGCCACCCACTCCACGGTCGAGAGCCCGGCGCCGAACGCGCGCTGCAGCGTGGGGAGCGCGATGTTCACAACGCTCGCGTCGAGCGTGGCCATGATCACGCCGAGCGCGACGGGCGGGAACACGCGCCAGCGCGGGAACGCCGACGCGGAAACGGGAACGGCGGGCGGCGGAGCCTGCGCTCCGCGACCCGCCGTCCCGGTGGAGCCTACGCTCACGGCTGCCGCAGGATGCGCATGATCTCCGGCAGGTTGGGGGTCTTCCCGTAGAGCAGCATGCCCAGCCGGAAGAGCTTGGAGCCCAGCATCAGCGTGAGGGCCGCGCTCACCGCGAGGAGACTGAGCGACGTCGCGATCTGCCACGGCGGGATGACGGCGCCCGAGACGGTGGCGGCGCTCAAGCGGAGGATCATGCTCGTGGGCGCCGAGGGCGGGAACAGCGACAGCACGACCGCCGTGGTGGAATTGGGATTGGTCAGGAACACGCCCATCAACCACAGCGGGAACACGTTGAGCAGCGTGAGGTAGCCCGAGAACTGCGTCGCCTCGCGCAGGTTCGAGGTCATGGCGCCGACGCCCATCATGACGCTCGCGTAGAACAGGTAGCCGAACACGAAGTAGAGGAACCCGATGGCGACCAGTGACGCAGGGATGCTGACGTGCACCGCCGACAGCGCGCCGGCGGAGCTGTAAGCCCCCGCCAGGATCCACACGCCGACCAGCGTCAGGCCCGCGCCGCCCAGGCCCAGCAGCTTGCCGGCCAGCAGCTCGGACGGCGTCACCGAGCACAGCATCGACTCCAGGATGCGCGACTCCTTCTCCTCGCTCACGCCCTGCAGCAGGTACTGGCCGCCGGTGATGATGCTCATCATGAGCAGGAACGTCATCGCGAACGGCAGCAGGAAGCCCGCGAGCTCCTTGGCGTCGTCATGGAGGGCCCAGTGCCCCTCGCGGTCCTTCGTGTAGTAGTCGAGCGAGCGCCCCATCCACATCGTGCGCTCGATCCGCAACGAATCCGTGCCGCCGGTGAGCAGGTTCCGCGACAGCCAGTTCGTGATCGGCCTCTGGTCGCCGCTGTTCGTGAACGTGCGCGTGTCCTTCTCGTACAGGCGCAGCCGGCCCGATCCGAGGAAGTCCTTTGACACGATGAGGACCGACTTCACGTTGCCGGCCTCGAGCGAATCGAGCGCGACCTTCTGGTCGGGGTAGATGCGCATGATGACCGGCACGTGCTTCGGCGCCGGCGCTGGCTTTTTCGCCTGGCGAGGGTCCAGCGTCGGCAGGACCGGGGCGGTGTAGTCGAAGGTGAGCGGCGCGTGCCCGTAGAGGCCCGACGAGTCCACGACCGCGACGATCCGCCCCTCGGCCGCCTTCGCGACGGCAGCGCTGATCTGCAGCCGGGCCGACACGACACCGGCGATGAAGAAGATCGCCGGCGTCAGGAGCAGCGTGACCACGAACGCCTTCCGGCGCACGGTCGTGAGGTACTCGCGCTTCGCGATGATGAGCACCTTGTTCAGGCTCATCGCGCACCTCCAGGCACGTACAGCTCGTCCATCGTGGGCGGCCCGCTCTTGCCCTGGTCCAGCCCGATGCCGGTCTGGACCACGTGCACGAAGATGTCCTCGAGCGGCGGCACCACGGGCACGAATGCGCGCACCGCGAGGCCCTGGTCGAGCAGGCCCTTCAGCACGCTCGCGGGATGCGCGGCCTTCTCGAGCGCCACGCGCCAGTGGCCGTTCTCCGCCACCAGCGTCTTCATGCCGGCGACGCTCTTCGGCGTGCCGTCCGCGGTCAGCAGGAACTCGTTCGCCGCATGCTGGCGGCGGATCTCGCCCACCTCGCCGTAGAGCACCATGTGGCCGCGATTGATCATGAGCGCGCGGTCGCACTGCTGCTCCACCTTGTTCATCTGGTGCGTGGACAGGAGCACGGTGGTGCCCTCGCCCCGACGGCGGCGCAGCACGTCCTCGAGCACCTGCACGTTGATGGGGTCCAGGCCGGTGAACGGCTCGTCCAGGATGAGCAGCTCCGGCCGGCCGATCAGCGCCGAGCAGAGCTGGAGCTTCTGCTGCATGCCCTTGGAGAGCGCGTTGACCTGCTTCTTGGTCCACGCCGCGAGCCCGAACTCCTCGAGCAGCTCGATCGATTCGCGGCGCGCATCGGCGGCGGTCAGGCCCTTCAGCTCGCCGAAGTAGGCGAGTGCGTCCATGACCGGCACCTTCTTGTAGAGCCCGCGCTCCTCTGGCAGGTACGCCATGCGTGGGCGCTGCGGTCCGGCCAACGACCGGCCTCCGAACTCGATCGTGCCGCCGTCGGGGCGGACGATGTCGGTGATCATGCGGATGAGCGTTGTCTTGCCGGCGCCGTTCGGCCCGAGCAGGGCGAAGATCTCGCCCGCGCCCACGTCGAAGTTGACGTCGTTCACGACGGTGCGGCCGTCGTAGACCTTGCGAACATTACGGACCTGGAGCATGACGACCTCTGGGGTCGAGGGTCCGGCCTGGCCGCGCTGGAGGCCTTGGGGCCGGGAAGGTGAACGCGCGCAGGGCGCGCGAACCGACACAGTAGGATGGCGTGAGTGGCGGGACAAGGGGGTCATGCCGGAGCCCGGGGTGGCCGATAACCATGGGGATGGCCGTCCAGGCGCCGGACCCGGACCCGAGCCTTGCTCGGGTGCCCCCGCGCACCGACCCCTGACCTTTCAGAGGACTTCCCGATGCGTCGACGCCAGATCGCGCTGGCCGCCCTGATCGCGGCCTCGTCCGCCGCGATGTTCACCGGCTGCAACTGTGGCAGCAACCCGGTGGCACCGCCGCCGCCCCAGGTCACGTACTCCTCGGTCGTGCTGACGCCGCCGCTCGACACGCTCGTCGTCGGCGGCCAGGGGCAGTTCAACGCCGTTGCATACGACACCGGCGGCGTTCTGGTGAACGGGCCGGCGATCAGCTGGCGAACCCTCGACCCAGGCGTGGCCACCGTGAGCAGTTCGGGCCTCGTGACCGCGGTGGGTGAGGGCGTCACGCAGTTGGTCGCGAGCGGCGGCGGCAAGGCGGACTCGTCGACGGTGGTGACGTTCTTCCAGACCGGCTGGTACACGCAGCCGAGCGGCACTACGAACAGCCTCTGGGGTGTGTTCTTCCTCCCCGACGGGCGCAACGGCTGGGCCGTGGGCGACGCGGGCACGATCGTGCACACCACTAATGCCGGCGCGTCGTGGGCCGCGCAGGTGAGCAACACGGCGTTCTCGCTGCGCGGCGTGTGGTTCACGTCCGCCCAGGTCGGTTATGCCGCAGGCTACGGCGGCACGATCATGCAGACGACGAACGCGGGCGCGACCTGGACGCGGATCACGACCGTGGGCGCGACCGCGAACCTGAACGACATCTGGTTCGCCGACGCCGCGCACGGCTGGGCCGTGGGCGCGAACGGCATCATCGTGCGCACGGGCGACGGCGGCGCCACCTGGACCAAGACGTTCCCGACGGCGAACGAGCTCCAGAGCGTGTCGTTCAGCGATACGACGCTCGGCTGGGCAGTGGGCCAGGGCGGCGTCATCACCGGCACGCGCGACGGCGGCCGGAGCTGGTACGTGGTCACGCCCGGGGTGACGACGAACGCGCTCTACGCCGTGTGGCGGCGCTCCGACAAGGAGGCCTGGGCGGGCGGCGCCGGCGGCGCGAACCCCGTGACCGCTTCGACGCCCGACTCGCTGCAGTGGCAGCTGCGCTCGTTCGGCGGAGGGAACCAGGTGCACGGGCTCATGATGGGCACGAGCCTGATCGGCTACGCGGTGGGCCAGAATGGGAACCCGATGATCCTCAAGACCGTCGACGGCGCGGCCTCGTGGTCGCCGCAGGTGTCCAACTCGACGCAGAACCTGAACGATGTCTGGTTCGTGGATCCGCTGCGGGGCTGGGCCGTGGGCATCGGCGGGCGGATCGTGCACACTTCGAAGGGCGGGGAGTAACCCCTAAGCTCACCTTCACGCGTCGAGCGCGGCGATCTTCTCGAGGTCGCCGCGCTTCGTTTGTCGCGCCGCGCTCTCGAACCTAGCCTTCGCGCTCCGGGGCGTGAGGGGGGTCTCGCTTCAGGGGACGGTCGTCGGACGCATCCTGCGTCCTCCTCCCTCGTCTGGCGTCACGCTCCGACGTCCCTGTCTCCCGCGTGCCGCCAGGCGCCCCCTGTGCTCGACCCCCCTCACGCCCCGACGCGCTCGGCCCGCCGCGTGCGCGCGTCATTGCGCTCACGCCCACGGTGTCGGCCCGCCTCGGGCGTTGACGCGCGATCCCACGGCCCCGACCATTGGGGGTATGGAGGCGCGGCTCATCATTGTGGACGGGTACAACCTCATCCTGCGGTCGGCGCGGTTGCGGCCGGGGGAGGGGCGGACGTTGCGGGAGTCGCGCGACAAGCTCGTCAACCTGCTCGCGTGGATGATGGGCGGGAACGACGCGCGGTTCGTGGTTGTGTTCGACGGGGCCGAGTTGACCGGGCGCGACGAGGCCTCGGGGCGGGTGCAGGTCGTCTACTCGCGGCCGCCGGAGAAGGCGGACGACGTGATCCGCCGGCTCGTGGAGAAGAAGGTCGGCGGCGAGGAGCGCATCACCGTCGTCACGGCGGACATCGAGGTGGCACGGCACGCGCGCGCGATGGGGGCCGACGTCTCGCTGGCGGACCTGTTCCTGGCCTCGGCGCTGGGGGATGCCGGCGGCGAGTCGGGCGAGAGCGAGAAGCCCGCGAGCCTCTCCAAGCAGGAGTTGAAGGAGTGGGCCGAGATCTTCACCCGCCGCGCACGGGCGGCCGAGCCGGGCGAGGAACCCGACAACTGACAGCCTCCTGACCCCTGCCGCGGTCACGGGGCGTACCGCCCGTGCGTTCTCCCACTCGGAACATCCCTCACACCGGATCCCGGAGGATCGAGATGCGCGGCACCCTTTCATCGTTCGTCATGTTGGCCGCGCTCGCTTTCGCGACCGCGGCCGCACCGAAGACCCCCACGTCCGGCGCCACCGCTGCCACGACGCCCGCGATGGCCGCCCCAACACCGGCCGGCCTCGACACGGCGACGTTCGCAATGGGCTGCTTCTGGTGCGGCGAGTCGCAGTTCACGAAGCAGCCGGGCGTGCGATCGGTGACGTCGGGCTATACCGGCGGCCACAAGCTGCACCCCACGTACGAAGAGGTGAGCTCCGGCACCACCGGCCACTACGAGTCGGTGCGCGTGATCTACGACCCGGCGAAGACGAGCTACGAGTCGCTGCTCGACATGTTCTGGCACGGGGTGGACCCGACGCAGGCCGACGGCCAGTTCTGCGACCACGGCAGCCAGTACCGCTCCGTGGTGTTCGTGCGCGACGACCGGCAGCGGCAGGCCGCCGAGGCGAGCAAGCGCGCGCTCGCGGCGTCGGGCGTGCTCAAGAAGCCGATCGTCACCCAGATCATGCCCGCATCGACGTTCTGGCCGGCCGAGGACTACCACCAGTGCTTCTGGCAGAAGTCGCCGGATCACTACAAGGCCTACCGCGAGGGCTGCCGCCGCGACGAGCGCCTCGCGCAGCTCTGGGGCGACAAGGCGTCGATCCCGCTCGTGGGCCACTGAGCGCGCGCGCCTGAAACGCCGGCGGGCGGCTCGACCTCGAGAGGTGAGCCGCCCGCAGCACGTCGCCCGCGCGGGGCGAGGATCAGCCTCGCGATCAGAGCGGGAACGCCCCCAGGCCCGGGGTCACGACGTAGCCGAAGATCCAGCCGTCGGAATCGTACGCCGCGGTGTCGTCGAACAGCGTGCCGTTCGAGAGCGCGTCCACGCCGAAGTTCCGCAGGCCCGGGAAGCGCCCGGCGATGAAGTTGAACGTGAACGTGCCGTCGCCGTTGCTCGTGAACCGGCGGCGCATGTCGTGGCCGTAGAACAGGACCACGTCGTTCGCGTTCCCGGTCATGGCTGTGAGCTTCACGTTGCTGCCGACGGCGAACAGCAGCACCCGCCGCAGCCGGTGCATCTCGAGCGGGCCGGTGATCGTGGTGTCGATGCCATCGCTCTGGATGCGCAGGCTCTGCACCTGCGTCACGTGGCCCGTGCTGTGCACGGTCACGCCGGACGTGCCCGCGAGCCGCCAGCTGCTGAAGCCGGGGATGCGAAGGGGAACGCGCACGAGCGCGATCTTGCGCGTCCAGTTGTCGTCGAGCGGCTTCTGCACGAGCTGGCGCGTCGTGTCCGTGGGCGACACCGAGCCGGCGACGATGTCGAACGTGCCGGTCAGGTGGCGGTGGATCGTGACCAGCGCCGTGGTCGGCCGGCCGCTCGTGTCAGGCGAGCCGAACTCGGTGTCGAACGTGCTCTGCACGTTGGTGATCTCACGCCAGAACCGGAGCGGGTTGATCGCCGCCATGCCCGTCGACTCGTCGTACGCCTGGGCCTGCTGGCTCTGGTAGAGGTCCTCGTTCACGTAGGCGGGGTTCTGTGACAGCACCGTCGCCACCTGGGCCTGGTCGCTGCCCGTGGGCGGCTGCGTCGCGGTGGCCTGCGTGGAGCCGGTCGAGCGGCCGCATCCGGCGAGCGCGAGCCCGGCGAGGGCGAGGAATGCGAACCACACGTGTTGCTTGTGCATGAAACCTCCGGGATGGAACGGCTGCGGGTCGCGGCCGCGGGTGACTGCCAGGCGCAGTGAACGAGGCAGCGGTCGCTGGCACCGCGTTGCATTGCAGTGCCCGTGCCACGCCTGCCGAACGCTCAACCCGTTGCGCCCCAACGTCGCGCGGCCGGCTCGACGCGCGGGGTGTACCCGCGCGGACAGGCTAAGGCGAGGTGACGTACCGAGGGCGTCATCGCGGGCCGCGTTTGCCTCCGACGAAAGACGACGCGGCGCGGGCCCCGGATCGGGCCCGCGCCGCGCGATGACGTTCCAGTTTTCGCGGAGCCGCTGCGGCCCCGCGCACCAAACGAGCTAGAGCTTCAGCTTCGTGTCGTGATCCACCTTGAAGACCATCTCCGCGCCTTCCTTCACCGTGACCTGGTAGCCCTTGCTGTTCGCCGCCGCGCCCGTGGCCGCGGCGCCGCCGAGCAGGCCACCGATCAACGCGCCCTTGCCGCCGCCGATCGCGCTGCCGACCAGCGCGCCCGCCGCCGCGGTTCCCGCGACCGCGCCGACGTTGCGCGTCCGCGTCGAGCCGGCGATCAGGCTGTCGGCCGTGGCGGTGATCTCGTGCGTCTTGCCGTTCGCCTCGATCGAGGTCACGCGCAGCACGAGCAGCGCGCGGTCACCCTTCTGCGCGGGCTTCACGCTCGCCACCACGC
>Ga0318547_10000663_pt1 | contig 11298 bp, 9 predicted proteins | sample GRESIP169b2f20_FD_203515 | JGI IMG/M metagenome (GOLD analysis project Ga0318547, IMG submission 203515) | Tropical soil microbial communities from Luquillo Experimental Forest, Puerto Rico - GRE.SIPMG.169b2f20 | ecosystem: Environmental > Terrestrial > Soil > Tropical forest > Bulk soil...
TTGTCGGTGTTGCGGCATCCTCCGATGCCGATCCAGTCGATGCAGCTTAGGCGCCGCGCGCTGCTCCGGCCTTGCGCCTTCTCAAGGCATCCGCCGCGCTTCAGCAGGCCGCCGTCCGGCGGCGCGATGGAAGTCCGCGATGGTTTCCCTTCGCGCGCATGCCCACGAGGGGACGCACCAGGAGCACGGAGGCCGCGCAGGCTGCCAGCGTCGCGACCAGGTCGAGGGCGGGCGGCACGCCGAAATGCAGCAGGGCACGCAGCGGTGGCCACGTGATCGCCGCGGCGATGGTCGACGCCGCGACGAGCGCCACGGCCCAGAACGCCGGGAAGTCGCGCGTGAGCAGCGCCCGCAGCCCCTGGCCCGCCGTCGCGTCGACGGCCACCAGCAGCAGGTTGCCCAGCGTCAGTCCGGCCACGGCGCAGGTGCGGGCGGCCTCCTCGGATCCGGAACGCGACATCTCGACAGCGAAGGCCACCAGCGCCGCCGCGAGCAGCGCGCTGCCCTGAAGCAGGCCACGCCACAGCATGGACCATCCGACGAGGCTCGCATCGCCGGCGCGCGGCGGGCGCGCCATGACGTCCGCGTCGTCCGGCGCCCCCTCGAACGCCAGCGAGCATGCGGGATCGACCACCATTTCGGTGAGCACGACGTGGACGGGCAACAGCAGCGGCGGCAGGCCGAGCAGGACGGGCAGCAGCGCGAGACCAGCGATCGGAACGTGGATGGCGGTGATGTAGATCATCACGCGACGCAGGTTGTCGAAGATGCGCCGGCCCATGCGCACGCCGGCCACGATGTGACCGAAGTCGTCGTCCAGCAGCACGAGCCCGGCCGCTTCGCGCGCGACGTCGGTGCCGCGCGCGCCCATGGCGATGCCGATGTGGGCGGCCTTCAGCGCGGGCGCGTCGTTGACGCCGTCGCCGGTCATCGCCACCGTCTCGCCGATGGCGGCAAAGGCGCGCACCAGGCGCAGCTTCTGCTCGGGCTGAATGCGGGCGAACACGCGCACGTCGCCGACGGCCGCGCGCAGCCCGGCGTCGTCCAGCGCATCCATCTGCCGGCCGGTCAAGGCGCCCGCGGCGGTCTCGATGCCGGCCTGTTTCGCGACGGCCAGCGCGGTCGCGTCGTGGTCGCCGGTGATCATCGCCACGGCGATGCCTGCCGCGCGCGCCTGGGCCACGGCCGGCGCCACGCTGGCCCGCAGCGGGTCTTCGAAGGCGAGGAGGCCGAGCGGTTCGAAGCCGATGTCCCGCTTCGGCCAGATCGCCGGCGCCGCGCGCGAGTGCCCGCGCATCGGCATCGCTCAGCCGGCAGAGTTCGCAGATCGCCTCCACGGCGCCCTTGGCGGCAACATGGCGGGTGCCCTCGCCGTCGCGCCAGACGAGCGTCATCGCCAGGAGCTCGGGCTGCAGCGCGTAGTCGCGTTCGAGACGGGCCTGTCCATGGGCGCCCGGCGAGGGCCCGAGCTGGCGGTCGGCGACCGCCAGGATGGCCTGTTCCATCGGATCGGCCGTGCGCGGACGCGACGCCATCCGCCCCGCCTCGAGCAGCGCGCGATGATCCGGGGACAACTGCGGACCGTCCGGCGGCGCAAGGCGGCCGTCCCGCGTCGCGAGCCAGCGCAGCCGCATGCGGTTCTCGGTCAGCGTGCCGGTCTTGTCGACGCACAGGAGGGTGGCCGCGCCCAGCGCCTCGATGACCGCCGGCCGGCGGGCCAGCACCTGGACCCGGGCCAGCCGCCACGCGCCGAGCGCGAGGAACACCGCGAAGACCATCGGAAACTCCTCGGGCAGCATGGCCATGGCCAATGCCAGGCCGGCAAGCAGGCCTTGCACCCATTGGCCCGATCGCACGCCGTACCACAGCAGGAGAAAGACGCTGACGCCGGCGGCCGCGATGCCGAACGCCCGTACCAGCCATCGCAGGTGCAGCTCGAGCGGCGTCGCCGAGGGGGCGATCGACGTGATCGCGCTGCCGATGCCTCCGACTCGCGTGTCACGGCCGATCCGCGTCACCTCGCCGAACCCATGCCCGGCGACGACCAGCGTGCTGGCGTACGCGAAGGGTTGGTCGTCGCCGCCGGGAACCGCCGGCGGACGGGCCTCGTCGGCCGTGGCCGCGCGCTTGCGCACGGGCACCGACTCGCCGGTCAACAACGATTCGTCGATGCTCAGGCCGGTCGCTTCGGCGAGCACCACGTCGGCGGGCACGCGCTCGCCTTCGGCGACCAGCACCAGGTCGCCGGGCACCAGATCGAGCGCGGGGATTCGTTGCACCCGGCCGTCGCGGACGACGCGCGCCTGGGGCGCGGCCAGATCGCGCAAGGCATCGAGCGCCCGCTCGCTTCGGCGTTCCTGGTAGATCACGAGTCCGACCGTGACGAGCGCGAAGAACGCCAGCAGCAGACCTTCGCCCAGGTCGCCGATGGCCAGGTAGACGCCGGCGGCCAGCAGCAGGAGATCGAACATGGGCTCCGCTGCGACGCTGCGCAGCGTCTGCAGCAGGCCGTGCGCGTCGCGGCTGCCGATCTCGTTGCGTCCGACCTCGGCCTGGCGCCGGCGCGCTTCGGCGCTGCTGAGACCGGCGAGTGATGCATCCATGGCGACGGGCCCGCGTGATTCGACCCGGCGAGACTAGCCTCGTCGTTGCGGGCGGCCTTGCGCCGAATCAAGCGCCTGCCGGGCGACGATCGCGACAATCGCAGCAGCCGGTCGTCGCCCGGCCATTGCACCGGGGGTCGACGGTTCGAACCCGGCCCCCCACTCGCGCGCTGCCATGACGAGCCTGGAGACGCAGGACACCTGGATATCGCTGTCCGCCGCGGTCGGCGTCGGCCTGCTGGTCGGGCTCGAGCGCGAGCGGCGCAAGGCGGACGGGCCACGACGCATCCAGGCGGGCATCCGCACGTTCACGATCGTTTCGCTGCTGGGCGCGGCGTCGACCGTGCTCGAGACGAGCTGGGCCGTGCCGGCGGCGATGCTGGCGCTGGCGGGCCTGCTGGCGACGGCCTATGCCTGCGGGACGACGCCGGATGCCGGCATCACGACCGCGGCCGCGCTGCTGCTGACGCTGGCGCTCGGCGCCCTGGCGATGCGTGCGCCGGAAATGGCCGTGTCGATCGGCGTCGTGGCGACCGTCGTCCTGGCCGCGCGGGCCCGCCTGCACGCCTTCGTGCGGCAGACCATCACCGACGACGAGCTGCGCGACGGGCTGATCCTGGCGGCGGCCGCGCTCGTGGTGCTGCCGTTCATCCCGAACCGCTACATCGGGCCGCTGCAGGCGTTCAACCCGCGCACCACCTGGACCATCGTCGTGCTCATCTTGGGCGTCGGGGCGCTCGGGCACGTCGCGCAGCGGATGCTGGGCGCGGCCCGGGGCCTGGCCGCCGCGGGCTTCGCATCGGGCTTCGTGTCGAGCCTGGCCACGGTCGGCGCGATGGGCGCGCGCGTGCGCCAGTCGCCCGCGATGCTTCGCCCGGCGGTGGCGGGCGCCTTGATGTCGTGCGTCGCAACGATCATCCAGCTGGCCGCGGTGGTCGGCGCGTCCAGCGTCGATTCGCTTCGGGCCCTGGCCGGCCCGCTGCTGGCGGCCGGCATCACCGGCACGGTCGTGGCGGCAGGCAGCTCCGTCTGGGCCCTTCGGCAGCCGGCGCCGTCCGAGATCCTGGTGGGCCGCGCCTTCAGCCTGGGCAAGGCGCTGGGGCTCGCCGCCACGGTCACCGCGCTGACCTGGATCTCGTTCGTGCTGCAGGATCGCTTCGGCCAGGCAGGCTTGACGCTGGGCGTCGCCATCGCGGGATTCGCGGACGCGCACGCCGCGGCCGCCTCGGTCGCGTCGCTGGTCGCGTCGGGACGGCTGCCGGCGCACGACGCCGTGGTGCCGATCCTGGCGGCCCTGAGCACCAACGCCGTCTCGAAGACGGTCATGTCGATCACGTCGGGGGGCGCGCGATTCGCCATCCCCGTCGTCAGCGGCGTGGCGATCCAGATGGCGGCGGCGTGGGGAGTGGCGATCATGCATTTCGGGTGACGCCTCGCAGGCGGGCATGCCCTCGGGTGACAATCGCCGGCCGCCTCGCATCGGAGCGACGTGGCGACCGGATGACGGAGATACATGACCATGGGACTCGACACTTCAATCCCGGGTGCGGCTGCGCCGCAACGTTATGGACGCGTCGCGCAAGCGCTGCACTGGCTGACCGCCGTGCTGGTGCTGGTGGCGTTCGTCTACGGCCCGGGCGGCTCGGAGGCCCGCGTCTACGCGCCATCGAGGGACTTCGATCGTCACCTGCACGAGACCCTCGGCACGTCCGTGCTGGTGCTCGTCCTCGTGCGGGTCGCCTGGCGGATGTTCGACCGCCGGCCGGAGTCCGCGCCGGCCAGTCGCTGGATGGGCCTGGCCGCCAAGGTCGTCCAGGGCCTTCTCTACCTGTTGCTGTTCGCGGTGCCGCTGTCGGCGATCCTCGGTGCCTGGCTCGAAGGACATCCGCTGGCGTACCTCGGCGGCCTCGAGATCGGTGCGCCGCTGGCCGCGTCGCATGACCTGGGCGTCACGATCGCGACGATCCATACGTGGCTGGGCGACGCGATCCTGTGGGTCGCGGGCCTGCACGCGCTGGCGGCCCTGTATCACCAGTTCGTCCTCCGGGACGGCGTCCTGGCCTCGATGCTGCCCGCCGGGCTGCTGGCGCGGCCGCGCGCGGGGCGCGGGACCGACGCCGGTCGGCGCTGATCCGGGGCCTCCGGGCGACATCGGCTGCTCGGAGCCCGACCGCCGCGGGCGCGCTGCAAGGCGGGATGCAGTCGCTTCCCCGGGCTTGTGCCGGCTTCAGTGCATCGCGCAGGCCGGATCGTCTCGAACGGCGTGCGCCGGAGCACGGTCGCGCAGGGCGGCGGGGGCACCGTCGCAGGCGTGGCCGCGCGTGTTGGCGGCCAGCTGCCGCAGGCCGTCCATGTCCATGATCTCGACCTCGCGCCCGTACACGCGCAGGTAGCCCGCCATCGCGAGCGAGGTCATCGCCCGGCTGATGCTTTCGTGCGCCAGGCCGAGGTGAGCGGCGATGTCGCGCCGGCTCATCGCCAGCCGCAGGCGGCGCGCCGACATGCCGCGCCGCGCCATCGTCCTGGACAGCTGCAGCAGGAAGCGGGCCGTGCGCCGGTCCGCGCCCAGGGCGCCCATGAGCCACGCCATGTCGCCCATGCATTCCCACCGGGCGCCGAGCGATTCCATCAGGCGCCGGTCGAACGTCGCGTTGGCGGCGCGCAGGGCGTGCAGGTCGGCCAGGGGGAGGGCGTAGACGATGGAGTCCTGCAGGGCCTCGACGGTTCCGAGGTGGCACCCCGAGGCGAGGCCGTCGAGGCCGAGGGCATCGCCGGCGCCGGCGAAGGCGATCACCTGCTCGTAGCCGTCCTCTGCCATGCGCGACACCTTGAAGTCGCCCGCCTGGACGATGTAGAAGCTGTGCGCCGGGGCGCCCTCGTGCAGCAGGACGGATTGGCGAGCCGCGCGGCAAGGGACGGGCGCGGCGACGGGCGCCGACCAGTGCGCGAGTTCGCCCGGGCCGAACCAGCGTTCGCCGGGGCCGCTGACGATCGGGATGGTTGCCGGGGCCGCGGGCGCGAGGGCCTCCGGCGACGGCGCGGGCAGCAGGATCCGGGCGTGCGATTCGAGCATGGGGACGACCTCGTGTATCGATGTACGTTGGTTGCAGCATCCCGCCGCGGTTCGCCGGCCGCCAGTCGGCCGCAGCCGAAAACGCCGTTCCGCCCGGCGCCATCCCGGGTCGGCGGCGTCCGCCTTCCGTTCGGATTCGTCCTACCCCGCGCCGCGAACCTGCGCCGATGGCTGGCTCAGTGGGGGAACGCTGGCGTCTGCAGTTCGTCCGTCCAGCCGATCGACTGGACGAAGGAAACGAAACGCGGCGCTTCCAGCGCCAGGCGGGCCTCGAGCGCGCGCGCCTCGAGTGGCCCGCGCGGGCTCAGCCACAGCCCGCAGGCGGCGCACAGCCGCTCGACGCGCGCGCCGATGGCCGCGGCGTCGACGGCGGCGACCGCCCGGCGCGACCCGGCATCGGCGCGCTGGATCGTGGCGATGTAGACCAGCTCGAAGCCGCGTTGCGGATGCGTCGCTTCGCGCGGGATGCGCAGGTCGAGCTTGCACAGCGGCCGCAACGCGTGGGCCCGCGGGTCGTAGGCCAGGACACCGACCGCCAGCGCGGTCACCAGTTGCAGCCGGCCCGCGGCGATGGCCTGCTCGTGCCGATCGTGGGACGCCGCCCACAGCAGGCGCGGCAGCAGCAACGCCTCGTGGCCACCGAGGGCGGAAGGCAAGGCAGGGGGCGAACTCGGCACCATGGTCAAGGACTCCGGTTGCGGCCGATGGTCGATGCGGCCTTCGGCCCATGGTCGACCCACCCCGGCGCGCGCGATTGAGAGTCCGCAATGGATCGCGCTCAAGTCGGCGCGGACCTGCCCGCCGTCATGGGCCGGGCACGGCCAGCGGACAGTCCGCGTACCCGCTTGAACTTCCCCGACGGCTCGAAGATCGGCGCCCGCCCGGACCGCAGGGTCACCTCGACCGCGCCGGACTGCTGGGCGTGCAGGTAGTCGAGCAGCACGGCGCGTCCGCGGCGCAGCGCCCGGAGGTCGCACGGCGCGTCATGGGGACACCTGAGTTCCAGGTGCCGCGGCCCGACCTGCAGGAGCTGGAAGTCGACTAGGCCGGCGGCGTCCTCCAGCACGGTCGTCAGCGCCATCGGCGACAGCGCCGGCCCGGCTTCCGAGCCGGTGCCCAGCCGCAGGACGTCGTCGCTGCGGCCCACCACCTCGATGACCGGCATGGCGCAGCCGCAGGCGCATCGGGCCGGCGCGATCGTCACCCGGTCCTCGAGCTCGTAGCGGATCAGCGGCTGGACGTGGTTGGCCAGGTTGGTCAGGAGACAGCGCGCGCCGCGCGTGCCGTCGGGCACGCGGCGTCCGCCCGCGTCGACGCACTCGAGGATGGCCCAGTCGGCGTTCAGGTGCAGCGCGCCCAGTCGGCATTCGGTGCCGAGCGGCAGGCATTCCGAGGCGCCGTATTCGCTGCCGACCGGGCATTCGAACGTGTCGGAGACGAAGCGGCGCATCGCGGGCGTGAGGGTCTCGCCACCGGTCCAGATCTCGCACGGACGGGACCGCAGCCGTCCGCCGCGCAGCTCGTCGGCCAGCACCACGGCCGCCGAGGGGTAGGTGAACAGCACGGTCGGCCGTATGCGGTCGAGCGCCGCGTTCAGCGCCTGCCGTGGCTGCAGCAGCGACACCGCGTGCAGACGTGGACGCAGCCATGGATTGATCCGGCGCAGGCGCTGGAACGAGGCGATGGCGGCGAAGTGCCCGTCGACGGCGCCGACCAGGGCGACGCGTTCCCCGGCCAGCAGCGGGTCCATGGCGCGGGCCAGCGGTCGGCGGCAGGGGCGCCGGGTGGACTCGAGCGCGTCGTAGACCGCCAGCGCGTGTGCGTCGGTCACGAACATGCCCGGCTCGCCGCTGCTTCCGGAGCTGTGCCAGACCGCATACCGGTCGCGGAACGGCGTTCCGATCAGCGCCGGGTCGGCGACGAAGGCCTGCAGGTCGGCCAGGCGGACGCCGGGATCGGTGACGCAGGCGTCGAAATGCGCCATGAGGTCGCGCTTGCGAAAGACGGGCAGGGCGTCCAGGCGCCAGCCGTCCGGCGGGCGGGTGCCGAGCCGCGCGCGGTGATGCGGCGCGAGCAATGCGCTGTCGACCAGGTCCTGCAGGCGGCGCCGCTGCCTCGCCTGCAGCGCCTCGACGCCATCCAGCCGGGCGGCATTCGCATCGGCGGCGCACGCCCACCATTGCGCCCAGTCGAAATGGAATTCGGCATCGGCTTTCATGGAGGCATCCTCGCGTCCGACGATCATGAAACCTTCCATCACCGGCATGCAAGCGGCGACCAAAGGCCCCTCTGGCGGTAGTCTGGGACGGATCTCGCGAGGTGCATTGCGCGCCCTCAACGGGGCGTGCGGGGTTCGAACCGTGCCCCGCCGGTTCGGGAACCTCCAAGCCCGACGACAGCCGTGCGGACCGAGGCGGCGCGACTTCAGCTCGTCTGCGGCGCCGCCTCGGCTGCGGGCTCATCGCCACCGCCGAGATCGAGCGGCAGTTGCGCGTCCACCGCCGTGCCGCCGCCCGGCGGCGACCAGACCCGCAGACTGCCCGCCAATGCATGGACGCGCTCGGACATGCCGAGCAGACCGAATCCGCGGGGCCGGTCGCCGGCGTCCGTCTCGAGGCCGCGGCCGTCGTCCAGGATCTCCAGCCGGACCGCGTGGCCGTCCACCATGCGCAACCGGACATGGACATGGGTCGCCCCGGCGTGCCTGGCGACGTTGTGCAGCGCCTCCTGGGCGACGCGGTACAGACAGGTGGCGACGAGCTCGGGCAAGGCCTCCGCGTCGAACTCGTCGTCGACCTCGACGTCGCAGCTCATGTGATGGCGCCGCGCGTGGACGTCCGCCATGTGGCACAACGCGGCGGCCAGGCCGAGCTCCTCCAGCAGCTGGGGCCGCAGGTCGGCGATGATGCGCCGGGTCGAGCGCAGGGCGCCGTGCGACAGCGACTCGATGCGCAGCAGCGCGTCGTGCAGGACGCCCTGCGGCGCGGGCGTGAGCCGCAGGGCGGCGGAGGATTCCAGGCCGATCGCGGCCAGGGTCTGCTGCAGGTCGTCGTGCAGTTCGCGCGAGATGCGCCTGCGCTCGTCGTCGATCGAGCGGTCGAGCGAACCGACCAGGCGGCGCAGGGCGTCGCGCGAGCGTTCCAGCTCCTGCTGCGCCGCCAGCTGGGTGGTGACGTCGCGTGCCGTCGAGACGGCGCCGGTGATGGTGCCCGACGCGTCCCGGATCGGCGCGAAGTTGAAGCTGCCGATCCAGGGCTCCCCGCCGTCCAGGCGGCGCAGGCGGTACAGGACGCCGGTGCCGGAGTGGCCGGCGATCGCCTGCAGGCCGGCGCACTCGTTCGCACCGGCGGCGCGGCCGTCCGCGCGGTGGATGTCCAGCAGCGCGGCGAGCTCCTGGACGCTTCTCGGGGCGGGGCCTGCCGGCGACAGCCGGTAGAACGCGGAGAAGGCGTCGTTGACCGCGAGGATGAGGCCATGCGCGTCCACGATCGTGACGGCGTCGCTCATGTTGGCGAGCGCCGCCGTGAGCAGCGCCTTGTTCCGCGCCAGCGCGGTCATCGCCTTGCGCCGCTCGCTCACGTCGCGCAGGACGGCCGTGTAGAGGCGCCGTCCCTCGTGCTCGACCATGGAGATCGACGCCTCGACCGGCGTCTCCTCGCCATCGAAGCACAAGGCCGCGATCTCCGGCCGGTGCCCCATGTCGCGCGGCCCGGCGGCACTCGACCCGAACCGTTCGACGTCCAGCCGGTGGGCGTCGCGGGCGTGCTCCGGTATCCAGCGGTCCAGCTTGGATCCGATCAGCACCGACATCGGGCAGCGGAGCAAGGTCGCCGCCGCGGGATTGGCCACGACGACCGTCTGCGCGTCGTCGACCGTGACGACGGCTTCCGACATGGTGTCGAACAAGGCCTGCAGGCGCGAACGGCTCAGCGCCAGGGCGTCGACCATCCGGTTGAAGTCCTCGGCGACGCGCCGCATCTCGGGCGGCCCGTCGACCCGGACGTGGCCGGCAAGATCGCCCGTGGCGACGCGGCGCACGGCCGCCTGCAGCGACGCGACGGGTCGCGCGATGACGGACGCCAGCTTCCAGGCCAGCGCGCATGCGAGCAGCAGCGCCGCCGCCCCGACGAAGGCCGTGCGCTGGCGCGCCTGTTCGAGCGCGACGGCGCCCGGCAGGAACACCGCCATCGCGAGCAGGAGGATGCGCGCGCGGATCGTCAACCTGTCCAGGAACTGCGCGAGCGCCACCTTGGGCGAGGTCATGGCGCCGGATCCCGGCTTGTCGGAGCATCGTCCTGCAACTTCTGCCAGCCGCTGCCGCGGGACTCGCGTCCCGAATCTGGCGCCTCGGGGACGAGGTGGTGCTCGACCGCGTAGCGCACCAGGGCCGCCGCGTTCGCCAGTTGCAGCCGGGCGAGGATGCGGGCCTTGTGCGTGCTCACCGTCTTGACGGAGATGTGCAGGGCCAGGGCGATGTCCGTGGGCCGGTCGCCGCAGGCCAGCCGCCGGAGGATGTCGAGTTCGCGGTTCGACAGGCTCTCGTGCGGCAACTCGCCGCTCGCGTTGCCCAGACCCAGCGCGAGGCTCTGCGCCAGCGATTCGCTGACGTAGGCGCCGCCTGCGGTCACCTTCCGGATGGCGTTCACGAGCTCGCGCGTCGCGGAGTCCTTGGTGACATAGCCGTTGGCCCCGCTCTTGAAGGCGCGCACGGCGTATTGCTCCTCGGCGAACATGCTGAGCATGAGGACGCGCAGGCTCAGTTGCGAGGCGCGGACGCGCTTGAGGAAGTCGAGCCCGCTCATGCCGGGCATCGAGATGTCGACGATGGCCACGTCGAATCCCTGCGTCCGCACGCGGTCGAGCGCCTCGAAGGCGTTGGCGGCTTCCTCGATGCGCCAGGACGGCTCGCTGGCTTCCAGCATGCGCTTGAGTCCCTCGCGGACGACCGCGTGGTCGTCCACGATCAGGATGCGCATGCAGGTTGGCGGGGGGCGGGCGGTTGCGTCGGACATGGACACCTTCGAAGGCCGCGCAGACGCGCTGCGACACGCACGGGTCGAATGTCGACAGTCTGTGTGGACGCCAGTCGGGGAGGCTTGACGCAACGCAAGGCGCGTGAACCAGGGTCCGACGCGGGGCGCCGGAGGCGGCGCGCCGCCTCCGCCTTGCGGGAGCGCAAGCCTTCTTCGCCCGGCGCTTCCCAGAATGCATCGGTCTCAACCGCAACGGGAGCCGCCCATGACCTATCCGACCCTCCTCCTGCACCTGGACGACGACAGGCACGCCGACGCGCGCAACGAGCAGGTCGTCGACCTCGCCCTGCGCCTGGGCTCGCACGTCGACGGCCTGTCCTGCCGTCGTCCGGTGCCGACGGGCACGCAGCTGGCAGGCGCCATGGGGACGGCGATCGATCCGCTGACGCGGGAGCTGGAGGAGGCGCAGCGGGAGGCCATCGAGCGCGAACGGCGCTTCCGTTCCTTGTGCGAACGCAGGAGCCTGCCTTCGTTCGAGACCACCATCGACGACGCCGAGGAGGCGGGGCGCGCCCTCGTGCGGCGGGCGCCGCTCAACGACCTGCTCGTGCTCGGGCAGCCCGACCCGTCGGATCCCGAGGCGTCGCGC
>Ga0318547_10000670_pt1 | contig 11268 bp, 11 predicted proteins | sample GRESIP169b2f20_FD_203515 | JGI IMG/M metagenome (GOLD analysis project Ga0318547, IMG submission 203515) | Tropical soil microbial communities from Luquillo Experimental Forest, Puerto Rico - GRE.SIPMG.169b2f20 | ecosystem: Environmental > Terrestrial > Soil > Tropical forest > Bulk soil...
GGTCGACAACCTCCATGTCCCGCTCATGCCCATGATCGCCTCCGAGGTGAAGGTGCGGATCGGCAAGTGAAGTCCCGGCCGCAACCGAACGCGCGATCTGGGCAGGCCAACCCCGGGATGCACGGGGGTGAGGCAGGCAGCCGCCAGGACCGGCAGGCCGCGTGGCCGTCCCGTCGGTCCTGGCGGCTGGGCCTGCGGGTGGCCGGGGCCGGGCTGCTGGCCGCGACCGGCGCGATCCACCTGGATCTGTACCTGACCGGGTACCGGTCGATCCCGGTCATCGGCTGGCTGTTCTTGCTGCAGGTGATCACCGCCTTCGGCCTTGCCGTGGCCGTGCTCGCCACCGGCAGCCGCCTGCTGGCCGCGGCGGGCGCCGGGTTCGCCCTGGCCACCCTCGGCGGGTACCTGCTGTCGATATGGATCGGACTGTTCGGGTTCACCGAGATCCGCACCACCGCCGGAATCGCCGCCGGGATCATTGAGGTGGCCGCCTTCGCGGCGCTGGCCGTACTCGCCGCCGCCCCCGCCGCGCCGGCCCAGCCGGCCAGGCCAGCCACCGGTGGCAGCCGGCTGCTGGCCTGGCTCCAGGCTGGCATTCCCGGTGCGGGGCGGCTAGTGGCTGGCGTGTCCATCGCCGCCCTGGCGGTGCTGGGAATCGCGGTGGCGCAAGCGGGCAGCACGGCACCACCCCCCGCCAGCGGCGGCCGGGCAGTCCTGAAGACGGCCAGCATCGGCGGCGTCACGGTGCTCACCAACGCCAAAGGGTTCACCCTGTACTGGTTCGCCCCTGACACCCCCACCCGGTCCGCCTGCTACGGGGTCTGCGCCGGCTACTGGCCGCCGGTGACCGGGACCCCCTCGGCGGGCCCCGGAATCACCGGCAAGCTCGGCACGATCAAGCGGTCCGACGGCACCACCCAGGTCACCTACAGCGGGCACGCGCTGTACACCTACGTCGGCGACACCGCTCCCGGCCAGGCCTTCGGCAACAACCTCAACCTCAACGGAGGTCTATGGCACGAAGTGACCGTGTCCGGCTGAACGGTGACCGCGTCAAGGCCGCCGCCAGTCCTCCCTCCTGGGCCCTCGGCGCCAACGCGATCTTCGGCAGGGTCGCTTCGGAGAGCCCGGGGTGGTGCGGCCGCACCGTGGTCCTGGCCGGGTGGGACGGGCAGGCGCGCGGGGCGGTCGCGGTCGCCGACACCGTCAAGCCGTCCGCCGCTGCCGCGGTGGTTGAGCTGCGTCGGCTGGGCCTGCGTACGGTCCTGCTGACCGGTGACAGCCAGCTGACCGCTCAGGCGGTGGCGGCCGGGGCCGGCACCGATGAGGTGATCGCGGGGGCACTCCCGGACTACAAGGTGGCCGTCATCAGGGATCTGCAGGCCCGCGGCCGCCGGGTGGCCATGGTCGGCGACGGGATCAACGACGGGCCCGCCCTGGCCACCGCCGACCTCGGGCTGGCCCTGGGCACCGGCACCGACGTGGCGATCACTGCCGCCGACCTGATCGTGCTGCGCGAGGATCTCAACGCCATTCCGGACGCGATCTCGCTCGCCCGCGTCACCCTGTCTACGATCCGGGGCAACCTCACCTGGGGCGTTCGGCTACAACATAGTGGCGATCCCGGTGGCGGCCGCCGGGTTCCTCAACCCGCTGATCGCGGGCGCGGCGATGACCCTGTCTTCGGCGTTCGTGGTAGGCAACAGCGTGCGGCTACGGCGGTTCGGGGGCCAACGGCCCAGCCCACCGGGGCGGGACAGGGTCCGGCCGGGCAGGCTGAATCTGCGGTAGCAGGGGAGCAGGTCGCGTTATGCCTGGGATGAACTCGGGGATCAACGTCAACGACCCCACCGTGATCGCGGCGTTCAAGTCGGCGCTGCTGCATCAGGGGATCATCGCGCTGCTGATCTTCGGCGTGCTCGGGCTGGCCTGGCTCACGCTGCGGGCGTGGCTCCCGGCGGCGGCCCGGCCCGGCGAGCAGGGAGGACCGGCTGCCGCGGCTGAGCCTGCCTGGCGCCAGCTCCTGCGGATCGGCTTTGGCCTGCTGTGGGTTCTCGACGGGATCTTGCAGGCCCAGCCGAAGATGGCGATCGGCCTCCCGTCGCAGGTGATCGAGCCACTCGCTACGCCCTCACCCAGGTGGGTGCAGCACGTGGTGAACTGGGCCGGCACCAACTGGTCCTACCACCCGATGCAGGCCGGGGCGTCGGCGGTATGGATCCAGATCGGGACCGGCGTCTGGATGCTGGCCGCCTCCCGTGGCTCCTTGTCCCGGCTCGCCGGCCTGGCCAGCGTCGGCTGGGGACTGGTCGTCTGGATGTTCGGGGAGGCCTTCGGCAGCATCTTCGCCCCCGGGCTGACCTGGCTGTTCGGCGCGCCCGGCGCCGTGCTCATCTACTGCGTGGCCGGCGCCCTGATCGCGCTGCCCGAGCGGAGGTGGCGCAACGCCTGGATCGGGCGCAGCGTGCTGGCCGGGCTGGGCCTGTTCCTGGTCGGCATGGCAGTTCTCCAGGCCTGGCCCGGCCGCGGGTTCTGGCAGGGGATTGCCCACGGGCAGCCGGGCACCCTGGCCGGCATGACACACTCGATGGCGCAGACGCCGCAGCCAGGCTTCCTCGCCGCCCTGATCAGGGCCTTCACCAGCTTCGATGAGGCGCACGGGTTCGCGGTCAACCTGTTCGTCGTGGTCGTGCTGGCCGCGATTGGCGCGATCTTCATCAGCGGGCGGCCACGGCTGGTCCGCCCGGCACTCATCGCCTTCACCGTGTTGTGTGTGGCCGACTGGGTGCTGGTCGAAGACCTGGGCTTCCTCGGCGGCCTGGGCACCGACCCCAACAGCATGATCCCGTTCGCGCTGCTGGCCGTCGGCGGTTACCTGGCCCTGACCCCGACGCCGGCGACGGCCGAAGAGCCAGCCAGCCCGGGGGCAGCCGCGGCCGGCTGGCGGGACCGGCTCCGGCCCGCCGGCGTGCGGCAAAGCGTGGCGACGGCAAGCTTCCGGTCGGTCGTCGCAGTGGACGCCCTCGGCCTGATCATCCTCGGCGCCGCGCCGATGGCGGCCGCCCAGGCCAACCCGAACGCCGACCCGATCTTGGCCGAGGCGATCGCCGGGTCAAGCGCACCGCTGAACTTCCCGGCCAAGGGCTTCCAGCTCACCGAGCAGCACGGCCGCCCGGTCACCCTGGCCAGCCTGCGGGGCAAGGTGGTGCTGCTGACCTTCCTCGACCCCGTGTGCACCAGTGACTGCCCGCTGATCGCGCAGGAGTTCCGCGCCGCCGGGCAACTGCTCGGCACCGACTCACGCAAGGTGGAACTGGTCGCGGTCGTGGCCAACCCCGTCTACCACGCGATGACCTACACCCAGGCGTTCGACCGCCAGGAGAACCTGAACCACGTGCCGGACTGGCTGTTCCTGACCGGCAGCGTGCCCCAGCTCCAGCAGGTGTGGAAGAACTACGAGATCGCCGCGCAGATCCTGCCCGGCGGCTCCATGATCGGGCACAACGACGTGGCCTTCGTCATCGACCAGGCGGGCCACGTCCGCCAAGAGCTCAACACCGACCCCGGGCCGGGCACGACCGCCACCAAGTCCTCGTTCGCGGTCCTGCTCGCCAACGCGGCCCGGCAGACGCTGGGATCCCGGTGAGCCCGCGTACCGGGCGGGCGGGTCTATTGCTGCTGGCGGCCGGTCAGTAGCGAGCAGTCCGCTCGGTCCGCGGCCGCCAGGAGGCCCTTGCGGCAGGTGCCCTACATGCCTGGAGTGGGAAGGGCCTCGAGGAGGCAGTGGGTCCATCCCATGACCGGGACGCCACCCGGTCGCCGCCGTTTGCACCACCGATTGAGCACTGTCCACCCGGCCGGCCCGGCCTCCCTTTCGGCCGGGAAGTGAGAGATACTGCCCGATGCTGGCTGGGCGCTGACCGCCCGGACCGGCAGTCACGGCGCGGAAGGCGGGGTTGCGGTGCGTACCAGAGTCGCTATGGTGCTCCTGCCGGTGATGGCGCTGGTGGCGGCCCTGAGCATGCCGACGGCTGCTCCGGCCGCCTCGGCAGCCATTTCGGCCGCACCGGCCAACATGACCGAAGGGGTGCCAGGGTTCGGGCACGTGTTTTTGATCATCGGCGAGAACACCACCTACTCCCACCTGACCGCTGTCAACGCCCCCTACCTGCTGGGCACCATCCGGCCCCATTCGGCCTGGCTGACCAGCTATTACGCCGCGACCCACTGGTCCCAGGCCAATTATGTGGCGCTGGTCACCGGCCAGTTCACCGCCTGCGAGCAAAAGGACGGGGGCGCCGCCTGCCACCAGAACGTCGGCAACCTGTTCCACCAGCTGGACGCGGCCGGGCTGAGCTGGAAGGTGTGGCTGGAGGCCGGCACCGCCAAATGCGACACCGGATCGGGTGGCAGCTGCACCAGCAACACGCCCTGCCCGCTGACCGGGTTCTACACCACCGGCAACCCCCCCATCTTGTTCGATGACATCGAGGGCCCCGGCGGCGTCTGGTCCCCGGCCACCCCGTCGGCAGAGTGCATGGCCAACGACGTGCCCGCCGGAACTGCTACCGCGGGTATGGCCACCTTCAACGCCGATGTTGCCGCCGGCCAGGTAGCCCACTTCAACATGGTGATACCAAACGGCTGCGACGACGGCGAGGCCAACTGCAAGCCGGTCAACAACCGCTACACCCAGTTCGACGACTTCCTCGCCCAGGAGGTGCCCAAGATCGAGGCCTCCCCCGCGTTCGGCAGCAACGGGGTCATCATCGTCGTCTACGACGAGGACGAGCGGGCCGGCGGGATCGCGCCCAAGAACGGGTTCGGCTCCGGCGGCCACGTCGTCTGCGCGATCATCAGCCCGCTCGCCACCGCCGGCACCTACGGCCAGACCTACTACCACTACAGCCTGCTGCGCACCCTCGAAGACGGGTTCGGCCTCGCGCCCTACCTGGGCAACGCCAACGCCGTCACCCCCATCACCAGCATCTGGCGTCCACCCGCGGGGTGACGGCCCAATCAGCCGCGTTGCCGCGACTGATCATCGGCTCGGGCTGCCCCCCGCATGAGCCCGCCGGCCGTTGAGGCCACTTAATCGTGCTGTACTTCGAATCTCGGTAACTCCACTTCGACGTACGGGTCACCGTCGACAAGGCCATCGGTTATGCCCCCTGAGGTCGGTCGTGCCCCGGCGTCAGGCCCCCACCCGTGTTGCCTCGGCGAGGATGGCGACGATCGTGGCGACGGCCTCTTCGGCGTCGGGTCCTTCCGCCGTTACGGTGACATGCTGACCGCTGGTCGCGCCCAGGCCCATGACGCCGAGGACGCTCTTGGCGTCGGTGCTGCTGACGCCCACGGTGAGCGACACCGCTGAGGAGAACTTCGCGGCCGCCACCGCCAAGGCGCCGGCTGGGCGGGCGTGCAGATCACCTGTGAGGGTGATCGCCTGCTCATAGCTTGCGGGCATGACGCGCCTCCTCGGCGGCGGCGAGCACCGCCTTGATATCCCCGCCGCCGGCAGCCGCCACGGTCGCTGCCACCACGCCCTCGACGAATGGCGCGTCGGCGAGCTCGACCGGCGTGGGCAGGTCACCGGCCTCGGCGAGCAGGGCCCGGACGGTGAGGACGGCACTGCCCAGGTCGGGCAAGATCACGACGCCGGCCCCGCTGTTGGCGAGCTTTACCGCCCGCTGCACCTTCGCCGCGCTGGTGCCAAGCTGCCCGCCGTCGGTGCCGCCAGCGGGGATAATGGCCACGGTGCCCCCGCTGATCTGGGCGGCCAGCTCCGCCGCACCCTCGGCCAAGGCGGCGCTGTGCGAGACGAGGACGATCCCTACTCTGGCGTCGGGGCTCATGGCATATCCTGAATTGTGTTCGGCATTGCTGAAAGGTCGTCATGATCCAAGCGGTGGAGCGCGCAGCCCGAATCCTGGCCGTTCTCGGCTCCGGCACCCCCCGTCTCGGCGTCACCGAGATCGCGGAACGGGTCGGCCTGGCCAAGCCCACGGTGCACGGACTGCTGCGCACGCTGGAGAAGCACGACCTGGTCGCCCAGGATCCCGATACCGGGAAGTACAGCCTCGGCCCGGCCGTGCTCTCGCTGGGCAACGCCTACCTGGACGGCTCTGAGCTGCGCGCCCGTTCCCTGCTGTGGGCGGAGTCGCTCGCGCAGCGGGCGAACGAGGCGGTCTGGGTAGCCAGCCTGTCCGGTTCCCGGGTGATCGTGCTGCATCACGTGTTCCGCCCGGACAACACCGTGCAGATCCTGGAGGTGGGTGCGGCGATCCCGTGGCACGCCTGCGCGCTGGGGCATGCGATGGTGGCCTACCTTCCGGATTCGCAACGAGCTGCCGCGATGGCCGCCGATCTGGCCCCGCTGACCGGCCGGACCAAGACCTCTCGCGTGGCGCTCGGCCGGGCGCTGGCCCAGGTGCGCAAGCAGGGCTACGCGGTCGAGGACCAGGAGGCAACCGTCGGCGACGCAGGTGTCGCGGCGCCGATCCTGGGCCGTGACGGCGCCGTGGCCGGCGCGATCGGCGTGGTCGGTGCCGCGGAACGGCTGCTGGTGCCGAGCACGCGCAGTGAGCTGGCCCGCGCGGTCACCGAGGCCGCCCGCGCGATCTCCAGGGATCTCGGTGCGGCCCGGGGCGGTGTGGCCCTGACGGCGCTGAGCTGAGGTCATGGCGCCCTCACGGGTGCTTGCCCCGGCTCGCGGGTGGTCGCCTGGAGGGCATGGCCCGCCAGGGCGGCGCATGCGGAGCTGTCGGCTCCGGCGAGCCACTCGGCCACCTGCGGCACGCGGGCCGCGCCCACGCTGAGCTTGCGCACCCCCAGGCCGATCAGCAGGGGCAGGACGGCAGGGTCGGCGGCCGCGTCACCGCAGACAGAAACGTCTAGTCCAGCCGCCCTGGCCGCCTGCACCACCCGGGAGATCAGGGCCAGCACCCGCGGGTCCGCCGCCAGGGCAGGGCGCGTGGCCGGATCGGCCCGGTCCAGACGGAGCACTTGGCTGGTCAGGTCGTTGGTGCCGATCGAGAAGAAGTCGCTCGCGCGGGCGAACGTGTCCGCCGCGGAAGCGGTGGTGGCGACTTCCACCATCATGCCGAGCTCGGGCACGTCGGCGTCGGCCTGTGCAGCGGCCTCCGCCAGCGCCGACCGCACGTGGGCCATCTCGTCCAGGGTGCTCACCATGGGCACCATGACGGCGAGCCTGGTATCCCGGCCGCTGCGCAGCACCGCGCGGAGCTGATCGCCCAGGGCGCGGGGATGGCCAAGCAGGGCGGCCAGGCCCGCTGGCCGGCCCGCCAGGAAGGCAGGGACCTTGTCGCCGGAGAAGTCGAGCAGCCGCACCACCGAGGGCCTGTCGCTGAGCAGGCCAAGCACGGGGTCCAGCACGCGGCGGTGGTCGGATTCTGAGGGCCACTCGGTGGCGCCGAGGAAGGGGATCTCGGTGCGCAGCAGGCCTACCCCGGCGGCTCCGCCAGCCAGGCCAAGCCGGGTTTCTGTGGCGGACGCCACGTTGCAGAGCAGCGTGATCTCCTGGCCGTCCGCGGTCAGCAGAGGCGTGGCGGAGGCTGGCGTCGTGCCGCCCCGCCCGGCCAGGCCAGGCACGCCGGTGGCCACCGCCGCCCATGGCTGTGCGGCAAATCCGGCTACGGCCGCCAGCTCCTGAGGTGAGGGGTCGACGATGAGACAGCCGTCCACCGCGTCAAGGATGGATGGGTGCCCGGCTGGCGCCGTGAGCAGCGCGGGATCGGCGCCAGCCAGCATAGGTATGCCCAGACCACGCGCGATGATCGCGGCATGGGAGTTGGCGCCGCCGGAGACCGATACCGCGCCGGCCAGCCCGGCGTCGGCGAGGCGGATCAGATCGGCCGGGTCTACCTCGCGCCGGATGAGAATGAAGCTGCCGGCCGGTGGAGGCGTGGCACTACCGGCGGCCAGCTGGGCGAGGACGGCGCTGGCGACCTGGCGGATGTCGTCGGCGCGGGCGGCCAGGTCCGGGTTGGCCAGTGCGGCGATCGCCGCGGCCTGCGCAGCGGCCGACTGCTCGACCGCGGCCGCGGCGTTGGCACCGTCTCTGGCCGCCGCCACGGCCGGATCCACCAGGGCCGGGTCGGCCGCGATCAGCGCGCCGATCGCGACGATGTCCGCCTCCTCAGCGCGCCCGTCATCCCGCAGCTGCTGTGCGAGCGCGGATCGTTCCCGTGCCACCGCAGCAAAGGCCGCTGCCACCTCGTCCGGGGTGGCCGACCCTGTGCCAGCCGGGGAGTCGCCGGGATAGAGCTGCCCGGCTGCTACCCCCTCGGACACGGGCAGCCCCCGGTAGCGGCTGGCCTGGCTCATGGGCCCGCCAGCGCGGCATCGCGGAGGGCGCCGAGGATCAGCGCGGTCGAGGCTGCCCCGGGGTCTTCGTGCCCGACGCTGCGCGGCCCGAGGTAGCTTGCGCGGCCTTTCAGCGCCTGCATCGGGATGGTGGCCATCGCCCCCGCCTGAGCGGCGTCAACGAGCGCGGTGAAAGCGTCGGCGTCCGGAGCTCCCTCGGCGACCGCCTTGCTGAAGGCTCCGGTGGCCGGTGCCAGCGCGTCGACCATCGTCTTGTCGCCTTCGCGGGCAGCCCCGAGGCGCTGCACTCCGGCCAGGGCCGCTTCGAGGGCGGCCGCCAAGCGGGGCAGGTCCACATCGGCAGAGTTGCCAAGCGCCTTGCCGGCGCTGCGGAAGGCCATCCCGTACAGCGGGCCAGAGGCGCCGCCGACCTTCGAGATCAGCGTCGACCCGGTCAGCGTGAGGACGGCGCCCGGCGTCGTCGGCGCGGCCGAATCCATCGCGCTGAGCACGGCCGTGAACCCCCGGGACAGATTGATGCCGTGATCGGCGTCGCCGATCGCCGCATCCAGCTGAGTCAGGTGGTCTCGCTGCTTCTCAATGACCGTGGCGGCAGCCGTGATCCAGGCACGGAAGACGTCAGCTTGCATGGGTCTCTCCTGTGATCTGGGGAACCAGTGGTGCTAGTGTCCCCAGGGCACAGGGGCCAGGCGTATTGGTCGGCCCGTCCTGTGCCCTGGGAAGCAGTGAAGCTAGCGTCCCCACCGCAGGGCCGGTGTGTCCACCGGGGCATCCCAAAGCCGCGTCAGCGTGTCCGTGAGCTGGCAGACCGTCACCGAAAAGCCTTGCATCTCCAGGCTTGTGATGTAGTTGCCCACCAGGTTCCTGGCGATCCGGCCACGCTGTCCCTCGAGGTACCGCCGTACCTCGTTGAAGAGCACATACAGTTCAAGCAGCGGCGTGCCGCCCATGCCGTTGATCATCACAAGCAGGTCGCCGGACAGCGGCATGTCGGCGCGGATAGCGTCGAGCGCGGCGGCGGCGAGATCGCGGGCCGGGGCGAGCGGGACCCGGGTGCGGCCGGGCTCGCCATGGATGCCGATGCCCATCTCGATCTCGGAGTCGGCCAGGTCGAAGGTCGGCTTGCCGGCGGCCGGGACCACGCACGAGCTCAGCGCCACGCCGAAGGACCGGGAGCGCTCGTTGACCTCACGGGCCACCGCCGCGACCTTGTCCAGGCCCGCTCCCTCCTCCGCGAAGGCGCCGGCGATCTTCTCCACGAAGACGGTGGCGCCGACGCCGCGCCGTCCCGCGGTGTAGAGCGAGTCCTGCACCGCGACGTCGTCGCTGGTCACCACCGACACGACCTCGATGCCCTCGTCCCCGGCCAGTTCGGCCGCCATCTGGAAGTTGAGCACGTCACCGGTGTAGTTCTTGACGATGTGCAGCACCCCGGCACCGCCGCTGACGGCCTTGGTGGCGGCGAGCATCTGGTCCGGGACCGGGGAGGTGAACACCTCACCGGGGCAGGCGGCGTCCAGCATGCCGTACCCGACGAACCCGCCATGCAGGGGCTCGTGGCCAGAACCCCCGCCGGACACCAGGCCCACCTTGCCCGCCTGCGGGCCGCCCGCCCTGGTGATCACCTTGTTCTCGACGTCCACAGCCAGCGAGGGGTGCGCCGCGGCGACCCCGGCCAGGGCATCGGTCACCACGGTGTCGGGGGAGTTGATGAGCTTTTTCATGACGCACTCTCCTGGATTCTCTCACCGTCCACGGCGGCGGGGGCGGGCTCCGACGGCGCCAGGCTGGTCAGCGCCGCATCGGCGCGGACCCGGCCAATCGCCACCCAGGCGAGACCACCCAGAACCCCGCCGATCAGTTCCCCGATGAGGTAGGCGGGGACCTGCGACCACAGCACCTTCCCGCCAAAGGCACCCATCATGAACACGGCGCCCAGGTAGCGGGCGGGGTTGATGGCGGCCCCGGTCGCCGGGCCCAGGATGATGATGATCGCAAAGACAATGGCGCCGATCGCCATCGGCGCCCAGCCCGGCACAGCCCGGTGGTCAATGACGCCGAAGATGACGAACACCAGGATGAACGTGCCGAGCGCCTCGATCAGCAACCCCCGCCCGAACCCCATGGTGGCGGGGTTGTAGGCGGTCACCCCGCCGCCCGCAGTGACGGTGGCCAGCCGGCCCAGGGTGAGGTAGATCGCGGCCGCGCCGGCGATTGCCCCGGCCAGCTGCGCGGCCCAGTAGCCGGGCACCTCACGCCAGGAGAACTTGCCCGACACCGCCAGCGACAGCGTCACCGCCGGATTGATGTGGCCGCCCGAGATGTGCCCGATCGCGTACACCGCGCCCACGATCACGAGCATAAACGCGAACGAGATCATCCCGAGTTCGGCCAGCGAGAACGGGGCCTTGGTGCCGGCCGCGATCACGCCGGTCGCGGCGGCCGAGCCGGCCCCGACGAACACAAGGAAGCCGGTGCCGAGGAACTCGGCGGCGAGCTTCTGCCAAGTGGTTGGTGGTGCTGCCATGCGGATCGCCCGCGGCACGCCGGTGACCAAGCCAGAGGGGCCGGGGCTCCTCACCTCCTCCGGTGAGCGGCGGCGAAGTCGAAACATGTTCGACATCGCCGAACGACGTTTCACGAAACATAAACGCCGCGGCAGGGCCCCGTCAAGAGGGCTGGACTCCTTACTGAGTCAGCGGCTCAATGCCACGGCCTGGCCGCCCGGGCCGCCCAGTAGGCATCCGGGGGCTCGGCGAGACGCAGCGCCGGAAGCTCGCCAACCGTGAGCGCGGCCAGGTTGGCCTGCAGCTGCATGCTTGTAACAGCGCCGGACAGCACGACCGATGCCCACGGCTGAGCCAGCGCGGCGGCCATGGCGATCGCGTCTTCGGTGACGCCACGCTCGGTGGCGAGCGCGGT
>Ga0318547_10000685_pt1 | contig 11180 bp, 8 predicted proteins | sample GRESIP169b2f20_FD_203515 | JGI IMG/M metagenome (GOLD analysis project Ga0318547, IMG submission 203515) | Tropical soil microbial communities from Luquillo Experimental Forest, Puerto Rico - GRE.SIPMG.169b2f20 | ecosystem: Environmental > Terrestrial > Soil > Tropical forest > Bulk soil...
ACGGCGCGCGCAGGCGCTGGCCGATCACGGCCAGGTCGGCCTCGGCGACCGAGCCGGTGGCGCGGATGCGCAGCGAGTCCATCACCCCTTCGACCATCCCCGACTCGACCACCTCGCACGAGCCCTTCTTGACCAGCTCGACGAACACCACCCGCGTGACCATCTCACCGGCGTCCGGGGCCGTGGTCAGGTTCTCGAGCGGGAGCAGCGCGATGCGCGGCCGCGGACCGGCCACCACCTCGGCGGGCGGCTGCGGTGCGCGCGCCGCGCAGCCCGCCAGCAGCGCGAGCAGCGCCGCGGCACCCAGCGATCGCGACCATGCGCCGCGGCTCACAGCGCCCCCTTCTTGAGCTCGGAGACCGCCTCCATGCAGGCCTCCTGGGTCAGGGTTCCGAACGAGCGCGTCCCCGAGCCGCCGGTGAGCGGCAGGCGCCCGTGACCGCGGCGGCTGATCGATACCCGCCACACCACGTCGCTGGTGGCGGCGTCGAGCAGCTCGACGTCGAACGAGATCACCGGAACCTCGTCCTGGCCCATGCGCTGGAAATCGTACTCGTTCACCGAGCCGCGGACGATGCCGGTGACGTGCAGGCTGTCGGCGGCACGGGCGAGCGCGGCGGCGTCGTAACCGGTCTGAACGCTGGGCTCGATCCCCATGCGGTACAGCATGCCGCCGAACTCCGCGGGCTCGATGACCTTGTAGCGGCCGGCGATGATGAGCTCGGTGACGAAAACGCGCGACACGCGGTCGCCGGCCAGCGGCTGAGAGGTCAGGTTGGTGAACGGCAGGACCGCCACCTTGTCGTAGTGGGTCAGGTCGGCCTGCGGGTTGAGGTAGAGGCGCACCGGCGCCGCGGTGCAGCCCGGCAGCGCCACCAGCGCCGCCACGGCGATCGCGCAGCGCAGCGAGGCGCGGCTCACGACGGGCCTCCGAAGCTCCAGTTCAGCGCGGCGTCGAACTGGCGCGAGCGCTGCGGCGTGCCCGGATCACCGAAGTTGAAGCCGGTGTTCAGGGTCAGCGGCCGGCCGAGGGCCAGCAGCAGCCGCGCGCCGACGATCTCGCGCGCGCTCAGGCCCTGCGCGAGCGAGCTGGTCTGGCTCTGATCGCTGCGGGTGTAGTAGCCGTTCAGCTGCACGGTGCTGGTGACGTGCCACAGGCCGTAGATCCGGCGCACCGTGATGCGCGGCTCGTCGTGCGGGTACACCCCGGTGCGCGAGACCTCGGCGGCGAGCTGGAACTCGGGCGCGGGCTGGAGGTCGGCGCGCAGCGCGTAGGTGCGCGAGATGGCGTTGGCCTCGAACGGGCCGGCGCCGGTCTGGTAGCGGCGCGTGCTGAAGGTGAGCCGCGTGCTGCGCAGCAGCTGGGCCTGGAGGCTGGCGCCGTTCTGCAGCGACCAGCGCGCGGCGCGCACCGCGGTGTCGCCGTTCGCGCCCACCATGCCGTCGACATCGAGCTTCAGTCGGCGGGTGAAATCGAGGGTCGCGGTGCCGTGCCAGGTGTTGACCGAGAACACGGCGTACTCGGGGCTCCAGTTGGTCGAGTGCGAGTAGCTGGCGGTGCCGCGCATGGCGCGCCCGATCGGCCCGTCGGCCGACAGCACCACGCTCAGGTAGCGCAGCACGCCGTCGACGGTCGCGGTGCGCACGGTGCGCAGCCCGCCGCCGGCGACCAGCTTGACCGCCCGGGTGGCCTGGTAGTTGTAGAGCAGGGAGCCCTCGTTGTTGGTGAGCTGGACGTCGGTCTGGTTCAGGATACGTGAGAGCCGGAAATCGTAGTACAGGGACCACAGCGCGCGGCTCGACTGGCGGAACGAGCCCACCGCGTTGGCATCGTGATCCCAGGTGCGCTCGATGAACGCGGTCTCGTTGCGCACCCCGTTGAAGGTGTAGCTCAGCTGCAGCGAGCGACGGGCGCTGCGGACCGCCTGCCAGGCGGCGCCGGCGTCGAAGGTGCGCTGCAGCGAGTGGCCGGTGGCGGTGCCTCCGATCAGCTCGAGGTCGCCGTAGCCGCCGTGCGCGCTGACGGTCCCGTGGTCCCAGGTCAGCTCGGCATTGCGCTGCGTGTTGATCTGCTCGGGGAGCCCCCCGGTGCCGTTCTGGCGGCGCTGGCGCTGCCAGGAGGCATCGAGGTGGGCGCCAGGCAGCGGCAGCCAGTAGCCCGAGAACAGCGTCTGGTCGCGCCGGTCGGTGAACTCGTGTTCGACGCCCGACGGATCGCGCACCCCGGTCTTGACCGTGATCGGCTGGACGCTGGCGTTGAATCCCACCAGCGTGTGGGTCAGCCGCAGCGCCCCGTAGGGCGTCTGCTGGCTTAGGCTGGTGCCGCGGTAGCGGATGTCGATGAGCTGGAGCTGCCAGAAGATGCTCAGGTCGTCGCGCGGCCTCGTGGTGTGGGCGACGTCGTAGGTCTGGGTCCAGAAGCGCGTGCCCTGGTGCTGCGACACAAGCCCGCCGCCCCCGCCCGGAGCCAGGTGCCACTGGTCGACCTGCTGGAACTGGACCTGGGCGTAGCCGTTGAGCGCGCGCGCCGAGCGCGCCGCAACGGCGAGCGCGATCAGCGACAGGCCGACGACGCAGGCCGCGGCGCGGATCCCGGGCTCAGCGCGCATAGTTCACCGTGTAGCTCTGGCTGGGGTGGCAGGCGGTGGTGCAGGTGCCGCCCGAAGCGGTTTCCGCGAAGGTGAGGAGGCCGGGGCTCCGCCCGGTGACGATCAGGTGGGTACGGCTGCCCGAGCCGTGGGTGACGTGGCAGGCGTAGCAGCTCACCTGCTGGTCGCCGACGTGCTCGGCGTGACCCATGGTGGCGCCGGGCGCGTTGAAGCGCGAGGCCTGGCGCAGCGCGGCGGGCGAGCTCGAGTTCCCGTACACATCGTAGGCGTGGCACCGGAAGCACAGCTCGTTCGAGGTCATGGCGCGCGGCGCCGACGAGGCGGTGTAGGGCTGGCGCAGGATGTAGCGGTAGATCGAGCCGTGGGGCGCGCGCGTGCCCATCTCACTGCCGTGACAGTCGCCGCACGCGGTCAGCGAGGCGGCGCTCCAGCCGGGCGCAAAGGCCATCGGCGAGATGCCGGGATCGGGCCCCGCGGCCTCGACCGGATGATAGGACGGGTTGGCGGGATTCAGCACCAGCGCCAGATCGGTCTGTCCGGTGGGCTGGACGGTCCAGCTCGAATGGCATTTGAAGCACAGCTGGTACTCGGTGACCGGCGCGGTGAGCGTGTCGGCGCCGGCCAGGAACGTGTAGCTGGGCGGCGTGCCGGCGGCGCTGTTCAGCACGCTGACCCGGCTCACCCCCAGCAGCAGCTTGGACGCGGCGGGCGGTGGCGGCGGCAGGGCGCCGTCGTTGCGCGAGACGTGCGGGTTGTGGCAGTCCTCACACTCGGAGTGACGCTGGTTGATCGGCGTCACCGCGAAGTCCGCGGGGCTCGACTCGAGCGGCCCGGCGTGGCGCCCGGTGTAGATCGTCACCGGATGGTTGAACGGCTTGAGCAGCTCGGTGCGCACGTTGCTCTGCGCCGGGCTGCCGTCGTGGCAGGTGAGACAGAGGTTCTCCTCACGCTTGAGCGACAGGAAGGGGATCAGCCCGGTCGCGTCCTCCTGCCCGTGCGCGTCGTGGCAGTTGAGACACTTGCGCGCCGCGTTGGCCTCGGTGCGCGCCGGCGGGTCGGGCCCCGGCCATACCACGTTGGCGCTCGAGCCATGGGGTGCGCCCGCGTAGAGCAGGGTGCCGCCGTAGCTGCCGCCATTCCAGGGCACGCTGTGACAGCCGTCGCACAGGGTGTTCTCGTCGGGGCCGATCAGGGCGTGCTCGTAGGGCCCCGGCTGGTTCCAGGCGTGCTGGGTATGGCAGGCGTCGCACGCGCCGGCGTGCGGCCCCAGCGCCAGCACCCGGGTGACCGACTCGGGCGTGGGGTGCGCCGGTCGCGGCGCGCCGGCCGCGCCGGCGTCCCGGGGCGGGCCGGCGATCAGCGTGATCGCGCAGCCCAAGACAGAGGCGGCCGGCGCCCATCGGCGCCGGCCGCCCTGACTGGCACGCGTGCCCGAAACCGCGGTCACCCTCCCGACCGATGCACTCGCCCCGGAGCAGCCCGGTTCGCCTGCACCGCTTGCCCGTCGGATCTCATGACCTCGTTCCATGGCACCCCGTGCCGGACTGCGTGAAGAGTCCTCACTGCTAGCCGCCCTGGACGTGGCACTGACGGCACAGATCCTTGTACACGCCGCCGTCGCCTTCCTCGGTGACCGTGGTCCCCGAGCCCGTCATGTAGATCAGCCCGAACCCGTTCTGATTGCCGTGCGACTTGTGGCAGCTCATGCACGACGGGGTGATGCGCGTCGAGGTCGCATCCCAGTGACCGTCGGGATCCATGACCTTGACGCGATTGGTGTGGCTCAGGTACTGGGCCAGGCTGGCGATGAACGCCGGCTCACCCGCGTGACCGAGATAGACATCGGCGGTCGGGTGACGATGCCACGGCGGAGACGTGCCGTTGACGTATCCGCCCGACACACCGCCCATATTCGCCGATCCGCCCGCGCCGTGGAAGTTGGTGTGGCACGAAGCGCACCAGTCAGCCATGGCGCTCTTGGTCGCGTCCGGCTCGTTGTACCAGATGTTGGCCTCGGCGTAGCTCGCCGCGACCGGGGTCTCGAAGACCGCCTTGGTGGGGTCGTTGGTGCCGATCGCGTAGTCCACGAGCTTGTTGTAGAACTTGTTGGACGCGGTGGTCGAGTACTGCAGGTTGCGGTACTGGAACACGTTCTGACCGTGCTGCGAATGGCAGTCGATGCACTCCAGGCCGTTGGGGTTGTTAAAGGTGCCGCCTGGAGCGGTCGCGGTCGACCACAGCGTGTGGCCGTCGATATCGTCGTAGCCGGCGCCCGGGCTCAGATGTCCGGGGGCGGCGTTGAGGGCGCCGGCGACGCGATTGCCCGACACCAGGCCGGTGTTGGTGCCGAAGACGTCGGGGGTGGTCGATTCGTTGTTGTGGCAGGACAGACACAGGTTGTTGGTGTCGTCCCGCAGCAGGTAATCGTTCGGGCCGGTGCCGAGGTACGGCGTGGGATCGCCAACCGTGTAGCCGTGCTGATTGCTGAAGTGCGCGGTGTGGCAATCGCTGCAGATCAGCGAGGTGCCCGAATGGTGATCGCCTGCGCTGGCCGGGCCTGCCAGCCCGAAGCAGGCCAGCACTCCAACGGCAATGATCAGGCGTTTCATGGGTTCACTCCTCTTCCGGAAGGAAGTACGAACCGGACTGCGGTGCTGCGTGGACTCGGAGTTGGTGAACACCCTCCTTTCGGTGTGTCGTGACGTGCGATCCTGGCGCGGGCTCATTCGACCCTCAGGATCTGGAAGCGGTTGCCCTCCCGTTCCGTGACCGCCACCAGGCTCCCGCCGTCGCTGGCCAGCGCGCTGGGGTAGAAAAACTGTCCGGGGGCCGTCCCGCGCCCGCCGAGCTCTTCAATGAACGCTCCCGTGGATTCGAACACCTGGACGGTGTGGCGCAGCTCGTCGCTGACCCAGATCCGCCCGCCCGCGGTGACCGCGAGCCCCGAGGGGAGCGAGAAGTTCCCGGGGCCGATCTCGTGGGTGCCGAAGCCGGTCCGGTACTCGCCCGCGGGCGAGAACACCTGAACCGCGAAGTGGGTGGTGCGGCCGGCGACCACGATGTCGCCGCTCGGCAGCACGCCGATCCCGGCGACGGCGCTGATCTGGCCCGGCTCGGTGCCCGGCACGCCCCACGCGCCGCGCGCGCGGCCGGCCGCGTCGAAGCGCAGCACGCGGCCGCGCGGGCCGCGCTCGGCGACCAGCAGGCCGCCGTCCGGCTCCAGGGCCAGGGCCTCGGGGCCGGCCGAGGAGTCCGGCAGGGCGACCCGCGTCACGCTGCGCCCGCGGTAGTCGATGACGTCGACGTAGCGGGCCATCACGTCGCTCACATAGACACGCCCGGCGCGATCGACCACGAGGGCTTGCGGCACGCCGTCCACCCACGCCCCTCCCGGGCCCTGCACGCGATGGATGTACCGGGCGCGACGACCTCCGTCGAAACTGTAGAACTCGACCCGGTGGTCGTCGGAGTTGGAGACCACGATTTCGTGGTGGAGGGTATCGATCGCGATGCCGCGCGGCGCCTTGAGCGGAATGCCGGGCTCGGCCTCGCGCACCACCAGCACCGGCTTGACGCTGAGATCGGCCGCGCGCGCGATCGCCGGGGCGACCAGCAGCCCGGCGCCGAGCGCCGCGACCGCGGGCGCGAACTTCAGCGCTCCGACGGGGCTCGGACCGGCGTTGGTGATCGGGCTCTCGTGCTCGCTCATCGTTCTGTCGCGGGCCGCCGACCCGAACTTCGGGCCGTGCGTGCCGCGCCTCCGTGGAACTACGGACCGCAACCACCATGCCATTGGCGGGTCTCCTTTGGCCCCAGCGGCGGCCCTCCGACCCTGCTGGGCTGCAACTGGTTACCGCCGGGTCCTACCGGTAGGGTACGGTGGACGCGTGCGCACGGGGTGCCACCTGTGACAAGCGGCTGACAGAAGTGGCGGGCTTTCCATGGGTTTTCCCGGAGCTATCCTGAGTCAATCGTTCGCGTCCGGGCAAGTGCGCTAAATGAGCGGATCGGCGCGCGCGCGCGGCGGGACGAACCGGTCGAGCAGGGCATGTTTCTTGCCGTTTTCACGCCCGACCTCACCCATGCGGCCGCGGGAGAAACGACCGACAATGAATACCGGCGACGTGCTGATCGCGCTGGCCGTGGTCTCGGCCGCGCTCGCGGGTTTCGGATACCTGCCGGCCCTGCGCGGGCGTCCCGCGCTGCGCGCCGCTGGTGCGCTGTTCGTGGTGCACACGCTCGCCCTGCTCGCGGCGCTGGTGCTGCTGTGGGTCGACTTCGTGACCCACCGCTTCGCCATCGCCTACGTCGCCCAGTTCAGCTCGCGCGCCCTCTCGCCGGCGCTCGCGTTCGCGGCGTCCTGGGCGGGGCAGGAGGGCAGCATCCTGCTGTGGGCGACGCTGGGGGCGCTGTGCGGCGTGGCGCTGCGGCGCGAGCCGGGCACGCTGGCGCGCCCGGCGATGGCGGTGGTCAGCTTCACCCAGCTCGCGCTCACCGCGCTGCTCGTGATCAAGAGCCCGTTCCGGGTCGAGCTGCCGGCGCCCGCCGACGGCCAGGGCTTGAACCCGTTGCTCCAGGATCCGTGGATGGTGGTCCACCCGCCGGTGCTGTTCGCGGGCTACGCGACGCTGCTCGCCCCGTTCGCGCTCGCGATCGCCTCGCTGGCGCGCGGCGCCCACCGGGAGTGGAACCGGGTGGTGTGGCCGTGGGCGCTGCTGTCGGTGGCGCTGCTCGGCGCCGGGATCGCGCTCGGTGGCATCTGGGCCTACAAGGTGCTGGGCTGGGGCGGCTACTGGGGCTGGGACCCGGTCGAGAACGCCTCACTGGTCCCGTGGCTGGTCGCGGTCGCGCTGCTCCACGGCCTGCTGATCCAGCGCACCCGCGGGGCGCTGGTGCGCACCAACCTCGCGCTCGCGCTCGGCGGCTGGATCACGGTGCTCGCCGGCGTGTGGCTCACGCGCAGCGGCGCGCTCGAGAACTTCTCGGTCCACTCCTTCGAGCGCTCGGCGCTCGGGCCGCCGCTGCTCGGCCTGCTGCTCGCGAACCTGGCGCTCGGCGCCGCGCTGCTGCTGGCGCGCGGCCGTTCGATCGCGGCCGGCGACTCGAGCTGGAGCACGCTGTCGCGCGAGGCGGCCCTGTGGGCCGGGCTCGTCACCGTGCTGGTGTTCGCGCTGCTGGTCGCCTTCGGCACCGCGGCGCCGGTGCTGACCTCGCTCGCCGGCAAGCCGGCGAGCCTCGAGGCCGGCTTCTATCAGCGCATCACCATTCCGCTCGGGCTCGCGACCGTGCTGTTGATGGCGATCGCCCCCGCACTGCGCTGGTCGAAGCAGGCGGGATGGAGCTGGCTCGCGGCACTGCTGCCGGGGCTCATCGCCGGGCTGGTGACGGCGGTGGCGCTGAGCGGCACCGGCCTGGTGCGCGATCCCGCCCGCCTCGCGCTGCTCGCCGCCGCGGCCGTGGCCCTGGCGATCAACGCGACGATGACGGTGCGCCTGTTCCGGCGCGGCCTGAGGTACGGCGCCGGCTATCTCGGGCACGCCGGCATCGCCGTGATGGTGCTGGGCATGATCCTCTCGGCCTCGCTCGGCCGCACCGAGCGCCTGCCGCTGCCCCGCGGTGAGGCGCGCGTGGCCATGGGCTTCCGGCTCACCTACCTCGGCGAGCAAGTCGACCCGCGCGGCCGCCACCAGCTCAGGGTGCGGGTCGAGACCCCGGGGCGCGACCTCGAGGTCCATCCCGAGCTGTTCCGGATGGCGCGCGGCGAGGGCATGATGCGCAAGCCCTACATCAGCCGCCGCCCCGACCTCTACCTGTCGCCGGTCGAGGTGCTCGACGGCGCCGGGGCCGCGATGGGCGGAGCGGTGGTCGATCTCAGCACCCGGCCGTTCGTCGATCTGGTGTGGGTGGGCGCGCTCCTCGCCCTGCTGGGGGCGGTGATCGCCGGGGTGCGGCGGGCGGTGGAGGTGCGACCGGCGCCGCTTCGCGAATCCCACGAAGCCGTGTAACATTCTGCGCCTGAACGAGGAGGCGCAGCCCGCATGAAATCCGCACGCCCCGTTGCCGATACTTCCCAGGTCCCCCGGCAGGGGCAGAGACTACCTCCAGGCCAGGTGCTCACCGATAAGTGGCCGGTGCTCCATTACGGCTCGGTTCCGAAGACGGACCTGAGCACGTGGAGCTTTCGGGTCTTTGGCCTGGTCGAGCGCGAGAAGCGCTGGACCTGGGAGGAGTTCCAGTCGTTGCCGAGGGTCGAGGTGGGTTCCGATATCCATTGCGTCACGCGCTGGAGCCGGTTCGACAACCGGTGGCAGGGCGTGGCGGTGAAGCACGTGCTGGGGGAGGCCGGGGTGCGCCCCGAGGCCCGGTTTGCGATCGCGCATGCCGAGCAGGGGTTCACCGCCAACCTCCCGCTCCAGGAGCTGCTGCGTGACGACGTGTTGCTGGCCCTCAAGCACGACGGCGAGGATCTCACGCCCGAGCACGGCTGGCCGCTGCGTCTGGTGGCGCCCTCACGCTACTTCTGGAAGAGCGCGAAGTGGATCCGCGCCCTCGAGCTCACGGCGCAGGATCGGCCCGGATTCTGGGAGCAGAACGGCTACAACAACGACGCCGACCCCTGGAAGGAGCAGCGCTTCTCGGACTGGTGATCACGGCGGGACGGGCGGATGAGCGAGCCGGATACGCCCTCGCCGCGTGAGGTCCTGGCCGCCGCGCTCGCGGAGCTGGGCCGGCTGCGCAACCAGACCGGCCCCACCATCGCGTTCAAGAAGTGGCGCCAGACCGTGGTCAACGCCATCGGCGCGCTGTGGCCGGAAGACCGCGCCAAGGTGAGCCGGCTGCTGCGGATTCCCTTCCTGCCCGCCTCGGCCAAGGCCGACCGCATGGAGTTGCGGCGCGTCTACGATCGCGGGTGCGGCGAGGCGGTCACCCACCTCAAGGGTCTGCTGGCCGAATACGATCGCGAGGTCGCGGCCGGCCAGCGGACGCCCGACCCCGCGTCGGGCACCGCTCCCGCGAGCCCCCTCGGCTCCGACGGGCTGCCCAACCTCTCGTGGCTCGAGTCCGGCGCGGCTCCGGCTGCCGAGGCGGAGCTGCCGCCCGGCGACATGGAGGACCTGCGCTCGGTGACCGACGAGTTCCTGAGCGCCTCGCCGGTGTTCTCAGTGGCCGGTCCGGGCGGCGCCGGAAGGACGGCCGGGCCGGCGGGCGGAGCACCGCAGGAGCTGTCACCCAGCGCGCTCGCGATCATGGCGATGGCGGTCGAGCTCGAGTCGCTGGGCGTGCCCGCGGGCGAACGGCCGCGCGTGCGCGAGGCGCTGCTCGATCTGGCGCGCAAGCTAGACAGCAAGACGCTCACCTGGCAGCAGCTGCGGCTGACCGTCGAGGTGGTGATGGAATATCCGTCGATCGGGCGGCGCCTGTTGCCCATGATCGTGCCGTTCCTCGATCGCGCGGCGTAGGGAGGCGTCACTCCCCGCTCCCGCGGGGTCCCCTGCCGGGGGCGCCTCTCTGTGCCGCGAGTCGAGGCGGCGCCGGGCCTCAGGCCGGCGCCGGGCGATCGCAACGCTGTGCTATCGTTCCCGGCGTCCGGCGAGGTCGCCGGGGCTCCGCCATGAACCTCGACCAGCTCACCATCAAGTCACGCGAAGCACTGGAGCGCGCGCAGCGGCTGGCGCGCGAGCGCGGCCACCAGGAGCTGGCTCCCGAGCACCTGCTCGCCGCCCTGCTCGACGAGCCCGAGGGCACGATCGCCGCGGTGCTGGGCAAGCTCGGGGTGCAGCGCCCGCCGCTCGCCCAGGGGCTCGAGCAGGCGCTGGCGCGGCTGCCCAAGGTCTCGGGCGGCTCGATGTACCTCGGCGAGGGCCTGCGCGGCGTGCTGGACCGCGCCGAGGGCGAGGCCCAGCGGCTCAAGGACGAGTTCGTGAGCGTCGAGCACCTGCTGATGGCGCTGGCCGCGTCCGAGACGCCGGGTGCTGCGCCGCAGCTGCTGCAGCGCGCCGGGGTGACGCCCGAGGCGCTCTACAAGGCGCTCGCCGACGTGCGCGGCGGCCAGCGCGTCACCGACGAGAACCCCGAGGACAAGTACCAGGCGCTGGCGCGCTTCAGCCGTGATCTCACCGCCGCGGCGCGCTCCGGCAAGCTCGACCCGGTGATCGGCCGCGACGACGAGATCCGCCGCGTGGTCCAGGTGCTGGCGCGCCGCACCAAGAACAATCCGGTGCTGATCGGCGATCCCGGGGTCGGCAAGACCGCGATCGTCGAGGGGCTGGCCCAGCGCATCGTCTCGGGCGACGTGCCCGAGGGGCTCAAGGACAAACGCGTGGTCGCGCTCGATCTCGGGGCGCTGATCGCCGGCACCAAGTTCCGGGGCGAGTTCGAGGACCGGCTCAAGGCCGTGCTCAAGGAGATCGGCCAGCAGGAGGGGCGCATCGTCCTGTTCATCGACGAGCTCCACACCCTGGTGGGGGCGGGCGGCGCGGAGGGTGCGGTCGACGCCTCGAACCTGCTCAAGCCGGCGCTGGCGCGCGGCGAACTCCACTGCGTGGGCGCCACCACGCTCGACGAGTACCG
>Ga0318547_10000693_pt1 | contig 11105 bp, 10 predicted proteins | sample GRESIP169b2f20_FD_203515 | JGI IMG/M metagenome (GOLD analysis project Ga0318547, IMG submission 203515) | Tropical soil microbial communities from Luquillo Experimental Forest, Puerto Rico - GRE.SIPMG.169b2f20 | ecosystem: Environmental > Terrestrial > Soil > Tropical forest > Bulk soil...
CGCGCTCCTCAAAGCGCCGGATCATCAGCATCTGGCGCAGCATCTCGCGCTGCTTGTCAGGTGGCAGATTGGGCGAGAGGCTCATCATGGCTGTCCCTCCCTGTCAGAAGCCCGCGCGGCCGAATTACTCGAGAAGGTGGGCCTTCGGCCCGGCCATCAGTTCCTCGCGTCGGGTCGGTATTCTCGCGAACGTGTCTAATCCAATGCTCACTGCTACCCTGCCGCAGCTACGGTCGGTGGCGGAAGCGCTGCGGGTCACGATCGATGTATTTGAAGTCCGAAGTAGTGGGGATGGCTGCTCTGTCCATCTATCCGCGTCCGCAGTACTCCCGATAGAAACCGTAAATTCAAGGGCCTTGGCCTCCGTCGCAAGGTGCTGCCGTTCACCCCATCGTATCGATGACTGGGCTCGGCTAGCAAATATCGGCGGGCTTGACGCCGTGAAGTATCTTGATGACGACCGGGCTCGCTGACCCAGTCGTCGACGGCGAGCGGCTGGACAATATCGGCCACGCAGGGAGGATTTGACATGAAGATCACCAGCTACGAGTCCGCCGCCCTCAACATCCCGGAGGATGACCCACTCGCGAATATGCCGGAGGAAGTCGGCCGCACTCGCCCGGTCGTGATCCTACGGCTGCGCACCGACGCCGGGATCGAGGGCATTGGCGTGACCCTGTGGGGCGGCCGCCTGAGCGGCAGCCTGCGCGCCGCGGTCGATGAGCTCGCGGCGCAGACGATCGGCGAGGATCCGCGCCGCATCGAAAACATCATCGCCGGGCTGCGTGGCGCCGCCGGATCGTCCGGTGGGCCGGGTGGCATCTTCACGCTGGCGCTCGCGGCGATCGATACTGCGCTGTGGGATATCATGGGCCAGGCCGCGGAGCAGCCGCTGTGGAAGCTGTTGGGTGGCCATCGCGACCGCGTCACCACCTATGCGTCGGGCTCGCTGCGCCGCGGGCTGACACACGACCAAGCGCAGCACGCTGCGCGCGTCCTGGTGGAGAAGGGTTTTGTCGAGATGAAGACGCAGATGGCGCTGCCGGGCGATCCGCCGCCAGCGGAGGAAATCCGTCGGGTGCGCCTGGTGCGCGACGCGATCGGCCCGGACATCAAGCTGATGTGCGACATCAACCAGCGCTGGCGGCCCGAGCAGGCGATCGACATCGGCAGCCGGGTCGAGGACGTCGGCCTGTTCTGGCTGGAGGACGTGACCGACGCGGATGACTACCCGGGCCTAGCCCGCGTCACGGCGGCACTCAAAACGCCGATCGCTGGCGGCGAATACGTCTGGGGCATCGTCCCGTTTCGCCACATGATGGAGGCGCGCTCGGTCGACATCGTGATGATCGACCTCGCTCGCGTCGGCGGCATCACCCAGTGGATGAAGGTCGCCGCCATGGCCGAGGCGTTCAACCTGCCGGTCGTCAGCCATGTGATGCCCGAGATCCACGCGCATCTCGTCGCAGCCTGCCCGAACGGGCTCACCGTGGAGTACATGCCCTGGATGCTGCGCTTGTTCGAAGAGACGCCGCGGCTCGAGAAGGGGGCGTTGGTTCTGCCCGACAGGCCGGGTCTTGGCCTGCGGTTCGACAACAAGGCGGTAGCAGCGTTCCGGGCGTGAGGGGAGCGTGTCGAGCACGGTTTGGAGATCGAAGGTGGGCCACGAATCGCTACGACGGACGAAGGCACTCCACATCTTGAATGGCACCGGCGAGAGTCGACGGCAAGGTATCTACATATCGCTAAAAGGTCTGATCCGATCGCAATTGCTCGCGCTTTCGATATCTGACGCGGTGAGCGGCGACACATTGACTATTTTTCGTCCGCAGTGCCCTCAAAAGCAGCCATAACGGGGACGAAGCGACACTCACACTTCGTGCCAAAAGCGGCTGTGAGCAATCGCAGCAAAGTAGCCCCTCACTCGATCACCTCTTCGGCGCGGGCGTGCAGCGTGGCTGGCACATCGATGCTGAGCATCCTGGCCGTCTGGGCGTTGATGACCAGTTCGAACTTGGTCGGTGTTTGCACCGGCAGGTCGCTTGGCTTCTCGCCCTTGAGGATACGATCCACATAGCCGGCCGCGCGCTTGTACTGGTCGATTTGATCAGGCCCGTAGGAGGCGAGGCCACCGTGCGAAGGGTAGTAGCGGAACGGATAGACGTTCGGCAGGCGGAGCCGCGTGGCTAGTGCAATGATCTGATTGCGATGAATGAGCGCCGACGCGCTTGCCGTCACGATCAGGCCGCCGTTCGGCTCGCGGGCGAATGCAACGACGGCGCGCTCGATCTCGCTGGCGTCGCGCGTATGGATCGGGCGCAGCTCGACCCCCCGAGCGACGGCGCCACCGAGTCGCCTGCTATTCCCGCGGTCAGTATAGCTAGTGTCGATGACGCCCGGGCGCCGGCGTCGCCTCGCCCACGCGATCGCTCTCGAATCGCAGCAGCTTGACCACGCGATCGCGTACCGTGCCGGACAGTTCCAGCCGAAGCGCCCAGTCGCCGTACATTTCGAGCGCAATGCGCGCCCGATACGTGCCCTTGTCCTGCTCCTCGGTCGCCTTCACCGGCCGCATATTATGGGCCGCCGGCATCGAAGGCATGTCTGCTGCCACCGTCAGTGTGAGGCCCGACAAAGGTTCGCTCGTGCGGGCATTGGCGAGCTTGATAATGCAGTCGTATTGGAGCTTCTCGGCCGGCTGGCAGCTAACGTCGGCCTTGGCCCGGATCTGCGCATGCGCGTTTTCGAGACCGCAAGGCGCAAGCATCGCGAGCGTGGCTAAGACGTAAGTTGCCGACTTCACGGCCATCCTCCAGTCGCTCAGGCGCTGTTTCCCCTCGGTTTCAGGCTTGACCGCCGTGCCCATAGGGAAACTCGCCGCCAGCCACGGCCGATCTTGTGCACCACCATCTCGTCGAGCAAACCGCGCGGGCGCACGATCAACAGCAAGGCAACGAGCCCGCCGAAGATGATCATGCGATACCCGGCCAATGCTCTTATGGATTCCAGCAGGCCGATGTCGATCAGAACGCCAAGCAGCGGACCGAATGCGGTCCCCAGCCCGCCGATCAAGCCGTAGGCGAGGCTGTGAACGCCGAGCATGATATCGAAAATGCGTGGCTCCACATAGGTCGTCAGGTGGGCATAGAGCCCGCCGCCAATTCCGGCGAGCGTCCCAGCGATCCCAGCGGCGAGCACCTTGCGGCGCGCGACGGGAATTCCCTGCAATTCGGCGAGTGTTTCATCCTGGCCGATCATCCGGAAGATGACACCGAGCCGCGAGCGTTCCAGCAGCAGCAATCCCAACATCGCCGCCGCGAGCAATGAATAGATCAGCAGCAGGAACTGAAAGGCGTCGATGTTGTGGTCGAAGATGTAACGAATGTTGCGAAATCCGTCGGTCCCGTTGGGCCCGATCAACTCGCCGTCGATCGAAATCTGATAACGGAACAGCTCGAAGAGAATCCGCACCATCTCCGCGAACGCCAAGGTCGCGATCGCGAAGTAGAGGCCGTGCAGCCGCAGCGTCGGCACACCGACCAGCAGCGCTGCGCCACCGCTGACCGCTGCGCCCCAAACGAGGGCCGCTGCCAGCGACCAGCCCCACAAGGCGGTTGCTATTCCCGCGGCATATGCCCCGATCGCGAAGAAGGCTTGCTGGCCGAAAGAAATCTCTCCGGTCAGCAGCAGCAGATAGGCGGACAGCGCGACGAACGAGATGACGCCGATATTGGACAATACCCCGATGAGATAGTCGTCCATGGATCAAGCCTTCGGCGGCATCGCGGGTTCGGGCGCGCGGCCGAGCAATCCCCGCGGACGCACCACCAGAAATGCAAACAGCACGACATAAGCGACGAGATCGCGAATCTGCGGCCCGAAGTACCATTGGCTGTTAACCTCCACGATGCCCAGCAGCAATCCGCCGACAACCGCGCCGGGGACGGATCCGAGTCCCCCGATCATCATGGCGATCAGGCCCTTCAATGTCGCCCACATACCGAACATCGGCGTGACCTGCTGGTCGACCGCAAGCACGAGGAAGCCGGCAGCGCCGCCGACCGCCGAGGCGCCCGCGAATGTCAGCAGCACGGCCGTCCGCACATTGATCCCGACCAGATGAGCCGCGACCGGGCTGCCAATGATGGCGCGCAAGGCAAGGCCGAAACGCGTGTGATAGAGCGCGAGATGCACGGCCGCCGCCAGTGCGAGCGCGCAGACCAGCATGATGAGGTGATCGACTCGTACCAGGAAGGGCCCGAATTCGAGCGGCGCGACGGTTGCGAGCGGTGGAAAGGGATAAGTATGGCGGGGCAAGACCAGGATCGCCGCCTGCTCGAGCTGCATCCAGATCGCGAAACTGGACACCATTGATGCGATGGCGGCGCCGGCTTTCATCGGCGCGAAACAGAGCCGCTCGACATAGATTCCGGCGATCACCGCCCCGAGAACCACGGCGCTCGCAACCGCGAGCGGCCCGGCCCCGTAGTACAAATAGAGGACGGTTCCGAAATAGCCACCAATCATGATGGACGGGCCATAGGCCAAGTCGAGCCTGCGCATCACGCCGAAAATCAGGGTGAAGCCGAGCGCCAGCAGCCCGTAGGACGAGCCGATCATCACGCCGTCGAGGGTGTTCTGGACGAGGTCGATCATCGGCCTCTACCGCGGTTGCGTCAGCCGGCCGCGCGGCGCGTCCCCAAATAAGCGCGTTGGATGACCTCATCTTCGGCCAGCTGGCCGGGCATTCCCCTGAACGTGATGCGCCCCTGCTCCATCAGCAAGAAACGATGAGCCACCTGCAGTGCCATGTGCGCGTTCTGCTCGACCAGGAAGATGGTGGTTCCGTCGCGATTGAGGTCGCGGACGATATTGAATATCTCCGTGACGACAAGGGGCGCGAGCCCCAGCGACGGCTCATCCATGAGCAGCACGCGCGGCCGCGACATGAGCGCGCGGGCGACCGCGAGCATCTGCTGCTCCCCGCCGGAGAGAGTGCCGGCCAATTGCTCGGTCCGCTCGTTCAAACGTGGAAAGAGGGCATACATCCGCTTGAGATCGGCATCGATGCTGACCTTGTCGTTGCGCTGATAAGCGCCCGCGAGCAGATTTTCGCGCACGCTCATCTGCGGGAAGACGAGCCGGTTCTCGGGCACGAGCGCGATGCCATGCGCGACGATTCTGGCCGGCGAGAGTCCGACCAGTTCGGTGCCGGCGAGCCGGATCGAGCCGCGGCGCGGATGTAAGAGACCGGCAATTGTCATCATCAACGTGGTCTTGCCCGCACCGTTGGGGCCGAGCAGGCAGGTGATTTTTCCGGTCTCGACCTGCAGCGACACGCCTTTCAGCGCGTCGATCTTACCGTAGGCGGTGACGAGGTCGGATATGTCGAGCATCTCAGTCCTCATGCGACCGCGGCGCTGCCGAGATAGGCCTCGCGCACCGCGGGGTCCGCCTGAACGAAAGCAGGCGTTCCTTCCGCGATCTTCTGGCCGAAATTGAGCACGGCGACGCGGTCTGCCACCGACATGACCAATTCTACATGGTGCTCGATCAAGAGCACGGTGATGCCATCCTGGCGCAGCTTGCGGATTCGGCTGTCGAGTTGATCGACTTCCTCGGCGTTCATACCCGCTGCCGGCTCGTCGAGCAGCAGCAAGACGGGCTTCGCAGCAAGAGCACGGGCGAATTCGAGCCGCCGCTGCTCGCCGAATGCCAGATTGGCTGCCAATTCATCACGCTTGTGCGCAAGATCGAAAAACTCGAGCGTCCGGTTGATCTCCTCCCACGCGCCGTTCGAGCCGCCAAACCAGCGGCGGAGAAAATTCTGGTTGCGCTGCTCGCCGGAATTCTGCGCGACCCAAAGATTCTGCCAAACCGTCAATTGTCCGAACAGGCGTATATTCTGGAACGTGCGTGCAATTCCAAGCGTCACACGCGCATGCGGCGGCAGCCGAGAGATGTCGGCACCGTTGAAGACGACGCGGCCTGCGGTGGGGGGAAGCAAACCGCATATGAGATTGACGATCGTGCTCTTGCCCGAGCCGTTCGGGCCGATCAGGCCAACGATTTCCCCGCGCGCAACGGCCAGATCGATGCCGTCGACCGCGCGGACGCCTCCAAAATGCTTGGTGAGCCCCTGCAGATCAAGCACCGTTGCCATCCTTCCTCGGGACGATCAGCCGTTTGAGGGCAAGCACGGCCCCAGCGTCGAGCAATCCGCGGGGGCGCACATTCATCGCGAGCACGATCAACCCGCCGAACAGCAGATTGCGCCAATCGCCCATGAAGCGAAGACCTTCGATCAGGAAGCCCTGGACGAAGACGACGGCGAGCAGGGTTCCGAACACATTGGAAAGACCGCCGAGAATCGGATAGGCGATGGCGAAGGTCGCCAGCACGACGCCGAACTGCAGATGCTCGATATGCGTCGTGTAATGCGCGAAAATGCCGCCGCCGATGCCAGCGATGACGCCGCCGATCGTCATCGCGGAGACCTTTACGGCAGTAATGTTGATGCCGGCGCTTTGTGCGGCGAGCTCATCCTCGCCGACCGCACGCAATACGGCGCCGGCGCGCGATCGATCCAACCACCATACGCCGGCCATCACCAGGGCGACCACCGCCCAGATGAAGAGCATCACGTCAAGCGTCGTCCAGCCATGCTCGGGAAAGTAGCGGATCTGGCGGAAGCCCTCGGCGCCATGGGGACCGAGTTTGAGATTTCCGGCCTGCACTTGATAGGTGAAGTTGAAGAAGAACAGACGCACGGCCTCTCCGAATGCGATGGTCGCCACCACGAGCATCAGGCCCTTCACCCGCAAGGCGGGGAACCCGACGGCGCAAGCCATCACGCCGGCGACCACGGCAGACGCGCCGAGGGCGGGGACAAGCGGCCATTGCGCGAGCACCGTAAGCATGCCGGCGACGTACGCGCCGATCGCGAAGAAGCCGGCCTGTGCGAGACTGACCTGGCCGGTGAGCAGCACGCAATAGGCGGACAGTCCGAGCAGCGTATGAACGCCGATGATCTGCATAAGTCCGAGGTAAAAATCCATCGGGTTGTGCCCCGCCTTCAATCCCGCCCAACCGGCATCGCAAACACGCCGCCCGGCCGGAAAATGAGGAAAGCGAACAGCAACAGCATGATGTAGAGATCGCGCTCCGATACGCCGCGGAAGAACTGAAAAGCGTTTTCAAGACCGCCGACCACGAGACCGGCGATGATGGCGCCCGGGATGCTCCCGAGCCCTCCGATCACGGTGACGATCAGCCCCTTGACGGTCAAAGGCAGCGAAAGCAGCGGCGACAGCATGCCGATGGCCGCCCCTGTCATGGCTCCGGCAATGCCGCCGACCACGCCGGTAATGACGAATGTGACAACGTTCACCCGCGTGATGCTGATGCCGCAGAGCTGCGATGCCGTGGGCTGCTGCGACACGGCGCGAGTGGCGAGGCCGAGCCTGGTTCGATAAAGCAACAGCAGCAGGACAACCATGCACGCACAGCTCAGAGCGAAGACGAACATCAGATCGCCGCGCAGATTGAACGGCCCTGCCGAAACGATCACGTCGGAAAACAGCGCCGGATAATTGAGCGGAACGCCGGCCGTCGTGTGCACGATGATTTCATCGATCAGGAGCAGCAATCCGACAGTGGACATCAGGGTTGCCAGCGGGTTGGCAAGCGGAATGAACTTGAAGCCGACGAGATAAACGAGGCCGCCGATGACTCCGCCTGCCGCCGCCGACGCCAGGAATACGAGGATCGCGGGCGCCTTGATGCCGGCGACGATCAGAAGGCTCGCGTAAGCGGCTCCGATCGAGGCTGCGGCATAGGACAAGTTGATCTTGTGCATCACGCCGAAAACGAGCGTGAAACCAATTCCCAGCAATGCATAGGTCGCGCCGAACAGCACGCCATCGGCAACCGACTGCACAGCGTCGATCAGGTCAAGCACGTCCACGTCAATGGCCGCAACTGGTCAGTACCGATGAATGATTGACGGCAAGGCGACTGATTGACAACAAGGCGGCGGACCGCCGGTGCGGCCCGCCGAAATGCTCGGGCCGCTTCACGACGATGGCTTGTGCAGGACCAGCCAGCTTCCGTCCTTGGCATGGACGTAGAGGAACGGCTTGATTGCTTCACGATCAGCGGTGCGTCCGACCTTGCCCAAGAGGCCGTTCGTCTCTTTCAACGCCGCTAGGCCTTCGCGCATCTTGTTGCGGTCGGCCTGCACGGTGTCGGGCTTCGCCAAGATCTTCTGCTGCTCGATCACATCCTTGAGGATGAACATGATCTCGTACGCCGCGGCGCTGTGCAGATCGGCGCTTCCACCGAACTTGGCGACGTTCTCGGCCGCTTTCTTGGCCTCCGGCGTCACCGGCGCGAAACTCGTCGGAATGATGATGCCTTCCGCTTGCTTGGCGCAGCCCTGCAGCGTTTCGATGCTGGACGAGCTGGTGAGGCCGATCAGGAGCTTGGGCTTCACGCCTTGACGTTCCATCTCCTTGAGCACGCCGCAGGTCGTGAAGGGATGCGCCGATATCGCGACGATATCGGCATTGGCGCGCTTCATGTCGCGGACCTGGGTCGAGAAGGTGGTGTCGTTGAGCAGCCATTCGGATGTACCGAGCAGCTGGAAGCCGTTGGCGTCGGCTTGTGCCTTCATGACGCCGTAGGTTGCATTCGAATGTGCGAAATCTTTCTCGACGCCGCCAAAGATGGTCTTCAGGTCCGGATGCTGCGACTTGATCCACGCGAATAGCGACTTGTACATCTCGAATTCGCTCGGCACGTTCCGGAACGACCACTCGGAGATTTTGGCAAGTCCGCCCTTAGCGGCCACGTCGGCGATGATGGGGAATTGCAGGCCGCTATCGGACGCATCACCCACTTTCTTCTGCAGGATCCCGAAAAGCGATTCGGCCACGTTGGAGCAGGTCGGCCCGACCGCAACGAAAGCGTCGGTCGAGGCAATGCGGCGCACAACCGAGATGCCTTCCTCGGCGTTGCAACGGTCGTCGAGGAATTCGACGGTCAGCTTGGCTTTGCTTCCGTCGCCCAGCGTGACGCCACCGGCCTTGTTGATCTCCTCCGCGCCGGCTTTCATCGCCGCTTCGCTGTTGATGCCGAACACGCGGACGACGCCGGACTTGGCGCCGAAGCCGGTGATCTTGACAGTGCGATCCTGGGCAACCGCGCCCTCGCTTGCAAATAGCGCTGGGACCGCAAGCAGCGTCGCAAATGCGGCAGTCAGAACTCTCATGGGATCCTCCACCTGAAGCGTTGAGCGATTTTTCGCATTTCTTGTTGGTAGGTAAGCCTAACATATGTTCGATCGGTTGCGCCACGAAGCATTGTCGAGCCGCGAGACCGATTCGAACGGCAGCTTCGATCCGCAAGCGCGGAAGAAAATTCAACGAACTGCAGCATGCAGGCTGTTATGATACATATCGAAGCCAACGTTGAGCGACTTAGCCAAATCGCGCTAAGGGAGGAAGAATGTGGCCCAACCAGCCAAGCCAAAGCCAACCGGAAAGCTGCTTCGCAAGGCAAAGACCGGTGGTCTCCGCCGGTCGCGCAAGGCGTCGCTGAGCGGGAGTCGGCGCAACACCGGCAGCGGGCGTGACATCTTCAGGGCCCTGCGACCGAACGCCGCAAATTTCGCAACCCTCACGCCGATATCGTTCCTGCCGCGATCGGCCGAGATCCATCCCGAGCGCATCGCCGTGATCCACGGCGCGGATCGTTACAATTATCGGCAGGTCTACGAGCGAGCGCGGCGACTGGCCTCGGCGCTTGCGCGCGCCGGTATTCGTCCCGGCGACACTGTTTCGGCGATGCTTCCCAACGTGCCCGCCATGGTCGAAGCGCACTACGGCGTGCCGATGCTGGGTGCCGTGCTGAACACGATCAATACCCGCCTGGAACCTGCAACCATCGCCTATATCTTGCAGCATGGTGAGGCCAGGGTGCTGATTACCGACCGGGAATTCGCAGCACAGGTCGGTCCCGCTTTGGCGAAGCTCGAACGGCGCCCGCTCGTCATCGATGTGGACGACGCGCTTTACTCGGGGTCGGGAGAGCGGCTCGGCAGGATCGAGTATGAGGAATTCATCGCAAAGGGCGATCCGAGCTTCGCGTGGACGTCGCCAGCCGATGAAAGCAGCGCGATCGCGCTCAACTACACCTCCGGCACCACGGGCAATCCGAAAGGCGTGGTCTATCACCATCGCGGCACGTTCTTGGAGTGCGTGGGAAACATCATCGCCTGGCCGTTACCCCCGAAGCCGGTCTACCTGTGGACCTTGCCGATGTTCCACTGCAACGGTTGGTGCTTCCCGTGGTCGGTGGTCGCGATGGGCGGCACCCATATCTGCCTGCGCAAGGTTGACCCGGCACTCATCTTTTCGATGATCGCGGAACACCGCGTGACGCATATGTGCGGCGCGCCAACCGTCCTCAACTTGCTCACCTCCGCGCCGGCGGAGCAGCGGCGCAGGTTCGACCACCTCGTCGATATCCAGACCGGCGGCTCACCTCCCCCGGCCAAGGTGATCAAAGGCATGGAAGAGCTCGGCTTCCGTGTCACTCACATCTACGGCATGACCGAACTGCAAGGTCCGTCGACGCTATGCGTGCCGCAGGATGGATGGGGGAAACTGCCACTCGAAGAACGGGCCGCCCTGACTGCGCGCCAGGGCGTTCGCTATCCGGTGGTGGAAGGCCACATGGTGGCCGATCCAAAGAGCCTGCGACCGGTGCCGCAAGACGGCAAGACCATCGGCGAGATCATGGTGCGCGGCAATACCGTGATGCTCGGCTATCTCAAGGAACCCAAGGCGACTGCCGATATATTCCGCGGCGGCTGGATGCGCACGGGCGACCTCGCAGTCGAGCACCCCGACGGCTATGTCGAAATCAAGGACCGTGCCAAGGACATCATCATCTCAGGCGGCGAGAATATTTCGAGCGTCGAGGTCGAAATCGCGCTCTACAAACATCCGGCAGTCCAGCTTGCAGCCGTCGTAGCGCGGCCCGATCAGAAATGGGGCGAAACTCCCTGCGCCTTCGTGCAGCTCAAGCTGGGCGCCAAGGCG
>Ga0318547_10000697_pt1 | contig 11089 bp, 9 predicted proteins | sample GRESIP169b2f20_FD_203515 | JGI IMG/M metagenome (GOLD analysis project Ga0318547, IMG submission 203515) | Tropical soil microbial communities from Luquillo Experimental Forest, Puerto Rico - GRE.SIPMG.169b2f20 | ecosystem: Environmental > Terrestrial > Soil > Tropical forest > Bulk soil...
GGCCGACGTCGACGCGCGCCGCGCGAACCTGGAGCGCGCGATCGCGCACAAGGAGAAGTTCGTCGCGCGCTTCCGCTACGGCACGAAGGCGAGCCAGGCGCAGAGCCGGCTGAAGTCGATCGACAAGCTGCGCGACGAGCTCGGCGAGCTGCCCGAAGCCGCCGCGACGCGGCGCATGCGCGCGCGCTTCGCCAGCGGCGTCCGTCCCGGCGAGGTCGTGCTGCGCATGGAGCGCGTGGCCAAGGCCTACGGCGAGACCGTCGTCTACCGCGCGCTCGACTTCGAGCTGAAGCGCGGCGAGCGGGTGGCGCTGGTCGGGCCCAACGGCGCGGGCAAGTCGACGCTGCTCCGGCTGGCCGCCGGTGCGCTCGGGCCGGACCGCGGCGACCGCGAGCTCGGGCACAACGTGCACGCCGCGTTCTACGCGCAGCACCAGGTGGACGCGCTCGAGCCCGCGCGCACCGCGCTGGGCGAGCTCGAGTCGGGCGCGACGATCGACGACGTGCCGCGGCTGCGCGGCATCCTCGGCGCCTTCCTGTTCTCGGGCGACGAGGTGGACAAGAAGGTCGCGGTTCTGTCGGGCGGCGAGAAGGCGCGGCTCGCGCTCGCGAAGCTGCTGCTCACGCGCGCCAACTTCCTGGTGCTCGACGAGCCGACCAACCACCTCGACATGGACGCGCGCGACGTGCTCACCGAGGCGCTCGCGGACTACGGCGGGTCGCTCCTGTTCGTGAGCCACGACCGCCGCTTCATCGAGGCGCTCGCCACCCGCGTGGTCGAGATCACGCCCGGCGCCGCAGAGGCGCGGGTGCGGAGCTTCCTCGGCGGGTACGAAGCGTACGCGGCCGCGCTCGCGCGCGAAGCGGAGCCGCCGGCGCCGGCGAAGAAGGACGCCGCGAAGACGCCGAAGCCCCGCGACGACGCCGCCAAGAAGACGCGCGAGCGCGCGCAGCGCAAGCTGCGCGAGCAGAGCTCGGCGCTCGAGCTCGAGATCGAGTCGCTCGAGGCGGCGCTCACCCGGCTCGACTGGCTCGCCGCCGACCCCGACACCGCGAAGGACGGCGAACGCATGCGCGAGATCGCCGCCGAGCGCCGCACCCAGAAGGACAAGCTCGACGCGCTCTACGCCGACTGGGACCGGATCACAGCAAACCTGGACGCGTAGGGCCGCAAGCGAAGCGCGCAGCGAGGCAAAGCCGAGCGAAGGCCGTAGGCCGCGGCCGCCCGCGGCCGTACACGGCTAAGGCCCTGGTGCCCAGGACTGGACTCGAACCAGCATGCCCTTTCGGGCACCAGACCCTGAATCTGGCGTGTCTACCAATTTCACCACCTGGGCACGGTGGTCGCACCGAACGGCGCGCAGACTAGCTTCCCTACACCCGCCGATCCAGCTCGATCGCGTAGCGGAGGTCGGAGAGGAACTCCGGGATCGCGGCGCCGACGCGGTGCCAGTTCGGGATGAGCGGCGCGCGCATCGGGTCGCGCACGAATGCGAGGCCGGCGGCGCGCAGGCCCGCGGTGAAGGTCTCGACCATGAGCTCCTCGTCGTGCGGATCGAAGCGCAGGCCGTTGATGCGCGAGTCGGCGGAGTACGCGGTGATGGTGTCCTGCGCCTGGCGCAGGTAGGCGGCGCAGAGCGTGTTCAGGAACCCGGCGTCGAACTGGACGCCCACGCTCGCCAGGTTGCGGAAGAGCGAGGTCGCGATGTCGATCACCATGCGGTGCAGCCCCTGCGAGGGATCGAACGGCGACAGCTCCTGGTGCTTGTGGTCGTAGTTGTCGGCGAGCTCGACCTGGCAGATGCGCTGCGGCGAGGCGTTGCGGAACACCTCGGCGAGCAGCCCGACCTCGAGCCCCCAGTCGCTGGGGATGCGCACCTGGCGCGCGAGCGCGGTCTTCATCGAGAACTCGCCGGCGAGCGGGTAGCGGAAGCCGTGCACGAACTCGAGCAGCGGCAGCGAGCGGTCGAGCGTGCTCTTCAAGGAACGGATCAGGGGGGTGACGAACAGACGCGTCACTCTTCCGTGTAGCCGGTCGGTGGCGCGGCCGTAATAGCCCTTGCAGTAGTCGTAGTCGAGGTGGGGTGAGAGCACCGGGTAGCAGAGCCGCGCCAGCAGCTCGCGCTCATAGGTGAGGATGTCGCAGTCGTGGAACGCCAGCGCGTCCACGTCGGCGAGCGCCAGCGCGCAGCCGGCGCCGAGCCAGACCGCCCGCCCCTTCCCGTCCGGGCCGGGCTCGAGGCCGCTCGCGCGCTGCCGCGCCAATAGCTCGCCCACGGTCGGCCCGCTGCCCCAGACGCAGACCGCCTCGGGCAGCACCTGGAAGAAGTCGCGCACGCGGCGGAACTCGTCCGCGTCGGCGGTGCCCGAGACGCTCACCACGACGCGGTGCAGGTACGACACCTCGCGCAGCACCTCGACGATCCCGCGCAAGCCGGGGCCGTTCACCTCGCTCCACAGGCAGGGCAGCACCAGCGCCATCGGCCGCTCGCGCGCGAAGTACTTGAGCTCGGCCTCGAGTCGCCCGAGCGAGGCGGGCGCGAGCCGATGCAGAGTGGTGATGACCCCATTCTGGTAGAAGTCGCTCATGCGAGCTGCGAGCTTAGCCGCAACGGCCGGCGGATTGGAAATCGGCTGATGGCCGCACGAAGGCCCGCCCGCGGCGAGCGGCGGCGGCTCGGCGTCGCGCTCGGCGCAGGCGGCGCGCGCGGCCTCGCGCACGCGGGAGTGCTGTTCGGGCTCGCCGAAGCGGGAATCCCGGTCGACGCGATCGCAGGCACCAGCAGCGGGGCGCTGGTCGGCGCGCTCTGGGCCACCGGGCAGCTCGAGCTGTTCGCGCGCGAGCTGCGCGAGAGCGAGCCCGCCGATCTGTGGCGCTACCTCGACCCGGTCTGGCCGCGCGCGGGGCTGTTCTCCGGCGAGCGCGCGACCGACTACCTGCGCGGGCTGCTCGGCGACTGGCGCATCGAGGACCTGCCGATTCCGTTCGCGGCGGTCGCGGTCGACCTGGTGAGCGGCGAGGAGGTGTGGATTCGCTCGGGGAAGCTGCTCGACGCCGTGCGTGCCAGCATCTCGCTTCCCGGGATCTTCGTGCCGGTGCGCGACGGCAACCGCCTCCTGGTCGACGGCGCGCTGCGCAACCCGGTGCCGGTCGCAGCGCTCGCGCTGCTCGAAGTGGACGTGCGGATCGCGGTGAACCTGCACGCGCAGCCGGTGCGCGAGCTCGAGCCGCGCGCGCGCCGCAAGCCGGTGATGGCGCGGCTGGGCGAGGCGTTCGAGAGCGGTCTCGCGCGGCTGGGCCGCCGGCCGCGCGCGGCCGAGGCGTCCGAGCCCGACCTGCCGGCGGGCCCGAACCTGATCGAGATCCTCACCGCCTCGATGAGCGTGCTCGAGCACGAGATCGCGCGGCACCGGCTCGCGCGCGAGCCGGTCGACGTGGTGCTCGCGCCCGACGTGCGCGGCATCCGCTCGTTCGAGTTCCACAAGGCGACGCGCGCGATCAGCGCGGGCCGCAAGGAGCTGGAGGAGAAGCTGCCCGAGATCCGCGCCGCGCTGCGCAGGCGCGCGGGGCTCGCGCGCTACTTCTCGTTGGGCTCGAGCTCGTAGCCTTCGGGCAGGTTCTGCGAGAGGAAGCGCGCGGTCTCAGAGTCGATCTCGGTGAACGACAGTGCGACTTCCTGCGTGAAGCCATCGAGGTCGGTGACTCGCACCAGCTGTCCGACGACCAGCACCGTGCGAGAGCCGATCGTGAGCTGGACGCGCAGCGTCTCGCCCAGGTCGACTTCGAGCCCCACGCACTGGAAGCGGATCCCGCCGATCGAGACGTCGAGCGCGTGCGCGAGCGACTCGCGCGTGTCCACGCGCGCGATCGAGACCAGCGCCTCGGTGCGCACGCGCGGGTACTTGCGGCGGTCGAACGTCAGGTTGCCCACGGAGCCTCCCCGCAACCTTTCGGAAGCGGGGAGTTCCGGCCTTACATGCGCGCGCGGGCTGGCGCGCGCGTCCTAGAACAGGCGCAGCTGGCGCGCGTCGGCCGGTGAGTCGGCGCGCACCAGCCCCGCCAGCGCGAGCCGCACCCGCCGGACCGGGCGCGCGCCCGCCTGGGTGCGCGAGAGGAGCGCCTGCGCCGCCTGCGCGAAGGCGGCGCGCTCTGCGGACGGCTCGGGCAGCGCCACCGAGCGGGTGACGGCGGTGCCGTCCACGAAGTCGAGCGCGAGCTTCACGTTGCGCGCGGCCCGGCGCTCGCGCGCGAGCGCGCGCTCCAGCCGCTCGGCGAGCGAGTCGAGCAGCTCGCCGAGCGTGCGCACGTCGATCGCGGGCTCGTCGAGCGTGCGCTCCTGCGAGAGCGAGCGCGCGCGCGGCTTGGGCCGCAGCGGCTCCTTGTCTTCGCCGCGCGCGTACTCGAGGATCGCCGAGGCGCCGCGGCCCACGACGCCGGTCAGTGTCGCGAGATCGACCGCCGCCAGCGTCGCAATGGTGTGCACGCCGCGCGCCGCGAGCTTCGCGGCGGTGGCCGGCCCCAGGCCCCAGATCTCGGTCACCGCGAACGGCGCGAGGAACGGGCGCACCTCGCCCTCCCCGACCATGCGAATGCCACCGGGCCCGGCGTGCCGCGCCGCGAGGAACGCCACGAAGCGGGTCGGCGCGATGCCGCCCACGGCCGAGATGCCGAGCTCGGCCTGCACCCGCACGCACAGCTCCGCGGCGCGCGCGACCGGCTCCACTGCGCCGGGCAGCTCGAGGAACGTCCCGTCCAGGCCGAGCTCTTCGATGCGGTCGGTCTCGGCGCGGAGCAGCGCGCGCAGCTCCGCCGCCACTTCGCGGTAGCGCTCGAGCCGCGTGGGCCGCACCGCCGCGTCGGGACAGAGCTCGAGCGCGCGGCGCATCTCCATGCCGTCGCCGACTCCGCGCGCGCGCGCTTCACGGCTGGCGCTGATCACGGTGCCGCGCTTCGCGGGATCCGCGCCCACCACGACCGGCCGGCCGCGCAGCGCCGGATTGTCCGCCTGCTCCACGGCGGCGTAGAGCCCTGGAACCAGGATGAAGATGATCATGCGGGGTACGAGCGCCGTGCGAGCGCTCGCAAGAAGGAGTAGCGCGGCCGGGCGAAAGGCGTCACCGCGGCGTGTCGGGTCGCAGCTCCCAGGTGCCCTTCTGGTGGTAGGCGATGTCGCTCTGGTGCATCCACAGCGGGCGCGGCCGCCCGGCCAGCCAGTCGCCCAGCGCATCGGCGTAATGGTCGGAGCCGGGGCTGCCGGACTGGCCGCCCGCGAGCCCGACCAGCGCGTGGTCGGGATCGGCGAGGTCGACCGCGTAGCGCAGACCGGGGCCGAGCTCGACCGCCGCGTCCGGCAGCGCGCCGTGGTACATGGTCCAGGCGCTGTCCGGATCGCCCGGCGCCGGGAATGGTCCCACGCCCAGGCGCTTCCCGATCCAGCGCAGCGAGCCGCTGCCCGACCGCTCGAACTCGTGGATCAGCCGCACTTCGTGCACGTCGCCCCAGGCCCACTTCTTGGGGTTGGCCGAGATCTGGGTGCGCATGGTCGCCCAGGTCTCGTCGAGCGCGGCCTCGACCAGGCCGGGCGCCTTGTCGCGGCCGATCCGGTCGAGCGTGCGCGCAAGCACGAGACCCGGCGCGGGCTCGGCCGCATCGAGCAGCGCCTGCGCCTCGCGCGAGAGGCCCAGGTGCTCGAGCAGCCGGTGCGCGAGCCGCTGGCGGAACACGTGGTAGAGCGACGCGCCCACCGAGTCCTTCGCGGTCGAGCCGTCCCAGTCGAGCAGCATCGCGCGCGCGCGCTGCGCGCTCGACGAGGCGGGCACGATGTCGCCGATCAAGAGCCGCAGGCTCGCGGGTCCGCGGCGCGAGACCGTGTCGCGCTGGATCGCGACCAGGCGCTCCACGTCGAGCGGGCCGCCCTGCGCGACCAGCTCGCGCACGCGCTCGGAGCCGCCTTCGCTGCTCCACAGCCAGCTCACGCTGTGGCGGAAGCTGTCCGCGCCGGCGTGGGTCGACACCACCTGCGCCTCGAGCTTGGGCCCGAAGCTCGACGGCAGCTCCTCGAAGGGGATCATCCCGCGCCAGTCGTAGAAGCGCGAGGCGCCGGACACGGGCAGGAGCGCGGTGTCGATCGCCCGGATCGGCAGGTCGCCGGCGAGCTGCGTGCCGATCGCGCCCGCCGCGTCGGCGTAGAGGAAGGTCGCCACCGGCGCGTGCACCTCGCGCAGCGCGCCGCGGAAGCACTCCCAGTCGCCGCAGCGCTGCAGCTTGAGCAGGCCGTCCACGCCACTGTCGACGCTGGCGCCGGTCCAGCGCAGCGAGAGCGCGCTGGTGCGCGGATCGTCCGGCCGCACGCTGCGCAGGAGCGGCCCGTGCTCGGTCGTGACCACGTCGATCGGCTGCGGCGCGCCGCCGCGAACCGCGATCTCCTCGTGGCGCACGCTGGCCTCGCGCCAGTGCCCGCCGCGCTCGTAGCGCAGCGGCTCCGCCGGATCGAGCGTCTCCTCGAACAGGTCCGACACCGATCCGTGTAGGGCGACCTGGCCCCAGGCCAGCGCCCGGTTCGCGCCCGCGAAGAAGAGCGGCAGGCCCGGCCAGGTGGCGCCGGAGATCTCGCTTCGCCCCGCGCGCACGTGCGCCAGGTAGAAGACCGCGGGCGCGGTGAAGTCCACGTGCAGGTCGTTCGCGAGCAGCGGCTTTCCGCTCGCCGAGCGCGAGGCGGGGACCAGCACGCCCAGGCTTCCCGAGGGGCCCGCGAGGCCGGAGAGCGCCGCCAGCTCATCGCCCGCGCGGCCGAGCTCGAGCAGCGGCGCGAGCGGGTCGCGCGCGCCGTCGCTGGGCCGCACCGGGAAGAAGTCGCGCGACGGCACGCCGCCGAGCTCCGAGACCAGGCGGTCGAGCAAGAGACTCGCGCCGAGCGAGCGGCCCAGATCCCAGGCGCGCAGCCGCGCGATCGCGAGCGAGTCGGCCGGGGTCCACGGCTCGGGCTCGAGCTCGAGCCAGCGCAGCTCGAACGGCTTGGGAGCCCGCCCTGCGGCGATCTCCGCCAGCCACGCGTTCACGCCCGCCGCGTAGGCCTCGAGCGCGGCGCGAGTGTCGCGGCCGAGGTGCTTCGCCTCCTCGTCCGCCGCCTCGCCGAGACCGAGCGTGCGCGCGAGCCGGTCGGTCTCGAGCGCGCGGGGCCCGAGCAGCTCGGCCAGCTGGCCGCGCGCGCTGCGCCGCAGCACCTCCATCTGCCACAGCCGGTCCTGCGCGTGGGCGAAGCCGAGCGCCAGGAAGCCGTCGTTCAAGCCCTCGGCCTGCACGTGCGGAATGCCGAACGGGTCGCGCACGATGTGCACGGGCGCAGCGAGCCCCGTGATCGCGAGGTCGCCCGTCGCGCTCGGCCCGGGATCGCGCCCGACCAGCGACAACACCACGAACGCGCCGACGGCGGCGAGCGCCAGCGTGGCGGCCAACACCCCGGCCGCGACCCGGAGCCAGCGACTCACGGCGCCGACCGGCTCCCAGTGCCCTCGATCACCACCTGGGCGAAGGCGTGGGTGCGCGTGTACGACGCCCCGACCCAGGCGCGCGCGAAGCCGCGCTCCCGCGCGATCTCCAGCGCGCGGCCGCGGATCTCGATCCCGAGCCCGCGCTCGGTCTCCACAGTCTCGAAGTCGCGCCAGGCGACGCCCCGCCGCCAGCCGGTGCCGATGGCCTTCATGCCGGCCTCCTTAACGGCAAAGCGCAGGGCGAAGTGGGGGGCCGGGCGACCCCGCCGCGCGCAATCTGCGAGCTCGCGCTCGGTGTAGACCCGGCGCCGCAGCCGCTCGCCGCGGCGGGCGATCGCCCGCTCGACGCGCGCGATCTCCACCACGTCGATCCCACCCCCGATGATCACGGCGGGCGAACCTAGCACAGCCCGAAACGAGCGTAAGCGAGCGAAATCACTCGGATTGACGCTCCAGAGAACGCTTGGCTATGCTGCGCGCCGACCGCTCGAGGAGGGGCGTCCCCATGGCTGCTGTGCGCGTCGGCATCAACGGATTCGGCCGGATCGGCCGGCTGGTCTACCGGGCGCTGCACGAGATGGGCGCGAAGGACCTCGAGGTGGTCGCGGTGGGCGACATCGTGCCCGCCGACAACCTCGCCTACCTGTTGAAGTACGACTCCACCCAGGGCGCGTTCAAGGGTCAGGTCGGCTCCAAGCGCTCGAGCGGCGACAAGACCGAGGACGACGTGCTGGTGGTGGACGGCAAGGAGATCCAGGTCGTCTCCGCCCGGACCCCCGCCGAGCTGCCGTGGAAGGCGCTCGGCGTGCAGGTGGTGATCGAGTCCACGGGTCTGTTCACCGAAGCCGACAAGGCCAAGGGCCACCTCAGCGCCGGCGCCCGCAAGGTGATCATCTCCGCGCCGGCCAAGGGTGAAGACCTCACCGTGGTGATCGGCGTGAACGAGGACAAGTACGATCCGGCCAAGCACCACGTGATCTCGAACGCGTCGTGCACGACGAACTGCCTCGCGCCGGTGGTGCACGTGCTGCTGCGCGAGGGCTTCGGCGTGGCCGAGGGCCTGATGACCACGGTGCACGCCTACACCGCGACGCAGAAGACCGTGGACGGCCCGTCCAAGAAGGACTGGAAGGGCGGTCGCAGCGCCGCGATCAACATCATCCCGTCCTCGACGGGCGCCGCGAAGGCGGTCGGGCTCGTGCTGCCCGAGATCCAGGGCAAGCTCACCGGGATGTCGTTCCGCGTGCCGACGCCGACGGTGTCGGTGGTCGACCTCACGGTGAAGACGCAGCGCTCGACCTCGCTCGAGTCGATCAAGAAGGCGATGAAGAACGCCTCCGAGACGTACTTGAAGGGAATCCTCGGCTACACCGAGGACGAGGTGGTCTCGTCGGATTTCATCCACGACGGCCGCTCCTCGATCTTCGACGCCGGCAGCTCGATCGAGCTCAACGCGAACTTCTTCAAGCTGGTGTCTTGGTACGACAACGAGTGGGGCTACGCGCGGCGCGTGGTCGAGCTCACTCGGCTCGTCGCCCAGAAGCTGTGAGCCCGGCCGCCACCCTGCCGTCGGTCGCCGACCTGCGACTGGCGGGACGGCGCGTCTTCATCCGCGCCGACCTGAACGTGCCGCTCAAGGACGGAGCGGTGGCGGACGACTCGCGCATCCGCGCGTCGCTCGAGACGCTCGACTTCGTGCGCCGCGCCGGCGGGCGAGTCGTGCTCGCCTCGCACCTCGGGCGGCCCAAGGCCGCGCCCGATCCGAAGTACTCGCTCGCGCCGGTGGCGCGCCAGATGGGGCTCCCGCTCGCGCCCGACTGCGTCGGCCCCGAGACCGAGTCGCGCGTCGCCGCGCTCCGGAACGGCGAGGCGATCCTGCTCGAGAACCTGCGCTTCCACGCCGGCGAGGAGGCGAACGACCCGGCGTTCGTGGCGAAGCTCGCGCAGCTCTGCGACGTGTACGTGAACGACGCGTTCGGCACCGCGCACCGCGCGCACGCCAGCACCGAGGGACTCGCGCTGGTGTGCTCCGACGTCGGCGCGGGCTTCCTCCTGCTGCGCGAGGTCGCGGCGCTCTCGCGCGTGCGCGACGCTCCCGAGCACCCCTACGTGTGCATCCTCGGCGGCGCCAAGGTCTCGGACAAGCTGGCGGTGCTCGAGTCACTCGCGGCACGCGCCGACACCGTCGCGATCGGCGGCGCGATGGCGTACACGTTCCTGCTCGCGAAGGGCGAGCCGGTGGGGAAGTCGCGGGTCGAGCGCGACCTCGTCGACACGGCGAAGCGCCTGCTCGCGGGGAAGACCGAGATCCTGCTGCCGGTCGACCACGTCGTCGCGGCGAGTCCCGACGACGAGGCCGGCGCGCGCACGGTCGAGCGCATCCCGGACGGCGCGATGGGCCTCGACATCGGCCCGCGCTCGCGCGCCGCGCTGGCAGAGCGCGTGGCGCGCGCGAAGACGGTGTTCTGGAACGGCCCGCTCGGCTTCTTCGAGAAGCCGCCGTTCGACGCGGGCACGCACGCCGTGGCGGAGCTGCTCGCCGCGAGCCCGGCCTACTCCGTGGTGGGCGGCGGCGACTCACTCGCGGCGGTGCAGGCGTCCGGCGTGGCCGACCGGATCCGCCACCTCTCCACCGGCGGCGGCGCCTCGCTCGAGTTCCTCGAAGGGCGCGCACTGCCCGGCGTCGAAGCGCTCCGGAGGCGCGGGTGAGAACGCCGTTCGTCGCCGCCAACTGGAAGATGCACAAGACCGTCTCCGAGGCGGTCGCATTCGCGCGCGCGCTCGCGCCGCGGGTCGCGGTGCTCGACGACGTGGAGATCGCCGTCGCACCCCCGTTCACCGCGCTCGCCGCGCTCGCCGAGGCGCTGCGCGGCACGGCGATCGCGCTCGCCGCGCAGAACGTCCACTTCGAGAAGAGCGGCGCCTTCACCGGCGAGGTCTCGGTCGCGATGCTCGCGGAGCTCGGCTGCCGCTACGTGATCGTCGGCCACTCCGAGCGCCGCCAGCTGTTCGGCGAGACCGACGAGATCGTGGCGAAGAAGCTGCGAGCGGTGCAGGCGGCCGGGCTGCGGCCCATCCTGTGCGTGGGCGAGCTCCTGGTCGAGCGCGAGGCGGGCCGCACCTTCGACGTGCTGCGCCGCCAACTCGCCGGCTCGCTCGCCGAGTCCGACCCCGCGCGCGCCGACGAGCTCGTGGTGGCCTACGAGCCGGTCTGGGCCATCGGCACCGGCCGCACCGCCACGCCCGAGCTGGCCCAGGAGGCCCACGCCTACATCCGCACCCGCCTCGCGGACCGCTTCGGCGCGCGCGCCAGCCGGATCCGGCTGCAGTACGGCGGCTCGGTGAAGCCCGAGAACTGCTCCGAGCTGCTCGCGCAGCCCGACATCGACGGCGCGCTCGTCGGCGGCGCCAGCCTTGACCCGGAGGCCTTCTCTGCCATCATCCGCTCGCGCGCCCGGGGCGCGGAGATGGCCTCATGATCTTCCTCGGCTACCTGGTCTACTACGGCGTCGCGCTGATCTTGATCGTGCTCGTGCTGCTGCAGCACGGGAAAGGCGCCGACATCGGCGTCTCGCTCGGCGCCGGCGCCAGCCAGACCG
>Ga0318547_10000700_pt1 | contig 11067 bp, 11 predicted proteins | sample GRESIP169b2f20_FD_203515 | JGI IMG/M metagenome (GOLD analysis project Ga0318547, IMG submission 203515) | Tropical soil microbial communities from Luquillo Experimental Forest, Puerto Rico - GRE.SIPMG.169b2f20 | ecosystem: Environmental > Terrestrial > Soil > Tropical forest > Bulk soil...
AACACCATCGTCACCAGCATGAAGCTGGCGGTCTTGAGCAGGTGTCCGAGGACCGGTCCGCGGGTGAGATCTTGCACGGGGTCTCCTGTGAAGCGCCGCCGGGGTCCGCCGGCGCACAGCCGGCGCAAAGGTGTTGTCCGAGGTTAACGTGGATCGCACCCGATTGACAGCGCCGGTGCCGGCTTCTTCCGGCGCTCGTGGCCCGGATTCCCGCGATGGACGCTGTGTGCACGGATCCTTAGGTCGAGTTCGCTGCCGATACGCCCTGGGCTGGTGGGGCGGGCGGTCGCCACCTGGTGCATCGCCGATCCGCGAAGTATGTCAGAGCCAGCTTCACGCGCTGCTCGAGCGAGGCGTGGGGTGTCGCCTCGCACAGCGCGGCGGCCGTGCCTGATTCGTCGGCGCGAAAACCGAGCGCTTTGAGATACGGGATCACTTCTTCGGCGGCCTGCTTGCGCTTTGCAGCGGCCGCGGCCTCCCGCGCCTGTTGTCGCTTGCGGTCCATGAACCCGGCGCCGAACGTGCACTCCGCGTCGTACTGATTGTGCGCGCGGCATCGCAGCCGCATGCCATCCACCGTCGCCACACCTCCGCGCGCCACCGGCTCGATGTGATCGAACTCGAGCCTTGTCCGCGCCGGGCAGCGCTGGCCGCTCTCGCTCCGGAACGTGCACTGGTCCTGATCCCGCTCCCGGACCGCGCGCTTGACCGCGGCGGGGATGTGGCGCGGGTTCGAAGACGAGCGACCACGCCTGCGAGGCCGGTCCATCGCAGCGAACTTCCGGCACTCCAGATGTCGCACGAGCAGCCTGAGCGCGGGGGTGAGAACCGGGGCAATGTCACCGGAGCTGAGCTGGTGCCCGAGCAGGGTCTGGGCATGACGCAGCAAGTCGGAGGTCTCCTGATCGACCATGGCCTGGAGCGCATAGCGCTGTGGCGAGAGCGGCGTAAGCTTCTGGGGGGCACGGTCTGCGGCGGGTTGCCGCGCAGGCGCCTTAACTGTCCTCGAGGAGAGTTGAAGCTCCCCCCGCTTCCCGATGCCCCAACTGTCCCCGGGGCCAGCAGGATGACCGCGCTCAGGTGCAACCGCCCGTCGGCGATCGCCGTGAAGATGGCGGGATACTGCCGTGCCGTGCGCGCTGCCCGGATGCGCTTGAAGGCGGCCTGTTCGCACAGCCTCACCTCATGGACGCAGTAGGAGTACATCGAGGAATGCGCCGCCGGCAGGTAGAGCTTCCTCGCATCGAACTCGGCAATATGCGCGAGGAGAGTTGCCGTGCTGGCGCGATCTCGCGCCGCTGCCGCAACGAGGTCGCGGGCCAGGACGGCGTCGGAAACGTGGCTCAATGAGTAGGTGCTCACAGGCGTGACTCCGCGGGGGCGGGACGCCGGGGGCATTCGCATTCATATCACGAGCAATTCCGACGCTCGTAGAGCCACGCACGCGGGCCGGAGCGAAGCCTTGCGAAATCGATCGCGTCCCGAACTCCGCGAACGCAGCCGCGGGCATCTCACGTGCTCTGGTAGGGGTCCCCGGGACGAGCATGCGGCTGGCGCGCCGGAGCCGCTGGAAGGTCGTCAAGGGAATTCGCAATTCGCGAGTGTGAAAAGCTCTCGAAGCACGCCGCGGGCCGGCAGGCTCTATCGTCGCTCCGCCAGCCACACCTGCGTCACGTAGCGCATCGTCACCAGGCCGCGCGCGTTGCGGCGCGCCTCGAACAGCTCGCCGAGCAGGCGCTCGAGCGTGGCGTGCGCCGCACCCTCGCGCGGCACGTACGACGCGCTCAGCGCCCGCCCCAGCAGTCCCTCCCGATCCAGCTCCTGCGCGTTGACGAAGCGCTCGAGCCGCACCGGCCCGAATCCCCCGTCGGCCGCCACGCATGCCGGATCGAAGCCGCGGCGCTCGGCGGGGTGCTCGCCGTGGACGGCGTGCACCGCCTCGATGTAAGCGCGCGTGAGCGGATCGTCGCGGTCGCGGTTGTTCCACATCAGCGCCAGGCGTCCGCCGGGCTCGAGCACGCGGCGGAACTCGGCGAGCGCGCGGGCGGCGTGGAACCAGTGGAACGCCTGCGCGCACAGCAGCAGGCCCAGGCTCGCGTCGGGAAGCCCGGTGGCCTCGGCGGTGCCCGCGCGCCAGTCGATCCCGGAATGGGGCGCGGCGGCGGCGCGCATCTCGGCATTGGGCTCGATCGCGAGCACGCGCACGCCCCGCTCGGCCAGCAGCCGCGACGAGATGCCGGTGCCGGCGCCTACGTCGGCCGCCACCAGCCGCACCGGATCGCCGAGCCCGCGCAGCACCGCGGCGATTGCCGCCGCCGGATAGCCGGGGCGGTGGCGCACGTAGTCCGCGGCGCGACCGGAGAAGCGCGTCGTGGGGCTCAGGTCGCTCAGCAGCGGGTCGTCGGGCACGCGCCCGGGCGGATCGGACGCCATGCCCCCACCGTAGGTCACGGCTCGCGAGGGTGCAACGCCGCGCGGCTCAGTCCGCGATCGTCACCTGGAGCAGCGCCGTGAGCGGCGTCGAGCCGTAGAAGCTGTGCAGGGTCGTGCCGGACGCGCCCGCCCCCCACGGCACGTAGAGGCCGGCCAGGATCACGAGCCGGTCGCCGGGCCTCAGCGTGAGGTTGGGGGCCAGGACGCCCGAGCCGTCGTGCGGGTCGGCGATCGCGGTCAGCGCCGCCGCCAGCGCCGGTGACAGGTCGGCGCTCGCCAGCAGCGCCAGCGCATGCTGGCCGAGGATCTGCGTGTCGCCGCGCCCGTAGCGGATCCGAAACGCCGGGTCGGCGACGTAGGTCGGAATGTCCACGGCATTGGGAATCCCGAATCCCGAGTAGTGGTACTCGACGATCAGCGGAACTCCGGCGCCGAGACCCAGCCGGTAGGAGCCGCCCAGCACCAGTTTGGTCACGTCGCGCCCGCCGCCGGTGATGGGCTCGGGGGTGCGGAAGTACGCCAGCTCGCCGTGGAGCTCGGCGCTCCCGATCGCCGCCGAGCTGGTGAGGCCCGCCACCAGGTCGCGGGCGCGCTGCCCCAGCACCAGCTCGCCGTCGAGCGCGCCGGAATAGCCGCGCAGGCGCACCGCGGTGCACGAGCTGTCGATGTACGGGCTGAACGCGCCGACGAAATCGGCCGACGCTCGCGCGCCGAGCTTGACGTCGGCGCGCAACGCGTCGATGCCGCGGCGCCACTCGCGATCGGCCTCGAGCGGCGTGAACGGCACGAACAGATCCACCGCGCCGAACAGCGTCCCGCGCCCCCATCCCACCGCCTGACGCCCGGCGGTGATCTCGGCCGGCCCAGTGTGGAACGCCGCGTAGGCGCGGTCCAGCTCCTGACGCCAGGCGAGCCCGGGCTGCTCGCGGATCGGCGCGTCGAGCTGGACCAGCCGGTAGGGCGCGGGGAACTCGCGCGGCAGGACGCCGACCGCGCCCGAGAGCCCGCCGCTCGTCGGTGTGACGCTGACGCGCTGCTCGTACGCGGCATCCACCGTCACCGCGGGTCCGGGCCGCCAGATCGGCTCGAGCCGCAGCCGCCACAGCGACTCGTCGGTCAGGCGCTCCGGGTAGAGCAGCGTGTCGTCGGGGGCGCGCGACACCGTGCCCGTCACCTTGAAGGTGGTCCTGAGCTCGAGCGAGCGTCCGCCGTCGCGCCACAGCTCGCGCGCCGCCGCGGGCCGGGCCAGCAGCGCGATCAGCAGCGCCGGCGCCAGCGCGGCGCGACGCCCCCTGCGCGCGCGCACGCCCGGCATCACGCCCCGCCGGGGGCGCGCCCCGCGCCCGGCATGATCTCGTGCGCCGGCTCGGGGGGCCGGGCCTCGTCACGCGCCACGCGCCCGTCGAGCAGGGTGACGACGCGCTGGGCGTGGGCGACCACGCGCGGATCGTGGGTCGAGAACACGAACGTCATGCCGTGGGCGGCGCACAGCCGGCGCATCAGGTGCATCAGGATCTCGGCGTTCTCGCCGTCGAGATTGGCGGTGGGCTCGTCGGCCAGCACCAGCGCCGGGCGCGCCGCCACCGCGCGCGCCACCGCCACCCGCTGCTGCTGGCCGCCCGACATCTCGGCCGGCCGCCGCTGCGCGAGGTCGGCCAGCTCGAGCTCGCGCAGCACCTCCAGCGCGCGCGCGCGCCGCTCACCGCCGGCGCCCTGGAGCTCGAGCACGAACTCGACGTTCTCGAGTGCGGTCAGCACCGGCACCAGGTTGTAGGCCTGGAACACGAAGCCCAGCGCGTGGAGCCGGAGCGTCGCGCGCTCGGCGCGCGACAGCGTCCCGATCGGGCGTCCCAGCACCGTGAGCTCGCCGGCGGTGGGGCGGTCGAGCGCCCCGATCAGGTTCAGGAGCGTGGTCTTGCCGCTCCCGACGGGCCCACCAGGGCCAGGAACTCGCCGGCGCGCACGGTGAGGTCGATGCCGCGCAGCGCCGGCACCAGCTGCGGGCCCTCGGCGAACACCTTCGTCACCCCGCGCGCCTCGATCACCGGCGCCCCGGGTGCTAAGGCGGCGCGCCCGCTCACTGGGCCACCCGCAGGGCCACCGCGGGATCGGTGCGCGAGGCGAAGCGGGCGGGATAGAGCGAGGCGAGCAGCGTGGCGAGGAGCGCGATCGACAGCGCCTCGACCAGCAGCCAGGCGCCGAACTCGGGGTAGATCACCGGATCGATCAGCAGGCCCGCGAACGCGTAGCTGCCGCCCATGACGCGCCTGAAGTCGAGGCCGGCGCGGGCGAAGTGCCACACCACGCTGCCGCCGATCGCGAGCCCGGCCAGCCCGCCGCCGAGCCCCAGCGCCACCGCCTCCTGGATCACCAGCCCCGCCATGCGCCGGCCGCTCATCCCCAGCGCCCCCAGGACCGCGAACTCGCGGCGCCGTTCCAGCACCGCCGCCAGCTGGGCACTGGTGACGCCGAGCAGGACGATGAGGATGATGATCGCGGTCACGATCCGCGACGCCGCGGTGTCCTGGCGCATGTGGCCCTCGAAGTCGGGGGTCAGCTCCTTCCAGGTCATCACCTCGTCGCCCGGCGCCAGCGCCTTCACCAGGCCGGCACGCTCCGCCTCGACGGTGCGCCAGTCGGCGAACGTGACCGCGATCTCGCCCGGGCCCGCGCGCCCGGTGAGGCGCTCGAGCGCGGCGATCGGCACCTGGCAGATCCCCGCGTCCACCTCGTCGCTGCCGGTCGAGACGATCCCCACCACGCGGATCATGGCGCCCACGATCTCGCCGTTCTTCGCGACCGCGCTCGCCAGTACCTCGTCGCCCAGATCGGCGCCCAGCCGCTCGGCGACCGCGCGGCCGATCACCCCGGCGTCGCGGTCGCCGGGCTCGAGGTAGCGGCCGCGCTCCACGTGGCGCGCGAAACGCCACACCGCGGGCTCGAGCGCGGGATCGACGCCCAGCAGCTCGAGCGGCACCACGTGGGTGCCCATGGCGAGCAGGGCCTGAACGCGCGCGCGCGGCGTCGCCACCGCCACGCCGGGGAGGGCGCGCGCGGCCTGGAGGTCGGCGGCGCCGTCGGCGAGCCTCAGGTCCGGATCGCGGCGCACCCGCCACTCGCGCGGGACGATGCGCAGATGCCCGGTGCCGCTGAGTGCCGTGGCGCGCACGAACAGCTCGGCGCGCCCGCGATTGATGCCGTCCACGAACAGCGCGAGCCCGACGCCGATGCCGATCCCCAGCACCGAGAGCGCGGTGCGCCGGGTGTTGCGTCGCACGCTGCGCAGCGCGTAGCGCGTGGCGACCGGGAGCCTCATGCCCGCAGCGCCTGCTGGGGCTCGAGACGCGCCGCCCGCCAGGCCGGCCAGGCCGAGGCCACGATCGAGGTCACCAGCACCGCCAGCACGCCCTGGACCAGGTGGTCGAGGGCGAGGCTGGGGTAGATGCGCATCGAGACGCTGAGCCCGGCGAACGACAGCTCGCGCGGCGCCCCGCGCGAGATCGCCGCCAGATCGATGCCGGTGCTCCGGGTGGCGGCGACGATCGACGCCCCCAGCACGCTCCCCGCCAGCGCGCCGGTGAGCCCGAGCGCCAGCGATTCGGCCACCACCATGGCGACGATGCGCCGCGGCGCGGCCCCCAGCGCCAGCAGCATGCCGAGCTCGTGGATGCGTTCGTAGGTCGCCATCAGCATGGTGTTCGCGATCCCCGACGCCGCAGCGATGAACACCAGCGCCAGCATGAACAGCCACACCTGGTCGATGAGCCGCACCAGGGCGACCAGCGCGGGCTCGAGCCGCTTCCAGTCCAGGACCTCGGCGCCGGCCAGCTCGGGGAGGCGCGCCAGTCGCTCGGCGAGCGCGCGTGCCTCGTCGGGCTGCCGCGCGTGAACCACGATCTCGTGTGCGCCGTCCGGCATCGCGAACAGGCCCTGCGCCTCGCCCAGCTCCATCACCACGCCCATCTGGTTGACCAGATCGACCGGGGTGTCGATCAGTCCCGCGACCACGAACAGATCGTTGGCGAGCGAGCCGTCCGCGCCCGAGCCGACGATCGCGATGGTGTCGCCGGCGGCCAGCCCCATGCGCGTCGCGAGCGGCCGCCCGACCAGCACGCGGCGCTCGGCCGGCAGCGCCGGCGTCACGCGCAGCAGCCCGGCCGGGCCGCTTTCGGCCGCCGGCTCGACCCCGAGCACCACCACGCCGTAGCCCTTCTCCCCCGCCGCGGCCAGCGCCGGGGCATAGAGCCGGGCATGGGCGTCGGCCACCCCGGGAGCGCGGCGCAGCGCGGCGAGGGTCCGGCCGAGGTGGGCGAGCGCCGCGTCCATCGAGCGCTGGCGGCGCCATCCCGCGGCGTGGACCTGGATGTGCCCGAGCATCGGGCCGGTGATGGCCTCGACCGTCCAGCCCGAGTAGCCGCGCAGGATCCCGCCGTAGAACAGGACCAGCGCCTGCGACAGCGCGATCGCCGCCAGCGCCAGCACGGTGCGGCGCCGGTTGCGCCACAGGTTGCGCCACGCGATGCGCAGGGTCGAGCCCATGGCGTCAGCGATTCTCCTCGAGGCGCGAGAGGCTGAAGGTGTCGTCCGGGATCGGCACGTCGAAGGCGATGTCGAGGTAGTGCAGCTCGGTGCGACGTCCCTGCTCGTCCGCCGGCACCAGCGCCACGCGGGTCGGGAGGCGCCGGCCGCCCAGGGTCTTCACCTGGTCGAAGGTGAGCACGCGCGCCAGTCGGCCGCGGCGATCGTAGTGCCGCTCCTCGACCGGCAGGCCGTCGTCGGTGACCTGAATCTCGATCTTCGACCAGCGCCCCACCACGTCGGGCCTGACCTCGAGCGCGAGCCGCCAGCCGGGCGGGTCGACGACCCGGCCTTCGAGCTTCGCCACGTAGTCCTGGCGCAGCGAGGACTCCTTGACCAGATCGTCGTTGGTGAGGTCGGTGCCCATCCACGAGCCCAGCATCATCGAGGGCGGCACGCGGATGGTGCGGGCGATGCGCGGCAGGTAGTTCCACAGGTTGGTGCCGACCCGCAGCGTCGCGGTGCCGGCCTCGCGCGGCGGATCCTCGATGACGATCAGCGCGTGGTCGTGGCCGCGGCTCCAGGCCTTGAGCCGCAGCGTGCGGGTGGCGTGGGGCGTCAGCGCCAGCACCTCGACGCGGGCGATGCTGCTGGTCGACCGATAGAGGTCGTCGAGGTGGTCGAGCAGGTTCTCGACATCGGGCGGCTCGGCCGCCGCGGCCGCGCACGGCAGGGCGAGCAGCAGCGGGACGAGCCACGCGCGCGCCGCGCCACGGCGCGCGCCCGCGAGAGGCGGGAGCGCCAGTCGGGCACCTCCTGGTGGTTGGCGCTCGAGGTCGCGCCGGAGCCGGAGACTACCGCAGCGTCGGGTCCGGCGCGCAAGCGGGCCGCGGCCCCGGCCCGGCTTGGTCGCGCCGCCCCCCTCGCCTACCCTGCCGCGATGCCGACCGAGCCCGCCCCGCGCCACCGCGATGGCACGCTGTGGTGGACCGCCCTCGCGCTGGTCGCCTTCGCCACCAACTCGATCCTGTGCCGGCTGGCGCTCGGCCGCCGCTCCATCGATCCCGCCGCCTTCACCGCGATCCGGCTGCTGGCCGGCGCGGTCACGTTGTGGGTCGTGCACACCGTCGCCGGCGCCCGCGCGCCCGCAGCCCCGGCCGCGCGCTCAGGCGCGGATTGGATCTCAGCGGCGGCGCTGTTCGGCTATGCCGCGTCGTTCTCGCTCGCCTACATGAGCCTCGGCGCCGGGACCGGCGCGCTCATCCTGTTCGGCTCGGTTCAGGCCACCATGATCCTGGCCGCGCTTAAGGGCGGCGAGCGCTTCCGCATCGTCGAGGCCGTCGGGCTCGCGGTGGCGCTCGGCGGGCTCGTCTACCTCACCCTGCCCGGCGTCACCGCGCCGGCGCCGATGGGGGCGGTGCTGATGACGACCGCCGGCATCGCGTGGGGCGTCTACTCGATGCGCGGCCGCGGCGCGTCGGATCCGCTCGGCCACACCCGCTCGAACTTCGCGCGCGCGTTGCCGATGGCGGCGGGCATGGTGCTGCTCTCGGCACGCCACCTCCACTGCTCGCCGGCGGGTGCTCTGCTCGCGGCGGCCTCGGGGGCGCTGGCTTCGGGGCTCGGCTACGTGATCTGGTACATCGCGCTGCGCGGGCTCACCGCGATCCGCGCTGCCACGGTCCAGCTCGCGGTCCCGGTGCTGGCGGCGGCGGGCGGCGTGCTGGTGCTGGGCGAACGCGTCACGATGCGACTCGTCCTCGCCGCGCTGCTGATCCTCGGCGGCGTGGGGCTCGCGATCGCCGGGCTCGGCGCGCGCGCGGCGGGAGTCCGCGCTGCCACTGACAGGCGCTGAGGTCGACGCGTCCGCGCGGCGTGAAGCGCACGCCTTCGTTGGCGAGGCGCAGGCGCTGCGTCTCGGCGGCCACGGGATCGAGCCGGGCGAGGCTCAGCCGCCCGCCGGCGCCCAGCACGCGGTGCCAGGGCAGCGCGTGGTGCGGCGCCGCGCCGTGCAGGGCGTAGCCGGCGAGGCGCGGTCGCCCGGGAAGCCCGGCCAGCGCCGCGACCTGGCCATAGGTCGCGACCCGGCCGCGCGGAATGCGGCGCACCACGGCGCGGATGCGCGCGAAGGCGTCCCCGGCCGGCGCGCCATCATGGACGCGCGCGCGTGACGTCACCCGATCGCGGCCCCGCTGTCGCCGCGCCCTCACCAGGCCGATAACCGTCGGACCCACCATGCGTCTCACGATCGCCCTCACCCTGTTGCTCGCCACCGTCCCGGCCCGGCCGGCGCTCGCCCGCCATCACCGGGCCCAGGTCGGCATGGCGTCCTACTACGCCGCCGATTTCCAGGGGCACCGGACGGCGAGCGGGAAGAAGTTCGACGAGTGGAAGCTGACCGCCGCGCATCGCACCCTGCCGATGGGGGCCCGGGTGCGGGTCACCAACCTCGCGAACGGCAGGCACGTCGTGGTGACCATCACCGACCGCGGTCCGTACCGGCGCGACCGGATCATCGACCTGTCGCGGCACGCGGCCCGGGTGCTGGGCTTCGAGCGCAACGGGACCACGCGCGTCAAGGTCGAGGTGCTCTCGACCTAGGCGCCGCGCGGTCCCGTCGCCTGATTCGCGCCGCCGCTACATCACATCCAGGTTTCGTCCGCGGTCGGGCCGTAGATCGAGGGCACGCGGGCGCCCGCGAGCCTCAGGTAGACCGAGAACTGCCCGCGGTGGTGGACCTGGTCCAGCAGCACCATGTTGAGGATGTCGATGACCCGGAAGTCCCCCATCTTGCCGGGGCCGATCGGGAACTTGACCATCTTGTTGAGATCGTTCTCCCCGGCGCGCGAGATCTTGTCCGCGGTCTCGCGCGAGGCGCGCTCGAACGTGCTGATGACCTCCTTCATGCTCGCCGGCGGCTGGGGGCCCTGGGTCGAGAAGTTGATGTTGCCCTTGAGCGCCATGTCGGCCACGTCCTGCTCGGCCACGAACGCCCAGGCCAGCTCCCTCGCGTTGCGGGACTTCGGTGAGGGCTTGAGCTCCGACTTGTCCTCGGGAAACGACTTCAGAATCTTCAGCGTGATCTGGCTCTCGCGCTGAAAGTTCTGCAGGTACATGTCCTTCTCGCCGAGCGTCTTCTGCGTCATCGGTTGCCCCCTTGATTGGCGCGGTCTGCGGTCGCTCCGCGCTCGTGCGATCCCGGGTTCCCTCCCAGTGCGATCGTCCCTGTGACGCGGCCGCGGGTGGCGGCCCTGAGCCCCCGCGGCCGGCTCGCTGAGCCTAGTCGATCCGCGAGCCGTGCGGCCACCGCGTTTCCGACCGCGGTCCGCGCGGGCCGGGCGATTCTCCGGGCGGCGGACCGCGACCGAGTGCCTCGCGCGGCGGTTTTTGGCATACTGCCGGATCGGGTCCGCGCCCTTGAGCCCACGCGCGCGGCCGACCGACCCCGAGATCCGACGAGGAGCGACCCGTGACCGAGCCCGAGAACCGCGAGCCCAAGCCCGAAGCCCCAAAGCCCGAACCCCCCCACCAGGCGTGGATCTCGCCGCGCCTGCGCGAGAAGCTCGGCGATGCCAGGGGCGGCGGCGGCGGCGGGGACGACTACGAATTCCTCGAGAGGGGCGCGCCGACCGGGCTCATCATCACCGTGGTCATCCTGGCGCTCGCCGCGGTCGGCATCTGGTGGATGATCCACGTGAGCCAGGTCAAGGCGAAGCAGGAGCTGGCGCGGGCGGCGAAGGCGGCCGCCGAGGCGCACGCCGCGGCGGTGCGCGACTCGCTGGCCGCGGCGGCGCACGCCGACAGCCTGAGGGCGCAGGCGGTGGCCGACTCGATCGCCTTCGCCAAGCTCCCCAAGTGGAAGCAGCGGCAGATCCTGGCCGCGAAGGCGAAGAAGGCGGCCGCGGCAACCGCTGCTGCGTCCCCGGCCGCCAAGCCGGCGGCCCCCGCCACAGGCGCCTCGACAGGCGCGGCGCCGGCTGCCGGCGCACGCGCCGCCGATACGTCGGCCAAGGCGCCCCCCGCGCCGGTCGAGAAAGGCCCCTTCGTCATCGACGCGGCCCAGTTCCTCGACGAGGCGCGGGCGAACCAGGAGGCGGAGGCGCTCAAGACCAAGAC
>Ga0318547_10000721_pt1 | contig 10953 bp, 11 predicted proteins | sample GRESIP169b2f20_FD_203515 | JGI IMG/M metagenome (GOLD analysis project Ga0318547, IMG submission 203515) | Tropical soil microbial communities from Luquillo Experimental Forest, Puerto Rico - GRE.SIPMG.169b2f20 | ecosystem: Environmental > Terrestrial > Soil > Tropical forest > Bulk soil...
CAGTGAATCGGATTGGGTTTGAGGCGGGGCCGTTATCACAATGGCTGCATGCCGGGCTGACGCAAGCGGGATTTGAAACCGTTCTGCTGGAGACGCGGCATGTGAAGGCGGCATTGTCGGCGATGACAGTGAAGACGGACCGCAAGGATGCGTGTGGGCTTGCACAGCTGCTGCGGATGGGATGGTTCCAGCCGGTGCACGCCAAATCGATTGGATCGCAGGAGCTGGGGCAATGCTTTCGGCGCGCGCGGCTTTGAAGTCGGAGTACGAGAAGCTTCACAAGGCCGTGCTCGCGATTGTTCGTGAAGATGCGGTCTGCCGGAAGCTGATGACCGTGCCGGGCGTTGGTCCGCTAGTGGCAGTTACCTTCAAATCGGCAGTGGATGATCCAAGCCGTATCAGGAAGTCGAAGGGGGTAGGAGCGCTGTTCGGGCTCACGCCGAAGAAGTATCAGTCAGGCGAGAAAGACATCACTGGCGGGATCACGCGGGCCGGCGATGAGATGGTGCGCGCGGCACTCTATGAAGCTGCAAATGTTTTGTTATCGCGGGTAACGCGGTTCTCAAAACTCAAACGCTGGGGGATGGACGTCGCCAAGCGGCGAGGTTTAAAGCGGGCAAAGGTCGCCTTGGCTCGCAAGATAGGAGTGATTCTGCACCGCATGTGGGTGGATGGCACGACGTACCGTTGGACTGAGGCGAAGCCGACGGTTCCCGCTCAGGGGGCCGCGCCATTCAATTCAGCCGACACCTGGCACCTGCAGGAGCGTTGGCTGACGACAGCGCGCGGCCGGCTTGGCTGGACTGTCTGGGATAAGTCGCTTCTATACGTGACGGGCGGCGCTGCGTGGGCGAAGCTTGACACCACGGAGACGCGCACAGGTTCTCTAGGTGCTATCATTCAGACCGATACGCGCACGGGATGGACCGTCGGCGCCGGTTGGGAGTATGCGCTCGGCTATGGTTGGTCAGCCCGGGCCGAATATCTCTATGTCGACTTCGGCGACTGGACGACATTGACGGGTACGTTGCCGGGTCCCTCTATCTCGAACTTAAACGTCAACCTGCGCGACCACATCTTCCGCGGCGGCATGAGCTACAAGTTCTGGTAAGCGACAAGAACCCCCCAAGGTTCTTGGCAAGCAAGCCCTCGGTCAGGATTGAACCCCCCGGCCGAGGGCTTTTTGCTTTCGCGGGACATTGACTTGAGCCGCGCTTACAGAAAACGGATTTAAGCTGGCGGATGGATGGCGGCGACTGCTACGGTGGCCCTAGCAGAGGAAGTTGCCGACCTGGTGCGTGGCGAGCGGCGTATCATTCGCCAAAACGCACTAGTCACCGGCAATTTCCTGCACGAGCATCACGATCCTGCGCCGCAGGGCGGCATTATCAATTCGCATGAACGCTCTAATCAGCCTTAAGCCGTCTAGATCGGAGATGAAGTCATCAATCTGGGCCATCGACAACGCGCTTCCACTGGAGTCGTGTGGCGCTAATGCGTTCGGCATGCCCTCGAAGAAAAACGCTACTGGCACCTGAAGGATTTGGGAGATTTGCTGCAACCGGCTGGCTCCGATGCGGTTGGCGCCTCTCTCGTATTTGTGCACCTGCTGGAAGGTGAGGCCGAGTGCGGCACCCAGCTTTTCCTGGCTCATTGCAAGCATGATGCGGCGCATCCGCACCCGGCTGCCGACCTGCTGGTCGGTGGGGTTCGGGGCCTTCTTTCGCGGCAATGGTAAGCGAACCGCCATGACTGACCGCTCGCTATCGCGCTTCACGGCCCGTGCACCGAAGCGGTTGCGGAATTCATCCGCAGTGGCGGTGTCTGGGAAGCAGAATCGAATATAGAATTGCTTGACCTCGTGTCGACTCTGGCCGCGGACGACTGGGATGCGTCGTTCGCGGTGAAACGCATCAATCTCTAGGACAACGCTGCGAAAGCCTCCCGGCGGAAGTGCGAGTTCTACTAGATGCGGGAAGTCCCGCTCGTTCATAACGCCGACGATCCCGCGGTTGCGACGAGTCATCTCGCCCAATGCTCCTTGGCTTCACGCCTCACGGCCGGCGCAACCGCGTTCTTCATTTTGAGCCAATCGGGCGAGCGGCCGGAACGGTAGGGGGAATCCTTGCGCTTCGAGACGATGCCTTCAAGACCCATCTTGCAGGCGTGGGCGAAGATGGTCGGGCCGTCGCCCTCGATGTCGTTCGAGGAACAGCAGGAGGCGATAGCGCGGGCGCGGGTCGATGCCGTTTCGGGCGGCCAGGAGCGTGCGGCATGACGACAGGGGCACATTTCGGGGCACGCCGAGCCGCCGCCCGGGGCACGCACATGAAGCGAGAAAGCCCGATGGCTATTGGCTTTCTGGCACGTTTTGTTCACGTGCGTACAAGGTTTAGCAAACCGCCGCCTTCAGCCACTCTGCCACGTCTCCGGCGACGGAACCTCCGTATCGGCCACGTCGGGCACCGTCAAGGACCTCGATGATCGGCCGGGCGGCGTACGTCCTGCGACTTAGCGCGCCTTCTGATTGAACAGAATTGCGCGCACCTTCGGGTCCTTCATGTCGACGTGAAAGGCCGCTTCCACCTTGACCGACAGACCGCGTTTGACCGCGGGACGCGCCAGCAAAGTTTCGAGCCAGCGCCTGACGTTGGGAAAGCCGCGCATTTCGTGGCCGTGGCGCTCGGCACGGCTCGCCCAACCGACGCACGCGATATCGGCGATCGAAATATTGCAGAATCGCGCCGGACTCGAAGATCGAGATCGGCCTGCCGTCGGGGCCGTCGTGATCGACGATCGCCGGCATGCGGTTGTTGGGAGAGATCGCCAGAAACTGCGGCTTGAACTGGTCGCCCCTGGAGATGTCGACCGGGATCACGGTGTACGGGAGGGAGCACTCCTCGAGCATGATCGTGATCTTCCAACCATTAGGCGTCGGCCAGTAATAGAGGTCGATGGGTTTCTTCTTGCCCGCATGCCTTGCCGGCTTGAGCGATGTTGAGGCGGAACGGGCCTTGCGCGCGCGGGTGTTCTTTTGGCGGGGCTTCGCGGTGCTACGGGCCATGGGCACGCTCCCTCGACGACAGGACGTCGTTTAAGTCCCCTCCGCCAAACCGCGACCAACCGAGGACTCGATTGCCCGGTCGACTGGTCCGGTGGACGCCCGCGCCGGCGGATAGCTTATCTTGGTTGGGCCGATCGTGTTCGGCGTTCCAGCGTGTCGCTCGACACGGCTTCTATAGCTGCTCAAGGGGGGGTCGCCCATGTTGAAGCGCGTTCTAGCCGCCGCGCTCGCGGCCGGCCTCGTTATCGCCCTGGCACCGCCTGCTGTTGCTGGGTCGGAAATAAGATTGGCGCAGGCGGCGCCTTCCAAACCGCTGATGCCGCAGCAGCAGAAAATGAAGGATTGCGTGGGGAAGTGGCAGGACGAGAAGGCCAAGAAAGGCCAAGACCGGGGTGAAGGGCCGCACCGCCCATCGGAAATTCATGGGCGACTGTCTGAAAAAAGCCCCGGCGTGAGGCGACGCCGGTCATTGCGGCCGGTCAAGACCGCGCGGGCATGAGCGACGCGCTGCCCGCACTTGCGCGGCACGCGCTCCTAAAAATACCGAGGGCGTCGGCGAGAGGCCGGGGCTGCGAGTCCATCGGCAAATGCTATGCCGTGGCGAGGTACGGAGATCTTCCGTTCCCTCTATCTTCACCGCCCCCGCCGAGCGGAGACTGATGAAGCTCGACCCCTGTCTCGCCGACGCCCCCTGTCGTCGACCGGGGCCGGCGATATCGAAGTGCGATCGCGACGTGCGCTCACCGCTCTTCGACTTGCGCCGGCCCGTTTGACGCAGTCATCGACGTCGTTCGAAATCGAAGACTGATGCGCGGCGCGCGCTTACTTCTTCTTCCGGCGCTTGGTCTTCTTTGCGCCCTTTTTCGCGGCCTTCGCCATCTTCCTTCGCTTCTTCGCCATGCTGCCCTCCTAGCCATGAGTGAGTGGCGATGTCGTCCGTGCCCGCGGGGATCGCGAACACTGCATTGGCATTACTACAGCGTGATAAAAAAACCAGTGTTTTTGCACCATGGGGCGCGTTCGAGCCCGCGTCGGCCCCATCTCGCGCGACTTGAGGAAAGCGCGCAAAGTACGCGACATGTTGCACAGCACGATTGCGCGACGTTGCGTGCAAAATTTTTCCGACTGCTCGAAAACGCCGATTATATATGGGTTTTCGGTGCGTTTGATTTTTGCGCGATTGCAGAGAGTGAGGCCAGCGCGTGAGGCGCGTGCGACCACAAAACCGGCCGCAACGATGCGTTAAGCATACCGAGCAACTTGTGCAAAAAATTTTCTGCACAGAGGCCCGCAAAGGCGCTGCCAACCGCCTGATTTGGCTCGAATCGAGCGAATCGGCCCGCAAAGTGATTCGCCGAAAGACCAACGACAGGGACCGCGCACGCAGGAGAGAGGACAGAAAATTCTCGCGTCGTCGTCGCTCGCGTCCGTCTTCCGTCGTCCCTCGTGCGTCGTTCGCGATCAGATGCCAAGCTTCGTTTTGAAGAGCGCGTTCACCGCCTGCGGGTTGGCTTTGCCGCCCGATGCCTTCATGACCTGACCGACGAACCAGCCGATCACCGCAGGCTTCGTCTTCGCCTGTTCCACCTTGTCCGGGTTCTTGGCGATGATGTCGTCGACCACCGTCTCGATCGCAGCGAGGTCGGTCACCTGCTTCATGCCGCGCGCCTCCACGATCGCGTGCGGATCGCCGCCCTCGACCCAGCAGATCTCGAACAAATCTTTGGCAATCTTGCCGGAAATCGTGCCGACCGAGATCAGATCGAGGATCGCGCCGAGTTGCCACGCCGACACCGGCGAAGCGGCGATGTCCCTACCCTCTTTGTTGAGTCTGCCCGCGAGCTCGTTGATGACCCAGTTGGCGGCCAACTTGGCGTCGCGGCCCTTCGCAACCGCCTCGAAGAAATCGGCGGTCTCTCGCTCGGCAACGAGAACCCCGGCATCATAGCCGGAGAGACCGTAGTCGCGCATGAAGCGCCCCTTCTTCTCGTCCGGCAGTTCCGGGAGATGCGCCTTGAGATCCTCGACGTAAGCCGCCGTGAGTTCGAGCGGCAAAAGATCGGGATCGGGAAAATAGCGGTAGTCGTGCGCCTCCTCCTTGTTGCGCATGGAGCGTGTTTCGCCCTTGTTCGGGTCGAACAACCGCGTCTCCTGTTCGATCTGGCCGCCATCCTCCAGAATTTCGATCTGGCGGCGCGCCTCGTGTTCGATCGCCTGGCCGATGAAGCGGATCGAATTGATGTTCTTGATCTCGCAGCGCGTGCCGAGCCGCGCACCAGCCTTGCGTACCGACACGTTCACGTCGGCGCGCAGGTTGCCCTTCTCCATGTCGCCGTCGCAGGTGCCGAGATAGCGCACGATGGTGCGCAGCTTCGCGACGTAGGCCTTGGCCTCCTCGGAGGAGCGCAGATCCGGCTTCGACACGATCTCCATGAGCGCCACGCCCGCGCGGTTGAGGTCGACGAAGGACATAGTGGAATGTCGGTCGTGCAGCGATTTTCCGGCGTCTTGTTCGAGATGCAGCCGCTCGATCCCGACCGTCACCGTCTCGCCGTCGGGCAAATCGACGATGACCTCGCCCTCGCCCACAAGCGGCGACTTGTACTGGCTGATTTGATAACCCTGCGGCAGATCGGGATAAAAATAGTTCTTGCGGTCGAACACCGATTTCAGATTGATGCGCGCCTTGAGCCCGAGACCGGTGCGGACCGCCTGCTTGATGCACTCCTCGTTGATCACCGGGAGCATCCCCGGCATGGCCGCGTCGATCAGCGACACGTGTGAATTGGGCTCGCCGCCGAACGCGGTGGAGGCGCCGGAAAACAGCTTCGAGCGCGAGGTCACCTGGGCATGGACCTCCATGCCGATCACGACCTCCCAGTCGCCGGTCGCGCCTTTGATGAGCCTCGATTTCATCAGCGGAGCATCCATCAACGCGTTGCCGCGGGGCGCCGCGAGCGCTGCCCCACGCGCATACGTGGCGTCAGCCACCCCTTGCGATTTTAGTTAAATGCTTCGGCCATGCGCCACAAGGCTGCCGCAATTGCGGCCGCGCGCATTCCCCGCAGGAACCTCGGTCCGGCACGGGCGTTGGCCTAAGTCCGAATGATCGGAGTTGATGATGAGCGACAACAGGGCACGAAACGGGACGCTTGGCGCCATCCTCGGCGCGCTGATCGCGGTCGCCCTCGCAATATTCCTGCTCAATGGGGGGGAACACGTGGGCAAAAAGACCGTCAACAGCGACGCTGATCTGCCCCCGATCGCCGAGGGCAAAGGGAAATAAGCAAAAGCTCGCCCGCAGCGTCCCGCGGATGCAACGTGTCGCGGGGCGGCGCGCAGGGCGGTTGTCCGACCGGACGCTCGGCGGTAGCCTCTCCCTCAACGAACGAGACGCGCGGATGAGCGCGCGCGCCTTCGCGCCGCAACGGACGCGAGGGAGAGGGAGGTCGCGAGCCGATGCTCACCCGCCGCGGTTTCGCCGGGCTTTTTGCCACGACCGTGCTGACGTCCGGCAAGCTCGTGCGCTCAGCCGCCGCGCAAGCTTCCTCCCTACACGCCTGGCCCACGCGTCACGTCCGCCTCATCGTTCCGTTCGTGCCCGGCGGCGCCGCCGACGTGATCGCACGCGTCCTCGGCAACCGGCTCTCCGAGGCCTGGGGCCAGCAGGTGGTGGTTGAGAACCGCGGCGGCGCCGGCGCCAATATCGGCGCTCAGGCCGCAGCCGCATCCGATCCCGACGGCTACACGCTCTACATCACCTCAGTGCCCCACGCGACCAATCGCTTTCTCTATCCTTCGCTCAACTACGATCCGATCGCCGATTTCGCGCCAGTCACGCTGATCTGCACGCAGTCCAACATCATGGTGGTGCCCAATTCCTCGCCGGCGAAGTCGGTGCTCGAGTTCGTTGCCCATGCCAAGGCCAGCCCCGGCAGGATCAGCTATGGCTCCGGCGGGATCGGCACCTCGGTGCACCTCTCGGGCGAGCTGTTCAAGCGCATGACCGGCATCGAGATGACGCACGTGCCCTATCGCGGCGCGGCGCCGGCGTTGCAAGACGTCATTGCCGGCCGCCTCGACCTCATCTTCGACAACATCACGGCGAGCTTGCCGCACGTGAGGAACGGTGTTGTGCGCGGATTGGCGGTCACCGCCGCAAAACGCGTGCCGGCGGCGCCGGATCTGCCGACCATCGCGGAAGCCGGCGTGCCGGGCTTCGACGTCTCGACCTGGTTTGCCTTTTTCGTGCCAGCGAAGACGCCGCCCGCCATCATCAAGAAGATCAACGAGGACGTGGTCGCAGCGCTCGGCCATCCGATGGTGAACGAGCGACTGGAGCAGTTCGGCGCGACGCTGGTCGGCTCGACGCCGCAGGAGCTCGCCGCCTTTCTCAAGTCTGAAATGGACAAATGGGGCCCGGTCATCCGCGAAGCGAAAATCAAGGTCGACGAGTGAGATCGCACGCGACACCCACGATGATCGACCGGCGCCGGCTCCTCGCCCTGGCGGCGGCGGCGCCCGTCCTCGCCTTCGGCCGCACCGCGGCCGCGCAGGCGCCTTCACCACCGGGCTGGCCCAACCGCGTCGTGAAACTCGTCGTGCCATTCACGCCCGGCGGCGGCATCGACGCGATCGGCCGCATTCTCGGCGCGCGGCTCTCCGAAATGTGGGGTCAGCAGGTGGTGATCGAGAACAAGCCGGGCGCCGGCGGCAACATCGCCTCGGAATTCGTCGCCCGCTCCGCCCCCGACGGCTACACCATCTACATCACCGCGGCCGGACTGGCGGTCAATCGCTACCTCTTTGCCTCGATCAATTACGACCCGCTTGCCGATTTTGCTCCGGTGACGCTGATCTGTCTCTTCCCCAACTTGTTGGTGGTGCCGAATTCCTCGCCGGTGCATACTGTCGGCGATCTCCTCGCGTTGGCCAAGACGAATCCGGGCAAAGTCACCTTTGCCTCGCCGGGGCACGGCAGCTCACCGCATATGAGCGGCGAGCTGTTCAAATATCTGGCCAAGGTCGATCTGACCCACGTGCCCTACCGCGGGGCATCGCCGGCCTACACCGACGTGATCGCGGGCCGCGTCGATTGCACGTTCGCGGTCATGGCCTCCGGTCTTCCACTGGTGCGATCCGGACAGTTGCGCGCGCTCGGCGTGACGACCGCCGCGCGGGTGGCGGCGGCGCCCGAGGTTCCCACCATCGCCGAGGCTGGCGTGCCCGGTTACGACACGTCGTCGTGGTTCGCGTTCTTCGTGCCGGCCAAGACGCCGCCCGAGATCATCCGCAAGATGCATGCGGACACCGTCGCCGCGCTCGCCGAGCCGCAGATCAGAGCCAAGCTCGATGCGCTTGGCGTCGTGGTGGTCGGCTCCACGCCCGAACAACTCGGGACGCATCTTAAGGCTGAGATGGAGCGGTGGGCGCCCGTCATCAAGGCGGCCAACATCAAGGTCAGCGAATGATCACCCGCCGGCACGCGATCGCGCTCGCCGCAGCGGCGGCACTTGCCCCAAGTCTCGCCGGCCCGACGTCCGCGCAGACTTCGTCCGAGCAGGCATTGTCGGTGCCGAATTGGCCGAACCGGTTCGTGCGCCTGATCGTGCCGTTCCCGCCGGGCGGGGGAGCCGACGCGATCGCCCGCATCGTATCTGCCCGGCTCTCGGAGACGTGGGGCCAGCAAGTGGTGATCGAGAACAGGGGCGGAGCCAGCGGCAACATCGCAGCCGAGGCCGCCGCCCGCTCCGCCCCCGACGGTTACACCATTTTTCTCGCGGGCGACTTTCAGGCCGTCAACTTGTACCTCTATCCGAAACTCAGCTACGACCCGGTCGCCGACTTCACGCCGGTCACGCTCGTCGTGCAATACCCCAGCGCCATGGTGGTTCCGAACTCCTCGCCGTCCCATTCGGTGACGGAGTTCATCGCCTACGCCAAGGCGAACAGAGGCACGGTCAGATTTGCAAGCCCCGGCCACGGCACGTCGCCCCACCTTGCGGGCGAGCTCTTCAAGCGCGCAGCCGGCATTGAGATGACGACCGTGCCTTATCGCGGCGCCGCGCCCGCAATCCAAGACGTCATCCCCGGACGCGTCGACGTCTTCTTCAACAATATCGCCCCGCTGCTGTCGCTGATGCAGCAGGGCCAGTTGCGTGCGCTTGCGGTGACGACCGCCAAACGTGCGCCGGCGGCGCCAGACTTGCCGACGCTGGCGGAGACCGGGCTGACGGGTTTCGACGTCGCTGGATGGTATGCCTTCTTTGTGCCGGCCAACACGCCGGCGGCGATCGTGCGAAAAATATACGTCGACACGGCCGCCGCGCTGGCCGATCCCACGATCAAGGGACGTCTCGAGCAGCTCGGCTTGTTCGTGATCGGCTCGACGCCGGCGGAGCTCGGACAGTTTCTCAAGTCGGAAATGGACAAGTGGGGGCCGGTGATCAAGGACGCCGGCATCAGCATCCGCGAATGAGGCCGCAATCAGCCCCGCCACGATCAGCGGCCGAAGAGGGCCGCCCGACGGCGCGCGGGGCGATCGGATGAATTCAACAAGCGGCAAGGGAGGACGACCGCCATGAGAAAACCAATTGCCACCACGACGCTTGGCGCTGCCAGCTTTTTGATCTTCACAGCCATGGTCCACGCCGACGAAATCAGGGTTCTCTCCACCCAGGCCACCGAGGAGGCGTATCGCGAGTTGGTGCCGCAATTCGAAAAGGCATCCGGGCACAAGGTCACGACGGTGTTCACGGGAACGCTCGACGCCAACAAGCGCTTAGCAGCCGGCGAGACCTACGACCTGTTGATCATGTCTGCGCCGTCGATCGACGAGCACATCAAGGCTGGCAAGGTGGTGCCCGGCAGCCGCGTCGATCTGGCGAAATCGGGCGTGGGCGTGGGCGTGAAGGCGAGCGCAGCGAAGCCCGACATCAGCACGACCGAAGCGCTGAAGAAAACGCTGCTGGCGGCCAAGTCGATCGGCTATTCCACCGGTCCGAGCGGGGTCTACATGGTCGGCTTGTTCCAGCGCATGGGCATCGCCGAAGAGATCAAGCACAAGCTCAAGCAGACGCCGACGGGCGTGTTCGTGGGCAGCATCATCGCCAGCGGTGAGGCCGAGATCGGCTTCCAGCAGGTGAGCGAGCTCTCGCACTTCGCCGGCGTCGATTACGTCGGCCCGCTGCCGGCGGACATCCAGCAGTTCACCACGTTTTCGAGCGGCATCATTGCCGCAGCGAAGACGGCGGACGCCGCCAAAGCGCTGGTCAAGTTCATCACCGCGCCGGTGGCCGCCGACGTCTTCAAGAAGAGAGGCATGGAGCCAGGCTGACGCGCCGGACGTTACCGTACGTAGCCTGCTCACACTCGGTTGCGCAGCGCGCGTGAATGGCTCAGGGCTCTGCTTGCAATAGAATTTCCGCGATCGCGTCCCATTCGGCGGTCAACGGCGCGGTCGCGACCGGACGTTGCGCCTGCCGGTACCAATAGCGCGCATTGCCGAGATCCCCCTCCACGCGGTGCAGATAGGCATGGACCCAGGCGCAATCCTTGCCGCTCTCATCCATGACGATCTTGTGCGCCTTGTCCCACTGGTCCTTACCCGCCCACCACAGCGCTGCCAGCGCCGGCGCGAGGCCCGCGGGCGGCTTGGCCTTGGCGAGGGAACGTTTGAACTCCGACAAATTCATCGCGAAAGGCTCAGCTAGCAGACTACCACCACCGCTCCGGCGAAAACCGCCCCGCCGCCTGCTCGACGACGTGAGCGAGCGAGAACAGCGTCTCCTCGTCGAATGGACGGCCGATGAGCTGAAGCCCGAGCGGCAAGCCGTCCGCCGACAAGCCGCCGGGAACGGAAATTCCGGGCAAGCCCGCCATGTTCACCG
>Ga0318547_10000722_pt1 | contig 10953 bp, 9 predicted proteins | sample GRESIP169b2f20_FD_203515 | JGI IMG/M metagenome (GOLD analysis project Ga0318547, IMG submission 203515) | Tropical soil microbial communities from Luquillo Experimental Forest, Puerto Rico - GRE.SIPMG.169b2f20 | ecosystem: Environmental > Terrestrial > Soil > Tropical forest > Bulk soil...
GCCCAGAAAGATTCGGCCTGAGCGTTATCGCGTGTCGTCGACTGCGCCTGACCTCGTTGGTGATCAGCGAATTGTTCGGGTGACGCATCCGTTCCATCCCTGGTGCGGGCGCGAGTTTGTGTTCCTGGGAGTGCGACAGACGTGGTCGCAGGATCGGGTGTTCTTCCTCGACGAGCAGGCCAGGCAGTTCTCACTGCCGGTGGGCTGGACCGATGCGGTCGAGCCGGACCCGTTCGTCACGATGGCCGCCGGCAGGTGCCCGTTCCGGTTCGGTGATTTGGTCCAGCTGCGCGGGTTGATGGACGGACTGGCTGATGTGTAAAGAGGATTATGCCATTACTGTTAGGTGGATTATGCCGTTGAGTTCCGGCGACCCTCGCATGTTGCGACGTATATGGCCGGTATTACGCTTGTGTGAGTTGTGGTTTATGTGTCTATTGTGGCGTGTCGCGGCTGACTATCCCACCGCGTGAGGCATAATTACTCTTACATATCGATAGGAGAGTGGCGATGGCACGCAAGCGTCAGTCGGATGCGAAGGCAGCGGCGTTGGCCGAGACGCGGACGCTGAATCCGCGGCCGGAGGCAGTGGTGGACCCGCAATTCGGCTCCTCGGAGTTCTTTGACGCCCGCGACGTGGTGCAGGTCAAATACGAGATGGTGCGCCGGGTGCGGGTGGATAAGGCACCGGTGGCGCACGCCGCGGCGGCGTTTGGGTTCTCCCGCCCGTCGTTCTACGAGGCGGCCGCCGCGGTGGATCGCGACGGGCTAGGTGGGCTGGTGCCGGCCAAGCCCGGGCCGCGGCGCGCGCACAAGCTCACCGATGAGGTCATCGCCTACGCGCAGCGGCTGCGCGAGCGGGATCCGTCGCTGGGCTCGGCGCGGCTGGCGGCCGCGATCGCGGCCAAATTCGCCATCACGGTGCACCCACGGTCGGTGGAGCGGGCCTTGGCCCGCGCTGAGAGTCCCAAAAGTGGAGGTGCGCAATGAGATCGACGATACGGCCGGTGACAGATCCGACGTGGTCGACGGCTATGAGCAGTTGCGGGCCCGCGCGCTGTGCGGCGACACCCAGGGATGGCGGCTGGGGCTGGGGGTGCTGCAACAGCGCGGGGTCGCCGCCTGGCTGCGGGTGCGTCGGGCGGCCGTCCCGGCGGTCTGCCCGCCCACGCCCGCCGGGGCCGCGCTGCCCAGCGCCGGGGGCGTGGACGCGGAGCTGGTCAGGCTGCTGGCGTCGATGGCACTGGCTGTCGCCACACAGGGGTGAGCGGTCATGAGTGAGCAGGCCGCGGCGAAGGTGACCGGTGCGCACCTGGCGCGCACAGCCTACCTGTATGTGCGCCAGTCCACGCTGCGCCAAGTGCTGACCAACACCGAGTCCGCCGCCCGCCAGTACGCGTTGCGGCAGAAGGCCATCGCGCTGGGCTGGCCAGCCGAGGCGATCGTCACCATCGACACCGATCAGGGCCAGTCCGGCGCCTCGGCGGCCGACCGGGAAGGATTTCAGCGCCTGGTTGCCGAGGTCAGCATGGGCCGCGCCGGGATCGTGCTGGGTCTGGAGGTTTCCCGGCTGGCCCGCAACAACGCCGACTGGCACCGGCTACTGGAGATCTGTTCCATGTCGGGCACGCTGATCTGCGACGAGGACGGGCTATATGACCCGACCGACTTCAACGACCGGCTGCTGCTCGGGCTCAAGGGCACCATGAGCGAGGCTGAACTGCACTTCATCCGGGCTCGGCTCATCGGCGGGCAGCTGTCGAAGGCCCGCCGCGGCGAACTACAGATGGGCCTGCCCGTCGGGCTGGTCTACGACCCCATTGGCAAGGTTGTGCTCGACCCGGATACCGGTGTGCAACAAGCTATCCGGCACGTATTCACACTGTTCGACCGCACCGGCTCGGCGCGCGCGGTGGTGCAGCAATTCAATGCCGAAGGGCTGCTGTTTCCGGTGCGGGTGCGCAAGGGCGCCCACAAGGGCGAGCTCGCCTGGATGCCGCTGCAGCACTGGCGGGTGCTGCGCACCCTGCACAATCCCCGCTACGCCGGCGCGTTCGCCTACGGCCGCCGCCGCGAACGCATCGCGGCCAACGGCAACAAGACCCTCCAGGCCCTGCCCCGCGACCAGTGGATTGCGCTGATCCCCGACGCCCACCCGGGCTACATCAGCTGGGAGCAGTACGAAACCAACCAGAAGCTGCTGCTGAATAACGCGGCCGCCCACGGCGAGGATCGTGCCGCTGGCCCCGCCCGCGAGGGCACCGCGTTGCTGCAAGGCCTGGCCATTTGCGGACGCTGCGGGCGGCGGATGACGGTGCGCTATCACACCCGCCGCGGCGTGGAGGTCCCCGACTACCAATGCATGCGTAGCTGCATCGACGACGGTGGACCCCGCTGCCAAACCATCCCTGGCGCAGTCGTCGACCACGCAGTCGGCGACCTGCTGCTCGATACCCTCACCCCGCACGCGCTCGAGGTCGCGCTCACCGTGCAGGCCGAGCTCGACACCCGCGCAGCAGAGGCCGACGCGCTGCGCCGCCAACACGTTGAGCGCACCCGCCAGCGCGCCGACCTGGCTCGACGCCGCTACCTGACCGTCGACCCGGACAACCGGCTGGTAGCCGACAGTCTCGAAGCCGACTGGAACGACGCGCTACGCGCCTTGCAGACCGCGCGTGAGGACTACGAACGCGCCAGCGCCGCCGCCACAGCCGCCCTCACCGACGAGCTGAAAGATAGAATCCGCTGCCTGACAACAGATTTCCCTGCACTGTGGTCTAATCCCAACACCGCCCAGCGCGACCGCAAACGCATGGTCCGCCTCCTCGTTGACGACGTCACCCTGCACAAGACCGACCGCATCCACCTGCACGTGCGTCTGCGCGGCGGGCAAACCACCAGCCTCGCCGTCGCAATCCCGCCCAAGGCCTGGCAGATCCGCCAAACCCACCCCGACACCCTTGCCGCGCTTGACCGGCTCCTCGACACTCACACCGACGCACAGACCGCCGAGGCACTCAACGCAGCCGGTCACCGCTCCGGCGAAGGCAAGCCGTTCACCCCTCGAATCGTGCTCGACGCGCGCCGCAGCAACAAGCTGCCCAGCCACGCTGACCGACTCCACGCCAAGGGCCTGCTCACCAAAACCGAGCTCGCCGCGCGGCTGGGCGTGCACGAGAGTACCGTCAAGAGCTGGACCAAAGCGGGAATACTCAACTCCCACAAGGCAAACGACAAGAACGAGCGGCTATACGAACCACCGATCGCCGGTGACCCACACCTCACCACTCGACAAGGCAGTCCGCTGAGAAAACGAGTTCTCGCCCAACCCACTACAGAGGGTGCACTGTGAAGCCAAGCCCTTGTCGAAGCACGACCCGACGCGTCCCATGGATTGCCGTACCCCTAGCCTTCGGCATAGCTTCATGAACTCATTTGCGGTGTAAGTAGATCCGCGGTCGCTATGGAAGATCACGCCATCGATCACGGCGCGCCCGCCGCGCACCGCGGCGGCCATCTTCATCGCATCGCTGGCTAACTGGGCGTCCGGATGCTCCGACATTGGGCAGGCCAGCAGCCGGCGTCCGCACAGATCCAACACCGAGGCAAGGTAGAGCTTGCCCTCGTCGGTGGGGATATCGGTGATGTCGCCACACCATTTCAGGTTCGGCGCCGCGGCAGTGAAGTCGCGTTTCAACAGGTCAGGAAATTTCGCCGCCTTCTTGTCCTGTCGGGTCAAGCCCTTACTCCGCTTTGGTTTTCGACCCTGCAGGCCCTGCCGGCGCATGGACTCCGCGACCGTGTTCACACTGACCTTCCAGCCCTCCTCGAGCAGGTCGGCGTGGATGCGCGGCGAACCGTAGCTGCACTTGGAGGCCGCGAACAGCTTGGCCACCCGCGTGTCCAGCTCGGTGCGGCGACACTCCTGGTTGGTGGGTTCGCGGTGTGCCCACTTGTAGAACCAGGAGATGCTCACGCCCAGGATGGCGCAGCACGCCGCGTGTGGCACCCGGTAGAAGGTCCTTTGGTCGGCGATGAAGCGGGCCACGCTCACTTCGTCGCCTCCTTCACCCACAGGACCACGGATCGCTTGAGGACATCACGCTCCATCCGCAGCTCGGCCACCTCCGCGCGTAGCCGCTTCAACTCGGCCACATCGCCGGTCGAAAGACCTTGCGTGCCTTCTCGCTCGGCACGGTCTTTGGCGACCCAGTTGCCCAGGGTGCCCTGGTTGATACCCAGGTCCCGAGCCACCTGGGCGATCGGCTTGCCGGTATCCCGGACAATGCGGACCGCCCCCTCCCGGAACTCAGGATCGAACTTCCTCCGTGTCTCTGGCATACCTATTCCTCATAGTGCATGCCTCCACGGTTTTGGGGGAGGTGCACTTCCGGACGAACGTGGATAGCCCGTTGTGGGGAATCAGGTGATGTCTACGCCATCACAGAAGTGACACTAGTGGACCGAACGCAGAAGTCTAGGCGATGGGAGAAGTTCTGTTACGGGCCACGCCGCCCGGGGAGCGCGGTGAGTCGCATGCTAATCGCACGGCACCCCTATAAAGAGAAAAGTCAGAGGGGCTAATTACCACCTCTGACCTGTGGGGTGAGTGACGGGACTCGAACCCGCGACCCCCAGGATCACAACCTGGTGCTCTACCAACTGAACTACACTCACCATGGCCGCGGGCCGTCCCCAAACGGGGGCAACGAGCGGCGGAGTCGATACTAGCCGGTCGTCGGCTCGGTTTCCGAATCTATTGTTTGAGCTGGGGCTTCGCCGTTCTGAAGCTCGGCTGCCACCGCCTCGATTTCGCCGGTCGAAGGCCCTGGCGGGAGCACGAATGCGGTACGGCGGTAGAAGCGCAGTTCGCGGATGGATTCGTGGATGTCGGCCAGTGCCCGGTGCGTGAGCCCCTTGGCTGGCTGACCGTAGTAAATGCGCGGGTACCAGCGCCGGCAGAGTTCTTTGATTGAGCTGACGTCGATCATTCGGTAGTGCAGGTACGAGTCGAGCTTGGGCATGTCGCGAGCGATGAACGCACGATCGGTGGCAATCGAGTTGCCCGCCAGCGGCGCCGTTTTGGGTTGCTTGACGTGCGCGCCGACGTAGTCCAGCACCATCGCCTGGGCAGTCGCCAGGTCGACGGTGGATGCCTTGACCTCGTCGACCAGCCCAGAGCGCGAGTGCATTTCGGCAACCACGTCGATCATCGACGACAGCGCGGGGTCGTCGGCGTGGATAACCACATCGACTCCATCGCCGAGAACGTTCAGGTCGGCGTCGGTGACCAGGGCTGCGATCTCGATCAACTTGTCCGAACCCAGGTCGAGCCCGGTCATCTCGCAATCGATCCACACCAATTCGTCGCGCACAGCGCCAGCGTAAAGCGTGGGGAACAACTCTAACGAGTCGGTCGGCACCGCCGTTCTCGGGCGTCGTCGGTTCAGGCCGCTGGTGCGGGGTGAACGTCGGTTCCCGCGTCATCCGGGCTGGTTTCACCGGCACACGATGGGTGCTGGTCAGCGCCGTCCCGTCGGCGGGCGTTGGTGGCCCGGCCTCGCTGCTTGGGGGTCCGGGGATCGGGGTGGTGCTCTTGATGATGGTTCTGGCCCCAGCGAGCCAGGTTGACCGCAGCGTTGGAGTCGCGGTCTGCGCAATGTCCACAATCACATGTGAACATCCGGTCAGCCAGGGTCAAATCGCTGTGAACGGCACCACAAGCCGCACATAGTTTGCTGGACGGATACCAGCGATCGGCGACCAACAGCGTACCGCCACGCCAAGCCTCTTTATAGGCCAGAATCCGGGCGAACTCCGTCCAGCCCGCATCCGAAATGGCGGAGGCCAGGCGATTATTGGCCAGCATCCCCGACACATTCAGGCTCTCGATGACGAGCCGGTCGTGAGTCTTGACCAGCGCGTTGGAGACGCGATGCAGAAAATGGCGGCGTACGTTGGCGACGTGGTTGTGATGGCGACGCAGCTTAGCTGTTGCGTCGCGGCGGTTGTGTGATCCTCTCTGTTTGCGGGACATCGATTTCGCCAGCCGTCGTTGGCGTTTCATCCCGATGGCCAGCGCCTTGGGGGCATCACTAACCCGGGCAACTTCGCGGCCTTGCGCGTCGGCGGCGACCACAAACGCCGCCAAACCGCGGTCTACGCCGACCCAGCCACTGCCGTCGCGCCGATCGCGCGGCGTGTGCTGGTGGACGGGGTGCAGTTCGGCGGCCTCGACGTTGAGTGACACCCACCACCGCCCGGCATGATGGCTGATGGTGGCGAACAGAATCTTGGCGCGGTTCTTGGCGATCATGCGGCGCAACCGGCGGGTGTCTTCCCGCACCCCGAATTGGCCGATACCGGGCAGCGTCACTGAGCGGGCGCGGTTGTTCTCTCCAACCCCGATCGCTGGCCGGCCGCTCCTGGAGTGTTTGTTGCGCAACCGAAACGACTTCGCCACGTCCGTCTTCTTCTTGAAGCGCGGAAATCCGACCCGCTTACCCTTGCGCTTGCCCGACCGGGAATCCGACCATGCGGCCAACGCCCGCGCGCAGTCCACGGCGGCTTCCTCGAACACCTGCTGACACACCTCGCCACGCCACGGCAGTCCCGTCACCACGATCGTGGCCTTACCCGTCACGTCCACGGCGAACGCCCGGCCGGCGTCTGGAGTTTTCTTCCACGCGTTAAATGCGTTGATCAGATCGAACCCCGTCCACGGCACATCGGTGTCCGCGTCGTTTTTGCGTTGGTTTAGAGCACTTTTCACCATCCGCAGACATTGATTGAACCCGAACCGCGCAGCCCCGGCATGCCGGGCGAGCACCCGGCACTGCTCGACGGTGGGGTCGAGGCAAAACTTGAAGGTGGTGTGGCGGCTCATCTCAACGGCGAGCATTCCATTACCCACTGACAACACCCGAGCTGGCCTGAGTGGCTGACAATGCGATCACCATCATCGTCATCTGAGCCAAGCGGCGATTGTCGTGGCGGTAGCGACCCGATCAATGCCGCTGCCTGGGTGCGCATTGCCCTCTTACGCGCACAATTCGACCGATCCGGGCTGTTCCACTGCCGTAGGCGCACGTCGGCCGATGCACCCGCCACCCCCTGGCAAGTAGTGTGAGCGTGGTGAATCGCAAGGGGAACGACTGAGGAAGAGGGGCGCAGAACGATGACCACCGAATCAGCAGAAACTCCCGCGAAGCGGATCGCGAACGGCTATGCCGTCCAAGGCCAGGCCCTCGAATTGGGCACGGTCGTCGTCGACGGGGCGGCAGACCCGACCGCGCAGATTCGCATCCCGCTGGCCACCATCAACAGGCACGGGCTCGTGGCCGGGGCCACGGGAACCGGCAAGACCAAGACGCTGCAGCTTATCGCCGAACAGCTCAGCGCGGCGGGTGTGGCGGTGCTGATGGCCGACGTAAAGGGCGACCTGTCCGGTCTGGCCCGACCGGGCGAGGGCAACGACAGGACCGCGGCGCGCGCGAAAGACACCGGTGATGACTGGCAGTCAACGGGATTCCCGGTCGAGTTCTTGTCGCTGGGCACGGGGGGAGTGGGTGTGCCGGTGCGCGCGACCGTTGCCAGCTTCGGTCCGGTTTTGTTGTCGAAAGTGTTGGGCCTCAATGCTACTCAAGAGTCGACGCTCGGTCTGATCTTTCATTGGGCGAATGAAAACAATCGTCGGCTGGTCACCTTGGACGATCTGCGCGGTGTCATCAGCCACCTGGCCAGCGACGAGGGCAAGGCCGACCTCAAAGACCTGGGCGGGGTGTCGTCGACGACGGCCGGTGTCATCCTGCGAGCGCTGGTTAACCTTGCCGGCGAGGGCGGCGACACGTTCTTCGGCGAGCCGAAGCTCGACCCGAAGGACCTGCAGCGCACCAACGGCCAAGGCCAGGGCATCATCTCGCTGCTCGAGTTCAGCGGGCAGTCACTGCGTCCGGTCATCTTCTCCACCTTCCTGATGTGGCTGCTGGCCGAACTGTTCGCCGGGCTCGACGAGGTCGGTGACGTGGACAAACCCAAGTTGGTGTTCTTCTTCGACGAGGCGCATCTGCTGTTCACCGACGCGTCCAAGGCCTTCCTTGAGCAGGTCGAACAAACCGTCAAGCTGATCCGCTCCAAAGGTGTCGGGGTGTTCTTCTGCACCCAGCTACCCACGGACATACCCAACGACGTGCTGTCCCAGCTGGGCGCCCGGATCCAGCACGCGTTGCGGGCGTTCACCCCCGACGACCAGAAGGCGCTCAGCAAGACCGTCCGCACGTATCCGAAAACCGATGTCTACGACCTGGAGTCGGCGCTGACCTCGCTGGGAATCGGCGAGGCCGTCGTTACGGTGTTGTCCGAGAAGGGCGCACCGACGCCGGTGGCGTGGACGCGTATGCGGGTGCCCCGGTCGCTGATGGCCGCCATCGACAGGGAAGCGATCGATGACGCGGTCAAAAGCAGTCCGCTGCAGGCCAAGTACGGCCAAACGGTTCAACAACCGGCGCAGCCCCAGGCCGGCCCGCAGGACCAGCAAGCCCAACCCGGGCCGCAGCCGCCGCAAACCCAGTCCGACTACCCGCCAGTCCCATCGAATGACCCGGTTCCGCCGATGCCGGAGCCCGCGGAGCCCAAGGGCCCGGGCATGTTGGAGCAGATATTGCACGATCCGACCGTGAAAAGCGGCCTCAACACGGCGATACGCGAAATCATAAAGAGCCTCTCGGGCGGCCGCCGGCGGAAGTAACGCCTACCCGCCGCCGAGCTTCTTGTAGAAGCTGCCCACGATCGGCGCGACGATCGCGCGCGGGGCATACCCACTCGCCACCGACATCGCCTTCGACGTCAACCCCGGGACCACGCGCATCTTGTTGCGCTCCAAGGCATCCAGCGATAGGCGGGCGGTATGCTCCGTCGAGATCCATAGAAAGTCCGGCACCAGCCTTTCAACCAGCGACCTTTCGGCGTCGTCCGGAAGGTCGGTGCGCACCGGGCCCGGCGCCAAAAGCGTGACGTGCACGCCGGAGCCGCGCAGCTCACCGCGCAGCGATTCGCTGAAGGTGTTCGCGAACGCCTTGGTGGCGGCATAGGTGGCGTTGTACGGAATCGGCGAATTGCCCGCCGCCGAACCGGAAATCAGGATGCCGCCGGCCTTGCGCTCGATCATGCCCGGGAGCACCGCCAATGTAAGGTCGTGCACCGCAATGGCATTCAGCTGCACTTGAGCCTTCTCGCCTCCCGGGTCGAGCGTCGCGACCGGGCCGAACGTCGCGGTACCCGCGTTGGCGCACAGGATCGAGATGGGACGCGCGGCCAGTTCGTCGCACAGTTTCGCCCGCTCACCCGGGTCGGCCAGGTCGGCGGGTCGCACTTCGACGACGGCGCCGTATTTGTCGGCCAGCCGGGCGGCTAGGTCATTGAGCAGGTCCTCGCGTCGTGCGGTGACGATCAGGCTGTGTCCGCGCGCGGCAAGCTCGGTGGCCAGCGCTTCGCCGATATTCTGCGAAGCTCCGGTGACAACGGCGCGCGCGTCGGGGCTGGGAGCTGGGATCGGCATGCGCCAATCGTAGACAGCCGCCTGCGCGGCGGGGCGCCTGGCAAACCAATAGAGTTCCGGGCATGAGTCAGCGGGGGTCGCGTCCGGCCACGCCTGTGCCGTCTCAGGTGGCCGCGTGGGCGCTGTGGGACACCGGGTCCACCGGTCTGAACGCGATCACGGCGACCTTCGTCTTCGCCGTCTACCTGACCACCAGCGTGGGAGCGGGCCTGCCGGGCGCCACCACGCCGGCCAGCTGGCTGGGGCGCGCCGGGGCCATCGCCGGCTTGACCGTCGCGCTGCTGGCGCCGGCCATCGGCGTGTGGGTGGAGTCCCAGCATCACAGGCGCGTGGCCCTCAGCGTGCTGACCGGGCTGACGGTTGCGCTGACGTGCGCGATGTTCTTCATTCGTGATCGCCCGAGCTACCTGTGGGCCGGGTTGGTGCTGCTGGGGGCGACGGCCGCGTGCGGCGACCTGGCCAGCGTCCCGTACAACGCGATGCTGCGCCAGCTCTCGACGCCGCACACGGCCGGCCGCATTTCGGGCCTGGGCTGGGCATCGGGTTACTTCGGCAGCGTCGTGCTGCTGCTGGTGATCTATACGGGATTCATCTCCGGATCGGGTTCGGGCCCGGGCGCGGTCCGTGGGCTGCTGCGGGTGCCCGTTCACGACGGTCTGTACGTCCGGGAGGCCATGCTGGTGGCCGCCGCGTGGCTGGCGGTGTTGGCCCTGCCATTGCTGTTGGTCGCACACCGGTTGCCCGAGACGGCGGGGGTGCAGCAGCCGACGAGCATGCTCGGCGGCTATCGCAAGCTGTTGAACGAGATCTCCGAGGAATGGCGGCGCGACCGCAACCTGGTCTACTTTCTGTTCGCCAGCGCGCTGTTCCGGGACGGCCTTGCGGCAATCTTCGCCTTCGGCGCCGTGCTGGGCGTGAAGGTGTACGGCATCTCGCAGGCCAACGTGCTGATATTCGGTGTGGCGGCCAGCGTGGTCGCCGCGGTGGGCGCGGTGCTCGGTGGCTTCGTCGACCACCGGATCGGATCCAAACCGGTCATTGTGGGGTCGCTGCTCGCGATCGTCGCCTTGGTGCTGACGTTGATGGCGCTGTCCGGTCCGGTGGCCTTCTGGGTGGGCGGACTGCTGCTGTGCATGTTCATCGGGCCGTCGCAGTCGTCGTCGCGCGCCCTGCTGCTGCGGCTGGCTAAGGACGGCAGGGAAGGGGTCGCCTTCGGCCTCTACACGATGACGGGACGGGCGGTCGCGTTCTGGGCGCCATGGCTGTTCTCTGTCTTCGTCGACGTGTTCGGCGCCGTCCGCGCCGGCCTCGGAGGGATCTGCCTGGTGTTGGTCGCCGGACTGCTGGGCATGATGGTGGTCCGTGTTCCGGTGCGCGACAAGGCCGTAACGGAACAA
>Ga0318547_10000728_pt1 | contig 10935 bp, 8 predicted proteins | sample GRESIP169b2f20_FD_203515 | JGI IMG/M metagenome (GOLD analysis project Ga0318547, IMG submission 203515) | Tropical soil microbial communities from Luquillo Experimental Forest, Puerto Rico - GRE.SIPMG.169b2f20 | ecosystem: Environmental > Terrestrial > Soil > Tropical forest > Bulk soil...
TGCTCGCGCCGCACCGCTCATGACCCTAGTACCTTGCTCTTTCCATTGGCACGATTGCACCTGGCCTCAATAGCAAAGCCGTGGCACCCACATTCGTACCGCTCCAACTGATGTCCGCTTTCGGGGGTAAAGCGGACATTCTCACTAAGCTTTGGCATAGAAAATCGGTGCACCCCCTAAACAACCCCCCGGGGGGGACCAAATAAATTGTCGGCGCCCCCCAAGTGCCGAGCGGTCGGTCGCGTTTTTACAAAACGGAGCAAAACATTAGGAGCGGTTTTTAGTGGCGAAAAAACAATCTGAAAAACCCTCGCTCACCCTAGTCGGCTCAGAGACAATCGGCGTCCAACCGCCATTTGCCTTGGGCAAAGCCGGCCGATCGCTCTGGGATCGCATCCAATCCGAATTCGACGTTAGTGACGCTGCTGGCGCTGAAATGTTGGGGCAAATCTGCGCAGCCGCGGATCTCGCCGAACGGCTGCAGCAAGAGATTGAAGTCGACGGTCCTGTGGTGCGCAGCCGCGGTGCAGTGCGCAGCCATCCTGCGGTTAAGGATCTGATTGCGGCGCGCAGTTTCGTCACTCGGGGCCTGATAAAGCTGGGCCTCAATTTCGAGCCGGTGCGATCTTCCGGCGGTCGCCCTGGCGGCAGTTTCTATACCGGAGAGGCATGAAATGAGCACCAAACGGCGCATCATCAATCGCGGCAAGCCCGGGCGCATAACACCCGAAATTGTCGACGCTTGGAAGCGCGCGGACTTTCACGCGCTACACATGCTCCTTCGACTGCGACCCTGGAACGCGAGCCCGTTGCCGAAAGAGATCGCAGGGCCGCTGGGCTGCAGCTTAGACGATCTCCCGATCGACCTGGATGACCCTAACCGCGACGAAGCCCTGCCGAGAGTTGTTGCAATCCAGCAGGAATTGCTTCGCATCGTTGGCTGGCCGGATTGCCGCCATGTCTACGAAGAGAACTTAGCTGATGCCGAAAAATGGGCTGCGTGGTGTCGCAAGCGCTTTGAGCATTTGCCCGCCGGCGAATACGGCACCGGTACTGATCTCGAGAGCCGCCGCCAGAACATGATCGAGGCCGAGGCCGAAGCCGCCTACTGCAGAGAGCTGCTCGCCGGACTAACGCGGGTTCAGAAAAAATGGGCGCGTGTTGGGACTCTATAAATTTTAGTGGACTCTAAAAACGATTTTCAGGGGACTCTGTAAAAGAACTCCAGGAGACTCTGCAAAATCCAGGACGCTGTAAATCATAGGGCCATAGATCCGCGTTCGCGCACCTTTGCAAGAGGGGATGTAGACGGAGCGGATCAATAAGCCGTGCACAAATGGTCAAATAGCTTTATCGCTCCGCTACTCCGAGGCTCTCTGGAGTTTTAGCCGGCTAAATCGACGAGGCCGTGCTGCCGCTCGCGGATTTCAGCGGCATGAGCGCCGCATAGGAATTGCGCGGGCTGCTCTCACTTGCTCCATGTCGCATCCATGTCGCGCGGAGCCGCGGGCATCACCTGTAAGTCCTTGAAAACGCTTGGTACGACTTTGCAAAGTGTGTGACACGAAAAATGCCTGTTTCGCGACTGTGAACGCTCACTAAGTCACTGAAATTGCCGATCGAAATCTTGGAGCGGGCGAAGGGAATCGAACCCTCGACATACAGCTTGGGAAGCTGTCGTTCTACCACTGAACTACGCCCGCGCTCGCCGCAAGCATAGCCAACGCCCGCGCGTGGCAGCAAGGAGCAACGAACGGCCGTCAGTCGCGGCCAAACTGCTTGCGTAGCTCGGCCTTAGCGCGTTCCAAGGTCTTGCGCCGGCCGGACGGCAGATTCTTGCCCGCGCGATTGATGTAGAAGGTCAGCATCGACAGCGCGGAGCGGTACGGATCGGTCTTGCGCCGACGGCTGCGTTCGGCGGAACGTTTAAGCGAGGATGCGATCTCTCTCGGATTGCGGCGGGTGAACACGCCATGCTGAAGATCGAGGACATCGCTTTCGCGGGTGACCCGCGCCGACCAGCGCCGATCGCGACGAGCGGTTCGGCGGCCAGCGGCGAGCCGCCGCGACCGCCGGCGCCGTGAGGATCGACGGGACGATTTTGCCGGGCGTTTCTTGGCCATGGCAGGGCAACAAGCGGCAATGCGGCTTTGTTCCGCGCGCTAGGTCCGCTACTCCGCTACGATGGCACGCGCCGGCGCCCGCTCAAGCTCGGCAAGGCACTTCGCCAAAGCTTCGCCGTCCGGATCGAGCAATGCCGCCGCGCGGGCGCTGGCCACGGCATCAGCGGCCCGACCCGCGGGCAGGGCGCCGGCCAGCGCGGGTGCGATCACACTTGCGGCAATCGCGTTGTAATTGGCGCTGCCGCGCCGATGTGTGTCGCCATAGCCTTTGATGAGTCCGGCACATTCGGCAATCTCGACGGCGAATTCGCCGGAATGCGCGGCGGCCTCGACGATCAGCCGCAGCCAAGCTTCGATGGCGTCCTGCTCCTGGCGGAACCGGTATGTGCTGCGGCGGAACGGACCCAGACTGGCGAGCAGCACAAAGCGCAAATAGCCGGAAACGGAACGGCTATTGACGGTCATGCCGTAGTGCGCGCGGCCAAACGCCGGAAAGCGCAGTGCCACTGATAGGACGCCGCCCGCCAGCCACGTCGGCAAGATCGAGCACAATTCATCGACGCCGGGTTTTAAGAACTCGGTCACGGTGAAAATCTGTTTTGGTGTGACGCCGTGCTCGCGCATGATCCGCGCGAAGCGCGCCGGATCGATCTTGGCCTGCGCCACCCGGATCACATCCTCATAAGACATGCGCAGCGCCAGTTGCCGCGCCGTTGCCGCAAGCAATCGCCCGCCCGCTCCCGCTTGCGCATCCGCTTCACGGATCGGCATCAAGCGGTCGAGGTAAAGGCGCGCATAGGCGCGATCTTGGTACTCAGTGAGGCGGCGCACCCCCTCGGTGAGCACCGCCTGCGCCGCAGGCGCCATGCCGACGATGTCGCTTTCCATATCTGTCGTCGTGCCAGAAGGCGCACGCTGGCGCTTCTCAGGCTCTGCCGGCAAGCGCGATCCGGCAGTAGCCGCGTCATAGCCGGCGCGAAAGCCGCGCAGATTGGCGTCCACGGCTTTGCCGTCGGCATGGATCGCCGCCTCGAACGCCTCGGTCGGAATCGGCAGCGCCTGCGCACCGGCAATCGCCCCGAGCATGACCGCATTGACCATCGCGCCAGCGCCCCGCGCAATTGCCTCGAGATCAAGCAACAGTGCCTCACGCGAATTCTTCTCCAGTGCCGCGATCAGTTGCCCTCGATCGTAACGGCCATCGCTCATCGCCATCTTTTCGACGACGAGGTACGAGCGACTGGTCGAAGCAATAGCCGCCGTGCGATCCGGCGTGACATAGCCGCCGGCGACGGCGCGACCGGCTTCCAGGAGCTCACTGGCGACAAGGAGATCGACGTCGCCGATGCCGGGCGCCAGCGCCAGAATTGGTCTGCGGCCGCCAGCGGCGACGGCTGTCGGAAGGGCTGCCGGCACCATCTCGATGTAATACGTGGTCGCACCGGTGCGTTGCGCGACCCCGGGGATGGAGGTCGACTGGACCGGAAAGCCTTGGCTCGCCGCCGCGGCCACGATCCAGTCGGTAAGCACGCCACCGCCCTCACCGCCCAACGCCGCAACGAGAATCGATATCGGCCGCAATAGCTTGCTCTCCTTTGCCGGGAGAGGCTTAGAGAGGGGCGCCGTTATTGTTGCGCTCAATTCACGCCCCTGCCGGCTCACTTCGGCAGCCAATCTCCCACGCACGGCAGAAGGTGAAGCGCCGGTGTGAAGCCAAGCAATGACGCGCGTGCGCACTCTATGTAGCAGGCGATCCCACCAGTTCGGATTGGTGACGACATCGGCGCGATAGAAAGAAGGGCAGAGCACCGCCGCATGGGCGACCTCGCCGCATAAACCGCAGCCGACGCAGCTTTCGACGACGGCGGCAACCGGGTCCTGCCGCAGCGGATCGGGATTGGGCTTCACCGTCAGCGAGGGGCAGCCGGACAGGCGGATGCAGGAATGGTCGCCGGTGCAGAGCTCGTCGTCGACGCCATAGCGGGTTCTCACGACGCGCACGCCGCGCTTGAGCTTGTCGGCCTGTTCGACGCGGATACGACGCTGGCGCGCCAGCATGCATTCGCCGTCGGCGATGATCACTTTGAGCCCGTGCTCGGTGCTGCGCATGGCTTTCTTGAGCGTCGCAGCCATTTTGCCGACGCTGTAGCTGCGCACGGTGCGCAGCCATTTGACGCCGAGCGAGCGAAGCGTTTTCTCGATGCTGATTCCGGTCGTCGCGCCGGCGCGGTTGGCGCTGCTCGACGGCAGATATTGCTGGCCGGTGGCCGCAGCATAGCCGTTCTGCATGATCACCAGCACACCGTCGCCCTTGTTGAACATATTGGACGCGACGCCGGTGATCAGGCCGTTGTGCCAAAAGCCGCCGTCTCCCATCACCGCTATCGGGCGCTTGGCCATATTCGGCGCGACCGCCGCGGCGCTGGCGAGCGACATGCCGTAGCCGAGGATGGAATTGCCGAGCGAAAATGGGGCAAAAGTCGCGAACGAATGGCAACCGATGTCGGCGCTGACGTGAATCGGCCCGACTTCGCGCTGCGCGAGCTTGATCGCGGCAAAGACCGGCCGCTCTGGGCAGCCGGTGCAGAAGTTCGGCGGCCGCGCTGGAATGTCGCCGGCAGCGTCAAGTGCGCCAGCACGGCGAGCGAGGGTATCGTTCACACCGCGTGAGATGGCATCGACATCGACCTCCGCCGGCCGAACGGCCGATAAGAAAGCTGCGATGCCACGCAGCAGAACTTCCGATGTGTAATCGCCGCTCGCCGGCAGGCATCTTTTGCCGTGAACGACGGTGATAGCGCCGGCGGCGCGCAGGATGACGTTGATCTGCGCTTCGACGTAGTCGGGCGAGCCCTCCTCCACCACGAGCACGGCGCGCTTGCCGGCGCAAAATTCCAGCACCTCTTCTGGCACAAGCGGATAGGCAACGTTGAGCACATAGATCGCGATGCGCGAACCGCCGTAGAGTTCGGCAAGGTCGAGCCGCTCCAATGCGCGCAATAATCCATTGGTCAGGCCACCGAGAACAACAATCCCGACTTCGTCCAATTCGCCGGCGATCACAGCGTTGAGCCTGTGCTCGCGGATGAACCGCTGCGCGGCCGGCAGGCGCTGTTCGATTTTCAGCCGTTCCTGCGTGAAGGTCACCGGCGGATGCGACAACCGGCCGTAGTCGAAGCGCGGTGGGCCGGCCAAAGGATCGTGCGCGCTGTAGCGGCCGCGCTTGTTGTCTTTGGCTGCAAACTCGCCAGTGACATGGCAGGCGCGCACGCGCAAATCGAGCATGACCGGCGCATGGCTCGCTTCGGACAGTTCGAAACCCTTTTCCACCATGTGGACGATAGTCGGCAGATCGGGCCGCGGATCGAGCAACCAGATCGACGACTTCATTGCATAGGCGTAGGAGCGTTCTTGGATGACGCTCGCACCCTCGCCATAATCCTCGCCGAGGACGATCAGTGCGCCGCCGATCACGCCCGGCGAGGCGAGGTTCGACAGCGCGTCGGCCGCGACATTAGTGCCGACAATCGATTTCCAGGTCACCGCGCCGCGCAAGGGATAATTGATGGAGGCGCCGAGCATGGCCGCAGCAGCGGCTTCATTGGTGCAGGTCTCGACATGGACTCCGAGCTCGGCAAGCAAGTCCTTGGCCTCGACCATGACATCCAACAGATGCGAGACCGGCGCACCCTGGTAGCCGCCGACATAACTGACGCCGGATTGCAGCAGCGCCTTGGTGACGGCCAGAATGCCTTCGCCCCGAAATGTCGCGCCGCCGCCCAAGCGCAGCGCCTCGACTTCTCTGCTGAACGAACGTTCCATGAAGGCCTGCGGGCTTGGACGATTCCGAGCTTGCCTTTAGCCGAGATATAGCTGTTTTCGGCGAACTCCAGCAAACGAGGGTCCGGTCCCGGACATCCGGCCGCATCTGCGCTTGGTGCGCTGCACGGCTCCGGTTAGGGTGCGCGACGCCCCAAACGTGCCGCATAGTAGAGCAGATCCCAGCCATGGACGGCCAAAGCCAAATCGTCATCGAGCGGGTGAACCATACCTATCGCCCGTCGCGCGGTCGGCCGGTGCTGGCGCTGTCGGAGGTTTCGCTCGACGTGCGCCCGCGCGAATTCTTGGCGCTGCTCGGCCCTTCCGGCTGCGGCAAATCCACCCTGCTCTATTTGGTCGGAGGGTTCCTCCCGACCGAGGTCGGACGCATCATGGTGAAGGGCAAGCCGGTGACCGCCCCGGGGCCGGATCGCGGCATCGTGTTCCAGCACTTCGCGCTGTTTCCGTGGAAAACGGTGCGCGCCAACATTCTCTACGGTCTCGAACGGCAGCGCATGCCGCGCACCGAACGCGAGAAGCGCGCGCAATCCTTTATCGACTTGGTCGGCTTGACCGGTTTCGAGGACAGCTATCCGTCGCAATTATCCGGCGGCATGAAACAGCGCACCGCGATTGCGCGCACACTCGCCTTCGATCCCGACATTCTGCTGATGGACGAGCCATTTGGCGCGCTTGACGCGCAGACCCGCTTGCTCATGCAGACCGAGCTTAGAAACATCTGGCAACGCACGCCAAAAACGGTGATCTTCGTGACCCACGACGTTCAGGAGGCGGTCTATCTCGCCGAGCGCGTCGCGGTCATGTCGGCGCGACCCGGCCGCGTCAAAGCGATCATCGAAACCAAGGTCGACCATCGCGATCCGGGCGTCACCCGCAGCAAGGAGTTCGTGGAAAAAGTCGATCAGATTTGGAATTTGGTGCGCGAGGAAGCGATCAAGGCTCAAGACAAAAAGCCGGAGAGCTGAAACAGAAGGGCGAACTCCTGACGAGTCGACATGCGCAACGAGAATGAGCCATGCCGGCGGTAATGCGCGCGAGCGCCGCTTATCTGCCGCTTTTGCTCCTGGCATTCGCCTGGGAAGCGGTCGCGCGCCTTAATCTCGTCGACAGTTCCGCGCTCCCGCCCTTGAGCAAGGTGGCGGTCGCTTGGATCGATCTCGTTCGCGGCCGCGAACTCATCGATAATGGTGCGGCGTCGCTCTATCGCGGGTCGGTCGGGCTGCTGCTGGCGATTTTCGGCGGTGGCGGACTCGGGCTGTTGATGGCGCGTTGGCGGCTCCTCGATGTGTTCGTCAATCCACTTGTCGAACTGTTTTACCCGCTGCCGAAATCGGCGCTCATCCCCGTCACCGTGCTGTGGCTCGGTTTCGGCGACGGCTCCAAAATCCTGCTAATCTTTCTCGGCTGCATGATCCCGGTCACGATCGGCGCCTATAACGGTGCCCGCGGCAGCGATCATGCGCTGGTGTGGTCGGCCCGCAGCATGGGGGCGAATCGGCTCCGCATGATGTGGGACGTGATCGTGCCGAGCGCGCTGCCGGAATTGCTCAATGGGATCCGCACGGCGCTGGCGCTCGCATTCATTTTGCTGGTGAGTTCCGAGCTGATCGTGTCGCAACAAGGCTTCGGCTATCTGATCGGCTATCTGGGCTCGACCGGCGCCTATGAGGGTATGTATGCGGTCGTGCTGACCGTGGCATTCCTCGGCTTCGCCGCGGACCGGCTCTATCAACTCTTCATTCAATGGCTGCTGCGATGGCGGGAGTAAACGAAACCGCCTCGCTTGCCGGCGCGGAGGCCGCGATTTCCCGCGACGCCGGACGACGTCTGGACGCCGTCTTCCGCAGCGGCGCGGGAATTTTTTCGATCCTGGTGCTGCTGATCGCCTGGGAGACGTTTGCCCGCAGCGGCAAGGTGACCCCCTTCATGCTGCCGCCGTTTTCCGCGGTGGCCGAGCGCATTTACGCCGACGCGATTGCCGGCGATCTGTGGCGCAATCTCGCTGTAACTCTGTTCCGTGCGTTGACCGGCTTTGCCATCGCCGCTGTCGGCGGCGTCGCGCTCGGCGCGATGATGGCGCGCAGCCGGATTGTACGCTGGTTCTTCGATCCGATCATATCGGTCGGCTTCCCGATGCCGAAGATCGCGTTTTTGCCGATCATCATTCTATGGCTCGGGCTCTATGACGTGTCGAAAATCAGCGTCGTCGTCTTCGATGCCATTTTCCCGGTCGTCACCGCGACGCTCGCCGGCCTCGCCGGCGTGGAACGGGAGCTCATCTGGTCCGGACGCAATATGGGCGCCAACGAACGCGAGTTGATGTGGCAAATCGCGCTGCCGGCTGCATTGCCGCAAATCCTCACCGGCCTGCAGGTGGCGCTGCCGATCGCGCTCATCGTTGCCATCATCGCGGAGATGGCGATGGGCGGCTACGGCTTGGGCGGCGCGATGATGAGCGCCTCGCGATTTGCCGATTCACGTGGCGTATTCGCCGGTATTGTCGAGATCGCGATTGTCGGTTACGCGCTGATCAAAGCCATGGCGCTGGTCCGCCACCGGCTATTGGCGTGGCATCACGAGACCGTCGAAGACCGTTGAGCATCGTTGGACAGGCTTACCTCGCGCCGCCGTTTCCGCCGACAATCACCGGCACGGCGAGTTCGAGAAACCAGAAACTGGGTGTGGAGGACGACCATGCGTGGGAAAGTTACATCGGCCGGTATGGCAGCTCTCGGCTTAATTCTCGGCTTGGCCGTCGGAAGTTTGAACAGCGGCGCACAAGCGGAGCCCTTGAAAATTCGCGGCGCCTGGGTCGCCCCGATCTCGAATTTCGCTTCGATCTGGCTGCAAAAGAAGGACCTCGCCGTCCATTTCGGGCACTCCTACGTGTTCGAGTCGGTGCGCTATGCGGGCACCCCGCCGATGATCACGGCCATTGCCAATAACGAGGTCGAGATCGGCAACCTCGCCTTCTCAACCCTGCCAATCGCCATCGGCAATGCCGGCATGGACGACATCCGCGTCATCAGCGACGATTTTCAGGACGGCGTCACCGGATATGTCTCCAACGATTATGAGGTCCTGGCCGACGGGCCGATCAAGAAGGTCGAAGATCTTAAGGGCAAGGTCATTGCCATCAATGCGGCCGGCGCCGGCGTCGATGTCGCCATGCGCGCCATGCTGCGTAAGCACGGCCTGGAGGCGAACCGCGACTACACGATTATCGAAGCGCCGTTTCCCGGCATGAAATCGATGCTGATGGAAAAGAAGGTCGACCTCATTCCCGGGGTATTGCCGTTCATGCTCGATCCCGAGCTGAAGAAGAACGCGCGCACCTTGTTCGACATGAAAGCCGCAATCGGCAGATCGCAGTTCGTCATGTGGTCGTCGCGCAAGCCTTTCATCGACGCCCATCGCGCGGTGCTGGTCGACTTTCTCGAAGATTCATTGCGCATCTTGTACTGGTATCTCGACCCCAAGAATCATGATGCCGTGGCTGAGATCGCCTCCCAGATCACCAAGCAACCGCCCGAGCGGTTCGGCTGGGTCTTCACCAAGAACGATTACTATCGTGACCCCAACCTGATGCCGGATCTCGATGCGTTACAGAAAAACGTCGACATGACGCACGAACTCGGCTTCGTCAAAGCGAGCTTCGACGTCAAGGCGCATTCCGATCTGAGCCTCATTCAAGAGGCGGCAAAGCGCTTGAAGTAAAGCCGCGGCTGAGCCCGGATTCCGATTTCGTCGGGACAGGCGCGTTTGATGGCGGCCCAAAACTGCGCCGCGGCTTAAGCGGCCTAGCATCGGATACTCCAGAGCAGGAAACCCATGCGTATCAAAAGCTTCGCCTGCGCCTTGGTTGCGGCATTCGTTGCGGTCGGCCCGGCCGGCGCCGAGCCGCTGAAAATCCGCATGTCATGGGTGGCGCCGGTTACCAACTGGGCGTCGATCTGGCTGGAGAAGAAGGACCTCGCCAAGCATTTCGGGCAGTCCTATCTCGTCGAGCCGACGCAATTCCAGGGAACGCCGCCGATGGTGACGGCGCTCGCAACCAACCAGATTGAAATTTCAAATCTCGCTTATTCGACGCTCGGCATCGCTATTGAGAATGCCGGCCTGAACGACCTTCGCATTGTCGCCGACGAGTTTCAGGATGGCGTCGCGGGCTACTATTCGCAGGAATACATGGTGCTGAAAGACAGCACGATCCACAAAGTAGAGGATCTCAAGGGCAAGGTCATCGCCTCCAATGCGGCCGGGAGCGCGATTGACATCGCGATGCGCGCGATGCTGCGCAAGCACGGCCTCGAAGCCAATCGCGACTATACCATGGTGGAGGCGCCGTTCCCGGCAATGAGGGCGATGCTCGCGGAACACAAAGTGGACCTTATTCCGGCTGTCCTTCCGTTTTCATACGATCCGCAACTGCGTGACATCGCGCGCGATCTGTTTGTCCAGAAGGACGCTATCGGCGTCACCGATATGATCGTGTGGACAATGCGAAAGCCGTTCATCGACAAGAATCGGCCCGTCTTGGTCGATTTCTTCGAGGACACGCTGCGCATCACGCGCTGGTATCTCGATCCGACCAATCACGACGCGGTTCTGCAAATCGCCGGTCGCCTGACCAAACGCCCGCCGCAGAGCTTCGACTGGCTATTCACCAAAAGGGATACCTACCGCGATCCTGACATGCTGCCGAATCACGACGCCCTGCAAAAGAACGTAGACCTCACTCACGAGCTCGGCTTCGTCAAATCGAGCTTCAATGTGAAGGCTTATTCCGACCTGAGCATGGTCGAGGACGCGGCAAAGCGGTTTAAGTAAGTCGGCCGGGCGGCTATCAGCTCACCAGCACATTGCTGAATTGCCACGGATCGTCCCGATCGACGGCTTCGGGAAACAGCCGGCCGCGATCCGACAGCGGCGTCCAATCCGTGTACTTGCCGATCACCGGGCCGAGATAGGG
>Ga0318547_10000757_pt1 | contig 10825 bp, 9 predicted proteins | sample GRESIP169b2f20_FD_203515 | JGI IMG/M metagenome (GOLD analysis project Ga0318547, IMG submission 203515) | Tropical soil microbial communities from Luquillo Experimental Forest, Puerto Rico - GRE.SIPMG.169b2f20 | ecosystem: Environmental > Terrestrial > Soil > Tropical forest > Bulk soil...
GACCGTGACCCACCGGCCCTGCGCCGCAGAGGCCTCGATGGCCGCGCACACCGCCTGCACCGCGGCCCCTTCGCCGAAGCTGGGCTCCCACGGCGCCTCCGGCCACCCCTCGAGCAGGTCGGCGGCCTGGTTGGCGAAGCTGGAACCGTATCCGACGCCCTGCCCGATCGGCCACCAATCGGCGGCGTACGGGTGGCTGGGATGCTCGGCGCGAATCCGCCGCATGCCATACAGGTGCTGGTCGTCGCCGGCGCCGCCGTAGCGCAGCTCGTTGAGGCGCGCGTAGTCGAAGACCAGGGTGCCGCGGCTGCCGTTGGCCTCGACCGTGAAGTCGCAGGGACGGCGCACCGCGGCACGCGCCACCTCCATCGTGCCGAGGGCTCCGCTGTCGAACCGCAGCAGCGCGCTGGCCGCGTCGTCCACGGTCACCTCGCTGGTGCCGCCGCCCGGGGCCGGGCGCTGCCGGATGAACGTCTCCGCCTGGGCGCACACGGACCGGATGCCGCCGACCTGCCAGTGCGCCAGGTCGATGAGGTGGCTCCCGAGGTCGGCGATCGTCGTCCCGCCCAGGCCCGCGTCGAACCGCCAGTCGTGCGGCGTCGCGGGGTCGGTGAACTCGTCGGACAGCCAGGTGGCGCGCCACAGCCGGACCTCGCCGATCGCCCCATCGGCGATCATCTGGCGCATCAGGGCCACCGCGGGCAGCCGCCGGTAGTTGAAGCTCACCGCGTGGTGCACCCCGGCCGCGGTGACCGCGGCCAGCGCCGCCGCGGCCTGCGGGTAGGAGACCGCCAGCGGCTTCTCGCACAAAACGGCCTTGCCGGCGACGGCCGCGGCCGCGGCGATCTGCGCGTGCGTGCCCGGTGGCGTGCAGATGTCCACCATGTCGATGTCGTCGCGGCCGACGAGGGCGCGCCAGTCGGTGGTGTGCTCGCCGACCCCGTAGGCGGCCGCGGCGGCCGCCACGGCCGCCGCGTTCCGCCCCGAGATCACGCTGACCACCGGCGTCACCGGCAGCCTGCGCAGCATCGGGGCGACGCGGTACGCATAGCAGTGCGCCTTGCCCATCACGCCGTAGCCGACAACCCCGACCCGCAGTTCCGGTGCGGTGCTCATACCACGGACATGGCGGGGACGGCCGCGCCCGCCCGGGTCGCCGCGTCGAGCGCCGCGATCGCGTCGGACCCGGTGGCACCGGTGCAGGTGCCGCCGGATGCGAAGTCCGCGAAGCTCTCCGCCTGTGCGCGCAGCGCGGCAAGCTGCGCCCGCTCCCCCTCCGCCGGATCGAGAAAATCGCAGCGCACGGTGCCTTTCTCTCCGAACGCCTCGGCGCGGGCCATGTCGCCGGCCGGGTGAAAGCGCCCCAGCGAGACGATGCCGCAGCCGCCGCCGGACAGCTCCATGATCACCTGGGCGCTGTCCACGTCCGCCGACCGCCGCGCCTTTCCGGGCGCGTCCTGGCGGACCAGCCCGCCGGGGACCACGCCAGCCACCACCGCGGCCAGGCTGACGATCTCCTCACCGGTCAGCCAGCGCATCTGATCGAACTCGTGCACGCCCATGTCGGCGAAGATGCCGCCGCTGTGCGCCCGGAACTCGTCCGAAGGCGGCTGGTCGTCCCACTGGTAACAGGCCACGAGGTGGACGGGGCCAAGCTCACCGGCCGCGATGCGCTCGCGCAGCGCGCGCAGCGACGGAACGTACCGCCGCCAGTAGGCCACCTGGAACGGCAGGCCCGCGGCCAGCATTGTGGCCACGGCTAGCTTGGTCTGGTCCACGTTCTGCCCACACGGCTTCTCGCACAAGATCGGCAGGCCGTAAGCGGCGACCTCGGTGATGACCTGCAGGTGCCGGTCGGTCGGGACGACGATGAGGACCCCGTCGAGGGCTTCGGCGTCGAGCATCTCCGCGACCCCCGGGTACACCGGCGCGCCCACGGCGGGCACCGTGCGGCGGACCTGCTCGGACACCTCCGCGATGGCGGTCACCGCCACCCGCGGCGAGCCCGCCAGCGCGCGCAGGTGGGTGCGGCCCATCCGGCCCGCGCCGATGAGCCCCAGCCGGAACGGCGGCGCCATGTCACAGCCCCCGCGCGGCGAGGAAGGCCCGGTTGAGACGCTGCTCCCGCGCGGCGCGCGCGAACCGTTCCGCGCTGCGCGGCAGGATGTCCTGCTCCACCACCAGCCAGCCACCGAAGGACATGCCGCGCAGGCCGTCAAGCACGGCATCCACGTCGAGGTCACCGTGGCCGAGGGTGCAGAACGCCTCGCGGGTCCAGATCTCGGTCGCCTGCGCCCGGTCGGCCTTGATCCCGTCGCGGACCGACAGCGAGGCGTCCTTGAGGTGCACGTGGTTGACGCGCTCTCCCCAGTCCCTGAGCATGGCCACCGGGTCGCCCCCGCCGAGCATCATGTGCCCGGTCTCCAGGCACAGCCCGATATCGGAGCGGTCGAGTACCTCCTCGATCTCCCAGGGGGCCTCCACGTAGGTCCCGGTCTCCGGGTGGAACGTGGGCTCGTAGCCACGGTCGCGGCAGCGGCCGACCACCCGGGCCAGGCCCGCGGCGAACCCGCGCCAGCCGTCACCGTCGAGGCCCAGCGAGCGCTCCGCGGCCGACCGGAAAGGCAGACTGCGGCGCTCCCGGCTCCCGGCGTCGGCGAGGGTGGGCCGCGGCGGCGGGCCGGGCAGGTAAGCCCGGACGGTGTCGAACGTGCTCAGCAGCTCATCCAGGCCGGGCAGCGCCTCGTCCAGGGCGTCGGGATCGGCGTAAGGCAGTTCCAGGTAGGCGCCGGCCAGGCCGAGGCCCCGTTCGGCGAGCAGCTCACCGAGCCGCTCCCCGGTGCCGAGGTAGCCGGCCGGGCCAAGGTCGATGCCCGCGTAGCCGGCCTCGGCCACCTGGTCGAGGACGCTCACCCCGTCGGGCACGTTCGGGTCGTGGCCCACGGTGACCTCAAATGCGCCGTAGCTGACCGGAGCGTTCGCCACGGCGATCGCGCCCGGAGGCCGCTCTGCTTCCATGGTGTCCTCGCTCACCTCGGCACCCTTCGCTAGCCGACGCTGGACGGTTCGTCCACCGGCGCCCCCCGGCGGTGACATTCGATGATCGCCTGGCACAGCGCGATGTCCCGCAGCCCGTCCCGGCCGGACGTGGCGGGCGCACCACCGCCGAGGGCGGATTCTCCGAACGCGGCGAGTTCCCGCTTGAACCCGCTCTCGAAGGAGACGACCTCCTCGGTGCGCCAGGACCGCGCTGAGGCGAGGTCGCCACCCTCGATTTCCAGCACCGCGGGCTCGTTCCGGAGGAACGGGGACGGGAACGCCAGCCGTAGCCGGCGGTCCGGGGCGTACAGGGCAAACTCCATTTCATACCGGGAGATGCCGGGAAGATCGATCCAGTGCAGCGCGACCGGCAGCGCGCCGAACCGGAACATCACGGTGACCGTGTCCTGGTGCAGGCTCACGTAGTCGAGCCGGTCTGGCTCGCCGAGTATCCCGCGGATCGCGTTCAGCTCGTGCACCAACGTGTCGAGCAGGACCGTCTCGTAGACGGCCCGTTCCAGCGAGCTGGCCTCGCCGATCGCGGCCCGGACCCGGACGTCGTTGTCCGCCTGGAGCCGTTGCAGCACGCCGGCGGGCAGCGGCTCGCGTGGCAGCAGCGGATAGTGCTCGACGTAGGCAGAGATCGGCGACTCGAACGTCGTGACGCGCATCAGCCGTGCTCCGTCGAGCTGGACTGCCTCCTTCTGGAAGCGGGCGAACGCGAGGTCGTAGCGCTTCGGATAGCCGACCATCAGGGTGACGCCCGCCTGTTCGGCCGCGGCGACCATCTCGCGCCCCTCGGCCACCGAAAAGCACATCGGCTTCTCGACGAAGACATGCAGCCCGGCCTGCGCGGCGGCCACGGCGATCGGCGCGTGGCTGCCCGATGTCAGCACCATGATCGCGTCGAGCGGATGCCGGAGCATCTCCCGCCAGTCGGTGAACACGAGCGGGACGCGGTACCGCCCGGCGCACGCCCGGGCGCTGTCGGCGTCGATGTCGGCCACCGCGGCGATCTCGAACCTGTCCGCCAGCTCGGTCAGGTAGTGCAGGTGCATGACCTGCGCGATGAGCCCGGTGCCCACCAGCCCGACGCGCAGCCTGCGCCCCTCGCCGCCCGGCCCGCCGGCGCCTTCGGTCACGCCGGCACCACCTGGGCCGCGTCGATGGCCGCGCGCAGCACCCGTGCCGCCTCCGGCACGCCGGTCTCGGCCGGCACGAACGGGTCCTCGTGCTCGATCGACACGACCCGCGCCCGGGATCCGGCCAGCGCCCGCACCAGGCCAGTCCACCAGGCCAGGTCGTGACCGCGGCCGGGGACCGTGAATGTCCACGGCATCTGGTCGGCGGGCTCGGGCCAGCGCCGGTCGAGCAGGCCGTTGAGGGCCAGGCTGTCCTCGTGGAACACGGTGTCCTTGCCGTGCGCGTGGCCGACCCGGTCACCGAGCGCCTCGGCCACCCGATGGCCGTCCATGCCCATCCAGAAAAAATGGCTCGGGTCCAGATTGGCGCCGATCGACGGCCCCAGGGCGGCCACCCGGCGGAACGTCTCCACGTTGAAGGCGCAGGTCCCGGGGTGCAGTTCCAGGCAGACCAGCAGGCCGGGAGCCTCGGCCGCAGCGAACGCGGCGAGCTCGGTCCAGTACGGCTCGATCCGCTCGGTCCACTGCCGCTCGTACACGCCCTCCAGGTAGGGCAGCCAGCCGCCGGCCCCGAAGTGCGGCACCCCGTCCCCCGGCGCGCCGGCCGGGCAGCCGGCCATGGCGACGACCCGGTCGGTACCCAGCAGCACGGCCAGCCGGATCGCGTTCCGCAGGTCCTCGTCGTGCTGGCAGGCCAGGTCCTCGTCGGGGTGCAGCGGGTTGCCCCAGGCGTTCAGCGCGTCCAGCCGCAGGCCGTGCCGCGCGATCAGGCCCAGCCACGCGGTGCGGGCCCGCGCGCTGCTCAGCAGTTCCGCCACGTCGCAGTGTGGGTGCGGGGCATACCCGCCCGCCCCGACCTCGATGTCGGTGACCTCCGGCGCGGCCCGCACCAGCCAGGCCAGCACGTCCTCCAGCGGCCGGTCGAGGAAGGCTTCGAGGACAACCCCGATCCGCGGCTGCGCGGGTGTCGTGGAACCGGCCATCGTCGCTGCTCAGCCTCCCCGGCCCAGAACTGCGGTGACCGTGTCGAGTCTGCACTGGGCCATTTGGGCTGTCAAGAGAGTGTCAGTATGTCGGGACAAATGGTGCCCAAGGCATGCGGAGAAGTGCTGCCTACGGGCCTAGACTTAGCGTAGTAACGCGGTCAAGATAATGTTCGAACAAACAATCCTCGATACCTGCGTGGCCCTTCCCAGAGCCGCGCCCGGGGTCCCGCAGCCCGAAGGGAGCTGGATGACGAGCCGGATTCAGGAACACCAGACTGCCACGGGCCCCACGGTCAGCCCGAGCGTGATCACGATCGACCGGACCAGCCCGGTACCCCTGTACTTCCAGCTGGCCCAGCATTTCGAGGCGGCCATCAGGTCCGGTGCGCTCAAGGTCGGCTCGCGCCTGGACAACGAGGTGCAGCTGGCGGAGCGGCTGGGCCTGTCCCGGCCCACGGTGCGGGCCGCCTTCCAGTACCTGTCCAACAAGGGCCTCGTGGTCCGCAAGCGCGGCGCTGGCACCCTCGTCGCCAACGAGCGGATCGACCGGGACGTCGAGCTGACCAGCCTGTACGACGACCTGGCGGCGGCCGGCCGGTCGCCGGAGACGATGGTCATCCGCAATGAGGTCACGCACGCCAGCGACCGCGTCGCCGCCGCGCTCCAGCTCCCCGAGCCGGCCATGGTCGTGTCGCTCGAACGGATCCGGCTGGCCGACGGCGAGCCGATCGCCCTGATGCACAATTTCCTGCCCAGCGGCCTGGTTCACCTGAGCATCGACATGCTGCAACAACACGGGCTCTACGAACTGCTCCGCGCGTCGGGCATCCGGCTGGGCTCGGCCACCCAGCGCATGTGCGCCAAGAACGCCTCCGCCGGCGAAGCCCGCATCCTGCACGAGAACCGCGGTGCCGCGCTGCTCACCATGGAGCGCATCGCCTACGACGAGACCGGCCGCCCGCTGGAGTTCGCGGAGCATCTGTACCGGGCGTCGCGGTACGCCTTCACCACCAGCCTGTCCCGGGCGGACGCGGCCGCCCCCCTGCCCGGCCCTCGCTAACGGGCCGCGGCCAGCCGCACCGTGCGTGCCCCGGCCGGCTCGCCGCAGGCTTCGCACACGACCGTGGCCGCGAGGCGGTGGCCGCACGCGTGCTCGAGCGCCATGGGCGGGCCGTCAGCGCCGGCCAAGTGTTCATCTCCCCAGCGCATCAGCGTCAGGATCACCGGGTACAGCTCCCGGCCGGCCTGCGTCAGCCGGTACTCAAACCTCGCCGGGTGCTCGCTGTATTGCCGCCGCTCCAGGATCCCCGCGCTGACCAGCGAGCGCAGGCGGGCCGCGAGCGTGTCCCGCGGCGCCCCGGTCCGGCGGATCATCTCATCGAAGCGCCGGTTACCCAGGAACGCCTCGCGCAGCGCGAGCAACGCCCACTTCTCCCCCACGATCTCCAGCGTTCGCGCCACGGAACACTCCCGCGGCTGGGCTGCTACCGGTGCCATGGGCCCAGAATACCTTGTCAGTCCGAAAACTGGACGCACTGAGATCGGGCGCTGTATGGTGAGTCCAGATTTCGGACTAACTAGGGGATGATCATGAGTGCCCGCGGTGCCGAGACCGGTGTCCAGCCCAGCCACGCGCCGGATCTGGCCGGCGCCGGAAGGTCCGGTGCGGCGCGCCAGGCCGCACGCCCCGTGACCGCCATCGTTGGCGTCCTGGCTCTCGCGGTCTTCATGTCCAGCCTGGACCTGTTCATCGTGAACCTGGCGTTCCCGTACATCGGCCGCGAATACCACGGCACCGGCCTGGCCTCTTTGTCCTGGGTACTGAACGCGTACACGATCGTGTTCGCGGCCGTCTTGGTCCCGGCCGGACGGTGGGCCGACCGGATCGGCCGGCGCCGGATCTTCGTCACCGGCCTGATCGGCTTCACCGCCGGCTCGGCGTTGTGCGGCCTGTCCCCGGGCGTGCCTGAGCTGATCGCGGCCCGCGTTATCCAGGCCGCCGGGGCAGGCTTGATGGTGCCCGCCTCGCTCTCGCTGCTGCTGGCCAGCGTCCCGCTGCCCGGGCGGGCCAAGGCGATCGGAACCTGGTCGGCGTTCGGCGCGCTCGGCGCCGCACTCGGGCCGGTGATCGGCGGCGGCCTGGTCCAGCTCAGCTGGCGCTGGGTGTTCTGGATCAATATCCCGGTCGGCGTACTCGCCGTGGTGCTGGCCACCCGGGTCGTGCCGGAGAGCAGGGATGAGCACACCCGCGGCAAGCCCGACCTGGCCGGCGCCGCGCTGCTCGCCGCTGCTGTCGGCCTGGTCGCGTTCGCCCTGGTGAAGGCGCCCGAGTGGGGATGGGGCTCGGCTCGGTTCGTCGCCGTGCTGGCCGCGTCGCTCGCCTGCGGCGGCGTCATGATCTGGCGTTCGCGCCGGCATCGCTCGCCAGTGATAGAACTCGGGCTGCTGCGGTCACGCACGTTCAGTGGCACGTTCGCCGCATCGATTCTGTACTACGCGGCGTTCGGGGCGTTCGTGCTGAACTCGGTCGAGTTCCTCACCGGCGCCTGGCATTACTCGGCGATCCGGGCGGGCCTGGCTATCGGGCCGGGCCCGCTGATGGTACTGCCGTTCGCTCAGGTGGTAGCCCCCCGCCTGGCCGGCCGGCTGGGCGGACCGGGTCGCGTTGCGGTGATCGGCTGCCTGGTCAACGCCGGCGCCATGGCGCTCTGGCTGGCGCAGATCCAGGCTCAGCCGGCCTACCTGACGCACCTGCTGCCGGCCCAGCTGCTGGGCGGCGCCGGAGTGGGCCTGGCCATCCCATCGCTGCTCGGCGCGGGCAGCCTATCGCTCAGCCCGGACCGGTTCGGAACCGGAAGTGGAATCCTCAACATGGCCCGTCAGGTCGGCACTGTCCTCGGCGTCGCGGCCCTGGTCGCGATCCTGGCGCGCGTCAGCCCGGACCCGATCACCACCTTCCGGCACGCGATCGTGCTCGTTATCGCGTTCTTCGCGGCGGCCGGCCTCGTCGCCGCGATCCTGCTGACGGGCAGGGCACGCCCGCGGCCGGTGCCCGCCGCCGGGGCGGCGGCGGCCCCGGTGGGGGAAAGCCGATGAGCAAGCCCACGCGGCCTGACCAGCGCGCGCAGCCCGGCCGCGCGGCCCGGGCCGACCGGCCGAAAGCGTGGGGAGCGCCGCGTTCCAAGGTGGTCACCTGGTACGACCAGGCCGCCACGGTGGCCGGCGGAACAGGCCTGTCCGGGCTGCAGTTCATGCAGGCGCTGCTGGACGGCGAGTTCCCGCCGCCGCCGATCGCGCTGCTGCTGAACATGCGCCCGACCAAGGTGGACCGTGGCCTCGCCATTTTCGAATGCACCCCGGATGAGTCGGTTTACAACCCCATCGGCCTGGTACACGGCGGACTGGTGTGCACGCTCGCCGATTCGGTGGCCGGCTGTGCGGTGCACACCATGCTGGAACCGGGGGCCGGCTATACCTCGATCGACATCACCGTCAATTACCTCCGGCCGGTTACCCTGGCCAGCGGCACGCTGATTGCCACCGGCCGGGTGACCAAGCCGGGCCGGCGGATCGCGTTGGCAACGGCCGAAGTGACCGACGGCGCGGGCCGTCTGGTCGCCACGGCCACCAGCAACTGCCTGATCCTGTCGCCCGCCTAGCCCCGAGGGTTGCTTCGCGTCCGGCTGGGATGTGAGCGAACGGCGTGCCGCGCTGGCCGAGGCGATCGATGCCAGCACCGCGTTCACGGAGCCTCGGGGCCGACGAGCGGGCGCTGGGCCGGCTTGGCTTTCTCGTAGTCGGCGCGGGCCTGCCGGGTCGCGTCGAGTTCGGAGACCTCGGCGACCGGCACGTCCCACCACGCCTCGCTGCTCGGCGCGGGGACCATCGGGTCGGTCTCGATGTGCACGAGGACCGGGCCTGGTTCGGCTTTCGCCTGGCGCAGCGCGTCCCGAAGGTCCGCGATCGTCGTGGCGCGCCAGACCCGGACGCCGAGGCTCTCGGCGTTCGCGGCCAGGTCCACCGGCAGGATGCCGCCGTCCAGCCGGCCGGTGGCCGGGTTGCGGTACCGGTACCGGGTGCCGAACCGCTGCACGCCCACGGTCTCCGACAGCCCGCCGATGGACGCGAAACCGTGGTTCTGCACCAGCACGACGATGACCTTGACGCCCTCGGCGACGGCGGTGACGAGTTCGCTCGCCATCATCAGGTAGGACCCGTCCCCCACCAGGACGTAGACCTCCCGCTCCGGCTCGGCCAGCTTCACCCCCAGGCCGCCGGCGATCTCGTAGCCCATGCACGAGTAGCCGTACTCGACGTGGTAGCCCTTCGGGTCCCGGGTCCGCCACAGCTTGTGCAGGTCGCCGGGCATGGAGCCGGCCGCGCACACCACCACGTCCCGCGGCCCGGCCGCGTCGTTGACGGCGCCGATGACCTCCGACTGGGCTGGCGGCTGGCCACCGAGGTGGTAAGCGTGCTCGACGGTCTCCTGCCACGCCGCGCCCAGCCTCCGCGCCTCCGCCCGGTAGTCCTCGGGCGTGGACCAGCCGGCCAGCGCGGCGGACAGCCCGCGCAGGGCCTCCCGGGCGTCGGCGACCACAGCGGTGCCCGCGAGCTTCACCGCGTCCGCCGCGGCGACGTTGACGTTGACGAAGCGGACCCGCGGGCCGCTGAACGCGGTCCGCGACGCCGTGGTGAAATCGCTGTACCGCGTGCCGATGCCGATGACCACGTCCGCTTCCCTGGCCATCGCGTTGGCCGCCGTCGTGCCGGTGCTGCCCAGCGCCCCCAGGGCGAGCGGGTGGTCGAACGGCAGGGACCCCTTCCCGGCCTGCGTCTCGGACACCGGGATGCCCGCCGCCTCGGCGAACGCGCGCAGTTCGGCCGTGGCCTCGGCGTAGATCACCCCGCCGCCGGCCACGATGAGCGGCCGCGCGGCCGACCGGATCACCTGCGCCGCGCGCACCAGCGCGGCCGGCTCAGGAACCGGCCGGGGCACGTGCCAGACCCGGGGCGCGAGCAGTTCGCGCGGCCAGTCGAAGGCCTCGGTCTGCACGTCCTGTGGCAGGGCGATGGTCACCGCCCCGGTCTCGGCCGGGTCGGTGAGCACCCGCATGGCCCCCAGCAGCGCCGAGGGAAGCTGCTCGGGGCGCCAGACCCGGTCGAAGAACCGGGAGACCGGCCGGAACGCGTCGTTGACCGATACGTCCTGGGCACCGGGGTATTCGAGTTCCTGGAGCACCGGCGGCGCCACCCTGGTCGCGAACACGTCACCGGGCAGCAGCAGCACCGGCAGCCGGTTGATGGTGGCCAGCGCCGCCCCGGTGACCATGTTCGTCGCGCCGGGGCCGATCGAGGAGGTGCAGGCGAAGGCGGACAGCCGGTTGCGCGCGCGCGCGAACGCGGCCGCGGCGTGCACCATGGCCTGTTCGTTCCTGGCCTGGTAGTAGCGCAGCGAGCCGGGCTGGCCCAGTTCGGCTTCGAGCAGCGCCTGGCCGAGGCCGGCCAGGTTCCCGTGGCCGAAGATCCCGAAGCAGCCGGCGAACAGCGGCTGCTCCACCCCGTCGCGCTCGCTGCGCTGGGCGGCCAGGAACCGGACCACGGCCTGCCCCACGGTGAGCCGGATGCTGGTCATGGCGCCTCCCCGGTGAGCGCGCCCAG
>Ga0318547_10000764_pt1 | contig 10798 bp, 18 predicted proteins | sample GRESIP169b2f20_FD_203515 | JGI IMG/M metagenome (GOLD analysis project Ga0318547, IMG submission 203515) | Tropical soil microbial communities from Luquillo Experimental Forest, Puerto Rico - GRE.SIPMG.169b2f20 | ecosystem: Environmental > Terrestrial > Soil > Tropical forest > Bulk soil...
GCGGGGTGCATGTCCCCAGCAGTCGCTAATCGGCAATTTTTCGCCGTGGTCTCTTGCCGGCGCCACTGCGCTTGGCGAAATTGGGGGCGGGGGCGCAGGAGAACGATTCCAGTCGGCTGGCTTCCGAGGCGTTCCGAGGCATTGCAGGTTAGCCAAGTTCCATAGGCACTTTTCACATTTTTGTCTTCTGAGCACTTCCGAGGCAGTGCGGGGCATGGTAGGGTCGAATGGTAGGCAGATGGGAGGTTAGGCGTGTCACGGAGAAAAAACGCTGCTTAAGGAGTCGACCGTGAAACGGCTTCCCACAGTGCGCGAGCTTGACCGCCTCACCGAGCGTGGCCGCTATGCTTGTGGCCACGGGCTCTACTTGCAAATTTCTGAATGGAATACACGCGCATGGATTTTTCGATATCGCCACGGCGGTCGCGCGCGTCATGTCGGCCTTGGCTCCTGTCTCTATAAATCGCTGAAAGAGGCGCGCGACGAAGCGATTGAATATCGGCGTATGCTTGCCCGCGGCGTCGATCCGCTCGACACGAAGCGCGGCAAAGTGCTTGAAGACCGGCGCGCCGAAGCCCGCAAGAAGACGTTTGAGCAGGCCGCGCGCGAATACATCGCGGCGCACGAAAACACCTGGCGCGGCGATGGAAGCCGCAAACAGTGGACGCAAAGCCTCGAAAAGCACGCCTTCGCCAAGATTGGCGCCATCCCGGTGGCCGACATCACTGTCACAGATGTGTTGAGCGTTCTTGATCCGATTTTGCGAGAAATTCCCGAAACTGCTGAGCGCGTGCGGCATCGCATCGCCAAGGTTTTGGATTGGGCCATTGCGCGCGACTTACGGCAGAACGACAATCCGGCCAGGCGGCCGAATTTGTTGCCAAAACGGAAGCGCACAAGGCAGCATTTCACCGCTATGCCTTATGTCGCGGTGCCGGCGTTCATACACGAGTTGCGACAGCGCCCGACCATAGTCGCGCGGGCGCTCGAACTTCTGATCCTAACCGCGGCGCGCCCCGGTGAGTTGCTGGGCATGCGTTGGTCCGAAATCGACCTGGCGTCCGCGATGTGGACGATCCCCGGAGAGCGCATGAAAGGCGGGCGGGCGCATCGCGTGCCGCTGTCCGGCCGCGCGGTTGAGCTGTTGGCCGGCTTGCCGCGAGACGGCAGCGATAACGCATTCCTTGGCCGTTCCGCGGGCGTCAGGTCGAATCCGCATGGCCTGCGGCGGTTGCTGAAGCGCATGGAGCATGGCGTGACGGCGCACGGCTTTCGCGCATCTTTCCGAACGTGGGCTGGGGAACGCACCAATTTCCCACGCGAGCTAATCGAGGTCAGCCTTGCGCACGCCGTCGGTGATGCGACGGAGGAAGCCTATAACCGCGGCGATATGCTGGCGCGGCGACGGCAGTTGATGGACGCGTGGAGCAAATATTGCAGCAAGCCACACGCCAAAGGCGACGTGGTGCCGCTGCGTCAAGGAGCGCCGGCATAGCTTGGAGCGAATATTGTGGCCGGCCCGCGCGTCGAAGCTGATGTGGTGGCACTGCGGCAGATCGGTTAAGAGAAGCCCCGCACCAATGGGCGCGCCATGACAAACAACCGGGAACGATCTTTAGAAGAATGGTGGAGGGCGCGTATGCCGCCAGGCACCACAGCCGCCCACGAAGAATATCTTAAAGAGTGGTGGAAAATTCATAGGCCGCTGATATTGCAGGATGCGCTGATCAGATTTCGCGAGGCGTATTTGGGGCGCGCCGAAACGGGAGAGCTGGCGGCATATATTAAGCTATCGAGCTGCTTCATGCAACGGGCATAACGTATGATGCTGCCGCGCCACAAGTAATTCGCGGCTACAAGCTTGACGGGGTGTCGAACAAAGAAACCTTGTCGTGGCGGCGGGAATTTAAAAAGGGTAAGGTAAAAAACCGCCAAGCTATGGAATGGTACAAAGAGGAGATGGCGTGGCTCGAGGGGGCGAGCGCTGAAGAACTCCAGAGGGACGCTGCGCGGCTATTTAGGGAAAAAGCTTTCGTAAGCGAGCTGCTGTCGCGGGAGACTTGGGAGCGCCAGTTGGAAGCCGCACTGAAAATCACACCTCGAGCTCCTAAGGGGGAATAACCCCCTCCATTCCCCAATCAGGCTGTGAGACAAGGTCGTCGTCAGCAGACGAACCTGACCTGACGGACCCAGATCACCTCTGCGCGTAAGCGCCATCGCCGACGCGGTCCAACAGCAACAAGCCAAGGCAAGGCAACGAGGTCGCCAGGACGCTGGCGACCTCACCCTTGAACGCGATTGCAATGAACGACAACCGACCAGATCGCGCCGTGCGCGAGCCAGAGCGAGAACACATCACTGGCGTTCCTTGCTCTACCTGGCGCGAGCTACAGAACGCGGGGAGGGCGCCGAAGCCTTTTCGGCTGACCGCAAACACAATCGCGTGGTCGTTCAATCAACTCATCGAGTGGGTTGAGGCCCGCAAGGCCGGCCGTGAATGGCGCCCCGCTGATGATAGCTGGCAACAGCTTCGCGATGTCGCCGCCCCCGTCATTTCGAAGCTGAAATCGAGGGCGCGATGATGACCGGGAACTGCGACCGTCTCCCGGTAAGAGAATTTAACGAGCGGCTGACGACGGCAAAGCCAGGCCAAATCATCGTCTATGCAACCGGCTTTCTTGCAGCCGACACCGCCGAGGCATTTCACAACAAGACGCCGACGGCGGCGGACCTAAGCAAGGTGGCCGAGGCCGCGTTGCTGGCCTCGGTTAGGGGCGAGGCGTTTTTGACACAGCGGTGCATTGGACCAAGGCGGTTCGAGTTCGCGCACAGAAAACCTAATGGAGTTACCGGCAAAGCCGAATAAGGCGCGCGGCAGCCGATGCCGCAGCAACAAGAGGGAAGTGAGAAATGGCAGGGTTAGACATGGCGGGGCGCGGAGCAGCTTGGGGCATCTACGACATTGATAATTATCTGGCGCACGGGGGAAAGCTCCCCGATCTCAGACTGTTCAGCGAAGAGCAAATGGCAATCATCGAGAGACTGCCGTGGAGCGACGAGCAACGGGCGCGGCGTTCGCGTTGCCAGTTTTTGTCGGCGCCTAGGGGAGGCGGGAGACGCAGACGCGCTCGTAGGAGACACGCTCACGGAGGAAGAGGTTCGAAAAATCTGGGATGAAACCCCGGCCTAACCGCACGGCAGCCGATGCTGCACAACAGAGGGGAAGTCATGTCTAAGAAAGTGCTACGCCAGCTTTACGGCAGGAGAAAACCAAAATCCTATTTGCCCCCCACAACCACGTCATTCACACGCCAGGATTTGAAGTCCGGAATCAAAAAGCGCGGCAGCCTAGAGGCCGTGTATCGGCACATCATTAAGCGCCTAGCAGGCGACGATCACCGACGCGGGATTAAGCGCGGCATCTGGGACCACGTTCTCAAACAGATGGGGGCCTAAGCGCGGCGCTCGTAGGCCGCCGCTGGCGCCGTGGGCCAGCTCCTCGGCGGCGGCCAGGAGGAAACATGAAGCAGAGCGACTTGCCGCTCGTGCGGCCGCCCGACGCCAAACTTTCAGACGCCGCGCTGCGCATCATCGCTGAGGTGGCGCGACTATTCCCGGGCAGCGAGCGCGACATCATCATAGTGCGACAGAAACCTATTCCGATGAATACCGCGCGCATCGAAGTAGGCAATTCACAGCGCGGGAAGGGAACCACATGAGTGAAGCATTGAAACAGCAAAGACAAGAACAAGGCGCAATCGTGCCGTTGGCAAAGACTAGCGTCGCGGCGCAACTCAACACCGGATTGAACTACCTGTCGAAGTACGCCTCCACCGGACTTCCACTTCGCTTCAATAAGGAGGGGGAATTCATCTACCCAACGGAGGGAGACAAAGCGCTGGCGGAGGGAACCCAGCTTGCCGTCATCTGGCCCCAGGCCCGCGGCGGCTTCCAAAAGTTCGGAGAGAAGGGCGAACGCCCCGAATATCGGGTAGCCCCGATTTTCGGCAGCAAGCCACCGGAACGTGAGGAACTGCCAGATCGTGATCCGAGCCAGTGGCCCATCAGCAAGCTCACCGCCGAACCCGAAGACCCTTGGCGAGAGGTGCAAATGGTGCCGCTGCAGTCAATCGAAGACGGAACGGTGTACGTCTTTAGCACCATGTCCGTCACGGGCCTGCGGGCGGTGTCGAACCTTCTTGCGCAATGCGCGCGCGCGGCGGCGAAGGACGGCGACAGCTATCCCGTCATCAAGCTGAGGTGCGGCGGCTACGAACACAAGCGCTTCGGTTGGGTGAAGGTGCCCGGCTTCGAGCGTGTGGGCAGCGTGCCGAAGTCAGACATCACGGCGGCGGTAACATCAATCGCCGGCGACCTAGATGACGAAATTCCGTTCTAGTGGCCAGCTACGCCGCGCGCAATGCGCGGCGCCCCTTCTTGAAGGGCGCCGATGATTATTTGGGACGCTGATGATTGTTGGGGGCCGAATAAAGGTGATCGGTGCATGATGTGCCGAGGTCGCCTGCGTCCACCTCTAATCATCTGGCATGTTACCTTTGACGAGGAGCTATCCGACGATGATGTCGGCGATGATTTTGGGGTGAGGTACATTTGCGGCAGATGTGCCACCTCGATGTGTGACACCCTCCACGCTGATATGAAAAAAATTGGAACCGCCAGAAAGGTTGGACAATTGGGTTTTCATCGCGCAGCCAAGCAAGCCGCGGTAAGCGGCGGATTCCTGTGGACGGGCGAAACTGCCAAACAATAACAGAGGGCCAGACATGGCGTTCAAGTGTGTTGCTGCAATTCCCAATGATGGCGGGAATTGCATTCAGCGGTTCTATGAAGACACGGAAGAGGGGCGCGCCAAGGCAGAGGCGTTCGCGCGCGAATACGATAAGCCAGGCATAGGCGTCTATGATTGCGTATCGCTTCTGAAAGAAAAGCGGCGCGCAAAAGAAACCGTCGCGGAAATTTCCAGCCTGCATTGGGACATTGACGAGCGCCAAGTGAATGAACCCAAGGAACAGATTATCGAACGCGTGAAAGAAAAATTAGGGGCGTTCGGTCTTCTCTCGCGCCTGGTTGATAGCGGCCGCGGCATACACGTCTACTGCACCTTCCGAGAATCAATTGAGGCGGAAACTCCGGAAATGGAGCTTGCTGAGCAAATCCTCGCCCGCATGGCAGAGCATCTCGGTGCCGATCCGGCACCGAAGCACTTCGCCGCGCTGATGCGGCGCCCCGGCACCACGAACTCAAAGGAAGGCGGCGGCCGATGTCAAACAATTCTGGATACCGGCGCGCGCTGCGAGCTGTCCGACATTGCGACGTACCTCGATCGGGTTGAAAGCAAAGGGCCGCTGTTTATCGCGCGTAAAGAACCGAACGAAATAAATACTGCGACAGAAGAGCTTCCGGTCGATCCCGAGGTACGGCTTGCCATCATGCGGGTCGGGAACAGCGCCGGCCGGGGTGTCAATGCCACGCTCAAGCACGTCATTCCGGCCATGGTTTGGAGGGCGGCGCACCCCGAAGACATTCACCAAAAGGTAATGCAGGCACTCAGGGCGGCGACGCAGCGCGACAACCTTAGTTGGGATTGGAAAAAAGAGGAGCGACAAACGAATGAACGCATCCTCGCCGCGTATCACAATCTGCTTGAGAAAGACTACAACCCAGCTAGCGGCATTCCGGTTTGGTTGCCGATGGAGTTTCATCAAACATGGAGCGCCGCACTTGCCGATGGCAGGCGACCAACGATGTCCCGAAATGGGGCGGGATGGCACATCAGGTCTTACGGCAAAATGGAAGACGACGGCGCGAAACCGCATGGCGAAGCCGGCGACGCGCCGAATACCGAAACGCCGAAAGATGACGCACCGAAGGCGCCATTTATTCTGCGCTTTTTCGAGCCATTCGATGCGGCCTCGCTGCCACCAAGGGAATTCCTATTCGGAAAACATTATCAGCGTCGCACCGTCAGCGGGACGGTGGCGCCCGGCGGCACAGGAAAATCTAGTCTGGTGATGGTCGAAAGCATCGCTATGGCGGCCGGACGCGATCTTTTCAAAGACGGCTCACTCACGGAGCGGGTGCGCGTTTGGTATCACAACGGTGAAGACAACATGCTGGAACTGAGACGGCGTGTCGCTGCTATTTGCCAACACTACGACATTCCGCAGCAAGAGCTGGCAGAATGGTTCATTATGACATCTGGCGTTGAGATGCCACTGCGCGTGGCCGAGAGCTACAACCAGATACGTCTGCAAACCGACCATCGACTAGTCAAGTGCATTACGGAGCAAATCGGCGACAACAAAATCGCTGCCGCGAAGTTCGACCCGCTAGTGACGCTGCATGGCGTTCGTGAATCAGACCCCGGGCAGATGGATGCCGTAATCCGTATTTTTGCGAAAATAGCGGATGATCAGAACTGCGCCATCGACCTATCGCACCACACGCGGAAACTGCCGCCCGGCTCGAATGGTGTGGACGTTGATATTGACGACATGCGTGGCGCCAAGGCGGTCAGCGATGCCATGCGGATGGTCCGAATCCTTAACGTCATGAGTTCGAAGGACGCCGAGGGTGCCGCCGTGATAGACCTAGAGCGCTCCAATTATTTCCGCATTGACCGGGGCAAAGCCAACTATTCACCGCCGGCCAAGACAGCCATCTGGCGCCAATTCGTGAACGTAGACCTCCCCAATGGGGACGGCGTAGGCGTGGTGACGCCCTGGCTGTTCCCCGGTCAAGATGGGGCGCCATCGCCAGAGAGGACCGAAGCCGAGCGTAAGGCCGAACACGTCTTCCTGGAAATCCTGCGCCGCCTCACCTTGGCAGGGCGCCATGTTCACGAGCGCGGCCCCCACAACGCGCCAGCCGAATTCGCCAAGGAGCGAGAAGCAAAGGTCGCCAAGGTGGGCAAGGCACCCCTTGGTGAGGCCATGCGTCGTTTGTTCGATAAAAACAAAATCCGCCTTGAGGAATACACCACGGGCCACCGCAATAAGGCGGCCAAAATCGTCGAAGCATGATGGCGTGGTATGTCGTGGTTCTTGCGTGGTTCTAGCGTGCGTACATATCCCCCATACCCCCTAAAGATAGAACGCACGCACGCACGTCGTGCCAAACACGCCGGAGCCGCGTACTTGCCGCTAAGAAGCGGCGGCAAGAACGCAGCACCGGCTCCTTGGGATTGAACGCCGCATGAACCTTGGGTTGGGCGCAATCGTGCCGGAAGCGCTGCACAAGAGTGCCAACACGCAAATGTCTCAACGAAAATCCGCAACGCTTCGTAATTTGCGACGAAGACCTGCAAGGCCGGCGCTCGGCAACGGGCGCGTTCAAAGGGCTTGTCGGAGGGCCTTCTGGGCCCATGAGACGCCCAGCACTAGCGACATCATCGCATTTGCCTACGCACTGCGCCTCCATCGGGGTGAGCGTCGGAACGCCTTCAATGCCACCGTCCGCCGCACGCTGACGGCGATGGGCGCGATCAAAATCGGCAGAGGTCCGACGAGGGGAAGGCCATGGCTGTGGCGGTGGAAGGATGAAATATCCTCAGACAATGCCAATGAAAACAACGGCGCAGATCAAAAGAAATAGTCTGCCTACAACCGGATGCACAAATCCATCGCGATCCGCCGGCGGAAAACGGATTGTAACGCATGTCCTGACAGCAGCGATCCGGCCGGCGCGACGCCTGGCGCGGACCCGCCCTACCTTTTCGCCAGAAAAACCCCCGGCGGGTGGAGCGGGGCCACCATCGCGTCGATCTGGGCCTACCCCCCATTTCCCCTGGCCTATTTTCTGGGGACTTCGTTTCCTGGAATTTTTGGGTATCGCGGATGCCCTTGGGAGCTGTTAATGCCGGTATTTTGGCCGCGTTACCAAAATTGCTCTCTATATAGTAGAGGGGAATTTTAGATCGTTTTCATGACGAAAAAGGTTTGGGTTAACTTGGGCGAGGCTCATGAGCGCCTAAAAGGATTGCATAGCTGCGGGGCGGCCAATCCGGATTGGAAGGCCGCATGGGGCCCTCCGCCGCCTGATCCGCCGTCTGATTGGGCTACCAGCGATCGCCGCTTTTGGGTTACCGGCACACCGGGGCAATGGTGGCGCTATCGGCACCGCGGCGTCCTGCGGACGGATTACCGTCCATTCGGCGCCTCTGCTCAACGCGGGCGTCCTCGCAAGCCGGACAAGCTATCGAATGCGGAGAAGCAGCGCCGCTACCGGCAAAGGCTGCGCGCTAAGCGAATGCAGGAAAACTGAGATGATGTGGAAGACGACGTTTGAGCCGCCCGAGGGCCGATTGCCGCTCTATTCGCTACAGCCGGCGGGTCTGGTTATGGCCGTCAAGTCGGCGGCTGCCGAACGGGAAATGAGCCAGGCCGCTGTAGTGCGGGAAGCGCTGATGAGCTACCTCGCTGCGATCAAAGAGGGGCACTAGCCAATGCCGCGCTTTGAACCCGGCAACCGTCTTGGCGGCCGCCCGCGCGGCGCCCGCAACAAGCTCGCAAAACGCTTCTTCGAGGACATGTCCGAGGTGTGGGACGAGCCCACTGCCGATGGCAAGTCAACGCGCGGCAAGGCAGCCTTGCGCCTTATGTGGCGCGAGCGGCCGGGTGAGTTTGCGAAGCTCTACGCCGCGGTCATGCCCCGCGAGTTTTGGGTCGACAATGTCGCCGGTGAATTGACCGACGACGAGATCGACCGCGCGATCGAAATGCTGCGAGAGCAAATCCGCGGGGAACGCGCGCTCGAATTAAAGGCCGACGAACTCAAGATGATCGAATATGATCAGTGATTCCGAAAAGCAGAAGCTCCAGGCGGCGCTTGAGCAGCTAGAGATTGAGCGGCAGCGTCGGATCGAAGCGAAGATCGAGAGCGGTGAGGCTGTCCTGCGTCGTGATATCGCCGTGGTGGGCGTTGCCCGCGATAACGGTGGGGACGGGCCGATCGAGCGAGATGCCGAGGGGCGTGAGATTTATTACCTCGTGGGAGGCCCGGATGGACGCGGGACTTATTGCACGAGGCCAATGACGATTGTTACCGGCGTCCCAAGAAGCGGGCGGGATACTCCCGACCCTGATCCTCCCGTGCAAGTTCGCAAGGCAACCAAGTCCGACACGGAAAATCCGGGCGGACCATAAGGCGAAGCGCTACGCCCACCCGAGGGCGATCCGCTCCGCGGCGACCGGAGCCGCGCCGGCGCCGGAGCCGGTCGTGCGTGAGCCGAAGGAAATATGGATTCAGCTTCAGGCACCCGATGAGCGCAATCTCGCTGGTGTGATTGCGCGGGGTGTGTACAGGCACCCCGACAGTTTGGTTCGCGTCTATGACACGGACGGCAACCTGCTAGGCAGTGCGCCTTTGCGACCGGGAGACTCTGCCGAGGTTGCGGCTAAGCGGCTACTCCGCGAGAAGGGCGCCGCGGGCAATTTTTACAGGCCAATTCGGTATCCCCGCGGTTCGGTGCATTAACGAAAAGGGCCGCTGCTGCGGAAACTGCTCCGAGAGAGGAAGGTATGTACCAGCGATATTTTGGGCGTTCGCGTCGCTCCAGCTCATGACGAGCCTCGCAGCGAGCCGAACAATAGCGAACGTGGATCCACCAGCGGCCATTCCACAAATTACGGGAGCGGACACCTAATCCGAGTTTTCCGTGACATTGGGCGCATCTTTTCATTGCTGGTCCTTCTCAGCCACCCGTCGCCTGTTGGTCACCCGCTGAGAGTAAGGGTTCAAATGCGGAAGACGAAATATGGTTTCGTGGAAGGCAAAAAAGGTTTCAATTGTGTTTCGTGCGGAACTCGCCCGGGTGGAAGAGCCGGGGCGTGCCATTCGCCAAAACGAGAACCCCGCCCGATTCCCAAGGGCGGGGTCTCGGGAACCCTCATGCACGGGCTTGGCGATACGGGGCCTTTTCAAGCTAGCAAAAAAGGAGCTAAATTTCAAAAATCTAAATTTATAGGGAGGTTGACCATGTCGAGTTCAAAGTTGCCGGTTTGGCTTATCGCTACGATGATGCTTCTTCCGATGGGCTTCGTTCTTTATCCTCAGGGCTCTGCAAATGCTGCCAAGTACTGTGCGCAGTTAAGAGGGGCAACAGCCGAAGGACATCCTGACTGCTCATTTTCGACACTTGATAAGTGTCGCGCGCGCGTAAGGCACAGGGGCGGCGGCCACTGCTACAGATCGCACTAGGTCTCCCGAGCGAAATTAGCATTTAAAGAAGTCGACGACCCGCGCGGTGGAGCGCTGGCCGAGGCGCAGGCGCCGGCTGTCCTCGATCATTCGCGCACCTTGCCGCAACGTGATGGGCGTGCCGAGCGACAGAAAGCGCCGGAGCGGCACCAAAAAGATGCCCCGGGGGTCGCTTGGGGCAGCACCGGGGCAAGACACTCGTTAGGTGGTGCTCGGTTTTTTAGGGCGTGTACTCATAAATCGCGACTGTTCGGCAATCGCTGGCTGCCGCTAACACGTGTGCGGATTGCGCAGGAAGCTCAGGCGATCTTCTTCCGCCGTCGCCACCAGCCGAGAAGGCCACCGCCCGCCAAGATCAGGCCCGGAAGTCCTGCACCGGCGATGGGGCCGGGAACAGCAGCAGCCGCCGTGAACGTTGAAGTATCACCAGTCACCGAAGTAATTACTAACGGTCCTTCTGTAATGGGCCCGGTGATGTCAAGTCTCCCCGAGTGATCGTCACGCCGCCGAGCTCACGCTTCTGTCCGTGGTCGGCGCCGAGGCCGCCACACTATGCTGTCAGAAGGAACGGTGAGCCTAT
>Ga0318547_10000770_pt1 | contig 10761 bp, 2 predicted proteins | sample GRESIP169b2f20_FD_203515 | JGI IMG/M metagenome (GOLD analysis project Ga0318547, IMG submission 203515) | Tropical soil microbial communities from Luquillo Experimental Forest, Puerto Rico - GRE.SIPMG.169b2f20 | ecosystem: Environmental > Terrestrial > Soil > Tropical forest > Bulk soil...
CGCGGGCTCGCTCTCGTCCGGCGGGACACCGTCTTCGACGAAGTCGGCCGGCGCGAAGGGACCGGCGACGGCCACGCCGGGAGGAGTCGGCATGCCGGCCTTCGGGGTCCGGCCCACGACGCCGGTCGGCACGACGACCACGCCTCCGGCCACGACGACTCCGACTCCCGATCCCCACCCGTCGCCGACAGCCGCGCCGTCTCCTTCACCCTCGCCCTCCGGAGAAGGGGACTCGGATCGCACGCCGCCGGTGCTCGACGGCCTGAGCTTCAATCCGCCGCAGATCGAGGACGGAGGAACGACGACCCTCATGGTCTCCGTTCACGACGACCTTTCGGGCGTGAAGAAGGTCTCGGGGAACCTCAGGAGCCCGAGCGGCGCCGCGGTGATCTCGTTCGACGCGCAGGGCGATCCGGGAGGCACGATCTTCGGCGCGAAGATCGTGATCCCGAAGAAGGCCGAGACGGGGAACTGGTACGTCACGAACCTCTTCATTCCCGACCAGGCCGACAACACGCTCGTGGGCACGTACACCGCCGCGACGACGCCGCCGGGGGGCCTGCTCAAGGTCGTCTCGTCGGAGTCGGACAGCACTCCGCCGGAGGTGCGGGGGGCGACGCTCTTGAAGAACACGGTCAAGGACGGCGACAACGACGTGATCAGCGTCGACGTCCAGGACGACATCTCCGGGGTCGCGACCGTCTCCGGACTCTTCCAGAGCCCGAACAAGACGGCGTTCATCCCGTTCGCCTGCCACCTGAATCCCGATACACAGATGTGGGACGGACCGTTCCCGATACCAGGGAACGCGAGCTGCGGCGAGTGGACGATCCAGCACATCCGCGTGGCGGACAAGGCGGGAAATATCGCGACGGTTCCTGGAACGGCGCAGCAGCTTGCATCGGTGAGCTTCATGGTCACGCAGGAAGGGGACTGCGACTCCACACCGCCCACGCTCGATGCGTTCTCGCTCAATCCGACGGTGGTCTCGAACGAGGCGGCGAGCGACATCATCATCACGGCGCAGGTCCACGACGACGGAACCGGGACCGTCTCGGTGATCGGCTGGGCGTCGGGGCCGCCGGCGGCGAACGGGCAGCCCCCGCAGATCTCTTTCTCGCTGACGCATCGGCCGACCGATCCGCCGGACATCTGGCTGGGCAAGATCACCGTGCCCCAGTACGCGGCCAAGGGAACCTGGCGCATCGGACGGGTGCGCGTGCAGGACAAAGCCTTGAACAATCGCGACTACGGGCCGGACGATCCCGTCCTCGCAGGGGCGATCTTCCAGGTCCAGTAGGGTCTCCCGACCGCGCGGCCTAGCACGCGTCGCGTACGAACCCGAATTCCTCTCAAAACGCTGAGGGAGCCCTTTTCGCTCCGGCCGGCACCGCCTTGCCTCGCTCTACTCGACACCTATATTCCGTCATTGGGATTACCAACCACGAGCACGGACGATCTCCGTGCTACGTGCGCGGCGAGAGAGGGTGGAGCAGCAATGGCGAACATCGAACAAGTGAAACCGAACGACGGCAAGCTCCACTTCGGCGCACGTCGCCACAAGCGTTCCGGCGCCGCTCGACTCGCGAGCGCAGCGATCGCCGCTCTCGGTCTCGCTGTTGCCGCGCCGAGCTCGGCGTATGCGAATACGCTCTTCATTCAGCCGACGCCGCGGCCGTCGGGCGTGTTGCTCGGCAGCGGGAACTCGAAAGATGCGGGCGAGGCGAGCTTCACGTTCCTCGTGCCCGACAATTTCCAGTCGTTTACGCGAGCGACGGTGGTCACGTCGGGGAATGGCATCATCCCGATCCGCGAGCGCGGGTTCACCTACGCCCTGCACATCTCGATCTCGCAGAATCAGCAGCGCCTCGGAGCGTACACCGCTGACCTGTGGAATCTCCCCGGAACCGCGAATCCCGGAACCACGCTAGAGCTCGACGCAAGCGCCATCTTCCCGACCGATCTGAACCCAGGCATCGACGTCGTCACGCTCGACTTCAAGGCGCTGCCGATCAACACGGTGCGCGTCATCGGACTGCGGTTCGAGTTCGTCGCCCCCGAAGGGCCTGTCGGATCTACGGGCGCGACGGGAGCCACCGGCGAGACCGGGCCGCAGGGCACCGGATCGACGACCGCGGGCGCGACCGGTGCCACGGGTGCCACGGGCCAGCAGGGTCCGATCGGCCCCGCCGGCCCCGCAGGTGTTCCCGGCCCGATCGGCCCGTCCGGAGCGCCGGGCGCTCCGGGTGCCCCGGGCCTGCCGGGCGCGCCGGGTCAGATCGGTGCGACGGGCGCACAGGGAGACACCGGCCCGATGGGACCTGTAGGTCCCCTCGGACCGGCAGGCGCGACGGGTCAGCCGGGTCAGATCGGCGTCACAGGCGACACCGGTGCCACGGGACCTGCCGGACCTGCCGGCGTGGGCGGAGGCAACGGACCGAAGGGAGACTCGGGAGCGACGGGCCAGACAGGATTCACCGGCTGGACGGGCGACACCGGCGCGACGGGCGATACCGGCGCGACCGGCGACACGGGCCCGACGGGTGACACCGGCCAGACCGGCGCAACGGGTGTGACGGGTCAAACCGGATGGACCGGACAGCCGGGCGGAACGGGCGAGACCGGAGTCGCGGGCAACACCGGCGTAACCGGCGATACAGGCGTGACGGGTGATACCGGCGCCACGGGCGACACGGGTCCGACGGGTGACACCGGTCAGACTGGCGCAACGGGTGTGACGGGTCAAACCGGATGGACCGGACAGCCGGGCGGCACGGGTGAGACCGGAATCGTGGGCAACACCGGCGTCACCGGTGATACAGGCGTGACGGGTGACACCGGCGCCACGGGCGATACCGGCCCGACCGGCGACACGGGTCCCACCGGCGACACCGGAGTGACGGGTCAAACCGGATGGACGGGACAGCCGGGCGGAACGGGCGACACCGGCGTCACCGGGAACACCGGAGTCACCGGCGACACCGGAGTGACGGGCGACACCGGCGCGACGGGCGACACGGGTCCGACTGGCGATACCGGTCCGACCGGCGACACCGGCGTGACCGGTCATACCGGCCAGACCGGCTACACCGGCTGGACGGGTGAGACCGGATTCACCGGATACACCGGTGTGACTGGCAACACCGGGGTCACGGGAGACACAGGCGTCACCGGCGACACCGGTGCGACCGGCGACACGGGAGCGACCGGGGACACGGGTCCCACGGGTGACACCGGGCCGACGGGCAGTACCGGCGTGACGGGATACACGGGCTGGACCGGATGGACCGGCGACACCGGCGTCACCGGGAACACCGGCGTCAGCGGTGACACCGGCGTCACCGGCGACACCGGCTCGACGGGAGACACCGGCGCAACCGGCGACACGGGTCCGACGGGCGATACCGGTCCGACCGGCACCACCGGCGTGACCGGTAACACGGGCTGGACCGGCGAGACAGGCTTCACCGGATACACCGGTGTCACGGGTCAAACAGGTCCCGAGGGTGCTACCGGCGCAGGCGCCACCGGCGAAACGGGAGCTACCGGTGCAACAGGTTCCGCCGGCAACACGGGTCCGACGGGCCCCCACGGCGATACAGGCGCGACCGGGCCCACCGGCGCGACCGGCATCGGCGGTCCTTCGGGTCCGACCGGCGCGACCGGTGTCACCGGGCCGATCGGCGCGACGGGCCCGACCACGTTCATCCATTGGAACTCGGGCGTCGCCAACGTGAACCAGACTGCCTCCTACAACGTCATTATGGGCGGCAACATCAGCCTGAAAACGCTTTACGCCTACGTCGACATCGCTCCGGGCGGCGGGAAGTTCTGGAACGTGTCGATGGCAAAGAACGGCGGTGCGACGCTCGCACAGTGCACGATCGCGTCGGCGTCCAATTCGTGCAGCGCCGCCGCCGCGAGCACCACGGCATTCGTCCCGGGAGACCGCGTGACGATCACCTGGACGCCGTCGTCGCCGGGTCCGACGAACACCACGGGAAGCGTCGGGGTCGGCCCGTAAGTAACTCCGACAACTCGAAACCTGAAGGGGCTCCGCGAGGAGCCCCTTTTCATTTCCGCTGCGCGATGTCTCGCCGCAGCTCCCGGAATTGTTCTCAAGACGCGATCACGAATAGCACTCCCCACCAGTTAACGTTGTCAGCGCATTTCTGACGGCGGGCCTCAGCTTGCCGACAACGACTCCAGACCTAATGTTCAGCCAATGAGATCCCGAACGGGGGGCACGGACGATGGGTGTCCGTGCCGAACGCTCCTGCGAGCGAGGGTGGGACGCGATGGCCGACATGGACCATGTCAATCTCGAAGGCACCGAAGTCTGCGAGCGAGCGAGTCGCCCGACGCGACACCGCGCCGCCCGACTCGCGGGAGCGGTGCTCGCCGCTGTCGGACTCGTGGTCGCCGTGCCGAGCTCGGCGCAGGCGAGCACGCTCTTCGTGCAGCCGACGCCGAAGGCGGCTGGCGTGGACCTCGGCTCACCGAATGCGAACGACGGGAGCACGGCGAGCTTCACGTTCCTAGTGCCGGACGATTTCCAGAGCTTCACGCGCGCGACGGTCGTGACGGTCGGGAACGGACTGATCCCGATCCGCGACCGAAGCTTCGTCTACTCCCTGCATATCGCGATCTCACAGAACCAGCAGCGCCAGGGCGCGTTCACCAATGATCTGTGGAATCTTCCCGGGACCGCGAACCCGAGCACCACGCTCGAGCTCAACGCGAGCGCGATCTTCCCGAACGATCTGCACGCGGGCGTCGACGTCGTCACGCTCGATTTCAAGGCGCTCCCGAACACGACCGTGAAGGTCGTCGGACTGAGATTCGAATTCGTCGGCGGTACGGTCGGACCTCCTGGGCCGGCCGGCCCGGCAGGCGCGACCGGCTCGACCGGCTCGACCGGAGAAACCGGGCCTCCCGGAAACGGATCGACCGTTGCCGGCGCCACCGGTGCGACGGGCGCCACGGGGTCAACGGGTCAGCAGGGCCCAGCCGGTCCGGCCGGAGCTCCTGGACCGGCCGGGGCACCGGGCCCGATGGGCCCGATGGGACTCGTGGGCCCCGCAGGCGCGATGGGTCCCGAAGGTGCGACAGGCGCCCCGGGTCAAGTCGGTGCCACCGGCGCGCCAGGGGCGCCCGGACCGGAGGGACTTGCAGGACCCGCGGGTCCCGCGGGTTCACCGGGGCAGATCGGTGCGACGGGTGCGGTCGGCGCGACCGGTGATACCGGCGCACAAGGAGCACAGGGAATTCAGGGACCGATCGGACCAGCGGGCGTCGCCGGACCGGAAGGTGCGACGGGTCAGCCGGGACAGATCGGTGCGACGGGCGCGGTCGGCGCGACCGGTGATACCGGCGCACAAGGAGCACAGGGAATCCAGGGACCGATCGGTCCCGACGGCGTCGCGGGACCCGAGGGCGCGACCGGTCAGCCGGGGCAGATCGGCGCGACGGGTGCCGTCGGCTCGACTGGCGATACGGGCGCACAAGGAGTGCAGGGAATTCAAGGACCGATCGGCCCCGCGGGCGTCGCCGGACCTGAAGGCGCGACCGGTCAGCCGGGACAGATCGGTGCGACGGGTGCGGTCGGCGCAACCGGTGATACGGGCGCGCAAGGAGCGCAGGGAATTCAAGGACCGATCGGACCAGCGGGTGTAGCCGGACCAGAAGGTGCGACCGGTCAGCCGGGACAGATCGGTGCGACGGGCGCGGTTGGCTCGACGGGCGATACGGGCGCGCAAGGTGCGCAAGGAATTCAGGGACCGATCGGACCGGCAGGCGTCGCCGGACCCGAAGGCGCGACGGGCCAGCCGGGCCAGATCGGTGCAACGGGTGCCGTCGGCTCGACGGGAGATACGGGCGCGCAAGGTGCGCAAGGAATTCAGGGACCAAACGGACCGGCAGGCGTCGCCGGACCCGAAGGTGCGACGGGCCAGCCGGGCCAGATCGGTGCGACGGGTGCCGTCGGCTCGACCGGTGACACTGGCCCTGTCGGTCCGTCGGGGCCCGCTGGCCCCGCCGGCAGCCAGGGTGGGCAGGGCGACCAGGGCGAAACGGGCTCGACGGGCGCCACCGGCTGGACCGGTTGGACAGGTAACACCGGCGTGAGCGGAGCAACTGGCGCGACTGGACGCACTGGCAATACCGGTAACACCGGTCCTGCGGGTGCGACGGGTAATACGGGAACGAGCGGCGCTACGGGCGCAACCGGAAGTCAGGGTCCCTCGGGACCAGTCGGTGCGTCGGGCGCGACCGGCAACACCGGTCCGCAAGGTCCGGCCGGTGCAACCGGTAACACGGGACCTGCGGGCGCGACGGGTAACACTGGTCCAAGCGGCGCAAGCGGCGCTACCGGCCCGAGTGGCGCGAGCGGTGCGACGGGACGAACCGGGAACACCGGTCCGCAAGGTCCGGCCGGTGCAACCGGTAACACGGGACCCGTTGGCGCAACGGGTAACACTGGTACGAGCGGCGCAAGCGGCGCCACCGGCCCGAGTGGCGCGAGCGGTGCGACGGGACGAACCGGGAATACCGGTCCGCAAGGTCCGGCCGGTGCAACCGGTAACACGGGACCTGCAGGCGCGACGGGTAACACTGGTCCGAGCGGCGCCACTGGAGCCAGCGGAGTTCCGGGCGCGACCGGCAACACCGGTCCAAGCGGAGCAAGTGGTGCTACGGGTCCGACCGGGACCACCGGTGTCACGGGCCCGGTGGGCGCGACGGGTAATGCGGGTCCCGCCGGTGCGACCGGCAACACCGGTCCCGCAGGTGCAACCGGCAACACTGGTCCAAGCGGAGCGAGTGGTGCTACGGGTCCGACCGGGAACACCGGTGTCACTGGTCCGGTAGGCGCCACGGGTAATACGGGTCCTGCGGGTGCGACGGGTAACACCGGTCTGAGTGGTGCGAGCGGAGCGTCGGGCGCGACCGGCAACACAGGCCCGGCTGGCGCCACAGGAGCCAGCGGAGCTCCGGGCGCGACTGGTCAGCCTGGACCCACCGGTGTCTCGGGCGCCACCGGTTTCACCGGCCCTGCCGGTGTGACCGGAAACTCCGGCGCGAGCGGCGCCACCGGCGAGACGGGTGTATCCGGCGACACCGGCACCACGGGAGATACGGGTCCAACCGGCGACACGGGTCCGGTCGGCGATACTGGCGTGACCGGTAACACCGGACAGACGGGTCACACCGGCGCGACCGGACAGCCCGGCTTCACCGGCCGTACAGGTGCGACAGGCGACACGGGAGTTACAGGCGACACGGGTTGGACTGGACAACCCGGCTTCACCGGCAATACCGGTGCGACCGGCGCCACGGGCGTGACTGGTGGCACGGGTGCGACTGGCGACACCGGCGCCACGGGCGATACAGGTCCTACGGGCAACACGGGTCCCACTGGCGATACCGGCGTGACTGGTAACACAGGACAGACGGGTCCCACGGGTTGGACCGGACAACCCGGCTTCACCGGCAATACCGGTGCGTCCGGTGACACGGGCGTGACTGGTGGCACGGGTGCGACTGGTGATACAGGCACCACGGGCGATACGGGTCCCACTGGTGAGACTGGTCCAACTGGCGATACCGGCGTGACTGGTAACACAGGACAGACGGGTCACACGGGTTGGACTGGACAACCCGGCTTCACCGGTAATACCGGTGCGACCGGCGACACGGGCGTGACAGGTGGCACGGGTGCGACTGGAGACACCGGCGCCACGGGCGATACAGGTCCAACGGGCAACACCGGTGCGACCGGCGATACCGGCGTGACCGGCAACACTGGACAGACTGGTCACACGGGATGGACTGGACACACGGGATTCACGGGCTACACGGGCGTGACCGGCGACACGGGCGTGACGGGTGGCACGGGTGCGACTGGCGTCACCGGCGCAACGGGCGATACCGGTCCTACCGGCAACACGGGTCCAACTGGCGATACCGGCATCACTGGTAACACTGGACAGACGGGTCACACGGGTTGGACTGGACAACCCGGCTTCACCGGCAGCACCGGTGCGACCGGCGACACGGGCGTAACCGGTGATACAGGTGTCACAGGCAATACGGGCGCGACTGGCGACACCGGTGCAACGGGCGATACCGGTCCTACAGGCAACACCGGTCCCACCGGCGATACCGGCATGACCGGCAACACTGGGCAGACTGGTCACACGGGCTGGACTGGACACACGGGATTCACTGGCTATACGGGCGTGACGGGTGGCACGGGTGCAACCGGAGACACAGGCCCGACTGGCGACACGGGACCAACCGGCAACACGGGCGTTACAGGCGACACCGGACAGACAGGTCAGACCGGCTGGACAGGCTTCACGGGCTGGACTGGACACACGGGATTCACTGGCTATACGGGCGTGACCGGCGACACGGGCGTGACCGGTGGCACGGGTGCAACCGGAGACACAGGCCCGACGGGCGACACGGGACCAACCGGCAACACGGGCGTTACAGGCGACACCGGACAGACAGGTCAGACCGGCTGGACAGGCTTCACGGGCTGGACTGGGCACACGGGGCCCACGGGTCAGACGGGTGTGACCGGCGATACCGGCGCCACGGGTGACACCGGTGCGACCGGTGACACAGGCCCGACGGGCGACACGGGACCAACCGGCAACACGGGCGTTACCGGCGACACCGGACAAACAGGTCAGACCGGCTGGACAGGCTGGACGGGGCACACCGGATTCACGGGTCAGACGGGTGCAACCGGTGACACGGGCGTCACGGGTGACACCGGTGCGACTGGTGATACAGGCCCAACAGGCGACACGGGACCGACCGGCGATACGGGTGTTACGGGCAACACAGGTCAAACAGGTCAGACCGGTCAGACCGGCTGGACAGGCGTCACGGGTTGGACGGGGCACACAGGGCTCACGGGTGAGACGGGTGTAACGGGCGATACTGGCGTCACAGGTGGCACCGGCGCCACCGGCGACACAGGCCCGACCGGCGACACGGGTCCCACCGGTGATACAGGAGTTACAGGCAACACGGGAGAGACGGGACAGACCGGTCAAACCGGATGGACGGGCTTCACCGGCTGGACTGGACAGACCGGCTTCTCGGGTCACACGGGTGTGACCGGCGACACCGGTGTCACGGGAGACACGGGCTCGACCGGCGACACGGGCGTCACCGGTGACACGGGACCGACCGGGGATACCGGCCCGACGGGCGACACCGGCGCGACCGGACAGACAGGCTGGACCGGTTATACCGGGTTCACCGGTAATACGGGCGCCAGCGGCAACACCGGCGTCACGGGGGACACCGGCTCGACCGGTGACACGGGAGTCACGGGCGACACGGGCCCGACCGGCGATACCGGTCCAACCGGCGACACCGGCGTGACGGGACACACGGGATGGACGGGAGCTACGGGGTCCACCGGTCACACCGGCGCATCCGGCAACACGGGCGTCACCGGAGATACCGGTTCCACGGGCGACACAGGCGCGACCGGCGAGACGGGTGTTAGCGGCGACACGGGCCCCGCGGGAGATACCGGTCCGACGGGTACCACCGGCGCTACGGGAGACACCGGTTGGACGGGAGCCACAGGGCTCACCGGTCAAACGGGCGCATCGGGCAACACGGGCGTCACCGGCGTGACGGGGCAGACCGGCTCGACCGGCGACACCGGGCCGACTGGCAACACCGGTCCCACCGGCGCAACCGGCGATACGGGACCTGTCGGTGCGACGGGTAGTACTGGGGCAACCGGAAACACCGGTCCGACGGGAGCGTCAGGCAACACAGGTCCCATTGGCGCAAACGGTAACACCGGACCTGTCGGGCCGACGGGGAACACGGGGACAACCGGAAACACCGGTCCGTCGGGCGCGACCGGCAGCACGGGTCCGACGGGATCGACCGGCAACACCGGCGTGACCGGCAACACAGGCGCGACCGGCAACACGGGCGTGAACGGCAACACAGGGCCGACGGGGGCGAGCGGGAACACCGGTCCGTCGGGCGCGACTGGAAACACGGGTCCGACCGGCTCGACCGGCAACACGGGGCCGACCGGTACTACGGGCGTTACCGGAACTACGGGCGTGACCGGCAATACGGGGGTGACCGGCAATACGGGCGTGACCGGGACCACGGGACCGGCAGGACCGGACTATGTCCTGTGGACCTCGGGCGCCGCGGCGGTCACGAAGAACACCAATACCGTCTTCAACGTCATCCTGCCCCTGGCGATGCAGCTCTCGCGCATCAGCTTCTGGGTCGATGTCCCAGCGAGCGGGACCGCCTCGTGGACTGTCAGCTTCGCCAAGAACGGAGGGGCCGCGATCGCGACGTGCACCGCGACCGGGACGAGCCAGACATGCACCGCCACCGGCACGTCGACGCCGTTTACGACGAACGACCGCGTGACGATCACGGTGGCACCGTCCGTGGCACCGGCTCCTGGGAACCAATCGACGATGTCGGTGGGCGTCGGTCCGTAGTTCAATGCGGACTCGATACGTGAACGAAGCGAGCTGAACGAGACGGGGGCCGCAAGGCCCCCGTCGTCTTATCGGGAGCGCGCCTTGCCGATCGCCTCGACGAGACGCTCGAGCTGCTCCCTTCGCACCGGCCCCAGCCCGCCCATGATGTCCCCCGGCTCCGCGACGACCTCGTGGATCTCGAACCCGTCGGCTCCCAGGTCCACGTAACCGCGGAAGTAGACGTCCTTGAACCCGAGGATGTGCCCGAACT
>Ga0318547_10000780_pt1 | contig 10702 bp, 8 predicted proteins | sample GRESIP169b2f20_FD_203515 | JGI IMG/M metagenome (GOLD analysis project Ga0318547, IMG submission 203515) | Tropical soil microbial communities from Luquillo Experimental Forest, Puerto Rico - GRE.SIPMG.169b2f20 | ecosystem: Environmental > Terrestrial > Soil > Tropical forest > Bulk soil...
CGGCGCAGCCCGCTCGCGAACCGGATCGCGGGCGTCGCGCGCACCGGGTGCACGCCGGACGGGTCGACCGGGCTCTGGCCGGGCTGCAGCACGTCGAGCGTGGCGGCGACGCTCGAGCTCGGGACGCCGGCGGCGTCCTCGAAGGTGCTGCAGTGGAAACCGTGTGCCTCGAAGTGCAGCGGCGCCCAGCAGAAGAAGAGCTGCGGGGCGGCCGTCGACGGCGCGGTCGCGACCGCCGGCCCGACGGGGCGGACCCCCCAGGAGCGGTCCTTGGTGCCTCGGGCGCCGTCGAGCGAGACGCGCTCGCCGCCGCAGGTGAGCTCGCCGCGCCACGTCCCGAGCTGCGTCGCGCGCGTCGCGTCCATGACCAGCCGCGCCCCGTCGTGGCGCGTCTGCCGCGGCTCCTCGATCGCGACGGTCCGCGCCGTGTAGGTGAGCTCGCCCGCGATCCCCTCGTCGGCGGCGTCCACGCGCACCGTGGCGACCCGCATCGGCTCCAAGAGCTCGATCGAGATCGGGCCGACGCGCGTGGCACGGCCCTCGAGCCGGCCCGAGGCGAAGACGGATCGCTGGGTGCCGCCGTGGACGACGCCGACCGCGGCATCGATCACGCCCCGGCCGGGGTAGAGCCCGAGGGCCACCGCCACGTAGCGGTCCTCGGTGTAGGCGTTGAAGAAGAACCGGTCGTACGCGTCGGGGTGCCCGTCCATCGCGTGGGCGAGCGGCACCGGTGCCTGGTGCACCGGGAGGTCGTCGAGCTCCAGCAGCATCAGCCCTCCAGGCAGCGCTTCGCGTCGAGGTCCTCGACCGCCGCCGCGCACCGCTCGATCATCGCGAGGAACATGGCGTCGCCGCGCTCGGTCTGCTCGACGAGCACCGCGGCACAGGTGAGCATCACGATCCCTTGGAACGCGTGGCGTGCGTAGGCGGCGCGCAGCGCCTCCATCGGGTACCCGGAGACCCCGAGCTCCGAGAGCCGCTCGTGGTACGCCGCGAGGAGCGTGCGCTCGTGCGCGACGCGCACCTCGCGGTCGAGGCTCGTCGTGAGGAGGTACGCGACGTCGAGCGCGCCCGGCCCGGCACCGACGGTCTGCCAGTCGACCGTCGCCATCGGTACCGCGCCGCCCCTGGCCTCGAAGAGCAGGTTGTCGGTCCGGAAGTCCCCGTGCGTGACCGTGCGCGGATCACCTCCGTCTGCGAGGTACGCCCCGAGCCTCGGTCGGAGCCACCCGACGACGTCGCGCGCGGGCGCGCTCAGCCGCTCGCCGTACCGGCCGAGGAACGCCTCGACGAGGAGCGGGACGACCTCGAGGTACATCGGCCGCAGCGCCTCACCGACCCCGCCGAGGAACGCGGTCACGCCGTTCGGCACCGCGCCCCAGTGCGGCGCGTGCAGCCCCGCGAGCTCGCGGATCGCCAGCTCGGCGCGGTCGGGGTCGAGGCCGTCGAGCTGGTCGGCGACCGCCGCGGGGGAGAGGGACTCGAGCAGGAGGAGGAACCGGCCGGTCCCCTCGTCGTAGGCGGCGTACGCGCACCTCGGCGTGCGGATCGCGACGGTCCCCGCCAGCGTCTCGTAGAACCGCACCTCGCGCTCGTAGAGGCGCTGGGCCACGGCGGTGGCCACGCTCGTCGGGTCGTCCGAGGGGACCTTGGCGACGACCGCGGCATCGCCGCCGCCGTCCAGGTGCAGCGTGAGCTCGACGCACGAGGCGACCTGCCCCATCCCTACCGTCCTGTGGTCGACCCCGGTGACCGCGGCACCACCGGTGACCTCGCTCCCGGCCAGCAGCGCCGTGAGCGTCTCCGGATCGAGCTCGTCGACGGCGAGGACCACGCGACACCCCCCAGGCCGCGCACGCTACCAACGCGGCTCGGCGCGCCGAGGCGGCGGTCTCGGAGGGGCGGCCGGCGGTCGGGAAGACTACGGCGATGCAGAGCTTCATCCTCCACCACCTCGCGAGCTCCGGGTACGTCGCGCTCTTCGTGCTCGCGTTCCTCGCCGCGATGTGCGTGCCGATCCCGTCCGAGCTGATCTTCGGCATCTCCGGCGCGCTCTGCTCCGCGTCGTTCGTCGCGACCGCGAGCCCGGGCACCCACCACCTCTCGCTCGGGTGGGTGATCGTGGTCGGGTCGATCGCCACGGTGTGCGGCGCCACGTTCGCCTACGCCGTCGGCCGGACGGGCGGACGGAGGTTCGTCGATCGCTACGGCAAGACCGTGCTCCTGAGCCACGACGACCTCGACCGCGCCGAGCGGCTGTTCTCGCGGTGGGGGGACGGCCTGGTGGCGGTGGGCCAGGTGATCCCGGTGCTGCGCGCGTTCGTCGGGTTCTTCGGGGGCGTCGCCGAGGTCCCGCTCCCGCGCTTCGTCGGGCTCACCGCGATCGGCGCGACCGCGTGGGTCGCGCTCATCTCGGTGATCGGGTACGAGGCGGGCGACAGCTGGAACCACGTCCTGCGGTGGTTCGGGGCCGCGGGGTACGTGATCGCCGCGGTCGTCGTGGTCCTGCTCGTCGTCGGGTTCGTGCACCGCTGGCGGCGCTACCACGAGTCGGAGGCGCGGCGCGCCGAGCGGTGATGTCGGTGCGAGCCCTGCCTCAGCCGTCGGACCGGGTGGCCTCCAGGACCTTGTCTGCGTGGCCGTCGGCCTTGACCGAGTACCACGCTCGCTCCACCCGGCCCTTCTCGTCGATGAGGAAGGTCGAGCGGATCACGCCGACGGTCTTCTTGCCGTAGAGCGTCTTCTCGCCCCACGCGCCGTACTTCTCCATGACCACGTGCGTCGGGTCCGAGAGGAGCGGGAACCTGAGCCGGTACTTCTCGGCGAACCGCCGGTGCTTCTCCGCGCCGTCGGGGGAGATCCCGACCACCGCGACGTCCGCTCGGTCGAACGCGCGCAGGTTGTCGTTGAACTGGCACGCCTCCTTCGTGCAGCCGGGCGTGTCGTCCGCGGGGTAGAAGTAGACGACGACCTTCCGGCCGGCGAACTCCTTCAGCGAGTGCTTCGCCCCGGAGGCGTCCGGGAGCGTGAACGCGGGTGCCTTCGCGCCCGCCTCGAGTCGCGCCATCTCCGACCTCCCGTGTGCGACGCGCATGCTACGGCGAACCGCCGCGGAGCGGGTCGGTCACGGCACGTCGATCCACCCCCCGGGGGCGGCGAGGGTCGACCGCACCCACCCTGCGAGCGCCGCCCCGACGCCGCGGTCCGGTCCCCGGTCTCGGTCAGCACCACGAAGCACGCGAGCAAGCAGGGCGACGATGGTGAGCGGCACGGTCGCGGGCGGGTGCCCCGTCGCGAGCTCGCTCGCCGTCCCGACGACGCCGGCGAGAAGGATCCGACGCCGGCGACCCAGATGCGCGAGAGCGCGGCCACGCGCGTCGTCGGCCCACGGTCCGGGCCCAGCACCGTCCCGTCGTCGTGCGAGCAGGTCCGCCCCTCGACGTGCCGGACCCACGAGCTCCGCGCGCGACACCTCGCCCGCACCGACCGACCGCCCACGGACCACCGCCGCATCGGGGCCTCGCGAGGCAGGCCAGCCTCGACGCCACGAGCCGCGACGCCACGAGCGATGGCGTGAGCGGGGTCTCGAGCCGGACGTGGCGCGCCGTGGTGTGTCGGGAGGGGGCGCCTGGTGCCGGTACGGGGGAGCGGACCGGTAGCCTGGGGGTGCGGACGTGCCGTTGGGCGGCGCCGCGGGCCCTCGACACGCTGTCAGTGGGGCCCACCAAGACCCAGAACTGAGCGTGCGAATGACAGAGGCCCTCACGGTGCCCGCGAACGCGGGCGCCGCCGCGGACCGCTACGCGACCACGGTGACCTTCGAGTCCCTCGGCGTCGCCGAGCGGCTCTGCAAGTCCCTGGCGGACCAGGGGATCACGTCCGCCTTCCCGATCCAGGCGCTGACCATCGCCGACGCCATCGAGGGGCGGGACGTCTGCGGGAAGGCGAAGACCGGGTCGGGCAAGACCCTCGCCTTCGGGCTCCCGATGCTGCAGCGGCTGGCCGCCGCCCTCGCCGGGCCCAACGGTGCGGTGGTCCCGCTAGCCGGGCACCCCGCAAGACCGAGGGGGCTCGTGCTGCTGCCGACGCGCGAGCTGGCCGTCCAGGTCTACGACGTGCTCAAGCCCCTCGCCGCAGACCTCGGCCTGCGCGTCGTCGCCGTCTACGGCGGGGCGGACATGGAGCGGCAGGTCCGCCAGCTCCGTCGAGGCTGCGAGGTGATCATCGCGACGCCCGGCCGGCTCATCGACCTCGGCGACCGCGGCGAGCTGCGCGTCGAGGAGCTCGACGTCCTCGTGCTGGACGAGGCCGACCGGATGGCGGACATGGGGTTCATGCCGCAGGTGGAGTGGGTGCTGCGACGCATCGCGGGGACCCCACACCAGACGCTCCTCTTCTCGGCGACGCTCGACGGGGCGGTCGACCGGCTGGTCAAGCGGTACCTCGCGGATCCGGTGTTCCACGAGGTCCAGAGCACGACGCAGACCGTGACCAAGATGGTCCACCACTTCTTCCGGGTCCACCAGCTCGACAAGGTGAAGGTCGCGGCCGCGATCTGCAGGGCGAACGACAAGGTGCTCCTCTTCGTGCGGACCAAGCGCGGCGCCGACAAGCTCGTCCAGCACCTCGCGGCGGAGGGCGTCACCGCCGGGGCGATCCACGGCGACCTCCGCCAGGTCCAGCGCGAGCGAGCGCTCTCGGACTTCTCGCGTGGCCGCATCCACGCGCTCGTCGCGACGGACGTGGCGGCACGCGGGCTCGACATCGACGCTGTGGACGTGGTCGTGCACTACGACCCGCCCGAGGACCACAAGGCGTACCTCCACCGATCCGGCCGGACGGCCCGCGCGGGGACCGCGGGGGTCGTGGTCACGCTCCTCCTGTGGAACCAGGTCGTCGAGGCGCAGGTGACGATGAAGCGGATCGGGCTCCGGCTCCCCATCGTCGAGGTCTTCTCCAACGACCCGGCGCTCGGGGACCTCGCGAGCCACGTGGCCGACCCCGCGGCGTCCGTCCTGTGAGCCCCAAGCGCGAGAAGCCCACGGCGGGCGGCAAGCCGGCGCTCTCGGCCAAGCGGGCCGCCACGGGGAAGCGCGCCGCGACGGGGAAGCGCGCGGCCGCAGGCAAGCACGCGGCGGCAGGCAAGCACGCGACGGCCGGCAAGCACGCCGCAGCGGAGCGCAGGGCGAGCACGGGCAGGCGCGCCGCGGCGCGCAAGGGGACGGCGAGCGGGAAGCGCTCGACGAGCCCCGCGAAGCCGACCCTGGAGCTCTTCGAGCCCGACGGCTCGATCTCCCGGGCGCTCGTGGTCGTCGCGCACCCCGACGACGTCGACTTCGGCATGGCCGGCACGGTCGCGACGCTGACCGCCGCAGGGGTCGAGGTGACGTACTGCCTCGTGACGTCGGGGGACGCGGGCGGCGACGACCTCGTCATGTCGAAGGAGGAGCGCGCCACGCTCCGCAAGGGCGAGCAGCGGGCGGCTGCGTCGTGCGTGGGGGTGACCGACCTCGTGTTCCTGGGGTACCCCGACGGGATGGTGGAGCCGACCCTGGCGCTGCGCCGGGACCTCGCGCGCGTGATCCGCACGGTCCGACCCGACGTCGTGCTGACCCAGGCGCCCGAGCGCAACTACGAGCGGGTCTTCGCGTCGCACCCGGACCACCTGTCCACCGGCGAGGCGACGCTCCGCGCGGTGTACCCCGACGCGCGCAACCCGCACGCGTTCCCCGCGCTCCTGAGCGACGAGGGGCTCGAGCCGCACACCGTGACGCGCGTGTGGATCGGCGGCGGCGGCGCCATGGGCCCCACGATGGTCGTGGACATGACGGCCGCGTTCGACAAGAAGCTCCAGGCGCTGAAGTCCCACAAGAGCCAGGTCGGCGACGGGGAGCGGCTCGAGCCGATGCTCCGCGAGTGGGGCGGGCTGATGGCGAAGAACGCCGGGCTGCCGAAGGGCCGCCTGGCCGAGGCCTACCGCGTGATCGTCACGGGATAGCGCCGCCTGATCGCGGCGTCACGCCCGTCAGCTCCGTTCGGCGATGGCCCGGAGGACGTAGCTCAGGACGCCGCCGTGGCGGTAGTACTCGGCCTCGGTCGGCGTGTCGATGCGGAGCACCGCCTCGAACTCCCGTGACGCGCCATCGTCGGGCGTGGCACGGACGACGACGGTCTTCGGCACCGTGCCCTCGTTGAGCACCTCGAGGCCCACCACGTCGTAGGCCTCCGTGCCGTCGAGGCCGTGGGTCCCGAGGGACTCCTCCGGGAGGAACTGCAGCGGCGCGACCCCCATCCCGATCAGGTTCGATCGGTGGATCCGCTCGAAGCTCGCGGCGAGCACCGCGCGCACGCCGAGCAGGAGCGTGCCCTTGGCGGCCCAGTCCCTGCTCGATCCCGTGCCGTACTCCGCGCCGGCCACCACGAGCAGCGGGGTCCCGGCGCGGAGTACGGCACGGGATCGAGCAGGAGCGTGCCCTTGGCGGCCCAGTCCCTGCTCGATCCCGTGCCGTACTCCGCGCCGGCCACCACGAGCAGCGGGGTCCCGGCGCGACGGTACGCCTCGGCCGCCTCGTAGATCGTCGTCTCCTCGCCGTCGGGGAAGACGCGGGTCACGCCGCCCTCGGTGCCCGGCACGAGCAGGTTCTTGATCCTGAGGTTCGCGAACGTCCCGCGCACCATCACCTCGTGGTTGCCCCGCCGGGTCCCGTAGGTGTTGAACTCGCTCGGCGCGACGCCGCGATCGATGAGGTAGCGCCCGGCTGGCGTCGTCTGGCGGATCGCGCCGGCCGGGGAGATGTGGTCCGTCGTGACGGAGTCGCCGAGCACGGCGAGTACCCGTGCGCCCCGCACGTCGACCACCGGTTCGGGGGCGGGCGTCATGCCGTCGAAGAACGGCGGCGAGAGGACGTACGTGGACGCGGCGTCCCACCCGAACGTCTCGCCGCTCGGGGCCGCCACCTCGTTCCAGCGGGCGCCGCCGCTGAACACCTCCGCGTAGCGCGAGGTGAACTGGTCGGCCGTGAGCGACGCTCGGATCGCCTCGGTGACCTCCTCGTCGCTCGGCCAGAGATCGCGAAGGAAGACCGGCGCACCGTCGTGGCCCGTGCCGATCGGGTCGGCGGTGAGGTCGATGTCGACGGTGCCGGCGAGGGCGAACGCGACGACGAGGGGGGGCGACGCGAGGTAGTTCTGCCGCACGTCCGGGTGGATGCGGCTCTCGAAGTTGCGGTTGCCCGAGAGCACCGCCGCCACCGAGAGCCCGCCCGCCCCGACCGCCTCCGAGACGCCCTCGAGCAGGGGACCCGAGTTGCCGATGCAGGTCGTGCACCCGAACCCGGCCAGGTAGAAGCCGAGCTCGTCGAGCGGCGCGAGCAGCCCCGCCCGCTCGAGGTAGTCGATGACGACGCGGGATCCCGGGGCGAGCGAGGCCTTGACCCACGGCTTCGTGCGCAGCCCCGCGGCGACGGCACGCTCCGCGAGCAGCCCGGCGGCCACCATGACGTGGGGGTTCGAGGTGTTGGTGCAGCTGGTGATCGCCGCGATGACGACGTCGCCGTCACCGATCGAGGGTGCAGCGCCGGTCGCGTCGACGCGGACGGGGTCCCGGCCGACGGCGCCGCGTGATGCGTCGCGCAGGGTGCTGAGCGTCACGCGGTCCTGCGGTCGAGACGGGCCGGCGAGCGACGGCTCAACGGTCGCGAGGTCGAGCTCGGCGACCTCCGAGAACGCGGGCTCGGGCTCGGTCGGGTCGTGCCACAGCCCCTGGCGACGTGCGTACGCCTCGACGAGCTCGACGCGGTCGTCGGGGCGCCCGCTGAACCGCAGGTACGCGAGCGTGACCTCGTCGATCGGGAACATCGTGCACGTCGAGCCGTACTCGGGCGACATGTTGCCGATCGTCGCCCGGGTCTCGACCGAGAGCGCCGCGACCCCCTCGCCGAACGCCTCGACGAACTTGCCCACGACCCCGTGGCGACGCAGCAGCTCGGTGATGGTGAGGACGACGTCGGTCGCGGTGACGCCCTCGCGGGTCCGGCCGGTCAGTCGCAACCCGACGACCGGCGGCACCAGCATCGGGATGGGTTGGCCGAGCACCGCCGCCTCGGCCTCGATCCCGCCGACGCCCCACCCGAGCACGCCGAGCCCGTTGACCATGGTCGTGTGCGAGTCGATCCCGACGAGGGTGTCAGGGAACGCGGCGCCGTCGCGCTCGAAGACGACCCTCGAGAGGTACTCGAGGTTCACCTGGTGGCAGATCCCCGTCCCCGGCGGGACGACGCGGAGGTTCTCGAACGCACCCTGCGCCCACTTCAGGAGGGTGTAGCGCTCGAGGTTCCGCGCGTACTCCACGCCGACGTTCTCCTCGAACGCCGTCGGCGTCCCGCTCCGCTCCACGATGACCGAGTGGTCCACGACGAGCTCGACGGGGACCTGCGGGTTGATGGAGGCGGCACGGCCGCCGAGCGTCACGATGGCGTCGCGCATCCCCGCGAGGTCCACGATGGCGGGCACGCCCGTCAGGTCCTGCATCAGCACCCGCTCCGGCGTGAACGCGAGCTCCTGCTCGCTCGCTGCTCGTCCCGCGCTCTCCGCCCACCGGGCCACCGCCTCGACCTGCGCCGCCGTGACCTTGACGCCGTCCTCGTGGCGCAGCAGGTTCTCGAGCAGCACCTTGATCGAGTAGGGGAGCCGGTCCACCCCCATCGCCGCGAGCCGCGGCGCGTCGAGCGCGTAGATCGTGAGGTCGCGGCCGCCGACGCGGAGCGTCGCGCGCGCGCCGAACGAGTCGAGGTGCGGAGGAGCCATGCGTCCATTCTGCCGCGCTCACCATCGGTGAGCGCCTGGACGACCGGTAGTCTCGCGCAGGGAGGGCGCATGCCGATCTACGAGTTCCGGTGCCAGCGGTGCGACGAGCGGTTCGAGCTCCGTCGGCCGATGCGCGACGCCGACGCGCCCGCCACGTGCGCCCTCGGCCACGCCGAGGTGACCCGGCTGCTCGGGGTCTTCGCGACGGTCGGCACGGCACCGGCCCCGGGCTGCGGCGCAGGCGCCGGATGCTGCGGCGGCGCCTGCGGCCAGGCGTGAGCCCCCGCCGCCGTGCCTGACCTCTCCACCGCGCTCCTCGAGCGGCTCGTCCCGGCGTTCGACGCCATCGCTCCCGGCGCGGACCCGGTGCTCGCGCGGTCGAGCCGGGCGGACTACCAGGCGAACGGCGCGATGGCGCTCGCCAAGCGGCTCGGGCGCCCGCCTCGGGAGGTCGCCGACGAGGTCGTCGCCCGGGTGGACCTCGGTGGCCTCGCGACCGTCGAGGTCGCCGGCCCGGGGTTCCTCAACCTCGTGCTGGACGACGCGCTGCTCGCCGCCTCGACCACCGGGCTCCTCGACGACCCACGGCTCGGGGTGGCGGTCGCCGCGCGCGCCCACCGCGTCGCCCTCGACTACTCGCACCCCAACGTGGCCAAGGAGATGCACGTCGGGCACCTCCGCTCGACGGTCATCGGCGACGCGCTCTCGAGGCTGTTGCGGTTCCGCGGGCACGAGGTGATCGCCCGGAACCACATCGGCGACTGGGGCACGCCGTTCGGGATGCTGATCGAGCACCTCCGCGACCTCGGAGAGACCGAGGCGGCGGAGGAGCTCTCGGTCGGGGACCTCGACGCGTTCTACAAGGCGGCGCGCGAGAAGTTCGAGCGCGACGACGCGTTCGCGGAGCGGAGCCGCGCCCGGGTCGTGGCCCTCCAGGGCGGCGACGACGAGACCATGCGGCTCTGGCAGGTGCTCGTCGCCGAGTCGGTCGGGTACTTCGAGCGCGTCTACCGCCTCCTCGACGTCACGCTCAAGCCCGAGGACGTCGTCGGCGAGTCGTGGTACAACCCGATGCTCGACGCCGTGCTCGCCGACCTCGACCAGGCCGGCCTCCTGGTCGAGAGCGACGGGGCCCTCTGCGTCTTCCCGGACGGGTTCACGAACCGCGGGGGCGACCCGCTCCCGCTCATCGTCCGCAAGCGCGACGGCGGGTACGGGTACGCCGCGACCGACCTCGCGGCGGTCCGCGACCGCATCGGCGCGCTCGGGTGCGATCGCCTCGACTACGTGGTCGGTGCCCCCCAGGCCCAGCACCTGGAGATGGTCTTCGCCGTGGCGCGCGCGGCCGGGTGGGTCCCCGACGGGGTGGAGCTCGAGCACGTCGCGTTCGGGAACGTGCTCGGCGAGGACCACAAGATGCTCCGCAGCCGCGCGGGCGCCTCCATCAAGCTGGTCGACCTCCTCGAGGAGGCGATCGAGCGGGCCGGGCGGGCGCTCGACGGGCGGGAGATCGCGTACCCCGCCGACGAGCGCGCGATCCTGGCCGAGGCAATCGGGATCGGCGCGATCAAGTACGCCGATCTCTCGACGGAGCGGCAGCGCGACTACGTCTTCGAGTGGGACCGGATGCTCTCGTTCGATGGCAACACCGGCCCGTACCTCGCGTACGCGCACGCGCGGGTCCGCTCCATCTTCCGACGCGCCGGGATCGACGCGCCGCCGCCGGGATCGGCGGTGCACCTCGGCGAGCCCGAGGAGCGGGCGCTCGCGCTGGAGCTGTGCCGGCTCCCCGAGGCGGTCGACCTCACGCTCGAGTGGCTCGCCCCGCACCGGCTCTGCGGCTACCTGTTCGGGCTCTCGCAGACGTTCACCGCGTTCTACGAGCGCTGCCCTGTGC
>Ga0318547_10000781_pt1 | contig 10699 bp, 9 predicted proteins | sample GRESIP169b2f20_FD_203515 | JGI IMG/M metagenome (GOLD analysis project Ga0318547, IMG submission 203515) | Tropical soil microbial communities from Luquillo Experimental Forest, Puerto Rico - GRE.SIPMG.169b2f20 | ecosystem: Environmental > Terrestrial > Soil > Tropical forest > Bulk soil...
CTGTATTCGTGAGCGTTGACGGAGAAGTTCGGCAGCGAGTCTCCGCCGATCGTGGACAGCACTCCGCCGGCGTACTTGGTGACGACCTCGACGTGACCGTCGAACAGCACCCAGTCGCCGGGCTGCGGCGTGTAGCCGTCGCCGACCGCATGCCACCGGCCGTGTGCCTGCGCATCCTGCAGCACCGAGATGATGTCGGGCGAGTCCGAATTGGGGTCGACGCGCACGTCGGCCCACTTATGCAGCGGCCATGGGTAGGTGGTCCCGCCGGTCACCCAGCTTCGCTGGCCCACGACGTGCGCGGCGAGCTCGAGGGTCAGGCTGGCGAAGGCCGCGCAGGACTCTCCGTGATCGACGCCGTCGATGCTGTCGTGCTGCCAGATGATCGCCTCCATCTCGGCCGGCGTTTTGCCCTGCGCCATCCGCAGGTAGTAATTGGCCACGTTGACGATGGCTGAGCGGAGCGCGGCGTCAGTGGCGGGGACGGCGGTGGCCGACTTCTCCAGCGCCATCAGCCGAATCGGCATGCTGGTCGGCGACGTCAGGTCGGCGGGAGCGCTTGGGACGAAGGAAAATCCGGTGATGGTACCGCTGGCGCCGAGGCTCACGAGCGCCGTGACCTGCTGCCAGCGGGGTTTGCCCTCCGAGATCACAAGCTCACCCCCTTTCCTCCTTGAACGAGCCGTGATAACCGACACTGGTGCCTGAATGTCCTTTCGTCACGCTGCGTGCTTTGCGAGCGGAAGCTGCTTCAGAATGGCTTGCACCTGAGGATCACCCGGGTTGTTCGTGTTTTCGAACAGCACCGCGGCGTCTTGCGCCGCCCCGGGCGGGGCGCCCACGATCCACCTCTGGTAGACGTCAGCGACCAGCGCGCCCTGGCCGGCCAGGCTGGTCACCGGTCTGGCGCACAGCGCAGGGAAGCCCGCGCGTGAAGTCAGCGCGGCGGAACCGGTGTATCGCAGGCAGTTGCTGGCGATGCTTTCCAGCCCAGGCTGGATCACCGACTTGCCGGCGGCGCCGGTGACCGTCGCGCCGCCGATGATGCTGTTGATGGCGCGCGCCGCCACTTGCAGGCTGTCGATCGGGTTGAACGGGTTGTACGGATGGTGCAGGTTCAAGGACCAGGCGACCTGGCCCCCCTGGGCTGGCGTGATGGGCTCCAGCCCGAGCCGGCCGGTGGCCGCGTCGCTGAAGCTTGCGTCGTTGCCGCTCGTCATCAGCGCGAACACCCACAGGACTTGGCGCGTGGCCTGGTCGCAGGCGAAGTTGACCTGGTCGGGCTCGGACACCACGTCCTGGTTCTGGCACGCCTTGCCGATCTCGCTCTGTACCGTGGCCACGCTGGCCGGCCACGACGCCCCGCCGCGCGAGAGCATGATGCACAGGCCGGTAACCAGCGCCGCCAGCAGAATCAGCGCGATGGCTGCCTGTTGTCTGCGCGAAAGGCCAGTCCGATAGGAGCTGTACCGGCCCAGATTGATCAGCGTCTCGGTGCGCGAGCGGGGTGTGCTCTCCTCGCCGTAATAAACCGCCTCCGGAGCTGGCTCGCGGTAATAAGCCGCATCCTGGGATGGCTCGCCATAATAGGCCGCCTCCGGGCTAGGCTCGTCCAGCTCACTTCTCAGCAGCATGCGAACGTCATCGAGCTCGCGCTCTAGTTCGGCGGTTTTGTTCTTCAGGTTAGCGAGACGCTGGCTTTTCTGGCGGACTGAATATTCGGACTGCGCCTTCACGATTTCACCTTCTAGCAGCGGACCAGCAATATCGGTGTCGTGGCCTGGTATCGAACTGCCTGCGCTGCCACGCGGCGGAGCGGGTAGAGGATCAGCAGGGGGCCCGGGCGGTCATCGGCGGCCCCGGTCCCCGGTGCGCGGCCCTTCGGCGGCCGCCGTGGCGGCGACCCGCCGACCAGGCTCGGCCGGACGACCCGGCGGCCGGGATGATCGCGCCGACTGGGCCGCCCGGGGGCCCGGCGACACGGCCCGGCGCCGAGCCCAGCGCGCCCGCGGGGCCCGCGCGAGCATCATCCGATCGCCACCTAGCAGGGAGAGTTGGCTGGAACATGAAGTTTATTAGAACATACTGTCGGACACGCTGTGAAGCCTTCTCCATTAGAACACATGTTCGTGCGACGGTGCCATGCCTTGGCCCAGCTCGATGGCAAGATGATCACCGAGCCGCCCGGCCACCCGAGGGTGGCAACCCGCCCCGGCATTTCGGCCACGCCCGATCCGACGGCCAAGCGCGCCGCGGCTGTGCGACTCGGCCGAGCCCGCTGGCCGGATCCAAGTCTGTTCGATCCAGCCTCTTGACGAAAGCCGTTCTCGAATATAGATTCGATTCATGAAGTCGCCCGCCCAGGGAGGCTGGCCCGCCAGACCCCCGTGGTCGGCCAGGTCGGCGGGCGCCGATCAGGTTCCCGGCTGGTCGCGCACCGCGACCAAGCCGGGCCTGAGCGGCCAGGTCCATCCTTGCGCGTCCACGCCGGCCGCCCGGTCGGCACCGGTGCCGGGGCGGATGCCCGGACGCGGGCGAGGGGACGCCGCGAGGAGCAACCCTGGCCGCGACCGCCCTTCGCCTGGGGCCCGCGGCGGAGGGCCGGGAGGTGGCGGTGACAACTGCGCTAGACGAGGCCTGTCACGAGCTGTTCAGCGGCCACCCGCTGGCGGCGAGGGACGTCAACCTGGCCGGGACCATCCGTTCGATGGTGCTGATGGTCTGTGACGGCGGCCAGGCCTGGTTCTTCGTGCTGTCACAGGGCTGCGGCTACGACATGCCCGTGTACTCGCTGTGCCCGTGGCCGTGCGGTGACGTCGTGGACGTGGCCGCGGACGGCTCGGTCCCCGGGTACGTCGTGAATGCGGTGAGGCGCGGTGTCCCGCTGCCACGGCACGGTTCGATGTTCGGCTGGACGACGGACGACGCCGTCGATGCCCTGGTCGTCGTCTACAGCGAGCACGTGCCCGGCAGGCCGGTGCCCTGCTGGACCGTGATGCCGCTCGCGGGCCTACCGGCCGCCCGCTGGCCGCCGTTCACCGGCCAGCGCTTCTTCGGGCCATGGTTCTGGGAGGAGTACCGGGCCGGGCGGATCGTGCTGCTGGACGACGTCATCGCGCAAGCCCCGGGCGCGGTCTTCTGGGTCAACACGCGTCAGGCCCTCGGCTCCGCGTCCTGTGCGGTGGCCCGCGACGTCGTCGGCGCTGCGGGTCATACGGTTCGGCGGGGCCGCTACGTCAACAGCGAGGCGCTGCGCGCGGGCAGGCCGGTCCCGTCGCTGACTGCGCTGCTGGCGGAGGCCAGCAAGATCGACATCGCAGGACGCTTCCGTCGGCCCGCGCTCAGGGCCGGCTGGCCTCGCCTGGGCGCCTGATCCGGCCGCGGGCCCCTGGCCCGGGATGCCGCCGGCGGCGCCGTTCGCGTCGCAGCCAGGTCAGCGGCACGGCCCCGGCCACGCCGCCGCCCAGCGGCAGGAACGGCGCGGCCGGTGCGGCCCGCACGGCGCCCGACCACGAGCCGGCGGCGGTGCGCGCCTGCCTCGTGACCCCGGGCTGCGAGAACGTGGATGGGATCGGAAGAACTCGCCACCGCGACAACGGCCACACGATCATGAAGGCCCGGCCGATGACGGCGCTCTCCGGAATCGTTCCGTGGCCAGGATCATCCTGGTGCAGCCGCGAGTCCGCGGAGATCGCCCGGTTGTCCCCGAGTACCCAGAGGCGGCCCGGCGGGACGGTGATGCTGAAGTGGCCCGGGTAGCCGGCCGGGGCCTGGCTGGACGTGGCGCCGGGGAACAGGTATGACTGCTCGTGCAGCGGCACGCCGTTGACGGTGATCAGGCCCTGGGCATTGCAGCAGGCCACCTTGTCACCCGGGACGCCGATCACGCGCTTGATGTAGTCCGTCTGCCCGGGCGCGGTCCCGAACAGGCCGGCGATCGAGTGCACGAGCGAGACGATGGTCGCGTCATAGGCCCGGACCAGCAGGTTGGAGCTCGGCTGCGCCGCGCGGGGCACCGGGTCCCACGACCCGGCGCCGTCGAAGACGATGACGTCGCCCGGCTGGATGCTGCGGAAGTGATAAACGAGCTTGTTGACCAGGATCTTGTCGCCGATCTCCAGCGTGTTCTCCATCGACCCGCTCGGGATCCAGAACGCCTGTACCACGAAGGTCTTGATCAGCAGGGCGATGGTCAGCGCGACCACGATGAGCAGGGGCAGTTCGCGCCAGAGCGGCCTGCGCCGCCGGCCAGGCTTAGCCCGGCCGGCCGTGGCGACCGCCCGATCGGGTGCCGGGGCGTCGCCTGGCTCGCCCGCATCCGCCGGCGCCTCGTGGGCCGCCGATGCGTCGCGGGCGGCTGTGGCGGCCTGCCCATCGGTGCTCCGCGGCGGGCCGCTGCCGGTCGCTGCCGGAGCGTCGTCGCCGGCCGGCGGGCGCGGTGCAGCCGACGGTCCATCGTGGGGGAGTTCTCCGTCGGATCTGTCGTCTGGCACCGATCGGCCGATCAGCGGATCACCCATGCCCGGCTTGCCCTCGCATCGGACCGAGCCTAGCGCCTCCTGGCGAGCTTCCCTCCGTGGACCAGCGCCAGCCGGCGGCCCGCGCCTCACCGCAGCAGCGGCCCGCCAACGCGATTCATCACGGGGTTCGCTCGAAAGCGCTGGCACTTCTGGCCGCGTCCGGTAGTTAATTGAGCATGAGGAACGGGATCCTGCGTGACGTCATCTTCGCTTGCGCGGGCGTGCTCGTGGTCATGGCGGCTATCGGCCTGCCCAGGCCGGCGTCAGCTACACAGGCGCAGTGGTCGGTGCACTCACGGTGCGAGGCGAAGGGGCCAGGCCAGGGCACCGAGTTGCTGCCGTGCTATCTGCCCAAAGGGCCGCCTCCGGGTCCGGCTCAGATTTTCCGGAAGCCGGGGCCGCCGGCCCCCTGACGGGCGCCACGGCTGATCGAGGCCCAGCCGTCCGCCTCACGTTTTGGCGGGTCGGCGGACCCATAACGCCTGCGCGCGTGCCACTATGAGGCAATGCCCTCGCCCCGCCTGGAGTGGGCCATCGCAAGCTGCATCGCCGGCTGGGCCGTGGCCCGCCTCACGGCCGCCGATCGCTTCCGCCCGCTGGAGCGGGCGGCCGTGCCGTTGCTGTCCTTCACCCCGCAGGCGGCCGCCGGGGCCGGGCTGGCTGCGGTCGCGCTGCGCGGCCGAGGGCCGTCCGCGACCGCGGGGCTGGCCGCGGCAGCGCTCACCGCGGTCGTGGTGCCCCGCGCGATCCCCCGTCGGCCGCCCGCCGCGTCCGGGCCCGTGCTGAGCGTGCTGACGGTCAACCTGCAGTACGGCCGGGCCGCGGGGGAGGGGCTGGTCCGGCTCGCCCGCAGGACCGGTGCTGACGTGCTGTTCCTCCAGGAACTCACCGGCGACGCGGTCATCCGGCTGAAGCTGGCTGGCCTCGGCGAGATGCTGCCCAACGAGATGCTCGACGTCGAAGAGTACCGCTACCGCGGCAGCGGCATCTACGCCCGCTACCCGCTGCGCGAGGGGCTGGCCATCGGGCCCAGCTACGCCTCCCAGCCCACCGCGCGCCTCGACCTGCCGTCCGGGCAGTCCGTGCACCTGGTCTGCGTGCACCCGCATCCGCCGATGCCGCCGTGGAACCTGCCGTCTGCCCCGCGCTGGCGCGGCGAGCTGGCCGCGCTGCCCGCGGCCGGTGACCCGCCGGTGGTGCTGGCCGGCGATTTCAACGCCACGCTTGATCACGCGCAGTTCCGCCGGCTCCTGCGGCTCGGGCATGTCGACGCGGCCAGCCAGGTGGGCCGCGGGCTGGTTCCCACCTGGGGGCCGGAGCCCCGCGGCCGCCCGGCCCTGCTGGCCTTCGACCACGTCCTGGTGGACCCGCGCTGCGCGGTGCTCGCCACCTCCGCGCACCGGGTGCCCGGCAGCGACCACAAGGCCCTCTACGCCCGCTTCCGCATGCCGTCCTGAGGGTCGGATCGGTCAGGACGAGCCCGCAGGTCTCACGGCGGGAATGCGGCCCGCGCCGCTTGCCTGCCAGTCGCGGCGTTGCGCCAGAAGCTGTAGGTGCCGGCGGTCTGCAGCTCCCGGGCCGCGTCGGCGAGCGCGCCGAGCGCGGCGAAGGCGAACGCGCCGCCGACCGAGATCCGGGCCACCCCGAGCTCGGCCAGCTCGGCGACGGTCGGCGCGTCGGCCAGCGCGAGCACGTTGACCGGCCGGCCGACCGAGCCGACGACCTCCCCGATGTCGCTGGCCCGGGTCAGCCCGGGAGCGTACAGCACGTCGGCGCCCGCCTCGGCGTAGCGCTGCAGGCGGGCGATGGTGTCGGCCAGGTCGTTGCGGCCGTGCAGGTGATTCTCCGCGCGCGCGGTGAGCACCAGTCGCCGCGGCCCGGAGTGAGCCGCCTCGGCCGCGGCCGCTACCCGCTCCACGGCCAGCGAGCTGTCGTAGATCGGGGCGTCCTGCCGCCCAGTGGAATCCTCGATCGAACAGCCGGCCAGCCCGGCCTCGATCGCCGCGGTCACGGTGCTCGCCACCTCCTGCGGGTCGTCGGAGTACCCGTTCTCCAGGTCGGCCGATACCGGCAGCGGGATCGTCCGCGCGATGAGGCCGGCGTGCCCGATGGCCTGGTCCCGGGTGACCGCCCCGTCCGGCCGGCCGAGCGTGGCGGCGAAACCGCTGCTGGTGGTGGCGAGCGCGGCGAAGCCTAGCGAGGCCAGGATCCGGGCCGACCCGAGGTCCCACGGGTTCGGCAGCAGCAGCGGCCGGCCAGGAAGGTGCAGGGCGAGGAAGCGCGCGGCCAGGTCCGAGCCTTCAGCATCTGAGGTTGATGTCACCGGACGATTCTGTCAGGGCTGGTAGGAACCGGGCAGCCAGGCGCGGGAGCTGACCGCGATGGCGTTCCAGGCGTTGATGGCGACGATCAGGCTCAGCAGCGCGGCGATCTCGTCCGGCGAGAACTCGACCGCGACCGCCTGGTAGTCGGCGGCCGGGACATGAGTGTCGGCGAGCAGCGTCACGGCCTCGGTGAACGCGAGCGCGGCGCGTTCGCGGGCGGTGAAGTACGGCGTCTCGCGCCACGCGGCCAGCCCGTACAGGCGCTGCTCGGTCTCGCCGATCGCGCGGGCGTCCTTGGTGTGCATGTCGATGCAGTAGGCGCAGCCGTTGATCTGGGAGGCGCGGACGCGGACCAGTTCACGCAGCTTGGGATCGAAGTCGACGCGGTCGAGTTCTCTGGTGGCGGTGTGGTCCAGGTGGCCCATGGCCTTGGCGAACGCCGGCGCGTGCGCGTCGAAGTCGAGCCGGACCGGGATCTGCGCGGCGGAGCCGGGGGTGATGGTCGATGTCGTCATGACCTCCAAGCTAGCCAACATTAGGCCCGGGACTATGGTCCATTTATATGAAGTCTTCGTGGGCCAATTCGGGGGACGGCACCGGCGCCCCGGCGGCGCCCCAGGGCGCCGGGCTTGACCTGCACCTGGAACTGACCGGGCCGCGGGTACGGGCCGCGCTCGAGGCAGCCTTGCGGCAGGCGGTGCAGACCGGCCGGCTGGCTGTTGGTACGCGGCTGCCGGCCAGCCGCACGCTGGCCGCCGACCTGGGCGTGGCGCGCAACACGGTCGCCGACGCCTACGGTCAGCTGGTCGCCGAGGGCTGGCTGACCGCCCGGCAGGGCTCGGGGACCCGCGTCGCCGAGCACGTCACGTCCCCGGGCGCACCGCCCGCCAGGGCGCGTCCGGAACCGCCGGCGCCGCACTACGACCTGCGGCCCGGGGTGCCCGATCTGAGTGACTTCCCGCGCGCCGCCTGGCTGGCGGCGGCCCGCCGCGCGATATCGGCCGCGCCGTCCGCCGCGTTCGGCTACGGCGATCCCCGCGGGCGACGGGAGCTCCGCGCGGAACTGGCGTCCTACCTGGCCCGGGCGCGCGGGGTACGGGCGACGCCGGATCAGATCGTTATCTGCTCGGGATTCACCCAGGGCCTGTCGCTGCTCAGCCGCGTCCTGGCCGGGTCCGGCGCGGCGGCAGTGGCCGTGGAGGCGTACGGCCACCAGCACCACCGCGACGTCATCGCGGCGCAGGGCCTGGCGGCCCGGCCGGTGGCGGTCGACGACCGGGGGGCCGTGATCGACGAGGTCCGCCAGGTTCCGGGGGCCGGGGCGGTCCTGCTGACCCCGGCGCACCAGTTCCCGCTGGGCGTGCCTTTGGCCCCGCCGCGCCGCAGCCAGGCCGTGCAGTGGGCCGCACAGGCCGGGACCGTCGTGATCGAGGACGACTACGACGGTGAGTTCCGCTACGACCGCCGCGCGATCGGCGCCATGCAGGCGCTCGACCCGTCCCGCGTCGTCTACGTGGGCACGGCCAGCAAGACGCTCTCGCCCGCGGTCCGGCTCGCCTGGCTGGTGCTGCCCGGCTGGCTAGTGGCGGATGTCGTGGAGGCCAAGTCGCTCAGCGACCGGCACGGCAGCGGCCTGGATGAGCTGACCTTGGCCGAGTTCATCGCCTCCGGCGGCTACGACCGGCACGTCCGGCGCGCCCGCCTGCGCTACCGCCGCCGCCGCGACCGGCTCATCGGCGCCCTGGCCCCGGTTCGCCCCGCAGTCCGGGTCACCGGGATGGCCGCGGGCCTGCATGCGGTCCTGCACCTGCCGCCGGGCCAGCGCGAGGCCGACGTCGTGGCCTCGGCCGCGGAGCGCGGCCTCGCGCTGGACGGGATGCGCAACTTCCGGCCAGACGGAGTCGGGTACCCCGAGGCGCTCGTGCTCGGGTACGGGACCCCGCCGGCGCACGCGTTCACCACCGCCGTCACCCGCTTGTGTGCGGTGCTGTCTTAGCCAGCGTTCCGCCTTCTGGAACGGGCCGCGGCGGAGGGCTCATGCACGAACACGCCGGACGTGCGGAACAGGAATTCCTGGTAGGTGTCTGGTGCCTCATCCGGAACGGGCAGGTAGTTGTCCGGGTTGAGCCGGAGCATGAAGAGCCGGTTCTGAGCTTCGTTGCACTCGGCGACGACCTCGCCGACCCGCCGCGCCAGCGTCCGCAGAACCTTGGTCATCGCGTCGCCTCCTCGGGAGAGGGGTTCCAGTGCCCCTGACGCTTCGAGACTCGCCGTAAGATCCGGCGGCCCGCATCGGGTGTATGCCTTAATTGTGCGCGCTGCCCGGGCTTAGCCGCGCAGCGCGGTCGCGCCGGTCATCAGCCCCTGACCTTGGCGATCACGGTGTCGGCGAACCGGCGCAGCTTAGCGATCTTCTCGGCCAGCGGCTCGGTGTCCAGGCCGACCTGGTACGGCCAGCGGAAGCCGACGATCGCGTCGGTCACCCCCTGGTCCTCCAGCCGGCGGACACCATCCACGCTATAGGCGTCCATGGAGATCACGTGCACTTCGAATGGGCGGCCCGTGGTGCCCTCCTGGCGGCGGAACTCGGCCAGCCGGGCGAGCAGGCCGGGCAGGTCGGCCGGGTCGCCGCCGCCGTGCAGCCAGCCGTCCGCAGACCGGGCGGCACGGCGCAGCGCGGCGTTCCCGTGCCCGCCGACCAGGATCGGGACCGGCTCGCTCGGCACCGGCGCCATCTTGACCGGCGGCACGTTGAATATCTCCCCGTGGAAGGCGAAGTAGCCGCCGGCCGACAGCCCGCGGATGATGGCCAGTTCCTCGTCCATGCGCCGCCCCCGGCCCTCCCACGGCACGCCGAGCACATCGTAGTCCTCCCGCCACGGGCTGCTGCCCACGCCCAGCACCAGCCGGTTGCCGGTGAGCACGGCGGTCGACGTCGCCTGCTTGGCGACCAGCACCGGGTTGCGCACCGGGAGCTTCAGCACGAACGTGATGAAACGCAGCCGCTCGGTGACCGCGCCCAGCGCGGGGATGAGCGAGAACGGCTCCAGGAACGGCTTGTCCTCGAGGAACTCCCGGGTGCCGTCGGGGTTGAACGGGTAGACGCTGTCGGAGCGTTCGGGATAGCAGATGGAGTCGGGCACCACCATCGAGTCGTACCCGGCGTCCTCGGCGGCCCGCGCGAGCGGCGCGTAATAGTCCGGGCTGGTCATCGACTCGGCGTAGGAGAAGCGCACGGGACCTCCGGGATGTGCGGCGCTGCACTAATTGTGGCCGGTCGTCCGCCGCTGCCACAGCAGCCAGCCCAGGAAGCCGATCACGATCAGGGCGCCGGCCGCGATGCCCGCAAGGGCAGCGGCCGGGAGGCCGCCGCCGGCGGCCTGCGGCTGGCTGGCTGGCGGGCTGGGCGCGGTCGTGCCCGGCGGCGCCGTCTGGATAGCGGGCGCCGGCGCCCCCGGGCCGGGCGCGGCGAACGCGACCACGTTCCGCGCGGCCGCGGCGAGCATGAGGCCGCCGGCCACGGCCGGGGTCGGGAAGTGGTTGGCCACCGCGCCGATGGACGTCTGCTGCCGCACCGTGCCGGTCGCGCGGTTGAGCCCGTACAGCGTGCCGTTCTGGCCGATGGTCCAGATCAGGCCGGCGGCCAGGATCGGGGGGCCGCCGCCCGTTCCGGAACTCCACAGCAGGCGCAGGGCAGGCGGGGACTGCTCCGCGCGCACCGCGATGGTGCCGGACTGGCAGGGGAGGTAGACCGTCATGCCGGACACGGCGACGCCCCCGTCGATGTCGTCGCCGCACGCCGAGCCCAGGCTCGCCTGCTCGCTGCCGATGCCGCCCAGGTGCGCGCCGTCTACC
>Ga0318547_10000786_pt1 | contig 10685 bp, 9 predicted proteins | sample GRESIP169b2f20_FD_203515 | JGI IMG/M metagenome (GOLD analysis project Ga0318547, IMG submission 203515) | Tropical soil microbial communities from Luquillo Experimental Forest, Puerto Rico - GRE.SIPMG.169b2f20 | ecosystem: Environmental > Terrestrial > Soil > Tropical forest > Bulk soil...
ATCTTGGCATCATGGCAAAGCAGGTGCGCAGCGCCGTCGCCTGGGTCCACAAGAACGCAGCGAAATTCGGCGGCGACCCGTCGCGGCTCTATGTCGGCGGCCATTCCTCAGGTGGTCATCTTTGCGGCGTGGTGCTGGTCACCGATTGGCAGAAGGAATTTGGGCTCGCTCCGAACATCATTAAAGGCGGGCTCTGCATGAGCGGTATGTACGAGATGAAACCCGTGGCTCTATCGGCGCGTCGCAACTATGTGAAGTTCACCGGCGCGATGGAAGATTCGATGAGCGCGATACGCCACATCGATCAGCTCCATGCACCGATCACCGTGACTTATGGCACGTTCGAAACGCCCGACTTCCAACGCCAGTCGCGCGAATTTGCGGCGGCGGTGAAGATGGCAGGCAAGTCGGTCCAGCTAATCGAGGCGCCAAACTATGCGCACCTTGAAATGTGCGAGTCCCTTGGCAATCCCTATGGCGCCAACGGGCGCGCAGCCTTGGAGATGATGAAACTCAAATAATCTTGCTCCCCCAAGCTGCCTGCGCCGAGGGGCATGCACATATCCTGGAGATATTTTATGAACTTACTACGATATGTGCTGATCGCCGCCGTGCTTTCAAGCACGGCATCGTATGCGATGGCCGAGGTCACGCGGATCGAGATTGCGACACGCGCCGACGTGCTCGCAGGCAAAGGTTTTGGCGACACGGGCCCCTACGAGGAAATCGTCGGCAAGGTGTACTACTCGCTCGATCCTGACAATCCCCGCAACAAGTCGATCGCCGATCTCGACAAGGCTCCACGCGATGCCGCCGGGCGTGTGGCTTTCGTGGCCGATCTCTTCGTGCTGGCCCCAAAAGATAAGTCGCACGGCAACGGCGTTGCGTTGTTTGATGTTCTCAACCGCGGCCGTAAGAACATGCTCAACGCTTTCAACCGGTCGCTTCCGTCGTTCGATCCCAACGCGCCGCTTGATTTGGGCGACGGTTTTCTGATGCAACAGGGTTACACACTGGTGTGGGTCGGCTGGCAATTTGACCTTCCCCACCGCGGCAGCTTGATGGGGCTCGAAGCACCACCCGTTCTCGAGAACGGCAAACCAGTCGTCGGGAAGGTCACGACTACCTTCACGCCCAACACCAACGATCCGACCTACCCACTCAACGACGTGGGGCGTTATGCGGACACCACCCACTACCCGCCGGTCGATCCTGCGAGCCCCGCCAACATGCTTGTGGTTCGGGACGGCTTTCTTGGCGCGCCGCACGTTATTCCGCGCGACGAATGGCAGTTCGCTCGCGTCAAGGACGGCCAGATCGTCCCGGACAGTTCCGCGGTCTATCTAAAAGCTGGTTTTCAACCCGGACATTTCTACGAGCTGAGCTATCAGGCTACTGGCGCGGTCGTCGCCGGTGTCGGTCTCGCCGCGCTGCGGGACCTCGCTTCCGCGGTCAAGTATCGGCAGGACCTGCCGATCACGGCGCGTTACGCTTATGCGTTTGGCCCATCGCAGGACGGCCGCCTGCTGCGGGAGTTCCTGTACGAGGGCTTCAATGCCGACGAGCAGGACCGCCGCGCCTTCGACGCCGTCATGGCGCATATCGCCGGCGCCGCGCGAGGCGGCGATTTCAACTCACGTTTCGCCCGACCAAACGGCCTTGGGTTTTTTGTGGCGTCACTGTTTCCCTACCTCGATCTTGACCAGAAAGACCCGGCGACCGGCGGGACAGACGGCATCGAGACAAAACTAACGCCAGAGCAACGCCCGAAAATCTTCTATACCAACTCATCGGGTGAATACTGGGGCGGCGGGCGCGCGGCGGCCCTTACCCACACGACGCTCGACGGCAGCGACGATGCCAAGGTCCCTGACAATGTCCGCATCTACCTGTTTGCTGGGACACAGCACGTTCCCGGCGGCTATCTGCCGTCGCAAGGTGCAGGCGCGCAAAAGCCCAATGGAAACCAATACGGGTTTGCGCAGCGTGCGCTCCTTGTTGCGCTCGATCGCTGGGTCCGCGACAACGTTGAGCCGCCGCCAAGCGCCCATCCTCAGCTAGCGGACAAGACCTTGGTGCCGCGCGACCAGATCGCATTCCCTGCGATTCCGGGTGTCCACTCGCCGCTCACCATCCCGGCCGGCTACCGGGCCGATCTCGCCGAGCCACAAACCCATGCCTTGCCGCTCCTGGTGCCGCAGGTTGACGCCGACGGCAACGAGCTGTCAGGCATCCGCCTGCCCAACGTCGCTGTGCCGCTCGCGACATACACCGGCTGGAATTTTCGCAGCCCCGCGATCGGTCAGCCCGGCGAACTACTTCCCCTGACCGGCTCCTTCATTCCATTCCCGGTGACCAAGGCCGCACAAGAGGTGGCGCACGACCCACGACCATCCATCGAGGAGCGTTACGGAAGCCGCGAACATTATCAGGTCCTGGTCACGGACGCCGCGGCGAAGCTGGTGCAGCAACGATATCTTTTAAACCAGGATGTCCCGCCGGTGATCGAGCGCGCGCTCGCTACCTGGGACGAAATTACTGGCGGGGCGCTATCGGCCGGGAAGTGACCGGAAGGCGGCCTGATATCCAGTGAGATTGCATCGGAGGTCTTCCGATCCTGATGGGATCATGCCGGGTGCAATCACCGAAATATACCACGCCCCAATCGGCAGGTCTGTGACCGACTTCACGGTGCTCTGACGCTGGAAAAGGCTTGCTATTTTTCCGCGGTGCAAAATGTCGCTTATTGGCACAAAGCGGACATCCAACTGTCGCCTGGCAATGTCCGCGTTTGGGGGTAAAGCGGACATCGGACTGACGAGCCTCAATGTCCGCTTTTGACCCAAAGAGGACATGAGCGGCTCGGGATTGGTGCCGTGCAAACTGACCCCCGAAACCCGTTTCGCCAGCCGTAGAAGACTGATGTAATCAGGCCATCGCCATCGTGGGCGAGTTCTAAGCCCTGGGCAGGCAAATGCGACGGCGCGATTTCATCAAAGGCATTGTTGGTGCGGCAACGGCTTGGCCGTTCGCCACTCACGCGCAACAGGCCGCAGAAATGCGGCGCGTAGCCTATTTGAGCGCGTCCGCCGAGTTGTGCTGATCCTGCTACTGGCGTCCGGTGCCGCGCTACTGTTTCGGTAGACGCGAACTGCGGCCAATGTGACTGCGAATGACGAGCGGCAACAATAATGTCACCGTGTTGCAAACATGCCGTCGGACTTTCCCTGCCCTACCATTTCCTGGCAGTACCCAATACAAGGAAGTCGGCGATCGAGAGTATGCACGTCAACTCGCTCTATCCAGGGTGGACCGTCCGCAGCGGGACGCCGAGCGGGCATTCGGCCCAAAGCCGAAACAGCAGCAGCCGCCTCCTCCGCTCTGATTGTTCGGCGCGATTGTTGGAACCCTACGAGTAGCGGCTGGAGCGAGCGCCGATGCTTGCAACCAAAAATCTGTCCCGCGCTGTCGACGGCAAGTTTTTGGTCGACGATATTAGTGTTCAGGTCGAAGCCGGAGAGATTCTCGCCGTTGTTGGTCCAAGCGGAGCAGGTAAGTCGTCGTTTCTGCGCTTGCTCAATCGCTTAGACGAGCCGACGGGTGGTACCGTGCTGCTTGACGGACTTGACTACAAAGATATCCCGCCGCGCGAATTGCGCCGACGCGTCGGCATGGTGATGCAGATGGCTTACCTGTTCCCCGGCACGGTAGCCGCAAATATTGGCTTCGGACCGCGCCAACGCGGCGAAACGTTGGCAACCGAACAAATCGCTGCCTTGCTCGAACGTGTTGGCCTGTCCGGGTACCAATATCGCGACGTGAACGACCTGTCAGGTGGTGAGGCCCAACGGGTGTCGGTGGCGCGCACGCTGGCAAACGCCCCCGAGGCGATGCTGCTCGATGAACCAACCTCAGCGCTGGATGAAGCCTCGGCGCGCGAGATAGAGGAACTTGTGCAGGGCATCGTCCGCGAGCGGCGGGTGGCATGCGTAATCGTCACTCATAACAGGCCTCAGGCCGAGCGCATTGCCGATCGCGTGATGATCCTGAAGGCCAGCAAGCTTGTGACTATAGGACCGACCTCAGAGGTGCTGAATGGTTGCTGACCTGCAGAACATCTTGAGCGGCGATGTCATGATGGGCTTGGCTCAAGCCGCCGGCGCCATTGTGCTCTGCCTGACCGTTGTGGCGCTGTGCCGCCGGTTTGCCGTGCATGTCGAACGCGAAGCCGTAATATCCATCGGCAGAGGCTTGGTGCAGATGGTCTTCGTCGGCGTTGTGCTGGCTCTGCTGTTGCACGGAAGCTTGCTTATCGGTGCGGTCATTCTTCTGTTGATGACGATCGCTGCGGCAGCAACCGCCTCGCGCCGGCTCAAGGGGATAGGAAGTCCGCTGTTGCTTTCTTTCTGGGCCATCTTTGCCGGCTCCGGAGTGGTGATCGCTGCTATGCTCGCGACCAAAGCGCTCAAGCCAGATATCGTTATGCTCGTTCCGGTCGGCAGCATGATCATTGCCAATGCGATGAACGCCTGTGCACAAGCCGCCGAACGCTTCCGCGCGGACGTCACGGCGCATGTGGGTCAGGTCGAGGCAGGTCTGGCGCTTGGCGCGGAGCCTGCCGCCACCGTTGCGCCTTACGTTCAAAGCGCCGTGTACGCCAGCCTTCTGCCGCGCCTCGATATGCTGAAGTCGCTCGGGCTCGTGTGGATACCCGGCGTGATGGCCGGCATGGTGGTGTCGGGGGCGAGCCCCGTCTATGCCGGCATCTATCAATTCATCATCGTCGCCATGATCCTCGCCGCTTCCGGCATCACCGGGCTGCTCGCGATTCTACTCATGCGTCGAGGTGCCTTCTCTCCGTCGGCGCAATTGATCCTCCGTCGCGAGACGCCATCGCAAACCGTTTCCGCAAAAACCTAGATGCACGTTGCATTCCTGCTGCGGTGCATAAGTCCGTAAAGGCACTGAACGGACCCCTCGCGATGTCTGCTATGAGTCCGCAATCGGAGGCTTAACGGACGTGAGATGGACAGGGGCCGTTGACCGTACTACTCGCGGCGCCGGTTTCAACCATCGCTGGCCTCCTCTCGGACCATTCAGAGCGTCGACCGCAGCCGATCGGCAACTCGGCGCGCGATCTCTGCTGGAGCCTCCTCGGGCATCGGGAATACCGAACTGACGTTGATCTCGCCGAGCACGTAGCTGTCGGTCTCGTCAGCGCCGGGCGGGCCGAGCATGAAGTCCGCGTCCCAGATCATCGGCAGGTCGCGCCGCGGGATGTCGAGCAAGGAGATTAGCTGCGGCGTCCACTCGTCTTCAATCAACCGGCGCAGGCGCTCGAAGCGCGGGTCGGCATTGGAGGTGTAGAGCCGCGGTCCAGCCTCAGCGCGCGCGGCCAGTGCGTCGACCAGAGCCTTAACCTTCTGATGGCCGAAGCCGGCGCAGCGATCGCCTGCCATGTAGCAGCGCACCACACCTTCGCTCAGGCGCGCCTGGAACGGCTGATCGATCACGCAACCGTCTTCGAAATAAGCGATGCACCGCTCGAAAAACTCGTCCAGCGCGAGTTCCTCCGATGCGTCGCCGGCGGCATCCAACACGCGTACCATCGGTCGGCTGCTTAGACTCGCCAGCGTCTCGACCTTCCAGACGCCCTGGCCCCCGTTGCCGCGGTTGCGCTTGATCACGCGCGGGCCAGCGGCGAGCCGCGCCGGCAATTCAACGCGCATTGCCTCAGCCGTTCGATACAGGGCCGTGTCGCTGCCCCAGCTCATCGTGCGGGTTCGATAGAGCACCTCCTTGGTGCCCATTTTGAGGATCACGTCAGGATGGGCGCTCACCCAGACGCCGCGCGCCGCGACGTCGCGAAGCAGGGCGTCGAGATTGGCACGGTTGCGCCCCTCGTGAATCGGGTTGACCCAGACGAGCACGCCATCGAGTGTGGCAAGCTGTGCGCGCACGGCGTCGAGAACATCGTCTTCGTAGACTACCGGTTCCGCATCGACGCCGACATCGGCGAGCGCCGCGAAGACGGCCTTGAACCGGCTGGTGTCTGGGGTGGCGCTGCGGCGCGCCGCTTCATCGCCCCGCCATAGTATAGCGATGCGGCCAAGGCGAGCTGTGGACTCAGACATGAAAAACGGCTCCGCATTCATGATCGGGACCTAACTTTATGATGTTCCCTCGTACGTTGATGTATCGAGCGGGACGGTCGCCCCGCCAATGGCGTGCCAAGCGGTGATCCCGCCGACGAGAGCCCTAGCGTCATAGCCCCGCCGTCGGAGTTCAGTAACCGCCGTGCCGCTGACCTGAAATCCGCAAATGCAATAAACCGCGATCGGCCGGTCTCGCGGCAGCTCCTCAACCCAACGCGATAAGGCCGCAGGAGCATGCATGGTGGCACCAGCCAACATATCGTTTCGTCGGGGCAGATCCCTCGGTAAACAGAGATCTAGGAGTACTGGTCGGCGAGTATTGTCGCCCTCAAGCGTGGCCTTCAGTTCCTCAGCCGAAATCCGCGCCTCTTCTTGCGCAGGCGCACCGTAGGGGAGGAAGAACTTGTCTTCGTCCGCGCCTTCGCCAATTGCCAGGCGATAACGTGCGCCTATCCTTTCCCAATTCAGGTTGGCCATCACCTGGTCGACATAGACAGCTGCTTTCGCGCCAAAATCGATATGATAGGCATGCTCGTACATGTCGAGCGCGAGAATTGGCGTCGCCCCTGGCAGGTTGTGCGTGTGGTCGGCCGCCCAATGGTTGATCAAGCGGCCAAAGCGCTCAGACCAAGCGAGGATTGCCCAGCCTGAACCGCCCGCCAGCGCTTTTGCCATGCTGGTAAACTCAGTGCGCCAAGTTTTGACGCCGCCGAAATCGCGCTCGAGTGCCTGGGCGAGTCCGGCAGGCGGCTCTTCAGCTCCACTGGGCGGATTGTCACCGTGCCCACCGAGCGAATCGAAATAGATCTCGTGCAGGATCACTGAGCTCGCAGCAATCAGCTCTTCGCGCTTGAGGCCGTTGATCTCGAAGACCGGCGTCTGCGCCCAGTCGAGGGTCGCAAGGCGGGCCCTAATGGCATTCAACCGCCGCGCCGCGCCGCCGTAGTTGTTTTCGTAATGACTCACGAGCAGCCGCTCAGAGAGCCCGTTCATCCATTGCGGCTTGAGCAAGAGCGGCCGAACCTTCAGGGATTCGGGCTGAGCGAATTGCGCGGGAGATATGAATTGCGCAGGAGGTATAGAGAGCGGCTTTTCTACGTCCATGCGGCGCACTCCTCGCGTAGCAAGGGGCGCAGAGCTTGGACGCGTACGTCTAATGGGGTGTCTGCTTTTACCCCAACGTCGCGCATCTAGCGCGATCCGGATCGATCGTCAATCCATCCGCGCGTCCCGCACGGCCGGACCGATGAATCCCGTCCTTAAAAGGTTTTTGCCTGGCACCGCCGATTAGTTTCGACAAACACACGGCGTGATATTTTCAATTCGATATTGCGCCACCGCTTCATCTGGGGGCAGCCCGAGAAATGATGCTTTGCCGTGCGCCGGAAGAAGAAATAGTTCACTCGGCGTGCCATGGTCTGAGCTGCTCAGTTACTTTCTGAGCCGCTTTGGGTGCTCTTTATGTCTATTTTGGCGATCTCAAGCTGATCTTGCCCAAGGTCGACGCTGAGGCTACGGGAGCGAGCAGCAGCGATGGCAGTGCGGCGACCTGCAAAGCGTGCGGCGGCAATTGGAACGATCCTCGGAGCCTGCATTCTGCTGGGCTGCATTGCCATCGGCGATTGGCTCACAGCCCTTATCGGTTTGGTCTCGCTTGCGGTCTTATTCAAGTGGAAGGTCAACAATCCGCTGTTAATTCCAGCGACTGCAGTAGTCGGCCTGATCGCATATCCGCTGCTGCAGCCCGGCTGGGTAATGGTGAAATAGTTCGAACGATTTACCGGTCGAAATATCCCTACTTGCACATTGATCCAGCTTCACTAGATATTTAACATATTCAACAGGGGAACCGCAGGCTCCCCTTCAGACGCAATCCGTCCAAGCTCTGCGCAACGCTCGATTTCTTCGAGGAGATTGCGCATGGACGGAGAGGTCCTTTCAGTTTCACACCATAGAACGTGCGCCTCGGCAAGAGCCGCCACAGTCGTAGTTTACTTCTCGGAGTTTGGTGCGCGGCTTTACGCCCACGAGAGAGCCACGCTGTTCGATGTCGCAGCGATGATCGCCAAACTCAAGGGCTGTGAGGTCGCAGGTTCCTACGATTCTTCATACAGATATGCAGGTAAAATCTTCTTTGTCCCCGACGATGCGCTCGTGTCGGACGAGGCTTCTTCACTCGATATTTGCTCTGCAGATGATCTCTTTGGCGGTGTTGTCCCTTATCCAGTTGTGAAAACGAAAGCTATCACACACCGACTCGTCACGAGCAGTGCAGATCGGCCAGAAGGCTGGTCACCTGTGTTCGCGCGAAGGGTGCAGGATGCAGTGCTTCGCGGCTATACGGCTTTCACCGTTCAGGACGCCCATTTAGCGGCAACGCGCCTACTGAGGCACGGTGCAGTCAGAGTGAAGGAGGCGTTCCGGGACGGTGGTAAAAATCAGACAGTTATCACTACGATTGCTGAGCTGGATGAGTTACTGGAGACACTCTCACTTGAAGCAATTGCTACATTTGGACTGGTGCTCGAAGAAAATTTGCGTCGAGTGACCACGTTAAGTATCGGCCAAGTCGCGATCGACGGGCTAAAGATCGCTTATCAGGGGACGCAAAGAACCGTTGTGAACAATAAAGGAGAGGACGTCTATGGCGGTTCACGTCTCGTGTGTGTACGTGGCGGTTGGGAAGCTCTTGATCCCTTGCCAATGCCCCCTGCGGTCCGCCGCGGTGTGGCCCAAGCGCGGTCATATGATCTGGGCACCAGTGAGTTTCCGGGCTTTCTAGCGTCGCGACGAAACTACGACGTTGGACAAGGCTTAGATGGCGAGGGTCAATGGCGATCCGGGGTTTTTGAGCCATCGTGGCGTTCCGGCGGAGCCAGTACTGCGGAGCTGGCCGCATTGACAGCGTTTGCCGAAGACCCCTCATTGCATGTTTTCGAAGCATCGACGGTTAAAGACTTCGGCAGATCACGAGAAGCGCCGCGACACGCGCTAGTCCACTTTGAGGGCGATGATCCTGAAGAGGGTCCAATACTGCGTTACACCATGGTGATGCGAACGTTACGGCAGGCTGCCTGACTGGAAGAACCGAAGCCCCCGACTCTTGCGCTCCGATGGGCTCCGGCGTAGATAGCGAACTACGGGGATCGCAGTCCCCCCGTCAGACGATTTCCCGTCCAAGTACTGCGCATCACTCGATTCACTCGAGGAGATCGCGCATGGACGGACAGGCCCCCGCAAACTCACCACAACGGTTCTGTTCACCTTCATGGAATTGGTGCGTTGGGGTTACACTAACCGTAGCCGGCGTAGTCGCTTGCTATTTCTGGTTGGATCAGCCGCTTGCGTTCTTTGTACATCGAAACGTTGCTGATAAGACGATCTTTATTTGGTTGCAGCGGCCTGCTGTCGCGCTTCCCTTGCTGGCATCGCTCATCTTAGCGTGGTGCGGATTGTGGACGTTGATGAACCGTCCCTTCTCGCGCGTTCAGTCTATTGGATTGGCGTGCAGTATTAGTTTTGTTTTGACCAATTTCATAACTAACCAACTCAAGTACGCGTTTGGACGGACTTGGCCAGATACGTGGATCGAAAATAACCCCTCGATAATTCAAAACGGCGTTTTTGGTTTCAGTCCTTTCCACGGCGGCCCTCGCTTCACGTCGTTTCCATCGGAGCATGCAGCCGCTGTCTGTGCGGTGATGACGGTCCTGTGGTGGTCATATGCGAGTTTGCGTCCGATCTACGTTGCTTGTGTAACCGTTGTTGCGGTTGGCCTGATTGGCGCGAATTATCATTTTTTGAGCGACATTCTTAGTGCGATCTTTGTTGGTGTTTCCGTGGGTCACGTCACGACGAAAATATCACCTTCGACAAGAGATCTTTTACATGATCGCTGATCGCTGTAGCCCGCCACTTACTCAAGACGGTGCGGCACTGTTACAGGTTGCCGGCATAACCAAGTGGTACGGCGAGCAGCGCGTGCTCGCTGATGTTTCGTTTGACGTTCGGCGCGGTGAAATCCTGGGTCTGATCGGCCCGAATGGGTCGGGCAAGACCACGCTCTTGGAAACCGTCGCGGGACTGCTGCCAGTCGATGCAGGTGATGTTTTCTGGCAGCGTTCTTTGCTGCCCCAATACCGCCGGCGCGAGGTGGTCTTTTATCTGCCGGATAGTGTGCGGCCGTGGGATGGCCAGCATGTCATCAGTGTTCTGAAATTTTTCGCATCCGCATTTAGCCGGCAGCCAGCCGAACTTGACGAGGTAGCACGATCGGTCGGCCTCGATGAAGTTCTTGGCAAGTATGTGTCCGCATTGTCGAAGGGATACGCCCGTCGGTTGATGCTGGCATTAGCATTGCTGACCCCACATCCGGTGCTGCTGATGGACGAACCCTTTGACGGCTTCGACATTCGGCAGACACGAGAAATTATGGCCCTTATGCGCCGAGTCGGAGCGCAGGGCCGAACGTTCACCCTTGCTATTCATCAGCTCGCCGACGCCGAACGCGTCTGTGATCGGTTCATTCTG